>OBMK010000172.1_pt1 | contig 61857 bp, 62 predicted proteins | sample 1539081 | NCBI WGS metagenome assembly OBMK01 (sample SAMEA3355528, study PRJEB22509) | marine metagenome | biome: marine; feature: river plume; material: water | place: USA | collected 2010-08-07 | depth 0.5 m | reverse complement strand
CCCAATCCTTCTGTGATGCCAACACCTTCTTGAAGAAGGGATCTTCTGCTTCCAAACGTGCCACCACTTTGTCCCATGCAGCGATTTGTGCATCAAACACAGCCTTCGGTGTGCGGGACACCTTAACGCCGTCTTTGGTGATCAACTTCTGCAGGTCACGTGAGTAGTTGTCCTGTGCCGTCCAAGTGTTGGAAGAGGACACCGCTTCAGAAGCGTATTCCAGAATCGCCTTCAGGTCGGGGGACAAAGCGTTGTACTTGTCCTTGTTGAAGATGATCTCAAAGAACTCCATCGCCTGGTGGTATGAACCCATTGAGTAGTACTTCGCCACGTCCTGTGCACCGAAGCGGCTGTCAGACGTTGGGTTGTTGAACTCGAACGCGTCAATCACGCCACGCTCCATCGCGGGAACGATTTCGCCGCCTGGCAACTGGGTCACTTTCATGCCCAACTCTTGCATCAGGTCAGCAGCCAAACCCACTGTACGGTACTTGAAACCATTCAGCTCTTTGCCGGTCTTGGGAGGTGTCTTCTTGAACCATCCCAGTGGCTGTGTAGGCATTGGGAAAGCAAAGAAACCTTTCAGGTTCAGACCCAAAGTCTTCTGCAGCTCTTCGTAGAAAGCGTAACCGCCACCACGCATCATCCAGCCGAGTGTTTGCTCAGCGTTTGCACCTGTGACAGGGCCTGAGCCGAACAGTGAGGCCACTTTGGATTTACCGTACCAGTAAACCGCAACCGTGTGACCGGCATCCAAAACGCCCTTGCTAACGGCGTCGGTCACCTCGAAAGGCTTCACAACCGCGCCTGCAGTCAGGTACTCAATGCGCAAACGGCCACCGGCCATTTCGTTTACGCGCTTGACGTAGTCTTCCGCCATCTCGTTGAAGATGTCTTTGGCGCCCCAGGCACCTTGCATCTTGAACACGATCGGGGACTGCGCAACTGAAATCATTGGCGCTGACAGGGTCGCGACGCCAGCGGCGCCGGCGGCTGCCGTTTTAAAAAACTTGCGGCGCTGGTTAGCGTCTTTCACGGGTGCTTCAATAACTTGAGGCTTCGAATTTTCCATGGTGTCTCCTGAATGGTGAGAAAAAACCACCGACAACGTCAGATAGGCCTGAGGCAAATCACTGTGGTGCAGACAATGTAGCGATGTCTAGGACACAAATCTCATGGGGTAAACCCTATGTCTAGCCCCTCGTTCGACACCCATGTGACAACACTTTCGCGACTGGATTGAACAAACACAGCAAAAACAAACACTTAATCGACTTCACCAACGGACGGCAAGGAATTCAACATCATCATGAAGGATTTTCAGGTCGAAATCGATTGGTATTTCAAACGGCGCAGGCTGCTAAAAGCCGCAAGTCCCGCTGTACAGGCGCCCAGCAGCAAGGCGGGCGTTGCACCACCAGAACCCATCAACCCGAAACACAAGGCAACCGCAGCGGCACCGTGGGTCTGCCCCATCAGACGGGCCATCGCAATGACCGCGCTGGCACCGGCACTGCGGTTTGCTGGCGCACTCGACATGATCGCCCGCAGATTGGGAGACTGGAACAGTCCGAACCCAAGCCCGCACCAGGCCATGCGAAAGACGATGGACTCTGTGGTGGCGTTGGCGTCTAAGAGAAATAAGCTGACCATGCCTGTGCTCAACAGACACAAGCCAATCCCCCCGAGTAGCGCTGGCGCAACCCGGTCAGACAAGCGCCCGGCAAACGGCGCCAGAAGGGCGACAACAGCGGGCCAAGCGGTCATGAGAAAGCCCGTTTGAATGGGGTCTCGGTGTAGCACTTGTTCGAAATAAAACGGTAACGCAACAAACGCAATGCCCTGCGTGGCAAACGCCCCAACCGCCGTCACGGCAGAGAGTTTGAATAACGGAAGCCTGAACAAATCAACTGGCAGCATGGGGACGGCATGCCCCCTTTGCCGAACCACCAGCCAGCTGCCCGACAGCGCGGCAACCACCAAAGGCAAAACGATGTGCGGCCATCCCGACAGCTGCGCCGCAGAACCAACGCCGTAGATAAGCGTCCCGAAACAGACGGCAGAAAGTACTGCCGTGATTGGGTCGACTTTGTGCGCTTGTGGCACGGTATTGGGTAACGTTGACCACCCGAATACCAAAGCAAGAAGCCCCAACGGCACACTGATGCCGAACAGCCATGGCCAATTGGCGACTGACAGAATCAACGACGCAACGCTGGGGCCCAGCGTGAACGAGCTGCCAACGATGAACGCGTTCAGCCCGACGCCACGGCCCAGCCTTGCGGCGGGATAGAGGATGCGTATCAGCGCAATGTTGACACTCATCACACCTGCTGCGCCCAACCCTTGAACGCCACGTGCCAATGACAGCCACAACAGATCGGGGGCTAACGCGCAACCGAGGCTGGCCACCGTAAACACCGCGATCCCCCACAGAAAAACGCGCCTCGCCCCAACAAGGTCCCCCAATGCCGCTAGCGGGAACAATCCCGCGACGACGGCTAGCTGATAGGCGTTGACAATCCAAACTGAGGCCGCTGCAGAGGCATTCAGATCCGTCGAAATCGCGGGCAACGCGGTATTGGCGATGGATGTATCCAAGGCACCAAGCGCAACCCCTAAAAAGACCGCGATGAGCGCTTTGATATCGACCTTCATGGGTCCAATGGGTGATGCGTTTGGCGGTGCAGTCATGGGGTGTCTCCGAGGCAGTCGCACAGTGTGCCACCACTGACCCTGAAAAACCGCCCTGTGCGGGACACGCGCGTGTTTCTATGCGGTAAAGTTGGGGCGCCCCTTGAGGGCTCAGAACACCCAAAAAATTCACGCATGGCTGACAACATTCCATTCAAACTCGCAGGCGTCATGGGTATGCCGATTTACCAATCACGCTCGCCGATCATTCACAACCACTGGATCAAGGCGCACGGTGTTAACGGGGCCTATGGGCATTTTCCCGTCCAGCCGGATCGCGTGGCGGCTGCCGTACTCGGGCTTCGTGCCCTGGGTATCGCTGGCTGCAACATCACCCTGCCCCACAAACTGGCGGCCATGCCGCTCATGGATACGCTCACGCCAATGGCCAAGCGGATGGGGGCCATCAACTGCATCGTCGTTGGCGAAGACGGGCACCTCACCGGCCACAACAACGATGGCTTTGGTTACATACAGAGCCTCAGGGACGAAGACCCTCTTTGGCGCGCCGATGCAGGCCCCATCGTGGTGCTCGGCGCAGGCGGTGCCGCACGCGCCGTCGTCATCGCGCTGATTGAGGCAGGCGCGACGACCATTCGCCTCCTCAACCGGACGCGAGGGACCGCTGAGAAATTGGCTGAGGGTCTTACGCCTACCGTTGAAGTCTGCGATTGGGGGCAACGCCATGAAGCTTTGCGCGGTGCGGCGATGTTAATCAACGCCACCAGTCAAGGCATGTACGGACAGCCGCCGCTCGACATCATGTTGGATACCCTGCCCACGGATGCTTGGGTGTCCGATCTGATTTACATCCCCTTGGAAACGCCGTTATTAGCGGCTGCCCGTGCCCGCGGGAATCGCACGGTTAACGGGTTGGGCATGCTCATCAATCAAGCCATACCGGCTTTCGAGGCCTGGTTCGGCGTCCGGCCGCAATCGAGCCCCGAACTCCGTGAAAAGCTGCTCGCCTCTTTCTGAACGCCATTCATGTCTCTTCAAACACCGCTCAGCATTGCCGTTGCGGGTGCTGGCTACATCGGCCAAGCGCACATCAACGCCATTTTGTCCACGCCAGGCTTTCGCCTGACCGCGATCGTCGACCCCTCAGAGGCGGGACAGGCCGTAGCCAGCAAAACGGGCGTCCAACACTTTGAATCCCTCGACGCCCTGCTCTCACACAACAAGCCGGATGCGGTGGTTTTAGCGACGCCCAACGCACTCCATGTGACGCAAGCGCTTCAGTGCGCCAAGGCGGGTGTGGCGATTTTGTTAGAGAAGCCAGTCGCGATCACCGCGGCAGAGGGTGACCGTTTGCTGACGGGCCTCGGCGCGCATGCCGAGCGTGTGTTGGTGGGGCATCACCGGGCGCACAGCAGCATCATGCGCGCGGCCACCGCGTGCATCGGCAGTGGTGACTTAGGGCGCTTGGTATGCGTCACTGGGAGCGCCACGTTTTATAAGCCTGCGGAGTACTTCGCGACCGCGCCGTGGCGATCTCAAGCGGGCGCGGGCCCTATTTTGCTAAACATGATTCACGAGGTACATAACTTTCGGATGCTGTGCGGTGAGGTGAAGAGCGTCCAAGCCATGGTCAGTCATGCCACGCGCGGCTTTGTGGTTGAGGATACCGCCGCGATCACATTCGAATTCGAGAATGGTGCGCTGGGGACATTCATGTTGTCTGACTGTGCCGCATCGCCCCGCAGCTGGGAGCAGACCAGCCAAGAAAATAAGGCGTACACCAGTTATCCGAGCGAGGATTGTTACGTCCTCTCGGGGACCCGCGGGACTTTATCCGTGCCGACAATGCGACTGCACCGCTACCCATCAGACGACGCGCGTTCATGGTGGCTGCCGTTTGAGACGCAGACGTTGCCTCTGGATGCGGAGGATCCGATCGCACAGCAAATGGCGCATTTTGAGGCCGTCGTGAGAGGAACAGCGTCCCCTTTGGTCAGCGTGCGGGATGGTCTGCGCAACCTTGCGATCACCGAGGCCATCGTGCAAGCCGCCCAAACGGGCCAACGTGTCAACCTCTAGCGCGTCGCTCCCAAATCGTCAGTGCACCGCCTGCAACACCGCAGACCGTAATCAGGGCGATGCCGATCAGCGATGTGTGATCGGGAACGTTGCCAAAGGCCATCCACCCCCCCAACAAGGCGAACCCGATTTGTGCATACATGTAGGGCATCAGTGTTGACGCAGGCGCGTGCTCGTAGGCCTTGATGAGGAAATAGTGGCCAACAGTGCCAGCGAAGCCAATTAACAGGAGCAATGCCCACAACGACGGATCCGACAAGGGCGTCCAAATCCAGGCGAGCGCCAAACTGCTCAAGATCGCGCCCACCCAAACCGAATAAAAATGAGTCGTCATCCCATGTTCTGTGGCCGCCAAGCGTTTTGTTATCAGCTGGAACGCCGTGTTGACCGCAACAACGCCCAACGGATAAACCACCGCCCAGCCAATCTCGGACTGACCAGGGCGCACGATCACCAGCGTCCCAACGAAGCCCCCTAACACCAGCGCCACGCGCCATAAAGACACGTGCTCACCCAACATGGTGGCAGCGAAAAACGTCACAAAAAGCGGTGTGGTCATCAAAATGGCTGTGAACTCCGCAACCGGAAAGACCTGCAAACTGGCGATCGCGAGCAGCGTGAGCAAAGTGAACAAAATACCGCGCGTGAACTGCAGCCCCAGATGCTGCGTTTTAAACACCTGCATACCCAGCTTCGGCAAAAAAAATCCGCTCGTCAGGACTGCCTGGGTCACGTATCTCACCCAAATGATCATCATGATGGGCACATGAAGGCTGAGGTGTTTGTTCACCGTGTCAATCAGCGCAAAAAAAGCAACCGCCAGCAACACAAGGGCGATACCCAAAAGCGTGGAGGGCGAACTGCGAGCGAGATGAGCGGGCATAAAAAAGGGAGCTTTGCGGGCCCCCTGTGTATCGATTGATGGACGGCGTGTCGCTATTCTACGAGCTGAAGTCGTTCAACGCGGCTTCAGCAAGTCGCGTGCGCACCAACGCCATGTTGGCAGTCGATAAGCGCACCAGCGGCGCCCGAACATTGGCCCAGTCATCCTCGCCCGTCAGGATGGCCATTGTGGCTTTAAAGGTTGGCAACATCCCTGTCGCGTTAAGGAGGTCAATGTACGCAGCGGTCTTAGCCAACGCCTGTTCAATGTCAACCGCATCGCGACTGGCCACCAAACGCATAACGGTTGCTGGCATCACGTTCGCAACCCCGCTCACCGCGCCATTGGTACCGACTTGTGCAAGGGATGGGATGTCCAGCTCATTGCCCACCCACACTTGCAGCCCAGGGGCAAAGGCGTCAGCGAGCGCCAGCGAGTGTTGGCGGTCGCACGCGCTGTCCTTGATACCCAAAATACCGCCTGGGTTTTGACTCACCAGTGATGCGATCACATGTGCCGACAGGCCCACACCCGCGACCTGCGGGATGTGATAGAGCACCGCACGGAGCGTCAAGCCGTGCGCTGCAACGCCGTCGAAAACAGCCTGCAGCGCATGGGTGATACCGGTGTCGGACACGGCCTTAAAAAAGAAAGGTGGCATCAGCAAACAGCCGTGCACGCCGAGCGCCGTCGCATGCGCGCTCAAGGCAATGGCATCCGGTATCGCGGCAGCACTGGTGTGGACCAACAAAGCCCGTGGATCCACACCGGCGGCGATCAATTTTTCAAGCGCGTCTTGTCGCTCATTGACAGAAAAAGATGGCCCCTCCCCTGTGGTGCCAAAGAGCGTGAGACCGGCACAACCCAGGTCCAACAGTTGCTTGGCGTGCGCGGCAAGCAGGTCGTGACGGATCTCACCTTGTGCGGTTACCGGTGTCAGCAAAGCGGGCCAAATACCCTGATGGGGACGAAATGTCATGTTGGACTTTCAGGGAATTTTTGCGATCAGAGCGACGCGGGAACATACCCAAACTGCATGGGTAACCACAGAACAATCTCAGGCACCAGGATGAGCACCAACAGCGCGGCCAGGAGTGCGAACAGGAAGGGCCAGATTTCGCGAATCATATCGGCGAGCTTGATACCAGTCGTGCCATTGATGACGAAAAGCAAGATGCCGTAGGGCGGCGTGATCAAACCAATCATGCAGTTAATGACTGCGACCACACCAAAATGGACGAGGTCGATGCCCATCGCCCGACAGGCTTGTAAGAAGAGCGGAATGATCACCAAAATAATGGTGGTCGCATCGAGGATACAACCCAGCAACAAAAGCAACAGGTTGACGCCGAGCAAAAAGACGAGCGGGGTCACCGATAACGACTGCAGAACCTCAGCGAGGAGCGTCGGAATGTTTTCGGACGCAACGATGTAGTTCAAAATCAAGGCACCACCGATCACAAGCCCTACAGAGGCCGATGATTTGACGCTTTCGAGCATGATGGCCCGCAGGCTAGCAACACTCAGTGTTCGGTAAAAGACAGCCGCCAAAATCAAGGCGTAAGCGGCAGCGACTGCAGCCGCCTCGGTTGACGTCGTTACGCCGCCGTAGATACCCCACATCAAAATAACCGGCATTAACAGCGCAGGGAATGCCTTCACAGTGAGTGCGGGTAGCTCCCGTATCGGGACCACCGCATCGGCTTCGAACCCCCGTTTATGCGACAGGTAAATGTTCATGATCATGAGCATCAACCCCATCAACAACCCGGGCAAAATGCCGCCTAAAAAGAGAAATCCGATTGAGGTGTCGGATACCAATGCGTAAATCACCATCGGAATCGATGGTGGAATGACCGGGCCGATCGTGGCGGATGCAGCCGTGATCGCGGCCGCGTACCCCGGGCTGTAGCGGCCATCGCGGGTCATCATTTGGATGATGACTTTTCCGATGCCGGCGGCGTCCGCCACGGCAGACCCCGACATACCCGAAAAAATCAAACTGGACACAATATTCACGTGTCCAAGGCCGCCTTTGAAGCGCCCGACCACACCAACGCAGAAACTGAGCAGGCGCTCGCTGATGGAGCCCGCGTTCATGATGTTTGCCGCAACAATGAACAGCGGGACAGCCAACAGAACAAAACTGTCGTACAGGCCGTAAATGATCTGTTCACCCGCGAGGCCAAGATCTTGGCCCACCATCGCGAGGTACACCACAGCAGCGGCGATGATCGCATGGGCAATTGGCATGCCGATGGCAGCCAACAGAAAAAGCGTCGCTAGGCACGCCCCGAAAGCCAGACTCATGCCGCATTCCCCTTGACACCGTTGACCAACGGCGCCTCCCCTTCAAGGGGCTCGCCGCGGATGACGCGCAACAGCCCGCGCGCGTAGATAGCGATGGTCGCAACCATGAAGATCAAATAAATTGAAAAGATGTACATCAACGGGATGCGCAGTGTCCCGCTCTTCTTTATTTTTAGAAAAGTAACAAAATCAAACGTGCGCGGCAATGCCGCAATCATGACCGCGATGATGACCAGTGCGGCCACACCTGCGAGCCAACGCCTTGTTTTGGGTGACACATGCCAGTACAGCATGTCGAAACGCACGTGTTCCTCATTGCGCAACGAGAAAGACGCCCCCCAAAAAACCGTCCACAACCACATGGTCAAACACAGTTCAAGTGTCCAACCGAGGGGGTAATTGAAAACGTAGCGTGCTGTGATTTGAATCACAAACGCTAAAAACATGACCGACAACATGATCACGCCAACGTCATCAGCGCGATTTTGTAACCAGGTGGTGATGGGTTTCATAGGTGACGACAAAAACGGCGACCGCTGATACGTGATCAGGGCCGCCGCTCGGTTGCTCGTTATCCGACCGTTGCAATGAACGGCGGCAGATTACAGCGCGTTGATTTTCTCAAGCGCGCCCTTCTCCCAGGATTTTGACAAATCAGACTTCAGGTAAGCGCCCTGAACGGCCTGACGGAACGCATTCAAATCGGGTGAGTAGACCTTGAGGCCCTTTTCCTTCATGAACGCTTCCAACTCGCCTTCGAGCTTCAACTGCTTTTGGCGACCAGACTCAGCAGCGGCATCGGCTGCTTTTTGCATCGTCGCTTGTTGCGCCGGTGTCATCTTGTCCCACACTTTTTTGCTAATCGTCACGTAGTTCAAGTCAACGAGGTGATTCGTCAAAACGATCTGCTTTGTCACCTCATAAAACTTTGACTTTTGCACGGTTGGCAACGGGTTGTCTTGGCCATCAACGGCTCCCGTTTGGAGCGCCGTGTAGACCTCACCGAAGGCCATGGGTACAGGATTTGCGCCCAGTGCTTTGCCCAAGAATTGCCATGCCTCAGAACCAGGCATCCGCAACTTAACACCAGCCATGTCGGCGGGCGTCTTAATGACTTTGTCTGTACGCAAATTCACTTGGCGGCGACCCAGATACATGACGGTCAGAAGTTTCACGCCCAGTTCGTCCTCAACCTTCTTTTTGTAGGGCTTGAAGAAGTCAGAGTTGAAAACAGACACCTGGTGTGCCGCATCACGGTGCACGTAGCCAGCGGCAAACACGCCAAACTCTGGGAAGAACTCAGCCATCTCTTGCGCTGATGCAATTGACATTTCGAGATTACCGCGGGAAATGGCCTCAAGCTCAGTGCCCTGCTTAAAGAGGGACGCGTTCCAGTGTGGGTCGAACTCGGCGAACGCAGAAACGGCGGGAGCGAAGATTGTGGTCATCGCAATCGCGCGCTCATCATTTTCCGAAGCGGGCGAAGACAAGCGCAATTTGACCTTGTCAGCGGCAAAGGCCGCACCTGTCACCAAGGACAGAGACAGAACAGCGGTCGAGGCGATGAGGCCTCGGCGTAGAGTTGAAACAGACATAGGAGTCTCCTGAGTTAAAAAAACTTTTCGGCCCGTTGCCGCAAGCAGCGGAGATCGTATCAGGTTATTTATTTATGTACTAGTTGGTACATAAATAAATTTTGCGGTAACATTGGCTTAGGCGCACAAAAACATAGGGTTTTCCCTAAACTATATCGCCCGCGAAAGTCATTCATGAACCGACTGGTACAACCGGAACACGCCACAACCGATCTCTCGCCCAAGACGTCCATGCGTCGGTTGGAGGAAGCGGAGCGGACGCGCCAAGACATCTTGACGGTCGCTGCGCACGAGTTCAGCGAGAAAGGCCTTGCCGGCGCACGGGTCGACGAAATAGCGGCGACCACCAAAACCAGCAAGCGGATGATCTACTACTACTTCGGTAGCAAAGCGGGTTTGTACCTCGCCGCGCTCGAGGCCAAGTACAAGAAAGTTCGCGACACAGAACACAACTTGGATCTGCTGCACATGGCGCCTGAGCCGGCGTTGCGCTGTTTGGTGGCCGTCACGTTCGATCACCACCTCAACAACGAGGACTACATCCGCATGGTCATGAACGAAAACATGAACCGCGCCAAGTACCTGAAGCAAAGCGAGAACGTACAGGCGCTGAACCGCCCGGCAATTCAAATTTTGAGCGACATCTACAAACGCGGCGTCGCATCGGGGGTCTTTCGCGAAGGCCTTGATCCAGCGGACATCCACGCATCGATCTCCGCGCTGGCTTTCTTCAATGTCTCCAACCGACACACGTTTGGTGTCATCTTTCAACAAGACAACCAGTCGCCTGCCTACATTGCCATGCGTCGGGACAACATCGTCGAGATGATCCTTCGCTACGTCAAACGCTAACCAGTCACACCAACCCAAGGAAACCCCATGAAAATCCTAACCCTCCACGGCATCAACCTGAACATGTTTGGTAAGCGCGATGCCAAGACCTATGGCACCGCAACGTTGGCCGAGATCGATGCCGAGCTCAAGCGTATCGGCCAGAGTTTGGGTGCAGAGGTTGAGTGCTTCCAAACGAACTTTGAAGGGGCAATGGCCGAGCGCATACACCAGGCCTACTTCGATAACGTGGATGCCGTTTTAATCAACGCGGGCGCCTGGACCCATTACAGCTACGGCATTCGTGATGCCTTGGCCATCCTCAAGTGCCCAATTCTTGAGGTGCACATGTCCAACGTTCACGCACGAGAGGCATTCCGTCACACCTCGGTGTTTGCCGAGGTTGTCCAGGGGCAGATCTGTGGCTTTGGCACGGAGAGTTACATGGCCGCCCTGCGCACGGCAGTCACTCTGGTTAAGAAGGCAGCTGCGTGAAGCCCTTAACGCCGCTGATCGACGGCAATACCCACTTTATTGCGCACATTGGGTTCCCCACGCACAGCTTTAAAGCGCCATTGATTTACAACCCGTACTTTGCGGATGCAGGAATCAATGTGGTCGTCGTTCCGATGGCGTGTGAGCCCGCTCAGTTCGAGGGACTGATCCGTGCCGTGTTGCCGCTTCCGAACTGTAAAGGCGCACTGATCACCATGCCGCACAAAGTCACCGCAATGGGATTAGCGAGCCAGATATCGCCCGTGGCGCGGGTCGCTGGGGCGTGCAACGCCATGCGGTGTGGCGATAGCGGCGAGGTCATCGCCGACATGTTCGATGGCGCTGGCTTTGTATTGGGCGTCAAGGGTAAGGGCTTTGATCCCGCAGGTAAGCGGGCCTTGGTTATCGGTAGCGGTGGCGTGGGCAGTGCGATTGCGGCGTCGCTTGCGGATGCGGGCGTCTCGGATTTGGGGGTCTTCGACGTCAACGCCCCCGCTGCGGCAGCACTTGCCGAGCGCTTAAAGCGGCACTACCCAGGTCTGAGCGCGCATCCCAGTGCACCAGACCCCAGAGGCTTTGACTTGGTCGTGAACGCAACGCCTCTCGGTATGCGAGCAGACGACCCCCTGCCCTTCGATACCCATCACCTGGCCGCATCAACATTTGTGGGTGAGGTGGTGATGAGCCAAGAAGAAACGCCTTTGCTGGCCATCGCACGTGCCAAGGGGTGCGCTGTTCAGGTCGGCGTCGACATGTTGTTCGAGCAAATCCCTGCGTATTTGGCGTTCTTTGGGCTGCCGAACACCACAGCGAGCCACTTGCGTCAGGTGGCCCAAATTAAGTACATCTGAGCACAGAAGGAGGACGTGTGAGCGATTTTTTGATCAAACAAACCGATGCGCGTGAGCCGCTTCTGCCCGTGTTCAGTGATATTGCCAACCCGATCGGTCTCAACGGCATCGAGTTCATCGAGTACAGCACCGCCCGACCCCAAGCGCTCGGACAGGTCCTTGAGATGATGGGTTTCCACCCGGTGGCGCGGCATCGATCCCGAGAGGTGCAACTGTACCGACAAGGCGATATCAACATCGTCGTTAACGCCCACGAAGCGAGTCAAGCGCCCGGGCCACTGAGTGCCGGGTTGGCGGGCGACGAGCGCACACCAACACGAATCGCGGCTATCGCATTTCGCGTCCGTGATGCGCGTGCCGCGTTCGAAAGCGTGATCGACAAGGGCGCCTGGGCCGTCAACACGCATCCGCAGGTCATGGAGTTGAATATTCCTGCGATTCACGGTGCAGGCGGCAGTCGAATTTACTTTGTTGATCGTTACAAAGAGTTCTCTATCTACGATGTTGACTTTGTCCCTATACCCGGGGTCAACCAGCGACCACCGGCCACCGCAGGTATGCATTTTTTCGGGATCGTCCAATACATTGGTGCCGACCGATGCAACGACTGGATCACTTTTTATCAATCGCTGATGGGCGCGCAACCCATCCCCCAAGACCAACGCTTCGGCATTCTTCCCCAAGGGACACTGATTCAGTTCCCTGCCGTTGACCCAGGTGCCCGCTTCATGATGCAACTGGTTGAGCCCAACGTTAACGTGATGGATGGTCGGGAATACCTGCAGCGCATCGGGCTCGGTGTTCCCGATGTGATGGCTGCCGTGAAGATCCTTCGCGATCAGCATGTTGAATTTATAGAGACGCCAGCAACGCACACGGACAGTCGCGGTGCCATTACAAAAACATATGAGCAGGCGGTCGTCTTTGAACTTGTCCAGAGCTCGCGTGAGGCGCCAACACCATGAACAGCCGCGTTCGCCAAACCATCAAAAACTTTGGCATGGACACCATCACGCTCGCGGGTCCATTGGCTGCCAAACTCGACGCGATATCTGAGGCGGGTTTCTCGCAGGTGATGTTGAAAGCCAACGATTTGGTCGGGCATCCTGGCGGCTTCAACGCGGCCGTGGCCGAGTTTAAAGCCAGCGGCTTACGCGGCACTGGTTTTCAAGTGCTGCGTGATTTTGAAGGCCTGTCGGGTGACCTTCACAGCTACAAAGTGGATATCGCCAAGTCAATGCTCGAAATGTGTGCGGCACTCGGCTGCGATGTTTTGCTGGCGTGCTCCTCAACCTCGACGCACGCCAGCGAGAGCAGAGCGCACATTGCGCGCGACCTCCGCAAGCTCGCGATGCTTGCGATCCCCTTCGGTATCAAAATTGCGTACGAGGCACTGTCCTGGGGCCGCACCATCAATGAGTTTTCGCAAGCGTGGGACGTGATCTCCGAAGCGGATTGTCCAAACCTTGGGTTGGGGCTGGATTCATTCCATATCTTCGCCAGCCAGACGCCGTTGGATGAGCTCAACTTCATTGCCCCACACCAAATTTTCTTGGTCCAGCTCGCTGACTTCATGTGGCAGGAGACCCCAACGTTTGAGGAGCGCCGGACCACGGCCAGGACCTTCCGTGTTTTCCCGGGTGAAGGCGTTCACAGCGCCGATCTCAAGGCCTTGGTTTTGAAGTTGGAGGACCTCGGATACAGCGGCGACTACAGCTTTGAAGTCTTCAACGACGACTACCAGCAGTTGCCGCTGCAAACAGTCACCATGCGGGCTCAGAAGTCAGCGCTCTGGCTGGCCGATGATGTGATGCAGCGAAACGCGCCAGATATCCACGCGATGCGACTGCGTTAAGTCGGCATCGTTAAACGGACCGTGAAGCCGGCACCGCTGGGTTGGTTGTTGAAAAACGTCAAGGTCCCGCCAACCAAACTGACCCGCTCCCGCATGAGTTGAAGTCCGAGATGCCCTTCGGCCGCGGGCGCCTCGAAATCGAAGCCGGGGCCGGCATCAACAACCGTCAGTGCGAGGTCATGCGCTGTGGTGGTCAGCGTCACCCGAATGCCCTCGCCCCCCGCATGCTTTGCGGCATTGCTCAACCCCTCCTGCACCACTCGAAAGACCACCGTGCGAATCGCATTCGTCGGGGCAGGGGTCTGCGGATCGATCGAAAAATCAGTCTCAACCGCGTGGCCACGGAGCCGGCTGAATTGATCGATGGCCGTTTCAACGATGCCCCGTAACGTCGCGCCGTCGAGGTCGGGCAATACGTTTGCGACAGCGATGTGACGCAACTCATTGGCTGCCGTGCGCAAAGCGTTGATGACTGCGGTCAGGTCCTTACGCGTCTGCGCCACAACGCTGGGTTGGGCCTCCAGATCCTGCGCCGCGAGTTCGAGCTTGATCAATGAAAATGCAATCGACTGCGCTGGGCCGTCGTGAATATCTGCGGCAATTCGCCGCGCCGTCAACTCATTAACCAACGCCGACTGCGCCTGGAACCGCGCCAGACCCATGCGCAGCCAACGTTGACGCAGCCAGACAAACAGGCCGCCACTGATAAGTCCCACCAATGCCAGCGCAAAAATCCAATGTAGCAGCGTCAAAGCAACGAACCCGATGATTAAAATGCCAATGGTATTCGATGTTTATGAACCCAGATGGCCCCTGCTGATTCGGCCATCGCCGCAACGAACAAATGGAAAAACAGACCACCGCCCCCGCCATCGAGCCTGCCCACACAACGACCATGCGGACACACATGGCGGCTCAAAAGCGCCTGATACAACTGCTCGGCTTCGGCGGTTTGTTACCGTTTTATGGCCTGGCTGCAGTCGCTGCATGGGGTGACCCCGTTCTTAAGGCGCCTGCCCTCTCGCTACTAGCCGTCTATGCGGCCACCATCATCAGCTTTATTGGCGGCGTTGCCTGGGCCATGTCGCTGCTGACGCAGCCAAGAGCCCCCCGCCTGACCCAAAACCTGTTGGTTTGGAGCGTCATTCCGCCGTTGTTGGCGGCAGCGTGCTTCTTCGCACCCTTGGCCACCCGCTTGTGGCTTTTGGTCATGGTGTTGGCAATCGCTTGGATCGCTGACAAGCGGTTTTCAAAGGCGCTCGATTTGCCGCCCGAATGGATTCAATTGCGCGCCGCGCTGAGTCTCCTCGCCATTGGTGCGCTCAGCTGGGCCGCATCGAATGTGGCTTAAACGCCGTCAATAAGGGCAATCTGGCCGATTGAGTTGGCCTGCCGGTGCGGCAAAAGCGCCTGGTAACCATCGCTGTTGTACCAGGCCAGCGCTGCGGCGCGGCTGGGAAACTCGATCACCACATGGCGTGAGCCACTGCTTTCACCCTCAAGTTGAGTCGACTCCCCTCCTCGAACAAGATACTGACCACCATGCGCTGCGACAAGGGCTGGGACGCCAGCAGCGTAAAGCGCGTAGCCCTCGGGATTGGTAACGGTCAAATGACCAACAAGATAGGCTTTGGGCATGGGGGGGTGTCCTGTAGGTGAATCAATTTGGGCTTGCGCCCAACGCAGCGCATTATTATTACGTTTTGTACAGATCTGAGGGGCCCGAATGTTCATCAAGAATACCTGGTACGTTGCGTGTGCATCGACGGATGTCGGCGAGACACCATTCGGTCGCCGGATTTGTAACGAATCGATTGTTTTTTTCAGAGACGATGCCGGACAGATTCAGGCGCTTGAGGACTTTTGCCCCCACAGGGGGGCGCCGCTCTCGCTGGGCCGCGTGGTCAATGGCCGGTTGGTGTGCGGCTACCACGGACTCGAAATGGGATGTGAAGGCAAGACCGTCGCCATGCCTGGGCAGCGTGTCGGCGGCTTCCCAGCCATCAAGAAATATGCGGTCACTGAGCGCCATGGCTTCGTTTGGGTGTGGCCGGGCGATGCCCTCGCCGCTGACCTCAACCTGATGCCGCGCTTGACGTGGGCCGACAACCCCGAATGGGCGTACGGCGGCGGCATGTATCACATCGCCTGTGACTATCGCCTGATGGTCGATAACCTCATGGATTTGACCCACGAAACCTATGTGCACGCGGGCAGCATTGGACAGCGGGAAATTGATGAAACCCCCTGTGTGACCAAAATCGATGGCGACCATGTCACAACGAGTCGCTTCATGAGTGGCATCGAGGCGCCCCCCTTTTGGAAAATGGCGCTCAGGGGTAACAACCTGCCTGACGACCAGCCCGTTGACCGCTGGCAAATCTGCCATTTCACGCCGCCCAGCCACATCATGATCGAGGTGGGTGTCGCGCTCGCTGGCAATGGCGGCTATGACGCCCCCGACGATAAAAAGGCCTACAGCGTGGTCGTTGACTTTCTCACGCCCGAGACCGAAACCAGCATGTGGTACTTCTGGGGTATGGCACGCAAATTCAACGTCAAAGACGATGCGCTGACGCAAGCGATTCGGGACGGCCAAGGGAAAATTTTCAGCGAAGACCTGGAGATGCTCGAAAGTCAGCAACGCAATATTTTGCGTATGCCACAACGTAAACTGCTCAGCCTCAACATTGATGCCGGAGGGGTTCAATCCCGACGCGTCATTGACCGCTACCTCGCACTCGAAACAACGGTTTAGACGCCGCCTCACGCATGAAAATCATCGACATCCGCGAGCAAACGCTCCCCATCAGCTCGCCCATCCGTAACGCCTACATCGACTTCAGCAAGATGACGTTGAGCCTCGTGGCCGTGATCACCGACGTCATTCGTGATGGCAAGCCCGTCATTGGCTATGGCTTCAACTCAAACGGTCGATACGGTCAAGGGATGTTGATGCGTGAGCGCTTTATCCCACGTGTTTTAGAGGCCGATCCGGCATCGCTTTTGGACGATGCGGGGACCAACTTAGACCCCCACCGTATCTGGCAATGCCTTTACACCAACGAGAAGCCGGGCGGCCACGGTGAGCGTTCCGTCGCTATCGGCACCATTGACATGGCTGTCTGGGATGCCGTCGCGAAGATCGCGGAGAAGCCACTATTTCAGCTGCTCGCAGAGCGCTATGGCGACGGCCAAGTGAATCAAAAAATATTTGTCTACGCCGCGGGTGGTTACTACTACCCAGGGAAAGACGACAGCCAGTTGAAAGATGAAATGCGCAGCTACCTTGACCGGGGCTACAGCGTTGTAAAAATGAAGATCGGTGGTGCATCGCTCGACGAGGACCTTCGCCGCATTGACTCTGTGCTGAGTGTTTTGCAGGATGGCCAAAAGTTAGCGGTCGACGCCAATGGCCGTTTTGATTTGGATGCCGCCATCGCTTACGCGAAAGCGCTATCGGCATACGACTTGTTTTGGTACGAAGAAGCGGGCGACCCTCTCGACTATGAATTGCAAGCCACGCTGCGCCACTACTACAAGAACCCCATGGCGACGGGCGAAAACCTCTTTTCGATGCAAGATGCGCGCAACCTCATCCGGCACGGGGGTATGCGCCCAGACCGCGACTGGCTCCAATTTGACTGCGCACTGAGCTATGGTCTGGTGGAGTACCTGCGGACCCTTGACATGATCAAAGCGCACGGCTGGTCCCCCGCGCGCTGTATCCCGCACGGTGGGCACCAAATGTCGCTCAACATTGCAGCGGGCCTCGGTCTCGGGGGTAACGAGTCGTATCCCGATTTGTTTCAGCCATTTGGCGGTTTCCCAGACGGTACGCGTGTCGAGAACGGTTACGTGAACCTACCCGCCTTACCCGGCATTGGCTTCGAAGGTAAAGCGGACTTGTTCGCCGTGATGTCACGGCTTGCGAGCAACAAAGCCCACTAACGCGGATCGGCCGGCGTGACCGGCCCCCTCCGCCAATTCAGCCTCGTAGGTGCAACGGTCGAGGACCTCATACCCCTCAAAAGCGGACACCAATAGGTCTTCGGTGTACAGGTGTTCCAATCGCCCCGGGCCGCCGGTGTTGAACCTCAGCTGCCCTGTGCCATACCCTTGAATGAGGACCACCCCGCCGGGCTTCAGGCAGGTGTCAATCTGTTTGAAAATGGCAGCGCGCTCAGCGGGGTCTGCGAATTGGAAAAAAATCCCGACGACGCCGTCATAGCGGTTGATACCCCAATCAAATTGCGCGCAATCGGTGCAGGTGAAAGCAACCTCAACCCCATGATGCACCGCATGTTGTCGCGCTTTCGCGATGGCAACATCGGAAAAGTCAAAGGCATCGACCTGCCACCCAGCGCGCGCCAAATGCACACTGTTGCGACCTTCCCCATCCGCAACAGCCAACAAATGGCCGCTCGGCAACAGGTGTTGCTTTGCCACCAAATACGCATTGGCGTGCTCGCCAAACACAAACAATGGCGTGTCGAAACGCTGATTCCATCGGTCCTTGGGATTCTCAAATGCGCTCATCAGTATCTATCAGTCCGTAAAGTTAGCCGAAATCTGACCCAAAACGCCAAAATCAACGTGTACTTGGTCACCCGGAGACACCTCAAGAGGCACCATGCAGGTGCCCGTCGTCACGAATTCGCCGGCGCGCAGCCCGACGCCCAGCGCCCTGAGCTCATTGGCGATCCATACGAGAGCGAGCCTCGGATCGCCCAATACCGCCGCGCCGCTGCCCTGACGGGTCCAAGCCCCACCGCCCGCAGGCGTGACCGTGGCCGAAACACCGTGTTGTGCGAGGTTAAGGTCCCGCCAAATTTCGGGCGCTGTGGGCCCGGGTAAAAACTGATGTGCGCACGCGTTGTCGGCAATCAATGCGGCTTCGCCTGCATTCACAAAATCACGAAAGCGCGCGTTCGGCACCTCTATGGCAACAGACAAAGTAGCCACAGCGTTCATGACCTCATCGAGGCTGTAGGCCGACGCCCTGGGCGGTAGGTTCTCGGCGAAGGTGAACACCATCTCGGGTTCGGCCACGCGCATGCGGTTCCCGCTAAGGGAGATGGGCTCACCCAGCTGCTGAAGGGTTCGAGCGAAAATTCGCCCCGCCAGTGGGCCCGAAACCCCAATGTGCTTTTGCCCGGCTTCACTGGTGGCTGCAATTTTCCAGCCAACGACGGGACTTGCCATGGCATCACAGAGGTGGCTCTGTGCGGCATAGCCATCCGCGCGGGACATCGGTCGTTGCCCGATTGGGAGCGCATCGATCGACTGACCTGATTGCCAGTGACTGGCGATGGTTTGCGCAATTTGCTTTGTTGTTTCGGTATCCATCATTGTGAATCTTTGTGGTCAGGGATTTCAGGGCGTTGGCGCGCGCGCACCTCGGGTTAAGCCATTGGGTAGCCAAAATAAAAGCCGGTAGAAAACCCAAAGCATGATTAAGGGGATGACAACGGTCTGCATCAAGAACGTCACGATGAGGTGGACGATGTGCTGAGATGCCAACTCAGCCTTGCGCTTCATGTCATCGGCGCCAGCAACAAAACGGTCATAGCGCTGCTTCAAACCCAACGACCAAGGGCTGCTTGCCTCACCGTCAGGCGGTGTCGCCTCCAGTTTCATGCCCCGCAGATCGGTTGTTGTGGTCTGTAACCCGTTGACTTGCGCCGTGTAACTGTCGGCAAAAAAATGTTCGTAAACCATGCTGGACCCCACCATGGTGATGGGCATGATAAAGCGCACGAAAACGACCATCGCCGCCACGTGGTGTAGCCAGTTAGGTGCTCGGTTTTTATAAAACAGGATCCCCCAAACAAGGCTTAAGCCAGTGATCAAAGCCGACACCGTCCAGTTCGCAGACAGCGCGAGTAACACCTTTTGCACCCCGAACGCCACACTGGCCCACAACATAACGGACGAGAAATAGGCGACAAGCTCGTTGATTGGCCCCAACAATTGGCCTGGTGCCAATGTCAAACCAAACCCAAACGGTTGCATCGCCACCTCGGTTCCTTGAATCATGGAGATCACGGCACCGAGGCCACGTCCAATGGCGAAGCTGTATAGCGACCGCTCAAGCCCCTCATTGATGAAGGCCTCTGCTGCCCGCGTCAGCGGGGTGTACCAAGCGGCCGCAATGATGAGGCCAACACCGACAGCGATGAACCAAGCCCGACGTTTTTGGTCGTCCATTCAAACTCCGAAATCAGGAAACCCCCAGTTTAGGCCGTTCTGCTTGCGTCGCAAAGTGCCGCTGACGCGACCGTTGGGCCCTAGAGATCCAACACCAGTCGTTCGCTGCTGCACCGGGAGACGCAAGGCATCATGACCATCTGGCTGTCTTTCTCCGATTGGCTCAGTACGGCACAGCGGTGATCCACCACGCCCGCCAACACCTGCGACTCACAGGTGCCGCATATCCCCTCACGACATGAGAATGGGTGTGCAACCCCCAATCGCTCGATGGCATCGAGGACTGATTCGTCGGGAGACACCACGGTCTCAAGTCCACTGCTTTGAAGGCTCAAATGGAAAGATGCGACGGGCTCATCGGTTGCGACGACGGGCGCGGTGAAGCGCTCAGTGACCACCGAATCAGCGCTCCAACCCGCCGTCAGTTCGCCGATGTGATCTAACATGGCTGTTGGTCCGCAGGCGTAAACGCCGTCCCATCGCTTTTGAGCCAACAGCGCGCGCAAATCGAATGGTGCACCGGCTTCGTCATCCGCGTGGGTCCGAAGACGGGTGCCACAGATCACACGCAGCTCCTCGAGGTAGGCCATCCGCGCGGCCGAGCGTGCGCACAAGACCACCTCAAAATCACGCCCCTGCGCGGCCAAGCTCTGAGCCATTGCATAAATCGGGGTCACGCCAATACCGCCAGCAATCAGTAACACACGTGCGTGGTTGGCATTCAGGTGAAAGTGGTTACGAGGCGCCCCAATCGACAGCCTTGAGCCGACGTGCAACTGCGCATGGATCGCCTCAGAGCCACCGCGGCTGTTGGCATCGCGCCCAACGGCAATCTCATAGTGCGCAGGCGCGCCCGTTGCCGAATCAGTGACGTTTGTTAGCGAGTAACTGCGAGTCAGACCATTTGGCAAACGAACATCAATGTGCGCACCTGCCTCAAAGGATGGAAGCGATTCCTTGACATCATCCGGCGCAATGCGCAGCGCAACAACATCGCGCGCAAGCGCTGTCTTGGCGATGACTTTTGCTGAAATTTGGGTCATGGTTTGGGACGGATTACAGTTTTAAAGGCAGGCTGCGCAGCCGTTGACCGGTTGCAGCAAAAATGGCGTTGGCCAGCGCGGGGGCAACTGGCGGAACGCCGGGCTCGCCCACGCCAGTTGGTAATTCGGGGCTGTCGATGATGTGCACACTGACCGTCGGTGCCTCGCTCATACGTAACAGTGGGTAGTCGTGAAAATTAGACTGTTGAACGACGCCGTCTCGGAACGTGATCTCACCGTATAGGGCCGCGGTCAGTCCAAACAAAGCGCCGCCCGAAATTTGTTGACGGACAACGTCCGGGGTAACGGCTAAACCGCAATCAACGGCGCAGGTGATGCGGTGCACCGTCACCTGCTTGTCCACCACCGACACCTCCACGACTTGCGCCACACAGGTCTCAAACGATCGGTGTGCGGCAATACCAAGGAACCGCCCGGGGGCCGGCTGACCCCACCCGGCCTCGGTCGCAGCGCGCGTCAGGACTGCTTTCAAGCGTTCATCATCCCCCAGATGGGCCAGACGGAATTCAACTGGATCGCGCCCCGCTAAGTGGGCCAACTCGTCCATGAAGCTCTCGGCGCCAAATGCAGAGAAAGCGTGCCCCACTGAGCGCCAAAAGCCGACAGGCACCCCATGGTCCACGCTGACATGGTGGATCGATTGATTCGGTACAACGTAACCACCGGTGAGCCCTTCAACGCTGCTGCTATCCACCGTTAAACGCTTGAAGACGCCGTAGCCGCGCTCGCTCAGCCAGCTGGCAGCCGTCCATCCCACATAGGGCGAGAGCATCGCTTCGCCAGAAGCGTCCAGAAAATGTGCAAACGCATCGGCACCGACGCGTTTGGCACTGAGCCCAACAACCGCACCTGAGGCATCCAAGCCCCCTTGGTAAGCCATCAACGCGCTCGGACGGTAGAAGTCGTGCCGAATGTCATCCTCGCGGCTCCAGATCAGTTGAATCGGCAGACCTGTGGCCTTGCAGACCTGAGCCGCCTCTGCAACGAAATCGGTGTAGAGGCGACGGCCAAAGCCACCACCGAGGTAGGTGGCGTGAATCGTCACCTTATCCGCTGGCAAGTCGAGATGGTGCGCCGCCACTTGGCGCGCGAGATCAGGGATCTGCGACCCCACCCAGACCGCGCCAGTCCCCGCTGCGGGATCGACTGTCACCGTGCAGGTCATGGGCTCCATTGTGGCGTGAGCCAAGTGCGGCGCCCAGTAATCGGCTCGCAGCGTCTTAGCTGCAGCCGCCAACGCCGCTTTGACATCACCCTTGCCATCGGCTGCCTGCCCGTCGTCGCGGGCCATGGCCACGGCCATCTCCTCACGCATCGTGTCTGATGTGTGCGCCGCCAAGGTCGGCTGATCCCATTCGATGGTCACCAATGCCGCAGCTTGCTTCGCTCGCCAATAGGTTTTAGCGACCACAGCCACGCCGTGGGGTAATTGAACCGCACGCACGACCCCGGGCTGCTCAAGCGCGCGGCTGGCATCAAACGCCTTGACACGGCCACCAGCAACCGGGCTCCGAACCACAACGGCCACATGTTGGTTAGGCACGCGCACGTCGATACCGTACTGAGCCGTACCGGTTGATTTCTCAAGCCCATCATGGTTAACGCTTGTTTGGCCAATGTAGCGCTGGGTGGTCGGTAAGATTACCTGCGATGGATCGGGCAAGGGGCGATTCGCCGCGGCTGTGACGAAGTCACCGTAAGGGTAGGACGCTTGTGCATGCCACACCTGACCATCCATCAGCTGCAGGGCCTCCGGCGCCGCTTGCAACTGCACCGCGGCAGCGTCGCGAATGGCCGCTTTTGCGAGTGCTGCCGCCATCAAAATTTGCTCGTAAGAGCCTTTCATGGAGGTGCTACCGCCCGTCAGTTGAATGGGCTGATCCGGTAGCCGGTACGCCGCGTCGACGCCCACGCGGTGCACAACGATGTTGCCAGGCGCTACGCCCAACGCCTCCGCCACCAGTGTTGTTAGGCCCGTGGTGACGCCCTGCCCCATCTCGGCGCGCGGTTGATAAAAGTGGATCTCGTTGGTCGGCGTGATCTGGATGAATGCGTTGAACTGGACGGCGCCATCAACCGACTGCGGCTGATCCTCGCCAAAGGGGCGACAAGCGCTAAGGGGCCAGCCCACCACCAGACCCGCACCAGCGGCACCGGCGAGCTTTAATAGACTGCGGCGCTTCATGACACCGCTCCCTCAGCCGCAGCAACCTTGATCGCCGCCTTGATTCGGTCATAGGTGCCACAACGGCAGAGGTTGCCGCTCATTGCAGCAATGATCTCGGCGTCCGTTGGGTTGGGCGACCGCTTAAGCAGCGCGTGCGCGCTCATCAGCTGACCTGACTGGCAGTACCCACATTGCGGGACGGCCAGTTCAGCCCAGATTTGCTGCAGGCGGCTGGGTTGCGCAAGCGTACCCAGCGACTCGATGGTTGTGACGGCGCGCCCCGCAACTTGCGATAACGGCAAGATACACGTCCGCTGGGCTTGGCCATCAATTTGCATGGTGCATGCCCCACACAAGCCTGCGCCACAGCCAAACTTGCTGCCCGTGAGGTCAAACTCATCGCGCACCACCCATAACAAGGGCGTCTCTGGACTTTCAGTGGACTCAACAACCTTGCCGTTTAGCTCAAAACGAATCATGCCAATGCCTTAATTACGAACACGTGAGGGCTTAGTCTACGCGGCATGCGCAAGCCAGGTCGGCATAATAGGGTTATGGACCCAAAGATTCTCGGAATTTCGCCCAACCAAAGCTTCACTGAACCGACTGCCAGGCTCGCCACTTGGGGCCGACAAGCAACACGCCTTCTTTATTTATGACAATTCTTGTGACTGGCGCCGCTGGATTCATCGGCAGTAATTTTGTTCTGGATTGGCTCAAAACATCGTCAGAGCCCGTTATCAATCTTGATAAGCTGACCTATGCGGGCAATCGACACAATTTGGACACCATCGCAAACGATGACCGCCATGTGTTGATTGAGGGTGACATCGGGGATACCGCGCTGGTCAGCGAGTTGCTTCGCGCCCATCGCCCAAGGGCTGTTTTGAACTTCGCAGCCGAGAGCCATGTGGACAGATCCATTCATAGCCCGAGCGCGTTCATTCAGACCAATATCATCGGCACCTTTAACCTGCTTGAGGCGGTTCGCGACCATTGGTCGTCAAGCCCAACCGATGAACAGACGGCCTTTCGTTTCCTCCACGTCAGCACCGATGAGGTCTACGGCAGCCTCTCGGCAGACGATGCGCCCTTTAGCGAAACCAACCGCTACGAACCCAACAGCCCCTACTCAGCGAGCAAAGCCGCCAGCGACCACTTGGTTCGTGCATGGCATCACACCTACGGCTTGCCGGTTTTAACGACGAACTGTTCAAACAACTATGGCCCCTATCACTTTCCTGAAAAATTGATTCCGCTGACCATCACCAACGCACTTGCAGGAAAGCCGCTCCCAATTTACGGTGATGGCTTACAGGTTCGTGACTGGCTTTACGTCGGCGATCACTGCAGTGGCATCCGCCGCGTTCTGGAGGCGGGCACTGTCGGTGAAACCTACAACATCGGTGGTTGGAACGAACAGACGAACATTGACATCGTCCGCAACATTTGTTCCCTGCTCGATGAACGTCGCCCCCGCGCCGACGGCCAAACCTATGCCTCGCAGATCACTCACGTGAAGGATCGACCTGGCCATGACCGTCGCTACGCCATTGACGCGCGAAAAATCGAGCAGCAACTGGGCTGGCGCCCCGCAGAGACATTTGAATCAGGTATTCGCAAAACCGTCGATTGGTACCTCGCCAACGCCGATTGGGTCGCGCAGGTGCAAAGCGGGGCCTATCGCGATTGGGTGACCCAACAATACGGGAGCGAGTGATGCGCATCTTATTGACGGGCAAAGGTGGGCAGGTCGGCCACGCGCTGCAGCGCAGACTGGCAACCAACGCCGACCTTTTCGCAGTGGGATCTGCCGACTGTGATTTGGCAAACCCCGATGCGATTCGCGCGTTGGTAAAGCGTGTAAAGCCAAACGTGATCATCAATCCCGCCGCCTACACCGCTGTTGATCGAGCGGAGTCTGAGCCGGAGGCTGCCCATGCCGTCAACGCTGTCGCGCCCGGAATCCTAGCGGAGCAGGCTGAAGCCTGCGGCGCAACCCTGATCCACTTTTCCACCGACTACGTTTTTGATGGCCTGCTAACCCGTCCCTACACCGAGCTGGACCCCCCCTGCCCCACCAGTGTTTATGGGGCATCAAAGCTTGCTGGCGAACAAGCCATTCAAAGCGCTTGCAGCCGCTATTTGATTTTGCGTACCAGCTGGGTCTACGGCCTGCACGGTAACAACTTTGCAAAAACCATGCTTCGTTTGGCGACTGAACGTGACTCGCTCAATGTGGTCGCCGACCAGTTTGGCACGCCAACCAGCGCTGAACGATTGGCTGAGGTGACTGGGCAATTGCTCACGCATGCGCATCTCTCGGATGCGTCTGGGGTGTACCACATCACACCCGCTGGTCAGACAAACTGGCACGCCTACGCCAGCCATGTCATTCAGAAAGCGCATGACTTGGGTTGGCCGCTACGGACCCCTGTTGGTGCCATTAACGCCATCCCAACGAGCGCGTATCCGACGCCCGCTAGGCGCCCAGCAAATTCCGTTTTAAGTACCGCTAAGTTTCAAGACACGTTCGACCTGCCATTGCCCGCTTGGCAAACGGACGTCGATCTATTTGTGAGCCAACTCGACAAAGAAAGGGCGACGCGACGATGACAAGCAACCGAAAAGGCATCATCCTTGCGGGCGGATCTGGCACGCGCCTCTACCCGGTGACGCAGGCCGTTAGCAAGCAGTTGATGCCGGTTTACGACAAACCGATGGTGTATTACCCACTCAGCACCTTGATGCTCAGCGGGATGCGTGAGGTGCTGCTCATCAGCACACCGCAGGACACCCCGCGGTTCAAGGATCTTCTGGGGGATGGCTCTCAGTGGGGTATGTCGATTCAGTATGCGGTTCAACCCAGCCCGGATGGGTTGGCGCAGGCCTTCACAATTGGCCGTGATTTTGTGAATCATCAACCCAGCGCGCTGGTATTGGGTGACAACATTTTTTATGGCCACGACCTCGTCAAGCAACTCCACAGTGCAAACAACCGACGTGTCGGCGCGACTGTATTCGCCTATCACGTGCAGGACCCTGAGCGATACGGCGTGGTGGCATTTGACGAACAGAAGCGCGCCGTCAGCATCGTTGAGAAGCCACAGAAGCCACAGAGCAATTACGCGGTCACCGGTCTCTATTTTTACGATGAACAGGTCTGCGACATCGCCGCGAGCATCCGCCCCTCTGCGCGTGGAGAGCTTGAAATTACCGACATCAACCAACGTTACCTGTCACACGGCGAGCTGAACGTCGAGATCATGGGGCGCGGGTTCGCTTGGCTGGACACCGGCACCCACGACAGTCTGTTAGAGGCCAGCAGCTTCATTGCGACCCTGCAAAAGCGTCAGGGTCTCCAGGTCGCCTGCCCAGAGGAAATCGCCTTCATGCAGGGGTGGATCGATGCACAGCAGCTTGAGAAGCTCGCCGCGCCACTGGGTAAAAACAGCTACGGTCAGTACCTCCTAAATTTGATCAAATAAGCAATGCCCTACACCGTCACACCAACCCGTTTGCCAGAAGTCTGCCTGCTTGAGCCACAGGTTTTCGGCGATCAGCGGGGCTTCTTTTTCGAAAGCTTTAACCAACGCGACTTCGAGGCCAGCACGGGCGTATCGACCGTTTTCGTGCAAGACAACCACAGCCGGTCCGCACGGGGCGTGCTACGAGGTTTGCACTACCAAATCAAACACCCGCAAGGGAAATTGGTACGGGTTGTATCGGGGGTCGTACTGGATGTTGCGGTCGATCTTCGCCGCCACTCCCCTCGCTTCGGACAATCCGTAACGATTGAGCTCGATGCCGTGCGTCACCAGCAGCTATGGATACCACCGGGTTTTGCGCACGGGTTTCTGGTGCTCAGTGATCGGGCGGATTTTTTGTATAAAACCACCGACTACTGGTATCCGGAGCACGAGCGCAGCCTGCTTTGGAACGACCCTGATTTGGCCATCCCCTGGCCAGCGGGCCTCGAACCACAGCTCGCCGCCAAGGACGCCGCTGCCAAGCGGCTGGCAGAGGCGGAGGTCTTTGACTAACCCCACACCAACAGCACAAAGCCAATCACTGCGAAGGCCATCAAAAAAACTTTGCGAAAGAAAACCTCGGAAAGACGACGTTGGATCAACGTGCCGATGAGTAAGCCCACACCAACCGGCAAACACGCCGCCACTGACCAGCCACTTAATTGCGCAGTTGAATGCCCAAACAGGGCGAGTGAGCCGCCCATGGCCAATGCGGATAACAGGTAGAGCCAGCCCATCGCGCACAGCAGCTCCGTTTTCGAGAGCCCAAGGCCTCGGAGATACATCACGCCAGGAACGGAGAAACAGCCGGTGAGGCCGGTGATGAAGGCATTGATGCCCCCAAACAAAACGGCAGCAGTGCGGCTCGTTGGGTTGGGTAGATGCCAATCTTTGCCCCGGATCGACCAAAGGCTATAGACCACGATAACGAGACCCAGTAACCGTTCGTAGGGCCACTCCGGTATCCAAATCACCAGCGCAATGCCCGCAGGGACCAGCGCCACAGAGGCCAACAGAAACACCCAAAGCCGACGCGCCGTCTTGAAAACATCGCCATTCGCGGCGATTTGCCAACCATTGCTCAAGACGGTTGGTACGGCAATCAGCAACATCGCTGTGGGAATATCCACCAGCATCGCCCCCAAGCCAATACCGATGGTGGGCAAACCAAAACCAACGACGCCTTTTACGAGGCCACCCAGGAGGAAGATCAGGCTTAGGAGGATAAGTGTGTTGGTGGTGAGCAAGATGCGCCTGGGATCAGAAACGGACCCATTCACGGATGGGGTCATCGTGCGTAGGAATATACCCGCTGGCGGCTTGGGAAACGGGCAGCTCAACCCCCGTTTTCACAAAAAGTGGGAGCCGCCCCAGTGGCGCATCAACCGTGATGTCTTGGCCGGCGTCATAGGCGGTTCGATCATAAAAATCCACCCAGCCACTGCCGGCATGGCGAGGCAGATAGACCCGCCGCTTGACATCACCACGGGTCACCACGGGCGCGACCAATAAGTGGTCCCCGAGCATGAAATCATCGCAGTCAGCCAGACAGCGGGCGTCATCAGGAAAATTATAAAAAGTGGGTCGGATGATGGGGCAGTGCCAGCGGCTGGCCCGCTCAAAGCAATCCCAAAGATACGGCATGAGGTGGTACCTCAGGTTGATGGCATCTCTCACGAGATCGGTCACGCTGGGGTGCATCCATGGCAGGTTGTTGACACCGTCTGACTTCCATGAGTTCATGACCATGCGCGGGTTGAGCGCGCACGCCTGGACCCAACGCACAAGCAACTCAGGGTCGGGGGACGGACCAAAAAATCCACCGACATCGTGCCCGACGTTGAACATACCCGAGAGGCTCATCTGAAGACCTGTCCGGATGTTCCACTTCAGCGTTTCCCAACTGGTTGTGTTGTCACCTGACCAAGTCTGTGCGTAACGCTGCAGACCGGGTGGACCCGCGCGCGTGATGGTGTAGACCGGCTCTTTGCGCCCCTGGGCTGTTGCGTGATTCCGTTGCGCCTCAAAAGTGGCTCGGGTCATCAGCAGGGCGTGCAGCGGCCGGGTACGGTGAATGGGTCTCATCTCGCCGTCTAGCGCTGAGACAGCCTCTTCCGATTGAATCGCATACTCGTTGTTGTCATTCCAACCGCTGTCAATGCCCCTGCCGAGAATTTGGGTCAGTAAACCCTGCTGCCACCATGCCACGGCCTGCGGCTTCGTGAAGTCAAGATAGGCGCCGTTACCATCCCAAAAAGGCTCAACGACGGGTTCGCCGCTGAGCTGGTTATTCACGAAACCATTCGCCGCTCGGACCTGCTCATAAGCCGGGTGGTCATTCAACAAGCACGGCTTGATGTTCGCAACCAAACGCATGCCCGCCGACTGAAACGCGGCGTTGATGGCGTCCGGATCGGGAAATTTCTCACGATTCCAATGAAACACATACCGCTGCTTGCCTCGCGATGAATAGCCAGACCCGTAATGAAATGCGGAAATGGGAACCCGATGCGTTTCACATTCGCCGATGAAGCGTGTCAACTGCGTCTGCGCATCGGGCGCATCGGCGAGCCCCATCGCAGTGATTGCGAATCCGACGCTCCACTTCGGTGGTAGGTGAGTGCCACCAATCAATGCAACAAATTGGGCGACAACTTCCGATGGCGTGGCACCCACCATGACGTAGTAATCCAAGTCGCCATCATCGATATCAACCGTTCGAAAAAAATCGTGGTAGTTGTCATGCTCACACCCCAGGTCGAAGGTGCAGGTGCTGAGGGTGTCGTAGTAGATCCCCAGCCACAAGCCCTCTGGCGTTCTTTGCAACAGGAAGGGCCAGTGCTTGTAAAGCGGGTCACCTGTGGCTGGGTTGTACCCCAGGGAGTCCTGACCCATGCAACGCAAGCGGCGGCCACTTAAATTCAGCGGCCCCGTTTTGTCCCCCAGGCCAAAGAAATGATCAGCCGTGTCGCGCGTGACGCAATGCCGCACGGTACCGGTTCGCTTGGCGTGCAAGTAGGCGCTGGTGGCGCGATCCCTCATATAGACGCGCTCGGTGCCAGGATCTGACCAAACCAACTGCGGGGTTGTTCGTCCGGCAACGCCTAAAGTGATCGCCAGCGCTTGGGTCCGAAGGGTTGGCCCACAACGCTCGGACAATTCGCCTGAACCGCCCTCGACCAACACCTGCGGACGCGTGAAGCCATCCAAGCTTTCTCGCGGCCGACCGCCCCACGGCACATCGACGCCAGCGACAGGCGCGATCGCCCACGTCGTCGGCTCGCGAAATCCATCGTGGCGAACCCATGTGACGCGCGCCATCGTCTCTGATAGAAAAACCAGCCTCAACTGATCACCACTTGCCATCGCACCGATCGCGTCCGCATCGGTACCACCGGGCGTCAAGGCCCAGTCCACGCGTTCAAAAGGGGTCACGATGGGTTAATCAGCGGAACATCATGGTCAGCTCTGGGAAAAATAACACCAGCGCTAACACAACGATTTGAATGCAAATGAACGGCATGAACCCGCGGAAGATGTCGGGCAGTGAAATATGCGGAGGCGCGACAGACTTCAGATAGAACGCCGCAGGACCGAAGGGCGGCGAGAGAAATGACACCTGCATGTTGACGCAGAACAGGACACCAAACCACACGGCAACAAATCCTGGGTCAGCGGCCAACGGACCAAATACGCCGATTTCCTCAATTGGCAATTTCAGCACAATGGGCATGAAGACCGGCATGACCAGGAGAACAATGCCCGTCCAATCCATGAAGGCCCCGAGGAATAAAAAGATGGTCATCATCACCAACAGCACGCCGAGCGTGGGCAAGTCGTAACCGATGATCATGTTGGCAACATACGTCGGGCCGCCTGCGATGGTGTAGGCCCCCGCAAGCGCAGTCGCGCCGAACGTGACCCAAATAATCGTGCCGGTTGATTTGAAGGTGCGCATAGACGCCTCTTTGACCAACTGCATGGAAAACTCACCCCGAAGCTTGATCAACACCAAAACGGCAATCGAACCAATGGCGGCGGCCTCGGTAATCCCTGTGATACCACCGTAAATTGAACCCAACACAATGAACACAATGGCCAAGGGTTGTAGCAAACCTTTACCCTTGTTCCAGGCGTCACTGGTTTCACGCCAACCGACCATTTTGAAAAGGTAGAAGCCAGTGGCGAGGGCAACAATCGCCATGGTGGTGAACCACGTGGGGTCTTGGAACCAGGTGTGCTCCTCTATCTTCACGAAATTTTGAACGATGAAGGCCCTGGCGCCAATCAAAGAGGAGGCGATGAAGGCCACGATGGCGAGGAGCCGCGTTCCAAACTTCAACTTCTCCGCACCGGTCAAATCATCCGGCGATGGCTCCGGTAACGGCGCCAATGAGGGATTGAGATTGGTTCGAACGAGGATGTAGACGATGTAAAGCCCCGCCATGATGAAGCCGGGTAGGAACGACGCTTGAAACAGTGCGTGAATGGACGTTTCAGTGATCAAGCCAAAGAAGATCAGCACAATCGAGGGCGGAATCATGGTCCCCAAAGACCCTGATGCGCAAATCGTACCGACCGCCAGGTTTTGGTTGTAACCCAACCGCAGCATTTGCGGCAGGGCAATGAGTCCCAGCAAAACCACCTCACCACCAATGATGCCCGACATCGCAGCCATCACAATGGCCATCAGCGCGGTCACCACAGCGATACCGCCGCGTGTGCGGTTCATCCAAATATTGAGTGTGCTGTACATGTCACGTGCGATGCCCGAACGCTCGAGCAAGGTCGCCATGAAAATGAACAACGGCACAGAAATCAGGACGTAATTGGTCATGATGCCGTAAAGCCGCTGCGCCAAAATGTTGAGTGGACCGGCACCAAAGCTTCGCGTCAGTGTGCCCTCCCCGGCTTTCCAATCGGCAAAGTTAAAACCGTGTACGAAGGGGTCGGTCAGCAATGTCGGTTCAAATTTCAGCACCAAGACCAAGGTCGCCAAGAAACCGGAGGCAAAGCCGAGTGGCATACCGATGGCAAGCAAAACCAACATGCCAATCAGCAAAACAATTGAAATGGTTGAAATATCCACGTTTACATACTCCTGAGACCCGCGGATTTAGCGGTATCTCGTTGGTCAGATGGGGTCGCTTAACGCGAAAGAGTTTGCGAATCCGGGCGATTGGCCAGCACCTCTGGCGGCAAATCGAACTCAGCCGACGGGTCATGATCCTCGGTGTAGGGCTCAGGGGTCACGTTAAAGTCCTTCCAAAGGCCCTTCACCGAGTAAAAAATCGCTGCCAACAACAAAACGGCAATAAAAATACGCCAGTGCGTTGGCACCGCCATTTCTGATTCGGGTGGTGGAAAGAGCATGGGGAGCGTCCATACAGCAAGACCAATCACGGTCACCCCCGCAACCGCATCAAACAGCTTTCGAACCCAAGCGGCGCTGGGCCAATCACGAATCAAATTCGAGATGCCCTGTAAGACGAGAAAAAACAGCGCAATCAACAGCAGCGGCTTGTCGGTCGCAGGAATCGGCGGATCCCAGGCCGTGCCGAAGGCTTCCCAGCGATTAAATTTGGCGACGGCCTCGCCAAAACCACCCCAAAGCACAGCAAATGCAAAAATACTGGTGCACAGCATCGAGATAACGTCAAACACCTGACGGAGCCAAAGTGGTGCCATGTCATACAGGACATAAATCCGAATGTGGCTGCGCTGCTGCATCGCGTACAAGCCCGCTGTCGCATAAATAATGCCCCCCGCCCAAAGCGACATCTCATTGACCCAAAGTGTGGGCTGAAAAAAGACGTAACGCATCACGACTTCGTAGAACATGATCGCCACGATGAATGCAGCGCCCCAAATCGTGATGCGACTGAATGCATACGTGATTCGGTCGATGGGGCCTGTTGGCTTATGTTCAATCATGTTGGGGGGACTCCGAACGCGGTGGTCAAGAAAGAACGGGCAATTCGCCCGCGTACAAAAAAGCCGGGGCGAACCCCGGCTTTTTACTCAACGGCTTATTTAACCAAGCCCAACTCTTTTAGATACTTGGTGTGGCTCGCAACCAAAGCTTTTGCTTCGGGTGTGGTCGCAAACTCTGGCCAAGCCTTCAAAGCAGCCGCACGGAACTTCGCACGGTCGTCATCCGACCAGTTGTACAACTTCACGCCCTTGGCGCGCAGCATCGCTGCCGCTTCGGCGTTTTTCTTCTCAAATGTCAACGCTGTCCGCAGTGCCAACGCTTCCATCGCGGTATTCAAGATACGCTGGTGCGATTTAGGCATCTTGTCGTACACACCCTTGTTACAGGCCAAGTGGTCTGAGGGCATGGAGTGGAAACCGGGATAGTTGGTGTGTTTGGCGATGTCGTACAAGCCCAAACCAACGTTGTTGGCCAAGCCTGAGGCGTCCGCGCCGTCAATGATGCCAGACTCAAGTGCCGTGAAGATTTCCGTGAAATCCATCACGATAGGCTTGGCGCCAAGGTTCGCAAAAATCTTAGTTTCCATGCCTGGAGGCGAGCGGAACTTCCAGTCCTTGAGGTCGGCCACGCCGCGGATGGGCTTGGTCGATGCCAGCGATTCCTGACCGTATACCCACCAGCCGATTAACTGCATGTCGTACTTGTTGTACAACTTCTGGGCAGCCTCCAAGCCACCGCCGTAATACAACCAAGACAATTGCTGGTAAGGGGTGTCGTAGCCACCCATGATGTCACCGACAAACTGAAACGCGGGGTTCTTACCTGTTTGGTAGCCACCACCGGTCATGTCACAGTCGAGGATGCCTGTCGCTGCCGCGTCAAAAGTTTCCACCGACTTAACAACCGATGCCGAGTAGAAGGCTTCAACCTGGATTTCACCATTCGACATCGCTGTCAAATCGTCAAAAAACTGCTTTGCCAACTTACCTGAGGGTGTCTCAGGGGCGTAGTGAGTCTGGATGCGCAATTTGGTCGTGGCTGCAGTCGCGGCACCCATGCCCAAGCTCATTGCGGCGACCAGCGCGGTTGTAGCAAGTGCTCGTAGTTTCATTTCTGTCTCCTCGTTGATCAAATGACTCTCAGCCGGGCGGCTGAAACTTATTGGTCATATGATATTTTTTTTGCCGGTTGGCGAAAAAATTATAGGTCAAGGTATCCTGCGAACAACTCAGTGCAATCACCTATTCCAAAGGTATTACCTTTAGTGAACACTCGCACCAGCTTTAATCTCCTCAATCCCAACACCTGCGAGTGAAACACCATGTCAGTCATCCGATACGCCGTTTTTGAAGGCACTGTGAAGGACGGCAACATCGAGGCATTCCGTTCGGCCATCTTGACCGATGTGTTGCCGCATTGGCGGACGTTTCCAGGCGCCCTTGCCGTTCGGGTCTGCTTCGAGAATGAGCGCGATCCCGGCTCGGCAGAGATCCCTCTGGTTTTGGCCATCACCTACCCCAATCGAGCTGCGGTTGATATCGCCCTAGCGAGTCCCGCACGCGCAGCGGCAAAAGCCGCGACTGAGGCGGTGCTGGCGCGCTATTTTTTAGGGCATATTCACCATCACATTACCGAGGTGACCGAGTGGGTCGCCTAGCGCTGTCACCACATGGTCACCTCATCGATGCCGCTGCTCACCGTTAAAAACCTCTCGCTGCAGCGTGGCTCGACCACCCTGTTCGGTGGCATGGATCTCGCGATTGAGGCGGGCCTGAACGCGATCACCGGGGACGAAGGCGTCGGCAAAACGGCGTTGCTGCACTACCTCGCCGGTGACCTGACCGATGCCAGCGGCGACCGGGTAGGCCCCAACGCTTTTCTCGTCGCACCACCCGACGAGGTGGCGCTACAACTGACCCCGCTACAGCGGTGGGAGCTGCTTGCAAAAGGCGCTCCCCTCTGGAAGCAAACCCTGTGCGAGGACCTTTACCACGCGCTGGGCTTGGCTGAACATCTGCACAAAAAGCTCTTCATGCTCTCGACGGGCACGCGGAAGAAAGTGGACATCATTGCCGCCCTATCCGCTGGCGCAACCATCACCTGTATCGATCAGCCCTACGCGGGCCTGGACAAGGCGTCGATCGACGTCTTGCGTGACTTCTTCCACTCGGTTGGCGAGACAGCCTCACTGACCCAGCGCGCTTGGGTCATCGCTGACTATGCGGCCGATGCCACCCTCAATTGGGACCAACACATGGCCCTCAAACCGGTATCAGCCCTTGAAGGACCACCACGGTAGCTCGGCACTCAAGGCCGTGACCGCCCCAATTTTGTGGGGCTGATACCCCTGTAGCCGGCTCATCGCGCCCGCCCAGCTGTTGCCGGCTAGGTAATGGCGCAAAGCAACCATCGCTTCAGAGTCGAGATATGACTTTCGGCAGACGAGGAAATAGGTCTCCTCCATGCAGGGCAAAAAATCCAGATCGTGTGACAAGGCCGCCGATTCGATCCCGAAGCCAGCATCGGCATCACCGCTGGCAATGCTCGCAGCGACCGCTTGGTGAGACAGCGCATCGTTTGCAAGCGGGTTCAAATCCGCCAGCGTCAAATCCGCGCCGGCTAACCAGTGCTGCAGCGAGACGCGCGTCCCTGCACCCAGGGCACGAAGCGCAAAACGCGCACGGGTCTTGACCAAGTCCGGCGGCAACTGCAGCTGCAATGGGTTGCCTTTCTGCACAATCAACCCCAGTTGGCGCTTGGCAAAGCCCACTACCTTATGAAAACCGGGCTTGAGCAGGGGCTTGTAGGTACCCGCAACGACGCTCTTGGCGTCGGCACCTGCGGGCACGTGAAAACCAGCCAATTCGCATCGGCCCTCATTGAGCGCCCGTATCGCATCAACACTCCCGCTAAAGCGAACATCCATGTATATCCCGTGCCTAGGGGCTTCTTGCTGCAGCAGACTGACCGCTGCATCATGACTGGCGTAAAGTTTGACGACCGGCGCATCAGGGTTAAACGCGGTGGCGAAGCTCCGTTCAATGTCGGCTCGGAGGGCTTGAATTTGTGGCGCCAACTGAGCCTGCGCCTGCCGTTCAGCCCACATCAGCTTGAAGCCCATGGCGCTGAGGCGAGCCGATTGCCCCTTCCCCCATGTGATGAGCGGGTAACCCAATCGGGCCTCCCAACGCTTCAGTTCACCCCAAACATAGCGGTAGGACAACCCCAAATGCGCCGCAGCTGCACGAATCGAACCTTGCTGCGACACCGTTTGAAGCAACTGAGTCAGGGGATGATGCACGCCATCCACTGGCGTCGCATGCCCCTCACCTTCCACGATGAAGTCGTACGACAGCCGAATCTTATGCATGACAGTTCATATTGCTGGTTGATGGTCAGGTCGTTACGATACCGCATCCTTAACTCTGGCCCAATGCACATGTTCCTCCGCCATAAAACGCGCGCGCTCGCTTTGAGCGTTGCCCTGATCGCCTTGCCGTCGTTGGCGCAAGTGAAGACCATCCAGATGGCATCGACCACATCGACCGAGCAGTCGGGCCTTTTCGCTCACCTCCTACCAAAATTCACCGCACGCACAGGCATCACCGTGAAGGTAACGGCTGTGGGTACCGGGCAGGCCATTGATATTGCCAAGCGAGGGGATGCTGACGTGCTTTTCGTCCACAACCAGGCCGCTGAGGAAAAGTTCGTTGCGGAAGGGTACGGCGTCAAACGCTTCCCCGTGATGTACAACGACTTTGTCTTAATCGGCCCCAAGTCGGATCCCGCACAACTCGCCGGTAGTGACATCAGCGCCGCGTTACAAAAAATTGCCAAGACCAACGCCACATTCATATCGCGCGGTGACCGCAGCGGAACCCACAGCGCCGAACTTCGGCACTGGGAAACGGCAGGCTTAAAGAACGCCCAAGGGACCGGCTACCGGGCCTGCGGGTGTGGCATGGGGCCGGCCTTGAATATGGCATCTGCCATGAACGCCTACGTGCTGAGCGATCGCGCGACATGGCTTAATTTTGGTAACCCCGGGGATCTGAAAATCTTGGTATCGGGAGACAAGCGCCTGTTTAACCAATACGGCGTGATGGTGGTCAATCCGTCGAAACACCCGCATGTCAAGACCGCTGAAGCCCAAGCTTTTGTGGACTGGGTGACGTCGCCCGAGGGGCAAACAACGATAGGTGATTACAAGATCAACGGCGAATCGCTGTTTTTTCCAAACGCAGACCCGCGCTGATCGGATGGCTCATTGGAACCAGTAGGCGTAGGTGCAAACCAACGCCACGCCAGCCGCCAACGCGCCCACCATTCTGTTGCGTCGCCCAAAGTGCATGATCACGATCGCGACGCCACAGATCACCAAACGCGCCCAGACCGGCACGGTGGCCAACACCCCGCTGGGTAGAAAAATCATCCGTGATGTGAGGGCGGCAATCATCGCGTAGGTGACGCAAGAGACCCACAAAAATACCTCGCTGGTTTGTGAAACCCGGGACGACAGCATCACCCCCGCTGCACGGCAGGCATACGTAACGAGGGCGCACAGGATCAACGCTACGATGGAGGTACCGAGGCTCATGAGTGGCCACGCCCCCAGACCTTAACGCCCCAGTAAGCGAGGGTACCGCCCAGCAGACCACTCACGAGAAGGCTGCTGGTCGGATCCCACAGGTAAGTCACGGGTCCAAGAATCAAACCCAGCAAAACGGCGACCAAACTTGTCCGCGAACGCAACTCAACGAATGACAATAAAAAGAACAAAGGGTTGATCAAGGCAAGCCCGTAGCCCATCCAACCCGGCACCTCCTCCGATAGCCAGTAACCAGCGAACGTGCCTGGAAACGAGACCAACCAGACAGCCGTGGCGAAGCCTGCGAAGTATGGCAAGCGATCTTTGGCTCGCAGTGACGGAAAGGTTCGCATGGACACCGCCCACGATGTCATGGCGACCAGGTGGACAAATAGGTACAGCAAAGGACCGCGGTCGCGGTGCTGAAATTGCGGCATCAAGGTGATTGACATGGTGACAAATCGCGAGGCGGTCAACAACACCGCCAGCACCACCGAGATCAGTGGCGCGCCTGCAATGACCATCTCCTGCATGACCACCTGACCGGGCAATGCAAATATAAAGACACTGCCCAAGCTGGTCACCCATGGGTCGAAGCCTTGCTGATGGGCCACCGACCCATACGCCACCATCCCTGCCAACAAAACAAGCATCGGTGATCCGAATGCATCACGCACGCCGCGCTTGAGCGCCGTGCGTCGATGCAGAACATGTGCGAGACGCACCTTTAAGGACATGACAAACAGAGTGAGATAAGAAGAGGACCGATGGTTATACTTCATTTCATCACCACCTTCTGACAAGCAAATGTCAACACCAAAACAAGTCAATGTGGGGCTGATTGGCCTCGGCGCCATGGGCGCTGGAATGGCGGGCTCCTTGCGTCGCAACGGCTACAACGTTCACGTGTACGACATACGGCCCGAAGCGGTCACGGGTTTCACAGCGGGTGGTGGCATCGCCTGCGCGAGCGCGCAAGCGGTCGCCAGCAGCTGTCCGATTGTTGTCAGCGTCTTGGTCAATGCGGCGCAAACCGAGCATTTGTTGTTCGGGGAGGCGGGTATCGCGGCGACCATGCAGCCGGGCAGCGTGTTCGTGATGTGCTCGACAGTCGACCCCAACGTCTCCATCCAGTGGGCGGACCGTCTGGAGGCACTCGGCATCCACTATTTAGATGCACCCATCTCAGGCGGCGCGGCGAAAGCGGCGACCGGCCAAATGACGATGATGACTGCGGGCAAGCCGGCAGCATACGAGGCGGCAGGCGGCGTCCTTGACGCAATGGCAGCCAAGGTCTACCGATTGGGTGAAGCGGCCGGTAACGGCAGCAAGGTCAAGATCATCAACCAGTTGCTAGCCGGCGTGCACATCGCAGCGGCAGCAGAAGCCATGGCCTTGGGCATTCGCGAGGGCGTTGCAGCCGACGATTTGTACGAGGTCATCACCAACAGCGCCGGCAACAGCTGGATGTTTGAAAACAGGATGGCCCATGTGCTCAAGGGTGATTACACCCCACTCTCCGCTGTCGATATCTTCGTGAAAGACCTTGGCTTGGTCTTGGATACGGCGCGTGCCACCAAATTTCCGCTGCCACTGTCGGCAACTGCGCATCAAATGTTCATGCAAGCCTCAACCGCTGGCTATGGTCGTGAAGATGATTCGGCAGTCATCAAAATTTTCCCTGGAATCGAACTCCCAAAATGACAAAGCCGCTGCTCGGCTGTATCGCCGATGATTTCACGGGTGCCACCGATCTCGCTAACAACCTGGTACGTGCTGGCATGCGAACGATTCAGACCATCGGCGTACCCGCCACACCGTCGCCTCTGGATGCAGACGCCATTGTGGTTGCGTTGAAATCTCGAACCATCCCTGCGGCAGAGGCGGTTGCGCAATCGCTCGCGGCTTACGCGTGGCTACGAGACCAAGGCGTGACGCAGGTCTACTTCAAATACTGCTCAACCTTCGACTCCACCCCCAAGGGCAATATTGGACCCGTGACTGACGCTTTGCTGGATGCCATCCATGGCGAAGGAAAGGGCTTCACGATCGTCTGCCCCGCTTTTCCCGAGAACCACCGCACCCTGTTCAACGGCCACTTGTTTGTCGGCGAACAATTGCTCTCCGACAGTGGTATGCGCCATCACCCGTTAACCCCCATGACCGATGCCAATCTGGTGCGCGTCATGCAGGCGCAAACCAAGCGCCAGGTGGGCTTGGTACCGCATCGCATTGTGGCGCAAGGGCCTGCGGCCATACGCGAGGCCTTCGAGGCGCTGGAAGCGTCCGGTGTGGGCATCGCGGTTGTCGATGCCGTGTCGAACGCAGACCTCATCAGCATGGGGCAGGCCTTGGCGGATACCAGCCTTGTGACCGCGGGCTCAGGTGTCGCCATCGGTTTGCCGCAAAACTGGCAAGCCAAAGGGCTGCTGCAAAAACATCATCGGGCCGATCTGTTGCCGCCCGCCATGGGTCACAAGGCGGTGATTTCTGGCAGCTGCTCAATGGCTACTAATGCGCAGGTTGCCCATTGGCAGCAAAGCAAACTGCCGTCGTTCCTGATTGACCCAATCGCCTTGGCAAAGAACGATCAGATCGAAAAAGATGCCGCTGAGTGGGCCAAAGCGAACCTGGCAAAGGGCCCTGTCCTGATTTACGCCACTGCCCCACCCGATCAGGTACAAGCCATTCAGCAACAGCTCGGTATCGCCGCTGCTGGCGAGCTTGTCGAGCAGGCCCTGTCGCGCATCGCTGCGACGCTGGTCGAAGCCGGTGTTCGGCAACTGGTTGTTGCAGGCGGCGAAACCTCAGGCGCAGTGGTGCAAGCGTTGGGTGTTCAACGCATGACCATTGGTCCGCAGATCGATCCAGGCGTGCCCTGGACCGCCGTCAAATCGCCACTCAGTAACGGTGAGCCGCTGCACATGGCCTTGAAGTCAGGCAACTTCGGCACCGTCGACTTTTTCCAGAAAGCATTCGACTGCCTAGGAGTTGCGCACGCATGACCGAGGACAGCAGTCGTCTTGAAATTTGCCGTGTTGGCGCTGCCCTGTATGCGCGGGGCTATGTGCACGCGAGCGCCGGCAACATCAGCGTGAGGCTCCCCGACGGTGGTTTTCTAATCACACCCACAGACGCTTGTTTGGGTGATCTAAAGCCAGAGGCGTTGGCGTTGGTTGGCGCCGATGGTATTCAAATCAGCGGACAAAAGGCCTCCAAAACACTGCAACTTCACCGCCGAATCTATTCAGCAGAACCGAGCGCGGGCTGCGTTATTCACACCCATGCCACGCACTTGGTGAGCCTCAGCATCCAGGGCGTTTGGCGTGAAGCGGACATTGTGCCGCCCCTCACCCCCTACTTCGTCATGAAGGTCGGCCATGTGCCGCAAATCCCATATGGCGTACCGGGTGCCACTGAGGTGGCATCCCAAGTCGCCACCGCCATCACCACGGCGCAAAGCGCTGCCTGCCCCATCCGTGCCGTCATGCTCGAGCGCTTGGGTCCGGTGGTCTGGCACGCATCACCGGCGCAGGCCAGTGCCGTTCTGGAGGAGCTGGAGGAAACCGCCAAGCTCTGGTTGCAATCGGGGCGCAATGCCACACCATTGTCTGAGGCAGCGATTCAAGCGCTGCGCGACACCTTCGGCGCAACTTGGTAAGAAACCCTTTCACTCGGTTCTGTCATTATTTTTTAGCCACCCAAAAAGATGCCTCAATTCGCAGCCAATCTCAGCATGCTCTATAACGAGCACGACTTCATCGATCGCTTCAAGGCCGCTGCCGCTGACGGCTTCAAGGCTGTCGAGTACCTCTTCCCCTATGCCTTCGACGCGGATGCATTGAGAAAACAGTTGAACGACAATGGCCTGCAGCAGGTGCTGTTTAACGCACCCCCTGGTCATTGGGATGGCGGTGAGCGTGGTCTTGCCTGCCTGCCCGGTCGAGAAGGCGAATTTAAGGATGGCTTTGCAAAAGCCCTCCGCTACGCCGAAACATTAGACTGCCCACGAATTCACGTGATGGCCGGCCTCAAACCTGAGGGCGTAGACACTCAAGCACTCATTGATACCTATCACGCGAACATCGCGTGGGCCGCTGATTTGGCCGCCAACGAGGGACGAGACGTCTTAATCGAGCCCATCAATACGCGGGACATGCCGGGTTATTTTTTAAACTTTCAGGCGCAGGCGCATGACATTGTCAATGCCATTGGCGCACCGAATTTAAAGGTTCAAATGGACCTTTACCACTGCCAAATCATGGAGGGCGACCTCGCCATGAATCTCCGGAAGTGGCTGGCAACTGGGCAGGTGGGGCATTTGCAGATCGCTGGTGTACCCATGCGTCACGAACCCGACGTCGGTGAAATCAACCACGACTACCTCTTCCAAGTCATCGATGCCCTGTCTGCTGATGGCGTGTGGGATGGCTGGGTGGGTTGTGAGTACCGGCCCGCCAAAGGTGCGGTACCCAACGGAACGTCTGACGGCTTGGGTTGGTTCAAGCGCCAATAGGTTGCGAGGGAAAGGCGACGACGTGGTCAACGATCGCCTCGATCCCAATCGGCTCACCGACGTGGTGATCATGGTGACTCGGCACCAGTGCCAATACCTCGTGCCCGCTTGCGAGTCGAAGCGTGTAGAGGAATTCAGCGCCACGAAAGGCCTTTCGCAGGATCGTTGCTTTTGTGGGGGAGGCATCGACATGCACGATGTCATCAGCCCGCATTAAAACATCACACGTCTCATCGGCCTGAAGCGGACTTGTCGCTTCGAGCGGAAAGCGCCCGACGGGCGTCTCAATCATCCGAACGCCATCAATCGCCTGAACGCGCGCCGGTAAAAACACGCCATCACCAATAAACTCGGCGACAAAGCGGCTCGTGGGCTCGTGGTAGACGCCATACGCGCTTGCCCATTGATGGAGGCGCCCCTGACGCATGACGCCAATCGCGTCCCCCATGGCAAAGGCCTCCTGTTGGTCGTGCGTCACGAGCAGAGCGGTCGCACCTGCCCGCTTCAAAATCTCTCGCAGCTCGTGCGACAAACGCTCCCTCAAGTCGACATCAAGGCTGGAGAACGGCTCGTCAAGTAACAACAGGTCCGGTTTGGGCGCCAGCGCTCGCGCCAGTGCAACACGCTGTTGTTGCCCGCCCGACAATTGGTGGGGGTATTTGTCCGCGTGGGACGTCAATTCGACCAGCGTCAAAACCTCGGCTGCACGCGCCTGTCGTTCCGCCTTAGACCAGCCCTGCAAGCCATAGGCGATGTTGTCGTAAACGCTGAGGTGTGGGAACAACGCGAAATCCTGAAACACCATGCCGATCCGACGCCCGCCGCCACTGGGCCTGTTGTTTGCCGTCGCAACCACTGATCCCGCAATTGAGACCTGCCCGTTGGCAAGCGGCTCAAGGCCCGCGATGGCTCGCAGCAACGACGTCTTACCGCAACCCGACGGCCCCAAGAGGACACCAATGTCGCCAGCCTGTAAATCGAAGGACACCTGGTCAACAGCGACGCCCTGGCGATCACCCGCCCGGGTCCGGTAGTGCACACTGAGATCGGTAATTCGTAAAAACATTGTTGATATTCTAGAGACGGGCCAGTTGCCGTCGCACCCGATCTTACAATCCCTTCAGCCCTGCTGGGTTCTCAAACCAAAACGCATGTTCGCATCAACCACCCGCCGCCTCTTAACCGCTGCCCTCACAGTTGCAACGGCGGTTTTGGTGTTGCCGATCATCGCGATCTTCGCCACGTGGTTGATACCCGGCACGGGTACAACCCGTTGGTTTGAGCACCTGATGACCACGGTTTTACCTGACTACACCCTCACAACAATATGGCTGTGCGTCGGGGTTGCGGTGGGCGTCACCGTGGTGGGTTGCTTCAGCGCGCTTCTAGTCACCCTGTTTGAGTTTCGTGGACGGGACGTTCTGGCTTGGGCCCTGCTGCTGCCAATGGCCATGCCCGCCTATGTCGTGGCCTACGCTTACACAGATTTTTTACAACCGAGTGGTCCCTTATTGGCTGCATGGCAAGTGACTTTTGGGGCGGATGGTGTGCGCTGGCCCGATGTTCGCAGTCTGGGTGGCGCAATCGTCGTTTTCACACTCACCCTCTACCCTTACGTTTACCTCTTGGTTCGCGCTGCACTGCTGGCTCGTGCCGCCCGTCAGCTTGAGGCCGCTCATCTGCTGGGCGCCAGCGTTAGCCGACGGATCCTGACCATCGCGTTGCCAATGGCCCGACCAGCGATCGCGGCCGGTGTTGCCCTTGTTTTAATGGAAACGTTGGCCGATTTCGGCGTCTCGAGCTACTTCGGCATTCAAACCTACACGGCGGGCATCTACAAGGCTTGGCTGGTCCTAGACGATGCCAATGCGGCGTCACAGTTGGCGTCACTGTTATTGGTTTTCGTGCTTGTTTTGCTCACCGTTGAGCAACGCGCACAGAAGCGCATGCGCTTCGGTAGTGCGCGGCCAAACGCGGTATCGGCAAGCACACGGCCTGCCCGCCTGCGGGGCTGGCCGCGCTTTGCCCTTCTCGGGCTGGGTGTGCTTCCGGTCTTGCTCGGATTCGTGCTGCCAAGCGGAATTTTGTTGTCGCTGTGGGCAGACAGTGAACAAGCCATCGCTTGGGAACGCTTCATGGCGTGGTGCCTAAACAGCCTGCGCTTGGGCGGCATCAGTGCGGTTTTAGCTGTGGCGTTGTCCCTTGCCCTGCTCGCGTCCAACCGACTGTGGCAGAGCCAATGGCTTTCGGCGATGACGCGGTTGGTGGGTCTGGGTTATGCGATACCCGGTGCGGTGGTGGTGGTTGGCATCCTGATGCCACTGCGCTGGTTCCAATCGGTCCCTGTCATCTCAGAGGCATCCTTCTGGGTCACGGCGACAAGCCTCGGTATCGTTTGGGCTTACCTGGTGCGATTCAGCGCGGTGGCCATGCAGTCGCTCCAGAGCGGCTATGCACGCATTCCCATGTCGATGGATGAGTCTTCGGAAACGCTGGGGGTGCGAGGCTTTCAATTGTTTACGCGGCTCCACTTACCCAACCTTCGCCCCAGCATCTATCTCGCCTCGCTGCTGGTGTTCATCGACGTCATGAAGGAGTTGCCGGCCACGCTGGTACTGCGTCCCTTCAATAGCGATACGCTCGCCGTTGTGGCCTATCAGCTCGCACGGGATGAGCGGCTGGGCGAGGCGGCACTTCCCTCTTTGGCCCTGGTCGTCCTTGGCTTGATACCGGTCGTACTGGTCAGCCGTTCCCTGTCGAAGCAGACTGACGCCGCATAAAGCAAAAGCCCGCGTTGGGGCCTTGCGTGGGGCACAAATTTTTTTCGTAAATGGGAATGATTCCTATTTACAGATTACAATTCGTGCGGGATATCCCCAAAAATCCATATTTTTGTAAACACCATGCGCCCCAACCTCATCAAGAACGTTCTCGCAAGCCTCGCTATCAGCCTGACCACTCTCGCTGCAGGACCCGCGGCCTTCGCGGCCGAAAACACACTGAATATCTACTCAGCCCGGCACTACCCAACCGACGATGTGCTCTACAACGGCTTCACCAAGGCAACCGGGATACAAATCAATCGTGTGGATGCAGACGACGCCGGCATTCTGGCCCGCCTGCGCGCCGAGGGCCGTTACTCGCCAGCGGATGTGATCCTGTTGGTCGATGCCACCCGGTTGTGGCGCGCCGAACAAGACGGCTTGTTTGCCAATGTGCGTTCGCCGGAACTCGATGCAGCCATCCCTGCGAGCGTAAAGGGTGCGCCGGACGCCAATGGTGCCAGCGCGTGGTTCGGCTTTTCTAGCCGTGCACGGATCGTGGTTTATGACAAAGCTCGATTCACGGCAGCCGATGTGGCTACATACGCACAGCTTGCAACGCCAAAATTAAAAGGCGCATTGTGCTTACGCTCCGGGTCACACCCTTACAACCTGAGCTTGTTTGGGGGCGTCCTGAAACACACAGGCGAGGCCGCCACAAAAGCCTGGCTCGCCGGCCTCGTCGGTAACATGGCTCGGCAGCCCAAGGGCGGCGATACCGATCAGATCCGTGCGGTGGCTTCCGGTGAGTGCGGCGTCGGCGTGACCAACAGTTATTACTTGGCACGTCTCATGCGCTCTGATAAAGCCGAGGACAAAGCGGTCATCGCGAAAATTGGTGTGGCCTTCCCGGACCAAGCGGGCTTCGGTACCCATGTCAACATTGCGGGCGGTGCCGTGGCGAAATATGCCAAAAATCAAGCCAATGCGATTGCGTTTTTAAACTACCTCGCAACACCCGAGGCGCAAAAGCACTTCGCCAATGGCAACAATGAATGGCCGCTCGCAAAAGGGGTCGTTGCCAGTAACCCTGCGCTTGACGCCATGGCTCCGAAAGGCTTCAAGGCCGACAGCCTCCCCATTAGTGACATTGGCTCGCAAGTAGACGCCGTTCAACGTCTCCTTGATCAGGTCAACTTCCGCTAATCAGATTGGATTGGTTCAACCCCGCTGCGTGGCACGCAGCGTGGGCAAGCCAACGCCAGCGGCATCAAAACCGCCATCAACAGCGAGCACCTGACCGTTGACGTAGCTCGCTTCGTCAGAGCATAAGAATCCAACCGTCGCGGCGATTTCCTCGCATGTGCCATAGCGTTCAAGCGGAATGACATCGTGATAATCGCGGCGAATTTCAGCGCTGTGAACCTGCTTAGCCATTTCAGTGTCGACGGGGCCAGGCGCGACAGCGTTAACACGGATGCCGACTGTGCCAAGCTCGACCGCGTATTGCTTTGTCAAGTGAATCACCGCCGCTTTGCTGGTGCCGTAAGCCACTCGCAGCGTACTCGCCCGCAAACCCGATATGGACGCAATGTTCACGATACTGCCACGACCAGCGCGCTGCATGATCGGCGCACAAGCCTGCGAGCACAGAAAGATACCGTCTAAATTCGTCCCCATGACGTGACGCCATTCATCAAAGCTGGTTTCAAGAATCGGCTTGAAAATCGCAACGCCGGCGTTGTTCACCAACGCATCAATTCGACCCCATTGCGCATCGACCGCCGCGATTGCTCGATTGACCTCATCGGGTTCGCTGACGTTACACGTCAACGCGCTCACCGCCCCCTTCTCCGAAAGCGTTGACGTTGCCTCACCGAGCGTGACCGCATCAGAGTCAAGCAGCGCGACGCGGTAACCGCGAGCCAAAAACCACTCGACTATCGCGTACCCGATACCTCGCGCGGCACCGGTGACAACGGCAACAGGGGCTGAATCATTCATGGGCAAAAAATCCGTTTCGTCATTAAAGTTTAGTCTTTAAAGACAGCCAATATATCCTGCGAAGCCACCTTAGGCCGCGCGAAGTCCACATGCTCACGGATGTGCGTAATGTGACGCGCCATCAGCGACTCGGCGAGGGCCGCATCGCCTGAACGCAGCGCCTGGATGATTCCAGCGTGCTCATCATCGCGGCAATTTGCGACACCTGTCTCGCCAAACATCCCGATGATCAGTGATGAGCGCGTGATTAAATCCTTGACGACCTGCACCATCACGGCGTTATCGGTCAACTGGGCAAGCGTGGTGTGAAATTGCCCGGACAGCCGAATAGCCTCCTCCCGGTTTCCTGCGGCATGCGCAGTCGACTCCCGAAGAAGGTGTTTTTCTAACGCTTTAATGTGGCTGGCTTTCGCTTTTGCTACAGCAATTCGCGCAATGGGTGGCTCAATGGTCAGACGTGCCTCAAAGATCTCTTGCGCCTCTTTCTGCGTGGGTCTGGCGACAAAGGCCCCTCGATTAGGGTGAAGCTCAACCAGATTGCGGTTAGCCAGCAGCAGCAAGACCCGCCTCACCCGCATGCGTCCAACGCCAAAGGCCTCGCAGAGCATGGACTCGGATAGTTTGGTTCCCGGTGCCAAGCGCTGGTCGATCAAGGCGGCGTAGATCCGCTCGACGATCGCTTCTTCTTCTGCACTTTCTGTATTCAGACTCACTGCCATCGTTCGTTCTCTCTGGGCCATTGACCCGTCTATTTTGTGCACCTTGAATCATCATAATGGATCGCACGGCACCGAAAGAGAGCACGTCAGCCGCCTCACGCATCGCTTCAGTGCACCCTCACACCGAAATCGCATGGCACCAAATTTGCTGTTAACTTTTCGCCCAGAAACTGGTGACATTAGTGTTTACACTTATATCAATAATTGTTAACAATTGACATGATTGGTCCACCAACCTTGTCGGATGCACTTTTTGGGTTGGATTTCCAACGGTGACCTCAATAGGAGAAATATCAATGAAGAAGCGCAATTTTTTAAAGACGACCCTGCTGGCATCCCTGACCAGTTTGGCCTTTTCTCAACTCGCTCTCGCGGCGAATCCCGTCCTGAAGATCGGATTTGTCGGCGTCACCTCAGGCCCTGCAGCCGCTTGGGGTATTTCGAACCAACGTTCGATGGAGACCCGCGCGGCATGGATTAACGAGACGGGCGGTGTGAAGATCGGCGGCACAACATACAACGTTGAAATCGTTGCATTTGATGACCAAAAAGACCCCAAGCGTGCGATCGCCGGTATGGAAAAAATGGCCCAAGAAGGCATCCATTACGTCGTGGGCCCCAACGTTGACGACGGCGCCGCTGCCGTTCGCCCCGTTGCCGAGCAAAAAGGCATCATGTACTTCCCGTACGCCTTCCCCAAGTCGCTGTACACGAAACCCGCATCAAACGCCGTGTTGGGGATGGTCGCCAACTACCAATCAGGCCCAGCCATCTACAAACACCTGATGAAGAGCAACGGCGTCAAGAGCGTTGCCTTTGTTGCGGCGAACGAATCGGACCCGCTGAGCCAGCGCGATGGTGGCGTAGAGGCGGCAAAGGCACTCGGCTTGAAAGTCACCTCCAGCAACGTGACCTATCAAGTTGACACAACCGACTTCACCCCTGTGTTGTTGCCCGTCTTGAAGACGAAACCAGACTTACTCGTGCTCTCAGGCGTGTCGCCTGCCAACGCACCACAGCTGATTCGATCAGCCCGTGAGTTGGGCTACAAAGGCCTCATCTCCACAGAGACCGCGCAAGACGCGAACGTGTTGAAAGAGGGTGCCGGTGCTTTGGCCGACGGCTTCATCTCAGTCGGTGGCGCGTCAACACCCCAGTTGGCTTCTGACAAGATGCGTGAATTTGTAACCCGCTACACCAAGATGTTCGGCGAGTACAACGACGAATCAAACACCAAGGTTTACGCCCTTGAGTACATCTTGGAGACGTTGAAGGCCAACCCAGCAGCAATGAAGGATGTGAAGGCGTTCCAGAAAACAATGGATACCTTCGAGGCGCCTAACCCCTACATGGTTGGCAACGCCAAGCTGAAGTACGTGGGCGTGAGCTCATTCGGACAGAAGCGTCAAGTATCCGTTCCGCTGGTTGTGAACGTTTACAAAAACGGCAAATTTGAAACCTTATTCGTCGCGCAAGTCGACTAAGAAGCGCCCCGCTTCGGCGTAATCGCGGCGTTAATCAGTGGGTTAACGCCGCGATTTTAAAAGGTTATCTATGGAACAAATTATTGTTAACGGGCTCTACTTGGGCGCTCAATATGCGCTCATCGCTCTGGGGTTGACGCTGATCTTCTCCCTGATGAACGTCCTCAATTTTGCACATGGTCAGATGTATGTGTTGGGCGGCTTCATCACTTACACGGTGGTGGCTCAATTTGAGTTGCCGTTCATCGTGGGTCTGTTTTTCTCAGCGCTGGTTCTGGCACTCGTCGGCGCATTGGTCGAAAAATACTTATTTCGGCCCGTCATCAAGAAATCTCGCCGGGAAGAGAGCACGATGTTGCTCGCTGCAGGCATTGCGTTTTTCCTGGACGCCGTCATCTTGTTGCTCTTTGGTGAGAAACAAAGGGGCGTTCCAAAAATTATCGACGGTGTCCTCAATTGGGACTTCATCGTTGTCATGCCCTATGACCGCATACTGATTGGCGGCTTGGCCATCTTAATGATCGCCGCCTTCATTCTGTTCATGCAGTACTCGCGGGCTGGACGAGCGATGAGAGCACTGGCTCAAGACAAAGTCGCCGCGACGCTGATGGGTGTTGCCGTTGACCGTTATGCCATGCTGGGTTTTGCATTAGGCGCAGCCTTGGCCGGCTTGGTGGGAGGCCTCTTGGTCACGATCACCGGCATCAACCTCGGTATGGGTGGACCCGCGTCGATCAAGGCGTTCATGATGATCATGATTGGTGGCGCCGGCGTCATCTCTGGCGCTATCGCGGGTGGCTTTATTCTCGGAATGATGGAGAGCGTTGGTCTAACCGTCTTATCCGAATACGGTGATATCACCTACTTGGTCATCTTTGCCTCGCTCATGGTGTTCCTATCGTTCCGTCCCCAGGGTCTCATGGGTAAACCATGGGGTTGAAGCAATGAAAAACAAACACATCATCGCCATTGTTGGCTTCCTGATTGGCGTTTACGCGCTGGTTCCAATCCTTATCGGCGTGTCGGGTCGGACCGACTTTTACTACACGCTGACATCGGTCGCCCTGCTCTCCATCGCATCGGCGGGTGTATGGCTGACCTTCTACATTGGCCGCATCAATATTGGCCAAGGCGCTTATGCGCTTGCGGGTGGCTACGTCTCCGCCATTCTCATGACGCAATATGGCATGAGCTTCTGGGCGACGTTGCCGCTGGCAGGGCTCTTCTGCGTGGTTTTGGCCATACTGATTGGCCTGCCCATTCTGCGGTTACGCGGCGTGTATTTTGCGATGGTCACGCTCGTGTTGACTGAGGTGATGCGGTTGGCTGCGTTAGCCGTTCCCATTACACAAGGGGCGAAAGGCATCACATCGATCCCCCTTCCGGGTGAGTTGAGCGTCTTTGGCATCACTGTCATCCCGGATTTCAGCACATTAGCCAACCCAAAAATTGGGTTCTACTGGATGGCCGTTACGATGATGGTGATTGCCTACGCGGTGTTGTGGCGCATCGTCAATTCTCGTCTGGGTCACCTGTGCCGCTCGCTTCAACAGAACGAAGAGCTGGCGTCCTCTATCGGCGTCAACACCGCCTATCTGCGGGTTGTTGCCTATTCGATCTCGTCGTTTCTGGGTGGTATCGCTGGCGCCAGCTTCATCGCCATATCCCAATCCATCTACCCCTCCTCTTTTCAGGTCGCAGACAGCGTGAACTTCATGCTGAACTGTTTCTTGGGCGGACTCGGCTATGTGTTTGGCCCGATGCTCGGCACCTTGATGATCTACTTTGGCTGGGATCTGCTGTTCACCACGGGCGAGTACCAGATGCTGATTTACGCCAGCCTCTTGATTGCGCTGATGCTGGCATTGCCAAACGGTGTCCTGAGCCTCTTGGATAAAAAGAAAGCCTAAGCATGGAAACAATCCTGGAAATTAAAAACGTCACGAAACGCTTCGGCGGTTTGACGGCTGTTAACGATGTCAGTTTTTCCGTAAAGGCGGGCGAAATTCTCAGTGTCATTGGCCCCAACGGCGCGGGAAAGTCGACCCTTTTCAAGCTGATTTCATCTTTTCTATCAACCACCAGCGGCGAGGTGCGCTTGTCGGGAGAGCGCATCAACAACCTCGCACCGCATGCGGTCGCCAGGAAAGGTGTGGTGAGGACTTTCCAAGAAACCACAATTTTCCGGTCGATGACGGTGCGCGAAAACATCATCGTCTCGCACCACTTGCGTTCTAACGCATCGTTGCTTGGATTCTTTTTAGGCACCCGCGCGGCACGCATTGATGAGACTGTTTTCGGTGAGTCTGCTGACGCCATCATCGATTTCCTCGGCATACAAGCGATCCGCAATGAGCTGGCCTCAACGCTCCCGCAGGGCCATTTGCGCGCGCTGGGCATGGCGATTGGCCTGGCAACCAATCCAAAAGTGCTTCTGCTCGATGAGCCTTTTGCTGGCATGAACCATGACGAGACCATGCACATGGTCGATCTGGTCAGACGCTTGCGCGATGAGCGCGGTGTCACGGTTTTGCTGGTTGAGCACGACATGCCCGCGGTGATGAAGATTTCTGACCGCATTGTTGTGCTCAACTTCGGCGAAAAAATTGCAGAGGGAACACCGCAAGAAATTCAGAACAACAACAACGTAATCGAAGCCTATCTCGGTTCTGAAGACGCCGCAATCGGGATGTAAACATGACAAAAATTATTGACTTCAAAGATGTTGAGCTTTACTACGATCACGTCTACGCCTTGAAGGGTGTCAGTATCGAGGTCAACGAAGGCGAGACGGTTGCGCTGATCGGTGCGAACGGCGCTGGCAAGTCGTCCATACTCCGTGCCATTACGGGTTTGGCGCCGATCAAGTCTGGCGAAATACACTACTGCGGGCAACGATTAGACGGCACGCCGGCTGCAGAGATCGTTCCCATGGGCATCTCTATGGTGCCTGAGGGCCGACGGGTGTTTCCCTTTATGTCGGTGCAAGATAATTTGCTAATGGGTGCGTTCACCCGAAACGACCCGATAGAAATTCAACGTACCCTCGACAGCGTTCTGGAACGGTTCCCGCGCTTGCGAGAGCGCTTCAAGCAACAGGCAGGCACCTTATCGGGCGGTGAACAGCAAATGATGGTGATAGGCCGCGCCTTAATGGCCAAGCCAAAGTTGCTGTTACTCGACGAGCCCAGCCTCGGTATCGCACCGAAGTTGGTACAAGACATTGCGAGGTCGATCGTTGCGATCTCGCGCGACGAGAAGGTGAGCGTCTTGCTTGTCGAGCAGAACAGCCGCATGGCGCTGTCCATCTCACAGCGCGCATATGCCCTGTCGACAGGGTCCATCGTATTAAGCGGGGAATCCAAGTCCCTCATCAACGACGACCGAATAAAAGCAGCCTACTTGGGTGCGGAGGTTTAATGCCATGAGAATTCTCGTTGTCAATCCCAACACAACGGCAGCCATGACGGCGAAAATCGGGCAGGCTGCGCGTCGCTGTGCGGCCCCTGGCACTGAAATTGTCGCAATGACCTCAGTCCATGGACCCGTCTCAATTGAGGGCTACTTTGACGAGGCAATGAGCCTGGCGGGACTCCTGCAGACGATAGGACAAGCAGAGGATTTTGATGCCGTCGTCATCGCCTGCTTTGACGATACGGGCCTTGATGCGGCACGGTGCCTGACGGATAAACCTGTCATCGGCATCGGCGAGGCGGCATACCGCTGTGCCGCCATGCTGTCGAACAAGTTTTCGGTGGTCACAACACTGGCGCGATCCGTGCCAGCGCTTGAGCATAATTTGGCGCGTTATGGCATGGCGCATCAGTGTGTGAAGGTCCGTTCTTCGGAGGTGGCGGTTCTTGATCTTGAGAACAACAATCCCGCGGCATGCAGCAAGATCGAAGCCGAGATCGTGAAGGCCATGGACGAGGACAGAGCCGAGGCCATCGTTCTTGGTTGCGCGGGCATGGCCGACCTGGCGGACTCACTGAGCCAGCGCTACGGGTTGCCGGTGCTTGACGGGCTCGCGTGTGCCGTCACGTTGGCAGAAGGCATGGCTCGCATTGGTCTCAAGACTTCGCGACGCGGCGGCTATGCGCCACCACCGGAGCGTAAGTTACAGCAAGCGTTTGCCGCGGCCACGGCGTCATAAGCTTTGCAAGAGTTTCCTTTCAGGCTCTAAGGGTTTCAGCGCGGCGCCCAAGGCGCGCGCGCGGGTCCTTTAAACTGAAAGGATGAAACAAATCACACAGGCATTCACTCGTTTTTTTGCTGCCGAATCGGCAGGCGGCATCGTTCTCGCCATTGCCGCACTTGCGGCATTGATTGTCAGTAACTCCTCCTTGGCAGATTGGTACCAAGGCTGGTTATCGCTTCGGGGCGAGGTTCGCGTCGCAAACGACAGTTTGGTACTCGCAAAGCCGCTTATTCTGTGGGTCAACGACCTGTGGATGGCCATCTTCTTTTTCTTAGTCGGCCTAGAGATCAAACGTGAGTTCGTTGAGGGTGAGCTCTCTGGCCCCGGGCAGCTGGTTTTGCCAGCCGCCGCCGCATTGGGCGGAATGGCCCTGCCCGCATTGATCTATGCGGGTATCAACTGGGGTGACGCCAACGCGCTGCGCGGATGGGCAATCCCCGCGGCCACCGATATCGCTTTTGCGCTCGGCATCGTGATGCTGCTCGGTTCACGCGTGCCCTTGTCATTGAAGGTCTTCCTAACCGCTGTCGCCATCATCGATGACTTGGGTGCCATCGTTGTGATCGCCATCTTCTACACCCAGAATTTGTCGATCCCCATGCTGGGCGGCGCTGTGGCGGCAGGCCTTCTGTTGTGGTTGCTCAATCGCCGAGGCATCGCGCGCGCTGATGTTTACATCGTGGTCGGCCTGATCATGTGGGTTTTTGTTTTGAAGTCGGGCGTTCATGCGACGCTCGCGGGCGTCATCACCGCGCTGGCGATTCCCATGCGCAATGCCAACGGCGACTCACCCGTTGTCTCGCTGGAACACGGCCTTCACCCCTGGGTTGCGTTTGTGGTCCTGCCGCTCTTTGCGTTCTCGAACGCAGGGGTATCGTTGCAAGGCGTCACCACCGATATCCTGTTCTCCCCCGTGCCGCTCGGTATCGTTATGGGTCTCCTGGTTGGCAAAGCCGTTGGCGTGTTCGGCACCACGATGCTCATGATCAAAATGGGATGGGCGCAAACGCCATCGGCTGCGTCGACCCGTCAAATACTGGGGGTGTCGGTCTTGTGCGGTATCGGCTTCACCATGAGTCTTTTCATCGGTGGCTTGGCATTCAACGGCCTTGATCCCGTCTTCACCACTCAGTTGAAAATTGGCGTCTTGAGCGGCTCAATCATCTGTGGCCTGCTGGGCACCCTCCTGCTCCTGCAAAAACGCTGACTCATTGGTCACGCAACAGCGTGTCCATGAGCTCCCCCACCAGGCTCATCGCAGGCACTTGCGCCCGTCGCGCCAGCGTGACGAGGCCAAATCTTGCGGTGGCATTCATCGCTGGATACACTGGTAAGCGCGCCAAATCGCTGGCCGCGGCATTGATGGTCAGCACGATGGTATCGGTGGCACGGGCGACCGCGATCAGCGTTTGGGTGTCATCGTTGCGCAGGGTGATGCAGTCATCAGGATTGGCCTTCGGACCGTAGCGCTCCGTCATGGCACGAGCGACCTCATCACTGAGGGGTGTCGATGCCAACGGATACGCCAACACATCGTCAATGCTGATGCGCTTGTTCTTTGCCATCAGCGGGTGATCGACACGACACAAAAAACTGGCTTTCATCACCACTTGGTGCGTGACCAGCAGGTCTGAGGCGGGTCGCATTGACCGGATATCGACCACTGCACCATCAAGCGTGCGATCGCGCAACGCATCAATCAATCGACTGGTTCGACCACGCGATATTTCGAGCTGTAATCTCGGGTAACGCTCCACCACTTGAGTCATCAGCGGTACCGCCATTACAGCCCCCGGGCCAGACCCCAACCCCAAACGCAGGCGCCCCGTTCGCCCCGCTTTTGTTTGCTTGCCAAGCGTGCGAATGTGCTCGGCATCTTGCACCAGATTGTGCGTGTGCGCCAAAACAGATCGGCCAAACGCAGTGATTTCAATGCGCCGCCCGACGCGATCAAAGAGCGGCTGTCCGAGTGCATCCTCAAGCGACTGAATGCTCCGCGTTAAGGCGGGCTGGGTCACAAACAAGGCCTTTGCCGCCGCAACGTAAGTCCCCAGCTCTGCGAGAACCATAAAATGTTTCATCTGTACAAGGGTCATATCAATGCATAGAAGTTATTGAATAACTAATAATAATGCATTGGACTTTTAAATAGTCGAGTTTTAGTATCCCCACAACGCCCGAGATTTAGAGGCGATAAGGGGACACAGTGAACGCACCTGAGAAAGCCTTCATCGACGAATTCGTCAGCTTGCGGCGCCAGATCCACAGCGCGCCAGAGTTGGCATTTGAGGAGCACGAGACCGCCCGTTTGGTGGCTGAAAAGCTCGCGTCGTGGGGATACACCGTCACCACAGGCGTCGGCGGTACGGGCGTTGTTGGACAGCTCCGCCGCGGCAACGCCAAACCATGCTTGGGCCTGCGAGCCGATATGGATGCCCTCCCCATCCAAGAAGGCACCCAGCTGCCTTGGGCCAGCGTGAAGCCCGGACTGATGCACGCCTGCGGGCATGACGGTCACACCGCCATGCTACTCGCTGCAGCCAAACGTCTGGCCCAAGACTGCAATTTTGATGGGACGCTAAACCTCATCTTTCAACCGGCCGAGGAAGGCGGTGGCGGCGCGCTCAAAATGATGGCGGATGGCTTGTTCACGCGATTCCCATGCGACATGATTTTTGCCGCCCACAACATGCCAGGCATGACCACGGGTCAATTGGTGTTTCGAAACGGCCCAGCCATGGCCTCCTCCGACTATGCAACTGTGACCCTGACCGGTCGTGGCGGTCACGGTGCCATGCCCCACCTCGCCAATGACCCCGTTGTTGCAGCGGCCTCCATTGTGATGGCGCTTCAAACCGTTGTTTCACGCAATGTTGACCCCCTGCACCCCGCCGTCGTCACAGTCGGTGCGGTCAATGCAGGGCACGCCAACAATGTGATCCCAGCCGTCGCGAAACTTGAAATCAGTGTTCGCGCGCTCAACCCTGAAGCGCGGACCCTGCTGGAGTCGAAAGTCAAATCGATTATTCATGGTCAAGCACAGAGCTACGGTTTGACAGCAGACATCGACTGGCGACAAGGCTACGCCGTATTGGTCAATGACTCGACAGCCACCCAATTCGCCATAGAAACCGCACAAGCCATGGCGCCCGCCGCTGGTGTCAATCCCAACGGCCCCATGTTGATGGGAAGCGAAGACTTCGCTTTCATGTTGCAGCAGGTACCTGGTTGCTATTTCCTCATTGGAAATGGCACCGGCGACGGCCATGGGGCTTGTATGGTCCACAACCCCGGCTATGACTTCAACGACGACATCATCGCAGTCGGCGCTGATTTTTGGACCACTCTCGCGTTAGCATTCTTTTCAACAACACCCAAAAGGGAGACATCATGAACCGCAAACACTTTCTAAAACAGTCTTTGGTTGCTTTGACGATGCTAGGCTGCGTCGCTGCCAGCGCAGTCGCACAGGCACAAACCACTTTGACAATGTCGAGCTGGGTACCCCCCACCCATTTTTTATCGAAAGACATCTTGCAACCCTGGATGGCTGAGGTTGAAAAAGCCACGGAAGGTCGCGTCACCATCAAAATGTTGCCGAAGGCCGTTGGCAGCCCACCCCAACACTGGGAGTTGGCGCGCAAAGGCGTTGCCGACATCACATGGGGTAACTTCACATACGAGCCCGAGCGCTTCCAGATGATGTGGTTCGCCGAAATGCCCATGATGGGCTCAAACACAGAAGCAACCTCGGTCGCTCTGTGGCGCACCTACCAAAAGTACCTCGCGCAGAACGAGGTTGCAAAGGGCGTCGTGATGTTGGGCGTTGGCATGCTGGGCGGCGGCCAATTCAACCACGGCAGCAAAGCCATCGTGACCCCGGAAGACTTGGCAGGCCAAAAAGTCCGTATGGGGGGTCCGATTCAGAAGCGAATCCTCGAGGATATGGGTGCCGTTCCCGTCTCCGCCCCAGCAACGAAAGCCTATGAGTTGCTGGAAGGCGGCGTGATTGATGCGTCACTTCATGGCCTTGAGTCAGTCGTCAACTTCCGCCTCGATGGCAAGCTGAAGTACCACACCATCGTCCCAGAGGGCCTCTACGACGCCACCTTCTTCGTGGTGATCAATGAGGGCAAGTGGAACAGCCTGTCTGCCGCCGACCAAAAGGCCATCATGCGCGTCTCAGGCGAGTCACTCTCACGCCATTGGGGACAGGAATTCGACAAGCAAATGAAGAGCGCTGAGGCGAAGATGCGCGCAGACGGTCACACCTTCAACGCGCCTAACCCTGCGCTGCAAAAGATGGTCACGGACATTCGCAGCACCCTCCTGAAAGAGTGGTACGCCAAGGCGCCAAGTTTTGGCGTGAAGGATGGTCAAGCCGTGGTGAAATATTACGAAGACCAGTACAAGTCTTTAACCAAGTAAGCTGCCATGACCGCCCTCAACGCTCGACTTCAACAACTCGTTCAAGTGCTCTTAATGGGCTTTTTGGGCGGCATGGTTCTCCTGACGTTTACCGATGTAATGGGTCGGCGTTTGTTCAACACACCGGTCTTCGGCGCTCACGACATCACTGAACACCTGATGGCCGTGATTGTGTTTTCTGGGCTGCCGCTTTTGACTGCGCGGCGTGCCCACCTGAGCATTGACTTGTTTGACTCATGGCTACTACGACCCCAATGGCGTGTGTGGCACTACATTGTCAACGGTCTGATTGCAAGTGTTCTCGGACTGATCGCTTTTGAATTTGCAGTCTCCGTCGGTGAAGCGGAATCCATGCGCGAGGTGAGCCAAGCGCTTGGTATTCCGCGCGCCTGGATGTACGCCTACCTCTCACTCACATCAGGACTTGCCGCTGTCGCAGCACTCACGGCGGGCTTACCTGTCGCCCATTCCACTGAAAGCGATCTATGACCATCGGTCTCTATAGCCTCCTGGCTGTTTTGGTATTGGCTTTCCTACGCGTCCCACTCGGGATCGCGTTGCTAAGCGTCTCCATCGGGGGTATCACGTTTTTAAATGGCTGGGACGTCGCACGGGTGATGGTGCCGATGACGCTGAGCGAAGCCGTTTTTTCATATGAGCTGGCAGTTGTTCCGCTGTTCATCCTGATGGGAAATGTGTTGTCAAGAACAGGCATTTCGCACGACCTCTTCCGCGCGGCCAACGCTTTTCTAGCGCCGGTGCGCGGGGGGCTTGCGCTCGCGACCATGGTCACCTGCGCAGGCTTCAGCGCGGTATGCGGCTCAAGTTTCGCAACTGCGGCGACCATGGCGAAAGTCGCCTACCCGAGCATGCAACGGTATGGGTATTCAGAAAGTTTGTCTTCCGCCACAATCGCAGCGGGGGGCACATTGGGGATCCTGATCCCACCTTCGATCATCTTGATGATTTACGGCATCCTGACGCAAACCAACATCGGTCATCTGTTCGTTGCGGGCGTCTTACCAGGCCTCCTCGGTTTGGCGCTCTACATGCTCGTGATCTACCTGATTGCGCTGTTCCGCCCCAACGAAGCGCCCCGAGGTGACGCGACAACGGCTGCAGAACGCTGGTCGGCCCTAGCCGGTGTATGGCCGTTTTTTCTGCTCTTCACGCTGATCATTGGTGGTCTTTACGCGGGTCTCTTTACGCCCACTGAGGCGGGTGGAATCGGCTCAGGCGTTGCGCTGCTGGTGGCGCTGCTTCAGCGGCGCCTTGATCGATCCGTGCTCAAGCAAACCCTGCTCGAAACGGCCTACACCTCGGTCATGCTCTACGTCGTCTTGTTCGGCGCGATGCTCTTCTCCCAACTGATCTCTTTTTCTGGCCTGGCCGATTCTTTGCTGAATATGGTTCAAGGCTCAGGCTTGAGTAAGCTGGGTGTTTTGCTGGCTATCCTGTCTGTCTTTTTGGTGCTGGGTTGCGTGATGGACACCATGGCCATCATCCTTATTTTCGTCCCACTCTTCTCACCGACACTTGTCGCTCAGGGCTACGATTTGATTTGGTTCGGCATCATTGTCGTGGTGCTCACAGAAATCGGACTCATCACCCCCCCAATTGGGATGAACGTTTTCGTGCTCAAAGCCAACCTGCCGAACGTCCCAGTCGGAAAAATATTCAAAGGGCTCATCCCATTTATTGCTGTCGACGTGGTCCGACTGGCATTGCTCGTTGCTTTCCCAGCAATTAGCTTGATCTTGGTGCGGATGATGTCTTAGAATTCAGCCTTCAAGGTGAATCGGGAGAGACGTCACGCGCAAGTGATGACGCGCCGAAGGAGCAACCGCCCCGGAAACTCTCAGGCAAAAGGACCGATTCGCTTTCACCACTCTGAAGAGCAGTGGGGGTCGTCACCCCGCTCACCGCAGGAGCAAATGCAACGCCTTTTGGTTGTTCGCATGAATCTCTCAGGTTCCAAACAGATGGGGCACCCAAGGCGCAGTCGCGCCGGGTCCACCCACAGACTGTTTGGAGCAACCTCATGACTTCTATTGCCATCATTGGCGGCGGTATCACCGGCGTCACAACCGCATACGCACTCGCAAAGCGCGGTTTATCAGTCACTCTTTTTGAACGGCAACGCTACGCGGGGATGGAAACGTCCTTTGCAAACGGGGGCCAACTGTCGGCGTCAAATGCTGAGGTATGGAATCACCCCAGCACGATCCTGAAGGGCTTGAAATGGATGCTCAAGAGCGACGCCCCCCTCCTTGTGAATCCAAAACCCAGCTGGCACAAACTGTCGTGGATGGCCGAATTCATCGCCAACATCCCGAACTACGAGACGAACACGATTGCCAGCGCCAAGTTGGCGATTGCCGCACGGGCGCACCTGCACGGTTGGGCGGAGGCAGAGGGAATTGACTTTGACGTGAAACACAAAGGGATCCTGCACATCTATCGCAACAGGGCAGGCTTTGATCACGCCGCTCGCGTGAACGAAATGCTGGCCAAGGGCGGCTTGGCTCGCCGCGCCGTCACGACCGATGAGATGCGTGCCATCGAACCCACGCTGAGCGGGCAGTTTTATGGCGGATTTTTCACCGAAAGTGACGCGACCGGTGATATCCACAAATTTACCGTTGGCTTAGCGGCTGCCGTGCAGCGCATGGGCGGCTCAATTCGTTTTGGTGAAACCATCGACAAGCTCAGCAGCGATGGTGATCGCGTCACGGTCACCCTCTCGGATACCGATGGCCAGCGTGCCGAAACATTCGACCGGATCGTCGTCTGCGCTGGCGTGGCCAGCCGAGACTTTGCCGCGCAATTGGGTGATCGCGTCAACATTTACCCTGTCAAAGGTTATTCCATCACAGTTAACCTCACGGACGCCCAATCGCAAGCGGCAGCGCCCACTGTGAGTTTGCTGGACGATGAGACCAAGCTTGTAACGAGCCGTCTCGGCTTGGATCGATTCCGGGTGGCAGGCACCGCCGAGTTCAACGGCTACAACAGAGACATTCGTGCCGACCGCATCCGACCGCTGGTCAACTGGGTGAACCAATGTTTCCCGGGTGTGAGTACCCGACAGGTCGTTCCTTGGGCGGGCTTGCGCCCAATGACACCAAGCATGATGCCTCGCGTTGGCCGCGGCAAACAAGCCAATGTGTTTTACAACACCGGTCACGGGCACCTGGGGTGGACGCTCTCTGCCGCCACAGCGGAGGCGCTGGCCGAAACCATGTGTGACGGGCGCAGTGCCGCGGCACATACGAGCCCTGCCACAACGGTGGTTAAGCCCTTAGCGGCTTAATTCGATAGCAAGGCGTCGATACTTTTGAGGGTGTAGCCCTTTGCCTTTACGGCATCCCGGACAGCCATGGCACTGGCCACGGCTTCCGGGTTGTCGCCGTGAACACAGATGCTATGAATCGGCGTCGGCAATACTTTTCCCGATAGGCACACCAACCCGCCCGCTGCCAACATCCCCAACACGTGGGCCGCTGAGGCCTCTGCCCCATGAACCATCGCATGGGGTTGGCTGCGCGGAACAAGTTGCCCATCGTCCTGGTACGCACGATCCGCGAACACCTCGATGGCCACGCGCAAGCCAGCGGTCTCACCCGCCCGAGCCAGAGCGGAACATGCGGGTGCGAGAAGAATCAAATCAGCACTGATTGCGCGTACGGCGGTGGCGATCACATTCGCCATGGCGTCATCCGCGCAGGCCATGTTACTCATGGCACCATGCGGTTTCACATGGGTGACCGCACCGCCTTGTGCCGCCGCGATGGCCTGCAACGCACCCACTTGGTAAGTGACGATCGCCGATAACTCGGTATCGCTGAGTTTCATGGATCGACGACCAAAGCCCTGAAGGTCATGGAAAGCGGGGTGCGCGCCGATGCTCACGCCATTCTTCAGCGCCCGTTGCACCGTTGTGACCATGTGTACAGGGTCGCCAGCGTGAAAGCCGCAAGCGACATTGGCACTGTTGATCACTTGTATCAGTGATGCATCGTCACCCATTGGCCAAGGGCCAAAACTCTCGCCCATGTCGGCATTGATATTGATATTCATACGCCCTGCTTCCATTTTGAAAATCACTCAGCGCGGCACATGCCGCTCACCAAATTCTCTGCGTACAACGCTTGCTCGTCTAGAAACCCACTGGGCGCATAACGCTGCAGGCGACCCAGCCAGGCCTGAAGCGCCGCATCGGCCTCACCCAGTGCCATACAGGCCGTCTCACCCGAGACCACCTCGAATTGGAAGGCGGTCCCTGCGGGCATGTGCGCCAGCCGGGGCAAATCGGCGCTGATCACGGTTGCAATTTTTGGGTAACCGCCAACCGTGTGGCAGTCGGCCAGCAGCACGATGGGCTGACCATTGCCGGGCACCTGAATGGTGCCGGGGGCGATTCCGTCCGAGACGATGTCGGCGTGGGCCCGTGTCTGGTGTTCAAGTGCAACGCCTGCGAGGCGAACACCCATGCGATCCTGCTCAGGCGTTGTGGTCCACGTTGAGGTGGTCAGCGCGTGCCGAGCATCTGGCGAAAAATGATCCGCCTGCGGCCCCAGCATCACCCGAATCGGCCCGCCTTTGTGGCAAAAAGGTTCGGGCGCGCGCAGCTCGTGTGCGTCTGGGCCGATGGCGCTTGCGGGGCCCGGTAAGCGATCGCCCGACGTCAACGCACCG
>OBMK010000170.1_pt1 | contig 62856 bp, 67 predicted proteins | sample 1539081 | NCBI WGS metagenome assembly OBMK01 (sample SAMEA3355528, study PRJEB22509) | marine metagenome | biome: marine; feature: river plume; material: water | place: USA | collected 2010-08-07 | depth 0.5 m | reverse complement strand
CTAGTGTATTATATATTATATATATATTATATATATTATACTATATATAGAGGGGTAGCCAATTTGTCTAGCCAAGATAGCCATAATGTCCAACTCTTAATAATTCTGTTAAAAACTTGTTAATAAATTGCATCTGAACAGTCGTTCATTTTCTTAAATTGCATGACATGTATATGATTGGTCAGAAAATAGCAGTTAAGATTTCAAAGAAATATAACGATGAGGTCGAGTTTTCTTCTGGAGAAAAACTGTATATGGACGTTACCTGGAATCCAGAACATCACGTTACGATATGTGGAGAGGTCGTGGCTTTACCTAGAGGAGAGTGGTGTAAAAACACAAGAGGAGATTGGATCAAGCAGGAGTTACAGGTGGGTGATCTAGCCTATTTTAATTATCTGACAGTTCAAGAGGATAACCTTGTAACAGATGAAAGGGACGTTTACCTTGTCGATTTAGAAGAGTGCTTTTGTTTTGTGAGGAGCGGAAGTCTTACTGCTATTTCCAATCATGTATTAGTGGAACCATTTGTTATTGAAGAGAAAATAGGATCCATATATATAGGGGTACCCAAGAAGAGTGAACAAGAGGGATATGTTAGGCATATAGGTACACCATTTAAAAATCAAGATGAACTAGGTTTAATAAAGGGGGATATGGTGAGATTCCATGAGAGAAATGCCTTTTTAAACAAGATCGAGGATGTCGAATATTATGTAATGAAACAAACAGATCTACTAGGGAAATTAATTGGAAGGGCCATATAACATACCAAATTGTATATTTGAACATGCGAGATTATATGTCGATACTCGTGTGATGGCTAACCGAGACCACTACAAAAAACTTTATTGGAAATCTAGAAGTTACTTATACAAACACCCTATACTGTTTGATGAGCCAATAGACAATGAATTTTACACAGATTTTAAGGGAATATTAGCGGAACTATTAGTTAGACACCATTTTGATTTAAAAGGTGTTAATTACACTACCTCAGCCTTTGTTAAAGATAAAGGAGTTAGTGATGCTGATTTAATAGTTAATGATCAAAAGATTGATGTTAAAGGTTGTGAGAGATCCCTTAAGGTTAATATGTTTACTATAGAGAAATTAGATGTAGATTATATATTATTTGTGCTGTTTCTATCAGATCAAAGATATATACTATTAAACTTTAAAAAGAAGGATATAAAAGACTGGGATATAGTTACTATAAATGAACGTAATAAGTATTACGAGTATAAGGTTGATAAACGTCAGTTTAGAAGATCTGACACCCCCAATCAAACTACCCCCAAATAAAAAATTTTAAAAATGAGTAGACCAGATTTAGACGAGACAGATTATTGGGCGACAATCTTAGTAGTTATTTGTATCTTTTTATTAGTTGGTATAAAAATGTGGTCAAATACAACCCTATGAAAAAACATGTAAAATTATATCACGATGCATTTATGTACGAACCAGGAGATTGGATAGGATGTGAGGTTTGTGATACTACTGCTGTCGATATACACCATATAGATCCCAGAGGTATGGGAGGTTCAACAGAAAAAGATAGCCCTGAGAATTTAATGGCATTATGTAGGGAGTGTCATTCATATTTTGGCGATAAAAAAAAGTTTAAAAAAATGCTAAAAACAATGCATTATGAAAGAGTCGAAAATATCTATAAATCATTTAGCAGCGACCAAACTGCCTAAACCTTTATTAAGAGATTATATATTACAATTGAAGATAGATGATCCATACCACCCTGCGATAAAGTTGCTTCAAGTTCATTGGGATAGTATGTTATAAGTTTTGTACTGCTCTTTCGATTTTGTCTACAACAGACATTTTTACACCATAAAGATCTGGTGAGTTAGCATTTTCTAATGCCGCTAATACATCTAGAAGTAATTCAACCTTTCTAATTGCTAGAACGTCTACTGCGTTTTGATCACTAAGTATAAATGGTTGATTCTCCCCTGCTGACATATTATTTTTGTTTTTTAATTTTCTTGATTTGCTGAATCATTTCTTTAGATGGTCCTTTTTTTGGGTTTTTTACGTTTCGTATATTATCCCATAGCCCTCTTTTAGAGTAACTTCCATCTTTACGTTTAATCATATCCCCCATAACTTAGTATTTAGGTCTTGGTTTTGGTTTTACTTTAGGTTTAACTTTTTTAATTTTTGTGTAATTCATTATTTCCCAATTTTATTTATTGCTATTTTATGTGACTCAGAAAAAGATTTACCATTTCTCATAGCACCAATCATATATTTTATATGTTCTAAACTATGGTGTTTTTTATGTTTTTTCATGGTAGATTTTTGTCCTGAAGACAAACCATCCATGTTTATTTTTTTTGAGTCTTTTTCCATTTTTGATTATTTTATGAACCACATCCCACACATTCAATATACGAATCTGTAGGTTTTACACCATTAATTTTCATGGTTAGATTATGAATCTTGTCAGCAATTTCCATTTGCTCTCCAAAATCAGAAGTCATAGATTTTAATATTTCTAATTCTTCTACTTGTTGTTTTAAATCTTTAGCCATTAATTATTGAAATTTTGTTTTACCACTTACTGTTTTAGCCTCGGTTACCGAACCCTTTCTCCTTTTACTTCTGCCTAACATGTATGACCCTCCATTATTCTTAAGCCATTTTACTAAACCAAAGTAACCTAATTCGTCATATTTTCTTCTTAAAACACCAGGAGCATATTGTTTAAAATTATTTGCATCTTTATCAGCATCTGGAACTCGATCCCATTTTCTTGCCATTTTATCCCATCCAAACGTGTCAGGATCAAAAGTTCCTGGAATTACTTTTGAGAAGTCACTTCTATTTTGTGTGATTTTCTCTTCTGATTTGAAATCTTTTATGTGTTTTTTTGCTGCTATATCAAACTCTTCAAAAGTATTGAATTTTTGTTGAACTCCTTTATTATTCATTTCCCATAATTGCTCAGTAGATAAACCAGTTCCTTCATATTTTTTTCCTGTATTTATTATCTTATACCTTTCGTTTGCAGTGTTTTCATCTCCACCCACATAAGTCCATTTTTGATTAGGATCAGGATCATTTATCCTATTTTCTTTTTCTTGTAATTCTTTTGTTCTAGCAGCACTAGCCTCAAATTTTTCTTTCTTCTCTTTTTCCATTAAAGCCAAAATTTGATCATCTGTCATAGATTGAACTTCTTCTCTATTTAACTTGCGATTTATCTTGAAAGACCTTATTTTATTTTGCATCTGTCTTTCCATTCTAGCACTATCGGCCTTTATTCTTTGCTCTTCTAATAATCTTTTCTTTTCAGCAGTTCTATTTGCTAAATTTTCTTTTGGAGTTAATTTTTTTATTTCCTGAACGTCTTTTTCTAGGGATTTTGGTTCTTTACTTTTAATAGAAATTGGATTCTTTCTATTTAAAAGGGCTTGTTTTCTTTCCTCTATTTTACGTTTACGTTCTTCTAATACAGCATTTCTATTTGCTTGTAATTCGGCTTTTTTATCTGCCAACAATTTTTTTCTAGCCTCAAGTTTTTGTTCTCTTGCTTTCTTAGGATCAATTTGTAACTCTTCGTCTTCCATAATATTTATTTAAACATTGCCTCACTCATAGCATTATAATTAACGCTTGCGTTAGGATCTAATGTAGAAGTATTATAAGTACTTGATTTCTCTTGCGGTTTTTTGTTTGCTAACCTAGCAGCACGAACTCTAGCCGCTTTTTCTCGCTTTAACTGCCTCTTATTTTTTGTAACAGGTTTAGGTGCCTTCATTGCAACTTCATTAGGTTTTATTTGCATAGGTTTTATACCAATTTTTTTAATTACACTAACTGGTTTCAATTTAGGTCTATCCATAACTTACTTATTACATTTTTTACACTTACTGTAAGGCTTTCCACACTTACACATTTTTTTTATTTTAGAATAAGCCATTATTTATTTTGATTTAAATCTTTAGAACTTTTAGCGTTTAACATATTCGCTACGTTCTTTTTATTTTTTCTAATTTTTGCGTTTTTTTGTCTTCTTATAGCGGCTTTTCTTCTGAGTTCTGCTAAAATCTTTCTGTCTTTAGCATCAATTTTACCATCGCCATTGAAGTCTTCTAATTTAATTTCTTTACCTGGATCTGCCATAATTTTATTTATTAATTTATTTATTTATTTATGATTTTTTAATTCTACTTTTTTCTATTCTACCTCTATTTGTAGATGCAGATTCAAAACCTACTATCTTCCCATCTTTATGTGAAGCATCTTTACCATCACCATTACCATAAGTACCCTTTTGTCTATTGTACTTATTAAGAAGTGCTCTATATCTTATCATAGCAGGAGAAGACTGAAACTTTTTATATTCGGCTTTATAGTCTCTACTCGCCATTATTTCTTCTTCGCTTTTTTATATTTTTTATCTTTTCGTCTACAGTTTCTCTATTTTGTATACTTTGTAGGAACTGCTTAGAGGCCTCTTCAAAACCATCATCACCAGGTTTGTATATTTTATCGCCTATAGTTACTGATCCAACACCTTTTTTACCATCTTTTCCGTATGCTAAACCATATGTACCTCCAATTTTTTGAGTAGAAGAAGTTGTTGTAATTACCTTAGGTTTTTTATCTATACTTGATAATGGTTTGCCTTCAGGGTTATCTGAGTTGACAACAGGAGGTTTTTCATCTTTTTTAACTACAGGAGGGTTTTTATCTTTATTAATTTTAGGTATATCTTCTTTAACTTTTTTACTTGTGGTTTCTACTAGTTTTTTTATTTTATTTATTAAACTAGGTTTTTTATCCTCTTTTTCTTTTTTGTTGTCTTTTTTTAACTTTAATATTTTTTTGGCTTGTTTGTATTTTACCTTAGCCTGCAACTCTTTAATTTTCTTTCTTATATTATATGCTTTCTGATGGTTGCCAGAATCCTCAGCAAGTTTCGCTTTTAGTTCAAGTTTTTCTATTTTATCCATTGTCTTTATCTTTATTTTCTTGTCTCAAATAGTACCAACGTTGTGCGGTATATCCGATACTAATTATAAGTAGTGATATTTTTAGCACTGTATCGATTTCGGTCATAGAGATTGTTAGCGTCCCTGCGTTAATAAGGTATAATTTTAAGTCTTGCATTGTCATCATGGGGTTACCAGGTTTTACAGGCCCAATATCTTGCTTTCCATCTTGGACCTGGATTATCACATTTATGTCTAGCCCTAAAAGATTTTCTTCTACTAGGGATATTTTTTTTAATTTTCATGTTAGGGTCCCCAAAGTGAACGACAGTAACTTTACCGTTAGGCTTTTTTACATAAACCTTACTTTTTTTTGCTGCTCGTTCTGACTTCATCACTTTATTGAGCGTAACGCTCTTACCCTGATATAGTGCCATAACAATAAATTAAAGGGTAAATATAAAGGATGCTATAATTATAGGCCTAATAATTTTATACTCAATATACTGTCTTTAAACTCGAACCTAAATTATGATAAGCCCTTGAATATTATATTTTATTTTTACCAAAAACCAACAATATGTCTTTAACTGAAATCTTCAATATAGAAGACTTTAAGAAAATGATATTTAATCCATTTAAGGTTAAAGGATCATTAAAAAAGAAGTATCCAAAAATGAAAATGTTCAGTAGTTTTCAATCTGCTGAAGATCAGATGATTGCGTATGTCCTTTACATGTATGATCAAAATACACCAATGAAAGAACAGTTTCCTGATTTAAAAATTAGAAAAGAACAAGCAGCAATTTTATCTGGGTATGATCTTGTTAAAGATAATGAGAAATTGCATGATATGTTTTTCTTTCGATCATCTAAAATTATTGACATGGTAGATGAGTTTTTAAGAAAACAAAATAATAGAATATGGTCAATGATTGTTTCTAATGAACAAACATTTTTTGAATACCAGAAAAAACTATTAAGTCCTGTTGAGGGTGACAGAGATAAAGATATTTTACAGGCTTTGCAAATTAAATCGAAAATAATGGATGATCTAAATACTATAAATGATAGATTAGATTCATACTACATGAAATTGTATGGCGAAGACCAAGAGTTATTAAAAATTATTAAAGCGGATAAAAGACTTACACCAGAATTTATTGCAAATTTATGACAGTAGATATACAAGGGGTAGAATTTACTTTGCCGCCAAAAGGTAAAGTGTTTAATATCATAAACAAAGAAACTGAAAAAAGACCTATAATAACTAGTTCTTCAAAAAAGGTGGACCAAGTTTGGATTAGAACACAGTTACCAGAAAATTATGAATATAAAAGAAAAGAAGAATTAGCAAAGCAGTCAGAAGATAAAGATTATTTTGATGTAGAGTTAGAGAATTTTAGATCACAAGAATGGGATAGAAGATTAAATGGGGTATGGTTTATGAATAATGGAAAGCCTGAGTATATAACAGGAATGCATTATTTATTTCTAAATTGGTGGAAAATAGATATTGGATATCCAAATTTTAGAAAGGTAGATCAAGAATATTTTTATTTTTTACAATCATGTATTGACAATCCTGATTGCTTAGGAATGATAGAATTAACTAAACGTAGACAGGGTAAAACTGTAAGAGCAGGAGTGTTTATGTTTGACTTAATATCAAGATCAAAAAACAAAAATGGTGGCATACAATCAAAAACAGCAAGCGATGCTAAAAACAATGTTTTTGCTAAATCTATTGTAGGGCCATTTAAGAAGTTGCCAGATTTCTTTAGACCAGTATATGATCAGTCTAAAGGAGTTACACCAACTTCAGAATTAAGATTTTATAGAACAACTAAGCGTGGGCGAAAGTCGCTTGAGGACTTAGGTAAACCAGAACTTGAATCACAAATTGATTGGAAGAGTTCAGATAAATATGCATATGATGGAACAAAAATTCACCGATACCTTGGGGACGAGGTTGGTAAAACTATGGAAGTTGATGTCTGGGATAGGCATAATGTTGTACGTTTCTGTTCGGAACTGGATGGCGAGTACATTGGAAAATTACTTTACACAACCACTGTTGAGGAAATGGAATCAGGTGGTGAAGCGTTTAAAAAACTTTGGGATTCAAGTAACCAGGAAGATAGAAATATTCATGGTCGTACTCCCAGTGGATTATTTCGATTCTTTACACCCTCTTTTAAAACCTTATACTTTGACAAATATGGTCATGCAGATGAAAAACGTGCTAAGGAGTATTATTTGGCTGAACGTGCAAATCTTATTAATGATGATCGTGCTTTGTCTAGTATTATTCGAAGGAATCCGTTTACTATTGAAGAGGCTTTTCGTATAGATGGAGAGAGATCTTTATTTAACGCAATGAAATTAAACGATGCAATTGATCGTATTTCATGGAATGAAAACTTATATACTAAAGGTAATTTTGAGTGGGTTGGAGAAAAAGAAACTGGACATGTAGAATTCAAACCTATGTCTAACGGTAGGTTTAAGGTATCATATTTGTTTGATGATTTCAAAGATTCTAATAATGTAATAAAAAGAGGTAAAAATTACTTTCCAACTAGAAAGGGTGAATTTACCATGGGATGTGATCCATATGATCACGATAGTACTGTAGATCAAAGAAGGTCAAATGGAGCCTTCTATGTATATAAGAAACACAACTCAGTATCAAATTTTTATGACAGTTCATTTATAGTTGAATATATTTACCGACCAAGTACCGCAAGACAATTTTACGAAGATGTTTTGAAGTGCTGTCACTATTATTCTTGTGATCTTCTGTTTGAAGATAATAAGATTGGTATAAAAAATTACTTTGAAGATAGAGGTTATTCTGCCTTCTTAATGTATTTACCTGGTAGTGCTAAACCTGGTATGAGTGGGTCTGTGAAAACACACCAACAAATAGCAGAAGTAACAGAAGACTATATAGAAAATAATGTTGATAAGGTTTGCTTTCCAGAATTGTTAAAAGACTGGTTAGAATTTGATATAAGTAAAACAACAAAATTTGATGCGGCAATGGCAGCAGGATATACACTTATAGCAGACAAAAATATACTCTTAAAAAATTACCTAAGAAAAGGAAATTTAGTAGAGGCAAAAAATATGTTTAAAAAGTTTAAGGTAGGATGATAAAACACAAAGAAAAAGCAAACTATCCAAACCATAATATTGACCCTTCTGAAAAGGGCAAGGATTGGTGTTTGTCATACGCTAAAGCAGCGTGGTCAGATTATACTAATCATGGGACACAATCATTTCATAATAATAGAGGGACATACCCTAAGATAAAAGACTACGCTCAAGGTAATCAGTCTATTAATAAATATAAGCAGTTATTAAATGTTGACGAATCAGACAATGAAAGTTGGTTTGCAATTGATTGGACAGTATTACCAATTGTTCCAAAATTTAGAAGAATTGCTTTAGGTAAATTAAGTAAATCAGAATATAACATTACAGCAACTCCTATAGATGCATTGGCTCAATCTGATATAGAAATGTATTATAAGAATACAAAAGCCAAAATGGATTTAAGAAACATGGCTGCTAAATCTATACCTGGTATAGAAGAGTTTAGTGCTCTTAAAGCAAAACCAAAGGATCCACAAAATGACGAAGAATTAGAAATGCATATGGCTTATACATATAAGCATAATGCTTCTATTGAAATGGAACAAGGGATTGATTTAATCTTTCATACAAATGATATGGAGGAGAAGAGAAAACAAATAAATGAATGTCTATTTGATTTTGGTGTAGCAGGATACAAAGAGTTTATAGATAGCAATGGTGCTGTAAAAATAAGGGTTATAAATCCAGGTAAACTTTTAATTTCTCATTGTAATAAAAGAGATTTTTCAGACAAAATACATATAGGTGAAATTACAGAAATGTCTATTGCTGACTTAAAACAAAGAGCAGGCGGTCAATTTAATGAAAAAGAATATCAAGATATAGCAGATAGACATTCAGGAAGACAAGGGGATACTAAAATGTTTCCTAGTAATAAAAAGTTTTACAAGCATTATGATGATAGAAAAATATTAGTTCTAGATATGGAGTTTTTCTCTGTAGATCAAATGGTTCATGAATCAAGGACAGATAAAAGAGGAAATAAAAGATTTGGTAGAGCAGGTTACAACAGTTCTAATAAAAAGAAAAACAAATTTATAAGATCATCATATAAAACAGTTTATAAAATATCCTGGATAGTAGATTCAGATTACTGTTTTAATTTTGGTTTATGTACTGATATGAAAAGAGTCAAGTCAAACTTGATGGATACAGATTTATCGTATCATTTATTTTCACCAGACTTTCATAATATGAAGCCACTAGGTATAATGGAACAGTTAATACCTATTGCAGATCAAATACAAATATCATGGTATAGGCTTCAAAACACAATTAATCAAGCGAGACCAAAAGGTATAATGATTGAACTTGGTGCTTTAGAGGATATACCTTTAGGAGCAGGAGGTCAGCAAATGAAACCTATGGATGTAATAGACCTGTTTAATAAGACAGGTACGCTTGTATATAGAAAAAATGACATTGGAGGTAAGCAAACTAATTACAAGCCAATAGAGGAGTTAGAAAATGGATTAGGTAGAGATGCTATGACTTATTATCAAGTTATACAGAACAACATTGAAATGATTAGGCAAATAACAGGTTTAAATGAATTCACTGATGGTTCAACTCCTGATGCTAGGTCTTTAACAACTACTGCTAAATTAGCGGCCCAAGCAACTAATAATGCTTTAGCACATATAGAGCAAGGAGAAAGAAGACTTTTAGAACGATTGGCTTCTGCGGTAATAGTGAGGTTGCAAGATTCAGTAAAGAAAAAACCAATAGAAGGCTATATTAGGTCATTGGGTAAAAACACAATGGATTTTTTCAAAATGACTAATACCGTATCTAAACACGAGTTTGGGGTTAAAATTGAAGATAGACCAACTGAAGAACAAAAAGCAAGACTTATGCAAATACTACAGGCTAGTGTTGCACAAGGACAAGTAGATTTTGAGGATGCTGTATTTATTGAGCAAATTACAAATTTAAAACAGGCTCAACAAGTATTAGCATACCGTATAAAAAAGAAACGAGAAGAAGCACAGCAACAGGCTATGCAACAGCAACAGCAAAATGGACAGATACAAATGCAATCTGCACAGTCTGCTGAACAGTCTAAACAGCAAACTTTGCAAATGGAAATGCAGGCTAAAATGGAAATGGAAAAACTTAAGGCAGAACTACAATCTCAATTACAAAAAGAGAAATATCAGTTCGAATTAGAGTTAGCAGGCATGAGAGAGCAAGGTTCAAGTGAAAGAAGTTTAATGGATAATTTACCAACAAAAGAAGCATTCATGGCAGGTATGCAAGAGCAGCCACAAGAAGAACAAGTACCTGGAGGAATGCCTCAACCACAATAATAAAAACAAAACAATTATAAATTATGGAAGAAGAACAATTCGATTTATCTGAAGTCAAAGTGATGGATGAGAATGGTGAGGCACAACCAGTTGAAATTTCACAAGAAGAAACAACAGAAGAGCCAACTGAAAACAACAAGGAAGAAACAACATCCGATGTTGTAGAAGAACAAAGTGAGCCGCAGGCAGAAGTAGAAGTGGCTCAAGAAGAAAATGATGAAGAATTAGAAACGTTAGTTGACGATGATTCATCAGGTAGTATGCTTGAAGATACTGCTGAGTTATTTGAACAACTAGATGGTATATCAAAAGACTTAACAGATGGAAAAGCAGAAACATTAGAAGACTTTTTTGATGAGTATAAAAGAATGAGAGATTCATCTGGTACTCAATTTAAAGATGACTACATTAAAAGTGCAGTCGAATATTACAATAAAACTGGATCGCTTACACCGTATTTAGAAGCAACTTCAGTTAACTATGGGGAAATGTCTGACGAACAAATCATGAGACGTGAACTAGAACAGGCTAACCCTACCCTATCTGCAAAAGCCATAGAGCGTTTGTATAATAGAGACATAGTTAACAAGTATTCTTTAGACGAAGATAAGTATGATCAGGAAGAGGTAGAACTTGGTAAGGAACTTCTGCAAGCAGATGCGACTAAACTAAGGGATAAGTTTGTTGACGAACAAAAAAACTTTACTCAACCTGAACAAAAAGAGACTGAAGAAACTGAAACTGTAGACAATACTGAACAATTAGAAAAGTGGACAGAAACCGTTACATCAAGTAATATTACTAAAGACGTTGTCGAAAATAAACGTATTTTAATTGATTATAACGATGTTAAGTTTTCTTACGAAGTGGAGAATCCTGAAGAGTTACAGGCTATGACAGTCGATAACAATAAGTTTTTTGCACTTTTTAAAGATGACCAAGGTCAAGTCGATTTTGATAAATGGTATAGAGTATTGGCTTACGCTTCAGATCCTGAGGTTTATGATTCATCTCTTATTGCACATGGGCAGGAATTAGGTCAAGAAAAGGTTGTTACAGATTTAAAGAACCCAACTAAACCTACAAAAAGCACACAGCAATATAAAACACCATCAAGTCCTTTAGAAGGATTAATTGGTGCACTGAGTAGAGGTGACTCAGATGTTAAAATAATTCGTTAAATAAAATTAAAAATTAAAAAATGGAAAATTCTAGTTATATAAGTTCTCTATCATTCCTACAACATTCATTTGTACAAGGGAGAGAGATCTTATCAAGCGTCTTAGACGTACAAAACGAAGAGGAAGGATTCCTTGACGTTATGCAGGCATTAGGCAAATTAAAGCCTACTAGCCAACCAGTATACCATGCATTCGTAAATGAAGCATTGTATAAGGATAATGTAATTACTATTTCTGAAGCAGGATCAGGTACAGGCAAACAAGCAGGTATTTCAACTTCAGCAAGAGGAAATGCAAGAGTTGGTGACTTAATGATGGGAGTATCAGGTAATGTATATTTACTTACTGCAATTGCTTCAAATGGAGACATTGACTTTGTACCAGTAGATGGTGCAGGTGTAGCAACTGATTACGATGCATCAGCCGATAAATTTGTTGTATTCTCGAATGCACAAGGTGAAGGATCTGGATCTCCAGACCCAATCAAGTATGGTCTTACAAAGCAGTCTAACAGAGTGCAAATCTTTAAAAACAAATACAGAATCTCTGATGTTGCTAAAGCATCTAAGATCACTGTTGAGTATAAAGGTAAGCCTTACTTCATGTACAAGGGTACTTACGAAGCATTACAAAGATTTAGAGGTGATATCTCTAATGCTTTAATGTTTGGTGCAGGATCTGGTGACTTCTACGCAGGAGCATCTGTAGGAGATATGGCAATTGGCGGAAACGCAGTACAAACTACTAACGGTCTTAAGCAAGAACTTAAGTCTGGTGGTATCTTGAACTCTGGATCACCTTACGATCATGGATCGGATGTATTAGCAACGTTATCTACTTTAACTGCTGCTTTGAACAAAGCAAGAGCACCAAAAGACTACTGGATGTGGTTAGGTACTTCTGCTAACATTGCTATTGATAACGCTCTTAATGGTTTAACTAGTGCAGGATTAACTGGTGCTAGATTTGCTGTTGATGGTAAAAACATCGATTTAGGTGTTGACAAGTTTAGCCTATATGGAAGAACTTGGAACAAGAAGCAATTATCTATCTTAGATCACAATGAACTAGGTTCTACAGTAACTGGATCTGGTGAAATTTACCTTGTACCAACTGGACAAGTTAAAACTGCTCAAGGTGGTGGATCACAAGATTACCTACAAGTACGTTACTTAGAGGGAGATGGTAATAACTACTCTTTCAGAGAAACGTTGACAGGTGGACTTGCTCCAACTCCAACTAGTGCAGATTCAATTCTTGACGTAAACTACCAGGCTATTATGGGTCTAGAAGTATTAGGAAAAGAACACTGTGCACTTGTAACAGGATTCTAAGAATCTTTTATTAATTCTAAGAAGGGGGGAGTTAACCCTCCCCTCTTTTTTATAAAACTTCAACAATTATGATTAAAACAAAAGAATACAATAACGTTAAAACTCCACCTCAACTAAAAAGAAATGAGGTAAAGGTATTTCAATACTTAAATGTAAAGGCAGATAAACAAAATCCTGGCAAGGTAATAATGCCATCTGTTCACATGATACCAGGGGTAGATAGAGTATACGACAAAGAGTCTGATGATTATATAGATATTGCATCTATTGCATCTTTAGGTCTTGGAGGTAAACCAACGTTTAACACAATACAGTTTACTAAACAAGATAAAGGTCTAATGGTTTTAAGGGGCAGTAAGACTGGAGATAGAGAAATATTTCAATATTTAATGCTGTCAAATTACAACGCATCAAATTCAAATAGGGACACAAGTATTGTTCCTTTATTTAAGTTAGTAGAACCTAAAAAAGATGCTGCTGACAGTAGAAAAAACAGAACTTTAAGAAGAGACGCTATGAATGTCGCTGCTGAACTTTCTGCTGCTGAGGTAAGAGAATTTATTGCTGCTTTAAATAAAGATGAAAAAAGAGATATTTCTATTCTTAGAGATGAGTTAGAAATTATGGCTGAAAAAAATCCACAACAATTCATAACATTAAGTAAGGATAAAAATAAATCTATTCAAGCAACCTGTAAGGCTGCTATTGATAAAAAAATAATCAGATTTGATAAGGCTACTAGTACATTCTTATGGGTTTCTACAGGAGAGACTATTATACAAGTGCCAAGATCATCCAAATCAAGTTATTTGCAAGGGTTCACCAACTTTGTTTTGAGTAACAAAAATGGGGAATTAGTTTACGAAGAAATCGTAAAATTGCTTAAATAATTTGTTGTTGGTTTGTTTTGAAAGTCGACCAAGGTAAATTTATACTGAGGTCGACTTTTTTTTTACTTAAAATATGAGCACATTTACTAATGATACAGGAGACGTATCTATAGATTTTACAATACAATTCGATCTAACCTCAACTCCAAAGTTGAAGGTTACGGACAACTCTACATATACCGCAGCACAAACAGGTGTTAACGTTTATATTAAAATTACAAGACCAGATGGTATTGTAAGAGAGTTTGATGCTAATGCATCTGATATAACAGGAGACTCAGGTAGTCTGCCTGTTTATGAATTTGTATTACCCTTATCGCCAACAGATGGCCAAGTCAGTAAGGGATCTTATAAGGTTGAATATAATTTTACTGTCGGTGATGCTGATACGGTAAAAGCGACAAAAACAATAGATTTTAATTACAAAAAAATAATTCTCACAACGTTCCAGGATATAAACGAATTTACTCCGTTAGTAAAGGTAAAAGACACAACTCCTAGTTATGACGTAACCAACTATTCTTTAAACAGCATTAGCAGGGTTTTTAGCGGACAAAACAATGTTGGTGGGTCTTCTATATCAAACCAAACTACTACAGCCAATACAACTGCTGATAGAGAGTATTCATTAGCAGATTCAGCATCTAAGTTATACGACAATAAATATATTGTTGATTTGGAGGTGACCTTAACTCACACACATTCTACTTACAGTTGGTTTAGTGTGATATCAAAAAGCACTAAAAGAGATGTTGTAAAAATATTTAAAGTTCCTACTAAGATAGAAATGATATCTTATTTTAATACTTTAAGAAATTTAGTAGAAACATATGATGGATACAATAAATCTCTATATGAGAAATACACAAAAAACTACGAATTTGTTATAACAAGTTTTGATCTTTTAGTTAGAAGATTAGATGCAGGATTGACAGATGACGACAACACAGATATTTTAAGAGATATATTAGCAATTCTTAGAAATGATGTTCCAAGAGAGCATACAGGAGATGAATTGACTACAATTTCTTTACAAATTTTTTCTACAGGAATTAGTGTTACATGGACTTCTATAGAAGACATTCCTACTTACAATCCTTTTGCTACATATGAGAAATCATTTGCAACAGCAGCAAATCAATGGGAAGTAACACATAGTTTAAATAAAAAGCCCTCAGTCACACTCGTTGATGAATATGATAATATTGTGTATGGTGCTGTAGAATATGTAAATTTGAACGTTATAAGAATTACATTTAACACCCTCACAAAAGGTAAAGTATATTTAAATTAGAGCACTATGGCAATAGAATATTTACATCACATTAATCTCAGCAACAATGAGATCCAAAATGTTAAGTTAGACAATAAAACTACGACTCAAAGAAACGCAATGACTGCTGCGGCAGGTCACGTTATCTTTAACACCACTTTAAGTAAGTTCCAATTTTATGATGGATCTACTTGGTTAAATCTACAGGATGAATTAGTTGCTTCTGAAGTAAGAGCAATGTTTTCTCACTCAGATGCAGGAGGTGATGGTAGTTTCTCTTATGACAGTTCTTCAGGCCAATTTACATATACAGGACCAAGTGCATCAGAAGTAAGAGCACACTTTTCACAAGGTACAGGTATTACAATTACAAATGGTCAGATTGCGACCACTATCACACAATATACAGATGCAGACGTACAGTCTTATTTAAGTAGTGGAACTGGTGTTTCTCTTAGTAATTCAGGTCAAATTTCTATTGGTCAAGATGTTTCTGATAATGCAGATGTACAATTTAATGATATACAAATTGATGGTAATGCTATCATTGATGGAACACTAGGGGTAAATGGTGACGTTACTTTAGGTAATGCTACTAGTGATACTGTAACAATTAAAGGTAATCTTAATGTAGAGGGGTCAACAGTTTCTGTTAATCAAACAGAAATTAATGTTACAAATGCTTTTGTATTCGAAGGAGCAACAGCAGATGCACATGAAACAACTCTTACAATTGCAGAACCAACCGCAGATAGAACAATAACTCTTCCTGATTCATCTGGAACTATTGCTTTAACTAATCAACTAAGGTCAGAAGATGGTGTTAAGGATATTGTTGGTGGTATGGTTTCTAGTAATACGGAAACAGGATTGTCAGTAACATATGATACTACAAATAGAAATTTAGACTTTGTTTTAACCAAAGATCCTACAATAACACTCACAGGAGATGTCACTGGTTCAGGAACCATGACAAACCTAGGAAATGTATCAATTGCATTAGACACAGTAAAAAATAAGGCAGCAAACGGAACGGGTCCTTCAACAACTGGAGATACTGATTTTACTTTTCAGCATAGTTTAGGAACTTCTAATGTTATTGTACAAGCGTTTAAGTCAAGTAAAATGATAATGTGTGATACAGAAATAGTAGATTCTAATAATGTAAAACTTGTGTTTGCACAGGGACAAACCGCAGACAGTATAACCGTAAACGTTATTTCTGCTGCATCATAATAAATAGCAGAACATGGCAATAGAATTCTTAAATGGGATTGATCTAACTGGAACGTTAGAATTAAAAACACTTACCACAAATACAGACTCAACAACTGCGTTGGTCATATCTGGCGATGAGGTTCAAAAAAGAACTTTAGGCTCACTTGCGTTTAGTAGTGCTACTATACCTACAGACTTCGTGTCTGCTGCAAATGGCGGAACATTTGGTGGAAATCTAACTATTGAAAATGCTAGCACTCCTACACTTAAATTAATAGATACAACTGATCCTGATTTAGAAGTAAGAATAAGAGCCGCTAATAGTTATGCGTATTTCGAGGTTGATAACGCTAACACTTCTGGATCTAGTAGGCTGCTAATGAAAATTGACGGTGTTAACACAGCAACCTTTATGCCTAACTCTTTTCAAACTAACACCGAGATTAGGATCACTGATGAAGATACTCCTGCGGTTTTTGATTTAAAAAGAAAAAACACAGCAAGTGGAATATTAGAAGGACAGGATATAGGTAGAATTGACTTTTTAGTGCAAGATACTGTTGGTTCAACATCAGAAGACACTGTTGCAAGAATTACTGTAGAAGCGGATGAAACTCACAGTAGTACTAACAAAAAATCACGATACAATTTTAATGTAAACACTGGTACTGGTCTTGAACCAGCACTTACTATAGGCTCTGACAAAAGCCTAACGGTTAAAGGTGATTTAATTGTTGACGGAACAACTACAACCTTAAAGACTGAAACAGTAGAAGTTGAAGATAATATATTACAACTTAATACAACACAAGGATCACCAGATACTGCAACAGCAGCAACCTCTGGTATATCTATTTATAGAGGTGATGGTGTTACACAAGCAAGTTTAATATTTGACGATGCTGACGATAGATGGGATTTAACAAATCATCTTAGAGTACATGGAGAACTTACTGTTAATAACCATATTCAAGCATCTATTCTTTATAACACTAGTGATTTAAGGGTGTTAAATAAAGCAGGTAGTGCATGGCTTACTTTTGCTGATAGAAACACATCTGCTTCAGAGGTAGTATATGATCTAGCAAACGTAGGGACTATATCAACTTCTGGCACAATAACATCTAATGGAGTTGTATTAACTGGTGATCAAGTATTACCTACAGATTTCGTATCTAAATCAAGTGGTGGTACATTTGATGGTAACATAGCGGTTCAGGATATTAGCATGGGTGCAGCCGATAGGTTTACTCATGGAAGTTATTTAGAGTTGTCTTATGGTGCTTCAAACACATCTCAATTTACTTTTAATGCAGATTATGATGGTGCACAAACAGGAACATATACACCACATTATAGTGGTGTCTCTAGTGCAGGAATGTCTATTGTTAAAATGCCATCTGGTGGAATAGGAGGTTTAAATTTTTATGTTAAAAATCATGGAACTACCAGTGGATCACATAACATAAGTACCTTTACTAAAATATTAGAATTAAATCAAAATGGCACATCTACTTTTGGTGGCAATGTATCCGTTGGAGGTAATTCATTAACCGCAGGAAGTTTAGATATTAATGGCACTGCTGATTTTACTGGAAAAGTAAATTTTCAAGGAGATGCCGCTATTGAAGGTGGATCTGGTTATGGTGTATTTAAAGGTTACACAGCAAATGATAATCACTTTATTTCGGTAAGAGGTGTTGTAGCAAACTCATCAACTTTAAGTATTACAGGTGGACATCAAACAACTTTTGTTGAGCATGCAGATGCTGTAAATGAAGGTTGGTACTTTAAGAGTTTTACAACAGGAACATATCGTGAAATAGCAAGGATTGATGGTACAAATCAAATGTATTTAGGTGGGAATAAAGTCTGGAATGCAGGTAATGATGGTACAGGTTCAGGATTAGACGCAGATTTATTAGATGGACAACAAGGCACACATTACTTAGATTACAGTAATTTTACTGGCACACCTACAATACCTACTGATTTTTACAGTGTAGCAGATGCAAACGCTCAGTTTTTCTCAGCACTTAGAATAAACGCAGATCGTAACATTGTTTCAGGAACTGATCTTGATACTGACTTAGAGTCTGGTGGTACTTTTTCTAGTTACGGAGCAGCAAACACTTCGTGGAACGCACCACAAAGTTATGGTGGAGTTGTGGCTACTGCTTTTACAGCAGGAATTAGAGGTCAACATTTTTACGATGTAAGACATGGTCAATCTGATTTTAGTGATTTTTGGTTTAGATCAAAAAATAACTTAGGTTATTCCCCTTGGTCAAAAGTATGGACTAACTTAAATGATGGTACAGGTTCAGGATTAGATGCTGATAAGTTAGATGGACAACAAGGAACGTATTATTTAGATTATGGTAATTTTACTAGTACACCAACTATACCTACAGACTTCGTGTCTGCTGCAAATGGCGGAACTTTTTCAGGTAATATAAATGTAAATGGTGATTTAACAGTATCAGGTGGGGATATAAGAAAAGGATCAGCAGGATTTATAACCATTGGAGATGACTCAAAGGTAGTTTCTATAGGGCAAACAAACGAAATGAATTTCATGACTGATGTTAACTCTGACCAAACAATGTATCTTAACCACAGAGGTTATAATGATGCATCTACTAGGTTTAGAAGTCTTGAAATTAGAAACGGTAAAGGTGCTTCTATTGTAAACTTTAATGGTTCTAATAAAAAATCAACTTTTTCAGGTAGTGTAAGAATTGATGAAAACCTAAAACCAAATACTCTTGAGTTATTTAATCAAGACAGTACTACTCTTACTTCTAGTTTTAAAATATATGGTTGGTCAACTGAATTACAATTTACAAAAAGAAATTTAAGTACAGGTGCACATACAGGTACGTTACTTCGTTTAGATTATACTAGTAATGCTGCTACTTTTTTAGGATCAATAAGTGCAAGTAATTTTTCAGGTTCTTCTGAAGGCACAAACACTGGTGATCAAGATTTAAGCGGATATTTGTTAAACACTACAGATACGTTTACTGGCACTTTAACATTAAATCATTCTACTTTTGGACAAGGATTAGTTTTAAAAAGAAATCATGCTTCCAATGCTGCTTCATTAGTATTTAAAAACTCTACAGGTCAGCAAGGTATTTTATATGCTATTTCTAGTGATAATCAACCGTATTGGAGAGATGGAACTACTACTAATGCTAATAAAATTTGGACATCAGGAAATGATGGATCAGGTTCAGGATTAGACGCAGATTTATTAGATGGACAACAAGGTACACATTACTTAGATTACGGTAATTTTACTGGCACACCTACAATACCTACAGATTTCGTATCTAAAGCAAGTGGTGGAACTTTTTCAGGTAATGTAAATGTATTTCCAAACGCAGGTACTGGTACATTTAGAGTTGGTAGGTTTTCTGGTCAAGAATTTAAACTACATTCTACAGACTTAACAAACACTTTAACGTCAATACAAGACTTAGATGAAAATCAAGGACATTCGTTTATTTTAAATAGAGAACACGCAGGTAGTGGTGATGACGATTTTAAAATACAAAAAGACGGGACTAATCAGTTACTTATAAATAAAGATGGTCAAGTTACAATTCCTGGTAATGCTATAATATCTGGTAATTTAACAGTAGATGGCACTACTACAACTTTAAATACTGAAACAGTAGAAGTTGAAGATAATATAATAGTATTAAATAAGACTGCTTCAGATGGTTCAGCAACTGCCGCTACATCTGGTATAGCGATTAACAGAGGTGGTACTACAGCAGATGCAAGTTTTATATTTGACGATGCTGACGATATTTGGGACTTAACTCATAATTTAAAAGTTGCAGGCTCCTTAGAATCTGTTGGTGCATTTGATGGAAAAGGTCATGTCCAAGCATTCGGTATTCTTTACTTAAGAAACAATATACTCTTAGTAAATAAAGCAGCAGATAATTGGCTTACTTTTGCTAATAGAAACACAACTGCTTCAGAGGCAGTATATGATCTAGCAAACGTAGGAACTATAAGTACTTCAGGTGATATAAATACATTAGGAGATGTACATATAGACGAAGGAAGCACATCTGCTTTTCAAACTACTAACAAACTTAGGTTTGGTAACACTTCTTGGAACAACAATATAGGTCTAGAATCGTACTGGATGAGATTTGGTTGTAATCAAAACGAAGGGTTTAAATTTGAGGATAGCACTAGTAATATGCTCCTTCAATTAAACGGTGGAAACAGTACATCTGGTAATGGTGCATTTTCGGCAACATTTAAAGGTAGTATAATACCTGCTGCTGATGCTAGTCTTACTTTAGGTACTGGGTCTTTAAGATGGAACTTTGCTTACATAAATAATGCATTGACTGTTACTGATGGTAATTTTAATACTACTACCTCATTTAAATTTAATAAAGGTTTAGTTGTAGAAGGGTCTGTAGACTCTGGCGGTACTGATATGGGTTATTACCAAAGTGCAGGTACTAATATAGTATTAAAAGGAGATAGTGCAGGTAGAAGTGGAATATTCTTTGAGTCAGAGAAAGATGGCAATAATATAAATGATCCTTCAGATTATGGTTTCATACAATTTCATTCATATGGGTATGATAACACAAGTGGCGAGGCAAACAACTTAGTCATTGGTGTTGCTAATGACTCAACTGATAAAGTAGTATTACAAACACCGTACAATGGTGGTGTTATGGTTGGTTATAATGACGCAACATCAGGGACAGGCCTAACATTAAGCGAGGTTATACACTCTAATTCTTCATCATATAATAACGGAAACTGGGATACAGCATACAGTCATAGTCAATCCGCTCACGCTCCTTCAAATGCTGAAGCAAATCAAACTGCTGCACAACTTTTAACAGAGATTAAAACCGTAGATGGATCAGGTTCAGGTTTAGATGCCGACACTGTGGATGGCAATCACGCAAATTATAGTTACGGAGTTGGTAAGCAATACGACTTTACTGTTAATGGGGATGCTGATAAGTATTACCCAATTGTAATTTCAGGAACTAGCAATGCTAGAATGACTAGAATTACCGTATTTAGAGGTTATAGTGAAACTGCTCCAACTACTTGGAATAATTCAACTCATAAAGGTGGTTTAACTTTAACTTACGATATTCGTGTTGGTGGTTGGGGTGGTTATCCTAACCTGCTTAATGTTGTAGATTTTGGAGAAATTTACTCTAGAATTTGTGGTGGTGTTTATTGGACAGCACACACAATGAAACATGTTGTATGGTTAAGAGGTGGTGGTGCTTCATACCATTTAGACTGTCCAACATCAGGCTTAACTATAGAGGTTAACGATTCAACATCCGCATCAAACTACGTTAGTTCTGCTAATAACGGTACATGGTATTCTTATGATAATAGTAACAATTCGTATGACGTAACAGTTTCTACAAGAACACAAGCCCAAGCAGATGCAGGAGCAGTAGATTTAGTTGGTAGAATGCCAATGAGGTACAATAATACTTTCAATGAACAGGTTTCTGTAACAAACCCTATACACACCCAAGCGTGGTCCACAATAACTTCAACTCCTACTACAATATCAGGATACGGAATTACTGATGCAGCAACTCCTTTTAGTGGTAGTTGGAATGGGGCAAATATGCCTGGCTCTAGGTTTGGTGGTTATCAGGCTAATGGCGGCGAGATAGTTTTCCAACAAGACAACCCTGGCAATGGTAGAATGTCTGTAATGACAGATGGTAATTTCCACGCAGGTGAAAACGGAGGGTTTTATTCTTTATATGCAAGTAGTAGTTATAACTCAAAAGCAGGTTTCTATGCTGACGCAAGTGGTACACTGCAATTTGTATCAGATGGAACTTCTGCACTAGCAGATTTTGATGGTAGAGTTATAGCAGGTAATGGATCGCAGGCAGCGAATAATGATGCTATGCTAACATTAAACGCAACCCAATTTTCAGGTTTAGATATCAAATCAGCAAGAACAGAAGGAAATATAGGTGGTTTAAGATATTATGATACAGCAAGTGACACTGTTCCACAAGCACAGTTTTTAGTTGAAGTTGATGGTTCTTATAATTTTTACAATGGGACAAATGGTGCTGAATTTAGGCTTAAATTAAATAGTGATGGTCATTTATTGCCTGGGGCAGATTCTTCTTATAACTTAGGTAGCAGTGCAACAAGATGGCAAAATTTATTTTCAGATAATGTAACATCTACAGCGTTTAATGATGGTTATATTACTTGGACTGCGGCACAATTAAATAGATATGGTGCAGCAATAGAATTACAATACACTCCAACAAATGCATCAACTTTAGTTAAGATAGGTGCTAATGGTTCATATCCTACAATATTTAATGCTTACAATGGAGACGCAACTTTTTCAGGTAATATAAATGGAACTGGTAATTTATCTTTAAGTGGTAATGGCACTATTACAACTGGTGGTTATTGGCATATAGTGTCTGCTGCTAATGGCAATGGTTATTTAGATGCAGGTGGAACAATTTTTATAAGAGATAAAGATGACTCTAATGCGGATAGAATCACTATAGATACAGCAACTGGTTATGTGGGTATGGGTATTGCAAATACTAACAATCAAAGGTTAACACTTGCTGAAGCAGATGGTAATGGTTCTCATATAAAAATGAATAACTCTAGATCTGGTGGTGGTTATTGGGTTGTTGGTGTAGGAGACACTAATTCTGATAGTTCTATTGTAGATCCTGGCGGAATATTCTTTTATAATGGTTCTACTAAATTAAAAATTAGTAGTGCAGGTGATGCAGATTTTGCAGGCACTGTAAAAGCCCCATACATAACAGCGTCTAATCCAAACGGTGCTGCTAATGGAGCGGCACAAGAAGTTGCAAGGTTTGTCAATGTAAGATCAGGAGCAACTAGTAGTTATATGTACATAGGTGCTTCGTCTGGTACAGACTGGAGATTAGGTAAAAATATAAACGGTACTACAAATAATACTAATTTCGCCATAACTAAACATTCAGGAACTACTTTGTTTTTTGAAATTGATGGAGTTGGAAATACAACTACTTATGGCACAGGGAATTTTGGTAATGGTGTATCCTTATCAGGTAATTTAAATTTTTCTGGTGGTACTGGTAAAAAAATAGTACTTGGATCACAAAGAGCATATACTCTTCCTGCTCAAAACACTAAGATGAGAATACTAACCTTAGCAAACCACACTTCTTGCAGGGTTTATATTGATTCAAGTGAAAATGCTTATAACCAACCTATAGTATTGGATATTTACTACAACTCTCAAAGTAGTCAAAAACCAGTAATGCACAGAAACAATCATTATACATGGCACACACATAGTAATGATATTAGATTTACTAGTGATACAAGTGGTCATATATATGCAGAAAAAGTAGCACACGCAACTGGTAGGACTGTTAATATAAGAAAAGTAGAAGAATTTAAAGGAACAGTAACTTTGTTAGATGGCTCAACAACACAAACAGGTGGCGGAGCAAATGAAGTAATCGAAGGTGCTTTTGGACGCTTACAAGCCCATGGTAACATAGACGTAAATAGTAGTGGTGTTATTAAAATGGGTGGCACTGAGGTTATATCAGCAAACAGAGCAATAAACGCTACATTAGGAACTTTTAGTGGTGAAACAACATTTAACGATACATTAAATGTAAAAGGTAATATATTACTTACAGGTGACGCTACAACCACAAACCAAGGTAGAGTAATTGATTTTACTGGTTTTGATAAGGAAGGTACTACAGATTTTTCAGACAGGGCTTTTATAAGTCATACAACAAACATAGGTGGTCACACTGGATCTGTTTTACAGATTTCTTCTCAAAATGATGTTGGTGATGGTATTGCGTTTACAACACATGCTAGTAGTTTACTTAGACATAATGGTGATGCATTATTTTCTGAGGGTCATTTACCAACTTGGAGTGAAATTGAGTCTAAACCTTCTACATTTACACCAAGTCAACACACGCAAAGTGCTACAACTATAACATCTGGAGTTTTAGATGCAGGAAGACTTCCTGCCAACCTTCAAAATGTAGCAGCAACTTCAGATGCGTCAGGTATATATTTTAGAAACACAACAGAAGTAATTTCTGGTGAGGGTTGGTGTACTGGTCACTATGCTTACAATCATAATGATGGGTTTTTATTTAATAATAGAAACTCAAGTACCGTAGCATCTCCTGTATTTCATATTGGTGGTTATAATAACGCAGAATATGCAGGTTACGCTGCTCAAGACTCTATAATCACTTTAACTAGATCAGACGGAACAAAAACGACAGGATCTGCTTATGCAGGCAAAGCCCTCTCTAGTAGTTCTTACTACACAAACATTGTTAAAACAACTACTAAAACAGTATTTAATGATGCTCAAGGATTACACGAGTTTACAGGAGCCGCAGGCACACCTACTGGGAGTTTTAGCGTAGGATCTGCTTCAGATACAAATCAGAGAAATTTACATTTACATGCCTATGTTGCAAATAAATCTTCAACACTAAAATGTACTGATGGAAATCTTCATATAGACTCGGCTGATGGACATGCTTTATATTTAAATTATTATGCAGGTGCTAGTACAAATATAAATTTTGGTAATTCTAATAATGGAGTTTGTGGATCCTTGTCTTCTTCAGGTCTTCTTAGAGTAGGAAATGATGTTGTTGCATACTACAGTTTTTCTGATAAAAGACTAAAAAAAGATATAAAAACAACTGAAAACAATCTTGACAAAATTTTATCTTTAAGACCTGTTGAATATAAATGGAAAGAAGGACCTAGAGAAGGAGTAAAAGAAATTGGTCTTATAGCACAAGAAGTAGAAAAAGTTGTGCCAGAAGTAGTTAGAGTACAATCAAGACACGATGATGAAAATTATGATGAGGGTGTAGATTACAAACAAGTAGACTACGAACATTTAGTGTCAACTTTAATTGGTGCAATGCAAGAACAGCAAGACCAAATAAACGATCTTAAAAAAGAAATACAAACATTAAAAAGTAAGTAATGGCTGTACCTAGTAGTGGAGCATTAAATCTTAGTAAAATTGCTAACGAAAAGCATTTTGATAACTATAATCAAGCCCAGTTGCCAACACCGCCTTATAGTTTAAAAGATATATCAACTAGCGGTAACAGTAATGGTAGTGGTGTTAGTTATGATGTTACAACTCAAGCAAGTGCTTCAAAGCCTGATGGTAATACTCCACACAATATGTCGGAGTTTTATGGCTATGATCATGATACAATAAACGTAACTATATATGAATCTAGTTTTTCTCCAAGTGGTACAAATTATTGGACTAACGGAACAGATGATATTGGTCATGCTACTAAATCAGCAGCATGTGCTTCAACAAACACTATAGATACTTGTGTTGCTATTACTTGGACAGGAACCTTAGGTAATGGTACAGTTTTATATCATCATTTTGGAAATAGTTGTGTACAAAATACTATTTTAGACGCTAATAACAGGTATGTTATAATGGGTAATTTTGGTGGAGGTATAGGAAGTAATTGTGGTACTGATTATCCTGGAGGAACGGTAAATCATGTAATGAAAGTTAGTGACACTGGTGTTGTTTCTGAATTTGCTTCATCTTGTGTTACATTAGTTGGTTTAGCAACAACTACACAAGCGTATCCAAAACCTGTGTTTGCTTGTGGTCAAACAACTTCAACAACACGATATTTCCCAGACACAACACCTGCTGTTGGAGACACTGTATATACAAATAGTGCAGGGACTGCTACATTAGCCGCAGGTCACTATGGATTGAATCAATTATCAACAAGCAGTAACTACCGATTTACAGTAGACAGTAGTGGAGAAATAACTCTTTTTGCATCATGTTAAAATTATGAAAATACAAGAAAATAAAATACAAGAATATACAGGAGAGTCTTTTACGGTTGTAAAAAATAATGGGGTTGCTAAATTAACTTTTTCACATGGAGGTTGGATAGAAAATAAAGAATATTATGGACAAATACTTTTAGGAGATTGTGTAGAATGTTTAAAAATCTCTGATCTTTATAAAGACTTTAGTTATGATAAAATTCTTATATTAGGGCTAGGATTTGGTTTAGTTCCAAACTATGCTAAAAACGTAAAAAACTGTAGCGTTGTTGATGTGGTTGATAATAATTCTGAATTAATATCATATGTAAATTACTTAGATGACTCTATCAATATTGTTGAAGCAGATGTTTTTAGTTATGAGCCTACAAAAGAATATGATCTGATATTAATTGATTTGTGGTGGAATGAAGAAGATGTAACTGAAGAAATACAAACTCAATTAAACAACATATATAATACATATTTAACTAACGAAGGAAAAATAATATTTCCTTTAATTACAAAACAAATTAATAAAGAATGAGGGTAATTTTTTGTGTACCAGGAAACACTTTTAGCAACCTTTTTTTAAATTCATGGACAAAACTCTTAAAATATTGTCATGAAAATGGTATTCAAGCAGACTTAAGTAATGGATATGCTTCAATAGTTCATTTAGCAAGATACTCTTGTTTAAGAATTGATGTTAATAATACAGGCTGTGAGGTTTGTAAAGATCCATTTGAGGGAAAAGAAGTTTATGATTATATTATGTGGATAGACTCTGATATGGTATTTCAACCAGAAGACTTCCAAAAATTACTAGATGCAAATAAAAAAGTAATAACAGGCTTATATAAAGTTCAAGCAAGTAACGATTACGCTTGTTTTGAAAACGGAAGTAATAAAAGAATAAATGAAGATTACTTAAAAAACAACAAGGGAATTATAGCAACTTCATTTTCTGGTTTAGGTTTTATGTTAATTAAAGGTGGTGTATTTGAGAAAATGAAATTTCCTTATTTTAGTTTACCTGGACACGCTGAGTGTGTTTCTGAAACAATATCTTTTTGTCATAACTTAAAGACGTCAGAGATTCCATTACATGCACATCTTGATGTTATTGTAGGACATGAAAAGACTCAAGTAATATAAGACAAACCAAGTATCAAAAAATATAAACGAGTATATTAATTATAACGATATTTACTAAAAATAAAAAAATCATGGCAGTAGAATTTAAATTAACAATAGTTAACATGCTTAAACAAAAAAGCATAGTAGCAGATGATGAAAACAAATATGACCAAGACTTATCAAATGTAGTAATTTCTATAGCATATGATTTGCTAGTAACTAAAGATGGTATGCAACACAGATTTGGTCAAGATGTTAAACTAACACCTCCAGAAAATACTGAAAACTTTATAAGTTTTGAAGATATAGATGAAGAAAAAGTTTTAGAATGGCTTAATGCTAAAATTGATTTAGATGCTAAAAAAGAACGTATGTTGCTAGAGGTAGATAAATTAATAAATCCACCAAACGAAATGGTATGGCATCCTTTTGAAATTGAAACTCCTAATCCAGGAGAATAAACCTAATACTAAATATAAGTGACATATCATGTATATGTTCTTTTATTTGCTATAATAAACCAATGTATAATTTATAAATTAAAACAAATGTCAACAAAGTTAAAAAAAGAAGAACTAGAAGCAGTTCAAAAAAGTAACCAGAAGCAGTTTGAAATAAAAAACGCTTTGGGTGAATTAGTAATCGCAAAAGAATCCTTTGATCAAAGAAAGCAATCACTGCTTAAATCTTGGGGCGAGGCAATAGCGGAACAAAAGAAACTCCAAGAAGACTTAAAAGAGGCTTATGGAGAAGTTACTATAGACATCCAAACAGGCGAAATAATGGAACCTGCTCCTGAAAATGTAGAGCAAGATGACAATAAAGGAGATTCATGATTATATAGTCTTTATTCTTAATAAGGAAACTACTGGGTATATATCACACGATGATATTGATGCGGCTATTGATAGAGGTCAAATGTCGAAGTTCATGGAGTTGTACAGCAACCCTAAACAACATCAGCCTGGTAGGCCTATTCCCCCTGTTGCTTATGGACAAACTCAGAAAATATCTGATGATTTAAGATTTTTCAAAAGAAGAGAGCAGTTTACAAGCAGCAATGCAGGAATTATAGATTTTGCAAACTTAACAGAATATTTGCATTTACTTGGAGTATATGTTGTAGGTACATTAAATAATACACCAAATAACACATATACAATTACAGATGGAACTATTGCTTTTTCTCAAGGAACAGTTAATAGAACATATAATAAACCAGTAAAAGTAGTTAATGAAGATCAGTTAGCGGACAGATTAGTTTCTCAAGTATCCGCTCCTTCAACCACTTCCCCTATAGGTATACTTGGTGATCAAGGACAAAAAATACAATTGTTTCCAGAATCACAACACTCTGGATATATTATGTATTTAAGCAGACCAGTTAAACCATTATTTAGTCATGTAGTAGATGGTAGAAAGATTGTGCATAATGCAAGTGGATCTTCTGCAACATTTACAGCATCTTCATCTCTTACACTTCCTGATGGAACTACTGTAAGTCCTGGGGCGACCTATACATTACCAGGAAGCATTGAATTAAATTGGCCAGAGGATTGTATTAATGATATTATAAACAAAGCATTGGTATCACTAGGTATTCATATAGAAGACTTAAATGTATATCAATACTCAGAAGTTAAAAATCAAACAGGGCTATGATAACAAAAGGAAAAATAACAGATCAAATATTAAGGTTATATTCAGGTGGTAGTCCTAATGATGAAAAAGAAATATCTAGAGATGATATAAATTTATTAGTTAGTCAAGTAATTAATAGACTTCTTAAAACAGAGTATTTAGCAATGAATGTACAGATGGGAGATGATTTTCCTCCACATACATTAGTTACAACATACTACGTTGACTTGACTAGTAACTCAACTCAAAATGAATATGTACATGCTTACTTGCCTGTAATGCCTTTGTCTTTACCAAGAAATATGGGTGTTTGGTCTGTAAGTAATGCAGCAGGAACTAGAGATGAATACATCCCAATACAAACTGGTCAACAATCTTTAGTAAGTTCACAAGACTCATTAAAGTACTTAGAAACACAAATAGCATATTGGGCCGAAGGAAATGTTATTAATTTTTTATCAGATATTACAGAAAGTCCTTTTAATGTAACTAAAGTAAGAATACAGTTATTAATAGTAGATCCAAATATTTTAGGTGAATATGATTACTTACAAATTCCTATAGAAATGGAAGAAGTGGTTGTAAAAGAAGTTTTAACATTAATTGGTGCACTACCCAAGGTAGTAGATAAAGCATCAGATTCAAATAGTCAGATATGAAAGTATACACAGTAAATGAAATAGTTCGTTCTGCCTTGTTAACTACAGGAAAGCCTATACATTACTATATGCATTATTTGCATTATGCTTTAAAGGCTGTTAAAGAAATTGGTTTTGACTCTCCGTTTAAAATTAAATCTACAAAGTTAACAGTAGATGCAAATAGAGAAATCACTATACCAGATGATTATGTAGATTATATAAGAGTAGGATGGGAGAATGGTCAATATGTAAAAAAATTAATAGAAAAAGATTCTTTCAATAGATTAATGAATTTAGATTCTAATGGGAATCAAATTGCATATCCAGATATAGAAACAGATCAAGGGTTGATATATGCGGATAATAATGACACACATTCAAATGATAAAAGTGAGCATATAGGTAGACACTTTGGTCATAAGGCTACTTATAAAAATTCTTTTATGGTAATACCAGAAAGAAATAAAATCATGTTAGATCCTTCTTTACATGAAGCAAAACATATTGTTATAGATTATATAACGACAGGTTTAACAGACACAGGAACAGATGCAACAACTTTGCCTGCATATGCAGCAGAAGCAATAGAAAGATATATTTTGTGGAGATATTCTGAGCACGATAGAACTATGCCTATGAATGGTAAGTTAATGGCAAAAGAAGAATGGCTACAGGCACACAAAAGATATAGAAGTAGAAACTATCAGTTGTCATTAGATGATGTTCTTAAATCATTAAGATCTCATACATATGCGGCTGTTAAATCTTAAGAATGGAGAATTCAAAGAAAACATTTATAGCAGGTATTAATACTGATGATTCTTTTTTTGCATTAACTGCTCAAGATAATTTAGATGCTCTTAATTCAAGAGTTGTAACATCTTCAGAAGGTAAAGCAGGATCAATATCTAATGTTGATGGAACAAGAAAAATACCAAACTATAACTCTTTTAAAAACACAAAAGTTATTGGGTCTTACGAAGATGCAACAAGTAACAATGTGTTTTATTTTCTGGTAAACACAGAGTCAGGAAATAGTTCTATTTATTGTTACAAACCAAAAGAAGACAATATTTACAAAGTATTGTCTGACAGTAACTTAGAACCAAGTTATAAATTAGGGTTCAATAAATTAAAACCTATTACAGGAATAGGTTATATAGATGATATATTATATTGGACTGGAGTTGAAGGTAAGGAGCCTTTTAGAATTAATGTAGAAAGAGGTATATCAACAAACAACGTTGCTTATACAACTTCATTTGATCCTTACATTCTACCTCTAAAAAAATCTATAATTACTTTGATTCGCAAGCCACCGATGCTTCCGTTAAAAATAACAGTAGAGCAAGACGCAGACAGAGACACATCGTTTTTAAAATCTAGATCTCTCACGTTTGCTTATAGATATGTATACAAAGATGGTGAAACTAGTGTGTTTTCTCCTACTTCATATCATTATCCAAATCAAGATATAGATGATGATGATCATAAAACTTCTAGAAAAATTAAAGTTGATTTTCCATTGTATGAGGCAGAGTCAACTGGTATATCACAAGATGTACATAAAATTCAATATGCAGTTAAATTTGATAAAGACACTTCTTATTTTATATGGAAAGAGTTTGATGATGTAACACATACAACAGAATTTTCAGCACAAAACAATGCTGTAGAAGGTGTTATTACAGCAGACTTTTACAATGACGTTTTAGGTTTTGCTGTTGATGATATTAACTCGATTAAGTTATACGATACTATTCCATATGAAGCCGAAGCATTAAGTATTGCAAGAAACAGGTTGTTTTTAGGAAACATTAAAGAAGGTAGATTAAATACAAGACAGTTAAAAGATACTGATATAAATTTAAATATAATCACACAATCTTTTAATAACGAATTTAGCCAATATGATAGAGATAGAGGTGGTAAGGTAGGTTTTAGTCATGCTTCTGCATATCAAATTGGTTTAGCCTTTTTTGATTTTGCAGGCCGAACTGGTGGGGTTTTGACTAATGACACGATGAAAGTTATTACTCCAGAGAGAGGGTTGGAACTTGAAACTTATAATGCTTTTATAAATTTTAATTTAAACACAGAAACCGCTAACAGTATAATACCAGATTGGGCTGAATATTATGCTATTGTAAGAACAAAAAACCTCACAAAAGATTTTACTATAACAAACCTTTCTGATAAAGTAAGGTATTATAAAATAGATTCCAATGGAGGATTTAGTGTTTTTGTAGAAAACAACTACCCAACAAACGATGAAAACGATAGTAAAGGGATTTCTGGAACTCCCAATGGAACTTTTTCAGACAATGAACATGTCACTTTTGATAAAGATCATGAAGGGGTTGTTGTTGGTTTAGGTGATTTAACTTCATATAAACAAGGGTATACATATCAGGAGGGTGACCGAATAAAATTAATAACTGAAACTAGAACAATAGAAATGGCTGTAACAGGCCAGGAAGGCAGATATGTATTATGTAATCTTGTAAATTTAAACGAATCAGATTATTTAAATGCAACTGTATTATCTTCATTAGATTATTCTATCATATATGAAATATACAGTCCACATAAAATACAACCAAATGAGTTTTATTATGAGGCATTTAATGGAAGAATAATAGAATCAGGAGGTCAAAGAACTTATTCAGAAACATCTGGTAACCTAATAGGAGATGTATATTTAAGAAGTTTAAAAGCAGATTTATCTAATATAGATGATCATTTTCATGAAGGAAATCAAAGATCAGAATCTGCAACAGATAACCCAATACAAGGAAATGTTGCTTATATAGATTATCCTATATTTTATGGATCTGGTCAAAATGATTTAACAGCAAATACAGGTGTTGGAAATTTTACAGAATCTGATGATTATAGATATGATATTAAAATAGAATCTACTAGTGGTTCTTCTGATACTTTTAAATGGGGAAGACGAAGTAGATATCAATTAGGAATTCCAACTGTTTATTCAAGTGCTATAACTATAACAGGAAATGCTCAAACATTATCTGGTGGTGTTATAATAACTTTTGAGGATACTACAGGTCATACCGTAGGAGATAGATGGATAGTTAATGGAAAGGATAGTACTAACCCTAATATGGATCAAGAGGATGATAAAACTTTTGCATTATATAAACCGCCTCCAGGTGGAACAATATTACAAGGGTCTAGAATAAAAATTTATTATAAAGAAAATAGAAATCCTTTTGGGCCAAACAATTACACACATACATTTGAAGTAGAATATCCAGGATCTAATGTCACTCAAACTTATTTTTCATTAGAAGAATTGTTTTGGGAAACATCTTTTGGAACCCAATTAGCCTCATCATTTTCCAACAGAAAACAAGCATTTAGTTTCCGTAGAGGAAAACTGGATAACACAAACGGAGGTAACCAACGTTTAAAAATATTAGATTCTGATGGCACTTCCGCAGGAGCAAATGTTAGTTTATTGGATGGTTCTGATATCTTTATGATTGTTGAATCAAAAGAGACAGAAGTTAATGGAGGTAGAGATGTTACAAATAAATATTCTATTTTAATAGATTTTGCAAATAGTTTTCCATACAAATCAGAGTCAATGAATCCAAGTAATGATTATTTTTTAAATTGGATTCAAATCACAGGTAAACCAAATTTAGTGCCTTCACAAGTTAGTAGTCAGAAAAAAACTACTGGTATTGTATTTAGTGAAACTAAAATACCAGGAAGTAAAATAAATGGATTATCAAAATTTAGTGCCTTAGATGAAAAAAGATTAGATGATGCTACAGGGCCTTTAAGATCTTTAAAAATTACAAGTAAAACACAATCAACAGGATCTGTTTTATTAGCCATTTCTGAAAATGAAACTACAGGTATATATCTAGGTGAACAACAATTACAGCAAACATCTAGTGGAGGACAGTTTTTAGCGGTTTCTTCTGGGGTTATTGGAACTATGAACACATTACAAGGATCATATGGAACACAGCATCCAGAGTCTATAGTAATTAATGAAGGAACAGCATTTTGGTTTGATGTAAAAAACCAAACAGTAGTAAGATATGATTCTAATGGTTTAACAGCAATTGGAGATAATAAGATGAAAACTTTTTTTAAAGAAAAGTCTAGTATTATTTCTACTGATTCATTACCACATTTTGTGGTGGGAACTTATGATGATTATAATTCAGAATACATTATAACTTTACCTAAAACTGGTGAGGTTACAACGGTGTTACAAGAGGATCCTTATTATCCAGACACACCTATAATTGATATTACTAATGAAGGTGAAGTACCTTCTACAAAAATAATTGACTTTACAATTATAAAACCTTGGAATATAAGTGGAACAATTACCATTATTGAAGGTGTTGGCACAATAACATTTAATTCACCATATGGTTTTACTATACCTAGTAATGTTGTCATGGACCCTAGTGTATCTAACATCACTATCACAAATTCTAGTAGTGGTGGATTTACTCAAAATTCTGGAGGATATTTTGAATCTGGATCTGGATCTTTAACTGTTAGTAATGTTTTTGGTGATGTGGATTTTATACAACTGCAATTAACAATGTTTGCAGTTCCATCTTCAGGAAATATTGTTGTGTCTAACGTATTAGAGTATACAAATGATACTTCATATTTGTATGGATCTCAAAGTAATGGTAATACACCAATAAGAGTAACAGGTGCCACTGAAGGAACTTTTCCAATGTTTGAGGAAAAAAGTATTTCTATATCAAATGGCACTGCAACGATACCATGTACTTCTTCAGTAGCATGGCAATTTGGAAACACAAATGATAACTCTATTAATTTTACAGAGTGTTCATTAGGTGTTTGCAGCAATATTTCATTAAGTAGAGTATCAACAAATGCAACAGCCATTAACCAGTCAAGCACTACAATAGGTTACCAACCTGGAACATTTAATATTGTTATTAATGATATAAGCGAAAATATAGATAGTGTAGTTATAGATTCTAGGCCATTAAAAAAAGCCCAGTTAAATGCTGTTCTTTTTGATGATATTACTTCTACAAGTTTAGAATTAAATTCGTCTATAGTTTTAAATAGAGAGACTGCAACTGAATTTGGTTTTGTTTATTCTACCACAAATACTAGTCCTGTAATAGGAGGTTCTGGGGTGACCAAACAAACTGTTTCAGATGCAACTAGCATGTCTTATAATATAACTGGTCTAAGTGCTGAAACAACTGTTTATGCAAAAGCATATTTAATATCAAACTTTGGTACTAAATATGGAGCATGTTATAACCAGGCTACAGGATCTGCAAGTAATACTGGACCATCGGTAACGTCCACATCTTTTAGTTCTAGTAACAATAGGTTTACAGGAACTATTACTTCTAATGGTGGATCCACAGCAGGAACAAATGGAATCACAGCAAGAGGATGGGTTTATTCTGCTTCTGAAAATACACCTGTAATAGGAGAATCAGGAGTTATAAACCTTGTTCATCCACAGAATGCTATAGCATCTTTTCCATATGTGTTTACTAGTAATACAACTTTATTAGTAAATAACACAACATATTATTGGAGAGCATACGCTAAAAATGATGTTGGCACAACTTATGGAAGTGTTCAAAACTTTACTACACCAGACACGTCAGTTGGTGTTGGTGGATTTACATTACAAAGTAGTACTGTATCTGCTAATGGAGGGTATATTGATTTAGATGTTACTAAAAACGTACAGACTGGAATAGCAGCAGGATCTATAGGTGTTGTTATAAGTGCAAGTAATCAAATAATAGAATCTGAAACTGTTCAGGTTACCTTTACAAATACACAAACTGTAGATTCAGTACAGGTTTATATACCTGCTAATTTTGGTGGAACCACAAGAACTATTAATTTAAAAGTGAATCAATTTACGTCTATAGTTAATGCTACAGGATCAAATACACCTGTAAGTATATCAGGAACTATAACACAACAAGCATCACAATATCAACCATAAAAGACATGAGTAATTTTTGCATAGATACAGATTTTAACCCAGGAGACGAAATAAAAATTGTTTTCAACATTAGCAATGAGGTTCCTACTACAACCGCAAAAACTGTCTATATAGTAGATTTACAAGAAGGAAATCCACATAGTATTGCTGAATCAAGTATTACTCAGAATGATTATAATTTAATACAAAGTCAAAATGAAAGTTGGAGTAATGTTCGTGCAAGTTATATAGATCCTACAGGTTGGGAGAGTAATGCTAATTACTTTGCAGGTGCAACTTCTACAGATGGTTCATACAATACTACACAAATAATAAATCAAACTGGGCACCAAGCGTCTGCTGCAAAAATAGCATCAGATATATCAAGGACTATAAGTGGTGTTACTTATAATGATTGGTATTTACCTACATCATATCAATTAAGTACCATGTATAATTTAATGTCTGTTTTAGATCCTGTGATCGTAAATCAGGGAGGAAGTAGATTGAGAAAAAATCATTCTTGGGCTATTGTAAAAAATTATTGGGCATCAGACGAGTCGTCTTTCCAGTCAAGTAATAACCCAGTAATAAGCATGTCATTCAATCCGAATTCAGGAGGCGGTGCAACTTTTGGTAGACGTAAATATCATAAGTTTAGAACTAGAGCAATAAGACATCAAACTACTACTGATAGCGTTTCTGTTGGAGATGTATTTGGAGGTGGAGTTATATTTAAAATAATAGATAGCGACACAGCAATAACACCAGAAGTTGATTTAGATATCACTATGGGTTATGTAGATACAAATATATTTTCATCTGATGATTTAGCAAGTGGTTATTCTAATTCAGGTATAGAACTAACAGTCACTAGTAATCATGGATCAAATCCTCAGATATGTTTTAATTATACAAACAGTAATGCAGGGTCTTATGCTTGGCAAACAAATGTGCAAATATTTAAAAAAATTGAAGAAATATCAGAAGAAGTACAAGCAGGGGCTAGGCAAACAATAGCCTGGAGCCAAGCAGCCCAAAGATGGGTTACAAGGTATTCGTTTACTCCTGAATATTTTTCTACTTATAAAACAACCTTTGCTTCATTTGTAAATGGAGAGTTATTTATTCATGATGATGTTAATAATAAAAACTATTTTTACAATGGTAAATATCCAACTCAAATTAGTTATGTTGAGAATATAGAACCATCACAACCTAAGGTGTTTATGACACATTCTGTTGAGGGTAATGCACAACCAACTTTAACTAAGTTTGAGACGATAGATAACTGGACTATGAATAGTGACCTTTTAAAAGGTGATTATATTAAAAGAGAGGGGACTTATTACTCTGATATATTTGGAGACGTTAATGATCCTAACGTAGGAGATAACGCTTCATATGGCGATAAGTTAATGAAGGGAGCAAAACTAAGAGGTCAATACTTAAAAGTATTTATGACTTTCAGACAAGAAGATTTAGAAGTAAAACATTCTAATATTGGATATATAACAAGTAAAGGACATACAACAAATGGTTCAAGAAGAAGTAGTCAACGTACATAAAGAAACTGGAGTTACTAATTATAAACAAAAATTAGAAGATCTTCAAAATGTAATGATTGCTAACAATGATAAAGATGGTATTTATGGAGATGGAAAGACATTAGTTAATAATGAAGAATTCAAAATAACTCATGATTTTTCAGATCAATTGTATATGAGAAAAATGAGAATGCCTGAAGGGTCATTTGTGGTTAGTGCGATACATCATACTGATCATTTTTGGTTTTTATTATCTGGTAGAATATTTGTTACGACAGATGAAGAAACAGTAGAGCATGTAGCACCTTGTTATGCTAGATCTATAAAAGGAGCAAAAAGATTTATAGTTTGTGCGGAAGAATGTTTATTTATTAATGTACACAAGAACCCATCAAACTCACAAGACATTGAAGAAGTACAGGATGAATTGTACTCTATAACAATAGAAGAATATAATAAAAAAGAAAAATCATGGCAGGAATAGTTACAGCAGGATTAATCGGAGGAGGGATACAAGCCTTAGGTGGTTTGGCTCAAGCAGCCTCTGGTATTTTTGGAAAGAAAAAAAGACAAAGAAAGTTAAACGCTTTGCTTGCACAAAGACCTAAATATAAAATTCCAACAGAAATAAAGCAGGATATGGAAATGATGCGTAACCGTAAAGATGGAAGGTTAGCAGAACAACAGGATATGAAAAATGCTTTATTTACTAATGCACAAAATACAGTTGCTAGAGCACAAGCGGCTTCAGGATCTTTAGAAGATCAGTTAGCAATTGGAGCAAGTGCAGGTGCAGGAATGCAAGATGCATTAATAAAAAACAGAATGGCAGGTGCACAAGAAAGAGCACAAAGAATTTCTGGATATAGAGAATCATTAACTAACATGGCTCAAGCAAAAGACCAAGCATTTAAATTAAATGAATTAGATCCATTTAAAATGAAAGTTCAAGGGACATTAGCAAATGATGCTATGTCAAGAGAAATGACTTTTGGTGGAATTAATCAAGCAGGTGCAGGTTTAGCAAATATGGGAACAGCAGGAACAGCAGCAGGTAATACTGGGTTCTTCCAATAAAACATAATTATGGCAAAATATACACCGACTTTACTAGGTCAAGACACAGAGATAAATATAGCACCTTTCTTTGGTGGGGGGTTTGTTGATGCAGGGGCAGCCCAACTCAACCAAGCAATTCAAAACAATGCTCAAGCAGTAACTGAGGCAAAGAATAAAAAGTTTGAACAAGCCCAAGCACTTAGAGATGGTATTGTTTCAGGACATTTTTCTGATATAATGGCTGCTGAGGTTGGAGAAGATATAGCCAAGTTGGCTACTATGGGTACTTACTCTGAAGCATATCAAGTAACGCTCGCTGAGGCCAATGCTAAACTAGGTATTAATGTTGCTAAACAAGAACAGATTACTACAGGTGCTAAAGATATAACTGATCAGTTTCAACAAGATCCAAGTAATAAATATTATGAGCGTAATGCTTTGGGTGCAGGTTTAGATGACACAATTAAAGCGAACGGTTTAAATACTACTAGGAATGATTTAGATAACTCATTTACTGGGTTCAAAACAAATATAAATAACATTAAAGATGGTGTTGTTAGAACAGACTTCCAATCTAAACTTGGAGAAATAGTACAAAAAATAGAATCAACAGGCGGCTTAAAAAATGAAAATGCAGAGTTTGCTAAATTCACAAAAACATCTGATGGAGAAAAATTTGTAACTGGTTATACTTATGATGAGAAAACTCGCATGTATATACCTGCTTTTGATGGCACTAAACTACCTCCAAGAGGATTAGTTGAATTGTATAAAGGTATAGACGATGCTGCTTCAACCTTGATGAGTGATTATGTAAATAAAATGCATATACAAAATGCAGACGATCCATCAAAACCAATATCTGATGTTGCTAAAGATAATTATGAAAGAAGATTTGTATTAGAAGAAATGCAAAAACTTGCTCCTGGTGGATCTCAACAGGATATAGAATCAACAGAGTATAGAAGTAGAAGGGTTCCAACTCCACTATCAGATTATGAAACTAAAAATAAAATAGATAGAGATAAAAATTATAGTGCTTTAAATGCACAATTAAATAAAATAGAACAAGTGCGAATGTTGGATGCTGCACAAATGGCAACTAACAATGGAGTAGTTAACTATGTAGACGTTGATCCTACAGGTTCTGGAAACCCAATAAGAATGATCGATCTTTCTGGAACACAAGACTTGGATATGGCTATAGCAAAGCAAAGAACAGTAGATCCATCCACAAGAAAAATAACGGAATCATATGTTGCCCCAGATAGAGTTTATTTAGATGTTGATGAAGAAAGTGGTATGAATTCACTTTATCTAGTAACAGGAGACCCAGGTAACGAAACCTATACTGTTTATAATGATAGAAATATATCTACACTTGCTTTAAGGATATCTAACTCAAATTTTGGTGGATCCAATGTTTATAAGGATTGGCTTCAAATATCTCAGGACATAGGAGATATTTCACCAGATGGGTTGTCTACAAATCAATCTAATAAAATAGACAGACCAGATTCAGTTATGGCCGATGCAATAAGAAAGAAAAATAATGCAACAAATAAAGGAGCAGAAGTCCCTCCTTTTGATTCTGTTACTTTAGGACAAAGCATATATAATGCAAGTAATGACAGTACAAAAATTGACGCTGCATTACAACCTATTAATAATTATTTTGCAAGGGATGGGTATTCAAGTGTAGGTTTAACTGATAAAGATGGTAAATTGGTTACTAATAAAAAAGTCAAGTATATTGATTTTGCAAGAGATGGAGAATATTACGGAAACAGGTTTTCTAAAAAGTATGGTATACTAACATATAGAGTCGACAATGGGGATGGAACGTTTGGCCCAACTCAGAAAGCAGAAATAAAAGTTCAAGACATAATTAGTGAATTATCAGGTGGTGGAACACAAACATTTGATCTTAATCAAGAACAATAAAATATGGAAGACGAAGAAATTTTAGGAATTGACCCTTTTGTTGATTTAAGCATTGAGGATAGAGAAGACCAATTAGTTATATTGGCTGACAAATTAAAAAAACAAAAAGGTACTGGATTGAGTAATTTTTCAATAAGAGACATTCAAAGTACTATACCTGGATTAAATCAAACAGAATTTCAAGAAGCAATTGCTTGGGGTAACACATACAATAGAGGTCGATATAAGGAGAGTGATGAGTTAAATTCAAAGTTTAATAATTTATTTCCTGAGTTAGAAGGGGTGCAATTTCCTGAATATGAAAATGTTAATGGATCTATAAACGTACTTAACGCACAAACAAACCCAGAAAATGCTCAAGGCAAATGGGAGGGTATAACTTCGGCAATTGACAAAGGTACTCAAATGTATAACAACCAACAGGTTGATGGTGTAATTGCTAACCCAGGGCTTTTGCCAGAAGGAACTGATGAAAGTATTAAAAAGAACCTTATTCAATATGGCCAGGTGATTAGACATACTGATCCTGAGTTTAACAATAAATATCAATCAGGTACTGATCCATTTGAAGATCCTAAATCAGCATATGAGTTTACAAAACAAGCAAGGAATTTTCAAGGAACTAAATTTAAAGTCAATGCCTTAAGATATATTGCTAAAAATTACGATAAAAATCTATATGATTTTGTAAATAAAAATGAGGATTTCTTTAGAATTATGCCTGAACTTCGTGAAGACGAACAATTCATGGAGATGTATAAATCTCATGAGGATGTAGCATCTAAATATCATGACCATTTAAAAGGAAACTTTAATGATATGTATTCTCAGGAGTCAAGAGATATATTACAAACCGCTAGATTAAGTGGTGCTATGGGTCCAGGTGGTACAATGATGGGACCTGGTTATCTTGACACTTCTGTAGCAGTAGGTTTAGGTGGAGTTGTAGAATCTCTAGGAAACTTAGCAGGTGGTATGTATGAGTTTTTTGCAAAGTATGGCGATAAGATAAATCCAGGAGTTTTATTAGCAGACGCTATAGGAAGTTCACTTGTTTCTGATGAAACAAATGATAAGTTAGCCGAGTTAGATGAAGTGTTTGATAAAAAAGCAGAAGTAACAGCAGATAAAATATCACATTTTTTCTCATCAGATAATTGGAAAGACACATCTTTAGGTCAATTTGCTTATGTCCCTGATCAGGTAGCAGCAGCAGATTTATCCGAAAACCCTATGTATATATTACCTATGACTTTAAAAACAGTAGGTGAAATGGCTCCTGCTTTAGTTGCAGCCGCTTATTCAGGCGGAGGTACATTAGTAGCAGGTTCTATAATGGGAGGTGACCAATTTTTTAAAGCATATCATTCTACAAATAAAGAAGCCAGAGAATTAGGAGTAGATCCAGAAGATGCAGAAGCAATGGCATTAAGTATAGGCCTTGTTACTGGTGGTACAAGTGCTTTATTCAATAACCCTTTAGCAAGAAAAGGTGTTGGTGCTATGATGGGTGTAAGAAACAGGGCAACAAACGAAGCGGTAAAAACCTTAGCATCATCAGGAAGTAGACAGGCTGCAATAAAAGCAGGAACAAAAGCATATTTAAAAGAAGTTGGTTCAGAGGAAATAGAAGAACTTGTTCAGGGAGGATTTGAAAATTACCAAAAATACAAGTATGATCAAAACTCTCCAAACCCAGTATATGGTGTAGACAAATTTATGTCTAAAGAAGAGTTTACAAATACATTAATTCTTACTGCAACAGCAACGACTTTAATGGCTAGTCCTAATTTAGGAGTGTCTTCTTCTCAATTAGAAAAAGAAGCATGGACAACAGCAGGATTAGATTATGCAAACTTTGAAAAATCTGTACAAAAAGAATTAAATAAAAAGAATCCCAAGTTCACTGAGGAAACTGCTCAAGGCATGTTGGAAAAGGCTAAAGTATATGAAACTATAGTTAAGCCATTAAAAGACTCAGGGGTTAAAATAAACGAGATTACAGAATTGGCTGATGTTGTTTATAATTCTATGAATGCACCTACAGCACCTGATGCAGAAACGTCTGCGGAACCAACTGTAGAAGAAAAGAAAGCAGAAATCAAAAATGGTATACCTAAACAGGGTGCTATTGTTGATGGAGGTAAAGTTGTTTCTGTAATAGAAAACATAGGAGATAGTGCTACAGATTCTGATTTAAAAACTAAACTAGATAATATTCAGGGTAGAACTTTTAAAATGAAAAGGACTTCTCTTGAAACATTATACGAAACAAACAAAGAATTTAAAAAGTTTGTAGATGAAAACCCTGATATGGTTTATGATGGCAAGAACAAAAATGCTCCTGCTGTTATTGACAATGAAGGAAATGTTCTAGATGGTATGAAACGTTTGGCCGCAGCATACAACAGAGGTCAAAAAGGAATTAGAGTTTTTAACGAACAAGAAACTACTGTTTCTAAAGATGAAGAGACATCTATTGTAAACGCTATAGATAATATTGTTTCTCCAAAATTAGAAAACACTAATCAATCTATGGAAGACATAGAGAAAATTGGTAACCATTTTCAAAGAGTATTTAAAGGATCAACAATAGAATTTGATCAAGAAGTATTTAATGCAGAAGCCCAAAAAAGAGGATTAGATCCTGCAAAAAACAAAGGGTTTAGAGATAGAAATACAAATCAAATTTATATAAACCCTAAACTTGCTACGCTTGATACACCTATACATGAGTTTGCTCATATATGGGAGGATATGTTGGCTGAAGTTAATCCAGATGCCCATAAAAAAGCAATGGCTTTGATTAAAGGGACAAAGTTTCATAAAGAAGCGGTTGCTAACGGTTATGGAGATAGAGCACTAAACGAGGCTTTAGTACAGGCTATTGGTGAGAAAAGTGCTAAAATATTTAAAGATCCTAAGAGACAATCAGAGTTTGAAAAAATTATAAACCAGGTAAAAGAGATTATCAAATCTGCTTTAAACGTACCGATGGATGCAGACTTTGATATACAAACAAGTAGTTTAGATGATGTTATAAATTCTAGTGCAGAAAAAATTATGTCTGCTACTAATATAGATCCAGACTCTAAAAAAGAAAGCATAGATATAGATGCTATTGATGCACAGAGATATAAAAACCCTGAGCGTGAAGCAATAAAAGAATTTAAAGCATTACAAGAAACAATACAAAACGACCCAACACTATCACCAATTGATCCTGTGATGAAGGATGGTAAGTATCAATTCAAAAAAAATCAAAAATCTGGAAAAATAAGTGTAAAGATTTCAGGTAAGTCTTATGCTTTAATTAATGGAATTAATGAATATTTTGAAGGAACTGTAGAGGAAAAAGTAAACCAAATTGGTGACAGAATTGTTGATGAGTTCAATGCTAACAAAAATGTCCCTGAGGTTGTTAAAGGCCTAGGATGGTATAAGGATTTACATCTGAAGATGAGAAATCTTTTTGGAGGTAGAACTAATTTTTTTGGTAGATTATTAGGAGCAACTTCAGGTCAGACAAATGTTGAACAAAATTATAAATATGCTACGCAAGCCTTAGAAGCCTATTCAAAAGGAGCCTATGATAAATATCTTGAAGAATATAAAGAGTTTATTGACAGAGTAGAACAGTTTGAAAATGAAGAAGAATTAAACCAATTCTTTAATGAGTATAAAGGTAGAGCAGTAAATGCTATTAAAAAACAAGGTAAAACTGCATACAACGAATCAAGAATTAAGCCTGATAAAAAAGACATTAACGAAACAAAAAGAAAGTTATTGAATCTATGGCCAAAGGCTAATCCTTTGTATAGAACTGATAATCCAAAAAAACTTTATGGAATTAATAGTCCTGCTACTGCAAAAGTCTTAGTAGGTATATGGTTGGAACAAACACAACAAACGAAGACAAACAACTTTTATGAAAATGTTGTAGGTCTGACTACAAACCCTACTATTGATTTGTGGGCCGCTCGTACAATTAGACGAATGATCTATGATGGTAATGTTGATAGATATAGAATTGCAGAAAGAGCAGAGCAAGGGGTAGATGAAAGAGTTTATGCTGCTGAAGCAGGTGGTTTGTCAGATTATCAATTAGCAGAAGAGGTTATAAAAAATGCTTCAGAAAAATTAGGGATGGATCCAGATGATCTTCAAGCATATTTATGGTTTGCTGAAAAAGATTTATGGTTAAAAAATGGTTGGTCAAAAGGAACAGCCGCAAAAAAATCAGACTTTAGAGAAGAGGCTGATAAAAATGATATCAGCAGATATTATTTAGGTTTAAGTACAGAGAGAGATCAGTATACAGATCCTGTATTAGAAGCACAAGAAAACATTGAAATATTAAATCAGGAAAAGGAGTCAATCACTAATGACTTGAGAGAGGGTGACCTCATATCATTAAAAGTGAATACAACACAAGGTCAGTATTTGATATATCCTGAAAGAAGTTTTGATGCTGAGATGATTGTAGCAACAGGTCAAGATATGACTCCTGTTTTAAAAAGAGCATTAGAGTCAGCAAAGAAGCATGAACAAGAATCTGTATTCTTATCAGAAGTTTTACCTATTGATGAGAGAATGGATCCTGAAACTATGGAGAGAGAGTTAGCAAAAAAACCAAACGCTAGACCTGCTGTTGAAATGCAATTTAGAACTCCGATGAGTTTTGAAGCAGCATCAGAATTTGCACAACAAAATTTAGACAAAGAAGGTGTACAATTAGGTCCTGTTAAAACAGATATTTCAGGTTACACTTTTATAACTAATGAAAAAGGGACTGAAGTTTTAGGTGTTAAATATCAGTTTGTTCCTGAGTTTGTTTTTGAAAACGAAGAGGATATAACAGAAGAAAACCTAAACCAAGCAGTTGCTGATTGGGTTTTGAACGCAAAAGAAACTAAATTAAACTTAGAGAATAACGAAAATGTTTTGTACTTTTACAACCATTATGTAGATACATTCGTTGCTCACAACAATCAATACAACGGAATCTTAAATAATATAGACAATGGATCAAAAGACATTTTTAAAGGCACTCGCAAGTCACGCACTAAGCAATACTACCAATCCAAAGGAACAAGACTTGAACAAGGACAAGAAAGTCCAAGTGTCGATGCACAAAGACAACAAGATGAAGGAGATAGATCCAGATTCTCTGGAACTATTTCGAGAGATGATGGCGGATCGATTTCAGGGGTCGAACACCGAAGAATAGACCAGGCAAAACTACCTGATCAACTTACTAAATTACTTACTACATTAAGTGGACAAGGCATGGTGCCTTCTAAACTTATACCTGCAATTAAGATTTATTCTCAAAGAGTAGATAGTAAAGAAATATCTACTGAAGAAGCGAGAATGCTGCTTAATAAATTTATGGGATCTGAAGGTTTCAGGCAAAGAGGTTTTGAGACAGGGTCTATTGAAAAAGGTAAAGATGGTGATGTAGGTAAGCAAGAAGTTTATGATTGGGTAAATGGAAACCCAAACTATTACAAGACTATGGATATGAAAGAAACCATGGAACTAGTAGTTGAAGATATAAATAATAGAGGGGGGTTTGAAAACGAACAAGTAATAAAAGATTTACTAGGTCGTAATACTACAATAGAAGAGTTAGCGAGAGTTCAGTTAGCACGACAAGCAGCATTACATCATTATGGGTTAAAGGTTAGTAAACTTAGATCAGAAGGTGCATCAGGGACAGAAATCGATTCTGTTATTGATACAATGGGTCAGATAGAACGTGTTTTAGCACATGACGCTACAAGATCAGGACAAGCATCTGCTGCACTAAGATCTTGGACAGCACAAACAGCCACTTCATTAATTGATAGAACTGAACGTGCAATGGAAAAGTTCAATGAGGACATGGACAAAAAAGGTAAGTTTGGTCATTTTATTCATAGACTTTTTGGAGGTAAACAAAAATTAGAAAGCACAACACTATCATCAGAACAGCGTGCAAAAATTGAAGAGTTACATTCTATCGTTAAAGAGGCTCCAGAAAATAGTGAACTAGCAAATGTTGCTATGAGATCTATGTATAAATATATGGATTCAGTATTGCCTTCTTACTCCTGGCAAGACACCTTCTTTGGTCTACAATACGCAGCACTTTTATCAGGTGTTTCTACGCAAGTATTAAATGTGACATCAGGTAGTGCAAACATTGTGCTACAACCGTTAATGGAAATGTCAAGGGTAGATAAAATTTTCACAGGCGGTTATTTTGATTTTATAAGGAAAATTAGTTCTGGTGGCAATATAAAAGGTATGGAACAAGGCTATAACATGGCTATGGATATTATGAAAAATGGTTCCAGAATAGATAAATACCAGAACTCTGAAAGCACACCAGATAGTGGTCAGTATAATGTTCTAGAAACATCAGAATTTAAAGGTGGTAAAGCAAACCCTTATAACTACTATAAGTATGTCGGTAGAATGTTAAATGCTACTGATAGATTTATAAGTAAAGTTGGGTATGAAGGTAGGTATTATAATTACCTGTTAGATCAATTAAGAAAAGATGGTGTTCCTAAAAATCAATTAAGACAAAGAGCATCAGATTTATACTTAGCAACTGAAGTTAGTAGACACGCTAAAGCAGAAATGGAAACCTTAATTAATAGAATGCGTGAGGCTGATCCAAATACTGACTTTAGTAATATAGAAATTGTTAGAGCAAGAGAGTTGATGCATGAAGCACTTGCTAAAAAGTATAGTGAGGACTTTGTAGACAAGTCAGATTCTGAACTTAAAGTAATGAAAGAAAAAGAGGGTTTTGATGGAACCATTGAAGAGTTTAAAGAATATATGAAAGCCATGAAAGAGGCGGAAATAAATGGAATAGCCACAGATGCAAACCTCGCTAGTAATGCACAAGTATTTATAGATAACAGAACAGGTATGGCACATCCTATTGCTGCTATTGCAAACTTTATAAGAAAATATTCTAATAAAACTTATGAGTCTGAATTTGCTGACACTTTAAATAAATTAGTTATAAAATCATTTGTTCCATTTACAAGTATTATTGGTTCTATCGGTGAATATATGATTGATGTAACACCTGGTATAGGTTTAGCAAGAGCATATATTGCTAAAGATGGTCTAGGTGATAAAGGATCTAGAATGAGAGAGGAACAACTGTCTAGAGCATATTTTGGTACTATGTCTTTTATGGGTCTAGCAGCAATGGCGGCAATGGCATATGAAGACGATGATGATGATCCATTCTTTGAAGTAAGTGGAGGTGGTTATAATAACACTAACCAATACACTAGAAATGATATGAAGAATGCACCTCTTCCTCCATATACAGTAAAAGTAGGTAACGTGATGATGGACTACAGGAACATAATTCCTTTGTCTATTCCTTTGGCGATCATAGGAAATTACATGGAAACACATAAAATGACAGGAGGAAAAGGAGAAGTGTTTGATGATATGATGAACAGATTAATGATCGCTTACGGAAACTCTTCAAAATTAATTATGGATTCTTCTGTATTAACTTCAGTAAAAGAATTATCAGATGCAATATTTGGACAGATGGATGGTCGTGGATCTCAATATGATCCTAATACAGTTGGTGATTCAAGTGTTAAAAAAATGTTTGATCGTATGGCTAAAACATCTATACGATCTGTAGGCGGAACTATAATGAGGCCATTACCTCAAAATGCAAATCTGTTTAGACAAATTACAAAAATATTTGATGCAACCTCTTATAGTGCAGGTGACACAAAAAATGCTTTATTATATGCCTCAGGACTAAGTCAAATAGCAGGTCAACCTAAGATTGATGTATTTGGTGAAAAGGCTAAAAGTTACCCAGGGGAAACAGTAATACCTTATACTCATTGGCTAGGTTTAAGAGGTTCAGATTCTAGATGGCAATTCATTGATGAACACAACGCTTATCCTGGTAAAATTCAAAATAGACCTATAAGAATGGGAATGGAAATGAGACCTCTTGAAGATGAAGAACTATATCAACATCAAATAACTACTGGTCAAGAATTTAGTAGGTTACTTAGTAATTATATGAAAGGTGCAGGTAAACTAAAAGATAATATAATTACTACTAGTGGTAGATCTAAAAGCATGCACAAGACTAATATTCAAAAAATGTGGACAACAGCACAAGCAATATCTAAAGGGAAAAATATGAATAATTGGATAAAAAATAACGAATAATTATGAGAGAGATTAACAAAATTATTGTGCATTGTACTGCGACACAGGAAGGAAAGCCGATATCAGTTAAAACAATTGATTCATGGCATCGTAAAAGAGGTTGGTCAGGAATTGGTTATCACTATGTTGTACAACTAGATGGTACTATAAATCCTGGGCGACCTATAGAGAGACAAGGTGCCCATGTTAAGAATCAGAATAAAGACAGCATCGGTATCACATATGTCGGAGGAGTAGAATCTGAACGAGGTGAAAATGGTAAATGGATTGCAAAAGATACAAGAACGCAAGCACAAAAAGACAGTTTAGAATACTTGATTGGTTATCTTTGTGCTAGTTATCCAGGGGCTGAAGTATCTGGTCATAATAATTGGTCCAGAAAAAGTTGCCCTTGCTTTGATGCAAAAGAAGAGTACAAATCTATACAAGATAAATATGTTCGATAATTTAGGTTACGAAGTTGCGATATCAGAAAGATTTAGAATTGGTCCGTTATTAGGTTGGGCATTCTATTGTCCTGACGATGTGGACGATTGCTATGAGTTGAATATATATTTTATATTTATAATGTTACATATTAAATGGTGGGAAAACAATGAGTAGTCCAAGTAGTGGTAGTGGTCCACAATTAAACAGTCTTAGAAATAATTATAATAAATTAGTTTCTAAAAAACTTTACTTATCAAAAAGTAAAAAAGTACAATGGGAATCTAAAAGAAGATTTGGTAATATATAAAAAATGTCTAGAGATGATGTAAACCTAAATAAATTCTTGGCTAATAATTGGTCAATTGTAGTAGGTATATTGGCTGCTATATTTACAGCAGGAACTATCTTCGCACAATTTACTGCTCTTCAAGTAGAATTAACAACTGTACACGAAAGGTTGGATAAAAAAATAAAGGTTATCAATGAATTAGAAGACAGGATAGTAGGTATAGAAAAAGAACTACAATACGAAAAAGGATATTTAGAAGGTAAAGAAAATTAAATATTATGAGTGACAAAAAACCTAAAAAGAAATTTAAAGACACAAAATTAGGACAATTTTTATCAAAAAAAGTTCCTGCTATATTAGGTATAGTAGGTGATGCTTTACCAGATGCAGGTGTACTTGGTATAGTTAAAAACTTATTAGATCAAGAAGACCCTACTGTGTTATCTCCACAAGATAAAGAAATGGCTCTAAAACTTTTGGAACAAGACGAAATTGAAATGCAAGAAGTTACTAAAAGGTGGACTTCAGATATGGCAAGCACATCATGGTTAAGTCAAAATGTAAGACCTTTAACGCTCGTATTTTTTTCAGTTAGTTATGTTATTGGTTGGTACCTAGATTATCCTTTAGAATCAGTCTCAGGTGTCCTCAGTTTGATTGTAGGAGCATACTTCGGATCTAGAGGTATTGAAAAGGTTATGGGTAATAACAGACATAAATAGTTAGGAGAACTAAATCCCCCAACTATTATTTGTAAACCAACCTGAGTGATCTCTAAAAGGCTTATTCCTATTTTTCATATCTTCAAGAGGTTGTTCTTTGTCTTTTAATGCAATTAATAAAAGTATTAAGTATCCTGTAAGATCTTTCACAGTATCTTCAGTCTTATCATAAATACCTTTTTGTTTTATTCTAGATATTTTATCATCTATTCTTGCACATAAAGAAACAATTGGATCTCCATCACCAAAAACACTTATAGGGTTTGTAGCACTATCACCATAGTCTGCGTTTTTAGAGATGAGAAGGCCGATAATTTCAGCACCGACCCTCTCAATTTTTTCTCTAGTATCCATTAAAATGACAGTCCATCATTATTAACAGCATTCTCTACTTTGTTAGCGTGAGTGTTATTACTGTTTGGGATGTTACCATCTGCATAAGTAATCTTCCATGCGTTAGCATTTGCTGTTCTTAAGTTATTGTCTCTATCTCTGTAACTTCTTAGGTTGATAGAAACTTTAACTTCATCTCCTGGTTTGTAAGCACTAAATAAATTTGCTTTGGCACCAATTGCTTCAACAGGATAATCAACAGGGTACTGTGAGTCCCCTCCTAATTCTACTGTTAATACTCTTTTTTCAATCTCACCTTTTTGAGTTTGAATGGTTTGTGCATCTGAGATTTCCTTGATGCGTCCTTGTAATTCTACTGAATTTGACATAATTAATAATTAAAGTGTTATATATATTCAGAGGTATCTAAACCTCTCGCCTGAAGATATTCCAGGACTTCACAGACAATGATATCAACATTATCTATTTTCGTTGCGAGAGCATCGTCTAACTCTCTTAATTTTTTTACTTCTTCTTCTGTATTATCAACTGATACGATACTTACATGATGTTCATTATGCTCTTTAAGTAACTTATCTATAGTTGGTATTCTAAGTTTATATTTAACAGGCATGTCTTCCATTTATGGTGTGTTTATAATCTTGTTTTGAACAAGCATTTCTATTAATTCTAACATATCTTCTTTGTATAAAATACAATATTGTTTTCCTCCAGGAGCCTTATGAAATACAATAGGAATGTCTGTAGGTTTTATATCCATATCCGCTAGAACCTTTTTGTATTGTGGGTTTCTCTTGTAGCATTTTGCCTGTACTACAAAATCTCCTGTGTTCATTAGATCAATTCCTTTATCGTCTAACATTTTAGATCCATACCTTGATGTTACGCACTCCGTAAAACCTAAGGCTTTGAAGTCCTTTACTAATTCTCTCTCATAATTGTGACCTTTTGTTCGGTTAGTGTTTGCCATATTTATTAAATTCATTATAGACATATACCATTTTGTTCTTTACAAAAGTCTTGATGTCCGTATACTCTGCTGATTCATGAAAACCTTGATATAATAAATAATAATCATTACCATCAGCATTAGGTCTGATAAAATAGTTTTCTTTATTTGGAACTATTTCATCTAACATAGCAACTCTAAGTATGTTATCACCTGTTTCAAATTTTTTATTTTTACCTATGTGGCCTCCCCAATTATTCCTACTCCAGGTAACCTTAAAAAGGTTTTGTTTATTGACCTTTAAATGTTGGAAATTGCCCATTTTTTGTTTCGATTTCGCCATTATTATATTCTGAATAACATGTTGTGTCTAAATTATATTTAAATTCTTGCATACCTGTTTTACCTGTAAACCTCCATCTTACTTTCCAAACATGGACTTCTACTAATTCTTTTTCAAAATCTCTGTAAACTGTAATACCATTGTCAACCTTATTGAAGAAATGAGAAGAGCCACTTACACTATAACCTGAAGCAACTTCAACCTTCCCATTTTCTTTCTTCAATTTTTGGGGGTGAGCAACCAAAACAACCCCACAGTCATATGCTTCTTTAAATATTTTAATCTTTGATAATTGTAAACCTGTGTATTGATGTTCATTCATACCTCGTTCTATCTTATGCTCTACGAATGCCCAGTTATCTATTATTAAACAATTGATACCTAGTTTTTTAACTAACTCTTTACCTTTGTTTAGTATACCTTCAACAGTTAGATCATTGTCTTTTAAGTTTATAAAAAAGAAATGTTTATTAATAAAATCTATTGCAGGATCTAATTCTTCTGGCTGTAAACTATCTACAGACCCTTTACCAAATTTCTTTCCTGCATATTTCTCTATAAGTTCTGCAACGTGTACTTTTATTGGTTGCTTTTCAGCAGAAAAAACACCAAACTTCCATCCTTTTTTTGCAAGTTCTATTACTACTTGATCTACAAAACTTGATTTACCATGACCAGGAACACCTGTGACTAAGGTAAACTCTGATGGCCTCCAGGACATTAATTTGTCAAAACTTTCGTAACCTATGGTATCACCTTGAGGCATACCATAATTGTATAAATTATGTATTTCAGTTCTAGAGTCAGAAGCCTTGCTAACTCCTTCTAGAGGAAATGGTTTAGCGTTATCAATACAGTTAACTAATTCTTGAGCACCTCTTTTAAGTAATACATCATTTGCATCTTTACAGCCATCAGGAAAATTCACTAACCATATTCTATCCTTACCTATTCTTCTTGACAACTCATCACGAAGTTTAATTCCTGGAGCATCGTTATCTAATGCAAGGTATATTTTTTCTTTATTTTCAAACTCATCAATACTATTGTCTAAGTATGTTAGGTTTTGATTTCCAGTTGAAGCACCATTAGGCACAGAACATGCAAACATAAGTCTATCTTGTTGTAAGCCTGCTTCATAAAATGCCATTGCATCAAACTCTCCTTCAGTAATTATACACCAAGATGAATCTTTAATAACATCGAGACCATACATAATCAATTCTGATCCTTTATTTAATTTAAAATTCTTTTCAGAGTCTCTAAATTTAACATTGATCCTTCTACCCTTTCGTATGTAATTAAATTGAATTACAGCCCTTTCAGACTGTACCTGTGGCATATACTCCACTCCTTCAGTAACTCCAAAATATCCTATAGTATTTTCATTAATACCTCTATCCTTAAAAAAAGATAAAACTTTATCTGATAATGGTACTGCCCTAACAGTTGGCATTTCATATTCTGTGACGTACTCAGCAACCGATCCATTGTCTCCACAATGATGGCAGTAGTATGTCCCTGTTTCTACCCATACTCTTAAACATTTTTCGTTCTTATTTTTTCTCCTAGTATGAGAACACTTTGGACAAGTGGTTTTTTGAGGCTCGGTGCCTGTGTTACTCTTGACATCGATGCCAAGTGCTTGCAGTTTAGATAAATTGTCTGTCATATTATTGCTATATTCTTTCTGTTGGGGGCGACCTTACTCATTGTCTCCCACTCTGTATATTGTATTAAGTATTTTTCTATAAATTTTTTGCCAAATATTACCTCAGGAGTAACTGAGGATTGATACTTTTGACTCCAATTATCTTTGCACCACATAAATACTTTAACCATGATTGATCCTGTAATCGGTTGTCCGTTAAAGTTTTTAGACAGAATGCTTTTAAATCTTTTTTCATATGTCCTTGGAACGTACTTGTTTCCGTACCTCTCATTGATATAATTGATGACATTTGCACATACTTCCTGGTACTCAAGGGAAACACTATCATCATTTTTATTATCTGAAACAGCGATCTTAAACCAAAGCGGTGTAGTTCTAAACTTTGGGTGTGCCTTTGTACCTATGTTCTCAATTAAACTTTTATCTAATAACTCTGATATATATCTACTCATAGTTCTAGAAGAAGAATTCAATTGATCTGCTAAATCCGACAGCGTAACATCACAATAACCCTTGTGTGATGTATACTTATATATAAGATCACACAACATATATGCGACAGGAGACATATCTTGTTTCCTTAATACATCATATATTATTGTTGTTGATCTAATCATATAAGTAAAAGTTTATGATAAAATAAATCAGTATTCTTTTTATTTCTGTGAGATTCAAGTCTACAGTTTAAAGTAACTATTCCGTTAATTTTAAAATCTTTAGTTTTTTCCATGTGCTCATCCCAACAATTAATAGCAAGGTATGAGTCTTCTAAAGTTTTAAGCCAAACAGTTACAAAAGAGTGACTGCCCTCACCTTTAACTTCTTTTGGTTTAGATATATATTTAACCTGTCCTAAAACTTCTATATTCATTTAATTTTATCTTTAATTATTTCTGCTAAAGAAATTGTTTTACTGTGCTCTATTCTTATGTGGTTCAATAATAAATTTGTTTTAACATAAAATGCTTTTGCTGTTGTGCTAGGTTCTTTCTTGTTAAAGTAATCGTCCAGAATTGTAAGAAATTTCTCTTCCATAAACTCTACATGATCTAAATCTTCTGATAAAAAATCTGCAATTTTTTGAGAAGAAAAATTAAACATTTTGGAAATACCTATAAAAATGCAAACTCCAAAATATGAATTACCTTCTATAACTGAATCCACTTCTAATGTGTGACGATTTTTAACCGCTAAATTATTGAGTATACCTTTTCTTATATCTTTTAATTCCATATTAAAAATTTACTTTTTCTTTTTGCTTATACCTTACATTAAATGTTTTGCCCCAAACAATTTTACCGCTATCCCCAAAACATACTTCTTGTGCACCTCTGTGAATTAAGATTTGTTTAATGTTTTGCATAGCCAATTGTTTGTTTGCTTTGGCAATTTTTTCTTCGTCTCTTGATTCAACATATTTTTTTGTTAAAGAAACAAGTTCTTCATCTGAATCAATTTTAACTCTATCAACCATTGCTTTATGTTTTTCAGATAAAAATTGATCAAGATCAACTTTATATTCATCTTCAACATCAGGCTCTAAATGAGATATAAGTCTATATTTTTCGTTAGTGTTAATTACTTCACCTTCAATATCAATTATATTTCTTGCTTCCTGTACGCTTATATAAAAACGCTCTGCTTCTTCTAAAATAGTTTCTTGTATATTAGGATTTGCTTCAACAGTAAACACATCCATGTGTCTACCATCTTTTAGAAAAGCAAACTGTCCGTATTCATAACCCAGGACAAGCATATACAATTGGATCTGTGCAATGTAATATGGAGGAATTCCACCTGCCCATTTATCAGCATTATAACCTGATATAGTTTTTATCTCTAAAACCCCTTTACCTTGTTGTTCATCGTGGTTAGTAATCTGTCTGTCGATATTAGCAAACAGAAAAGGATATTTAGGATTTATGAAAATAGAATTTCTTCTAATTGACTTTCTTAACTTAGTGTTAGATTGGTAATTATTTATCATTTCAATTGGATCCCCTGTCCAATACTGCCATAAATCAGCAACATAATCCTCAAGTAAACGACCATGAAACATAATTTCGTTATCAATGTTTTTAATGTTTGCGGTTCCTACCGATTGATTCCATCTTGTTATTTTAGATGTCCAAGGATTTAAACCAAGTAGTGTAGATGCGTCAGAACCTCCGACCATTCCTTTGTATACTAAACTTTTTCTAAGTTCTACCCATTCCTGGTAGGTTAATTTTGCTGTTGGTATTCTTTGAATTTTACTCATATTTTATAGGTTTGTTTTAATGCAGTTCTAATTAATTGTGACACGTTCATATCACTCTTTGATGACACATGAATTAAACTTTGTACTTCACTAGGTGTAAGTCTAAATGTGATCCTATTTGATTTTTTTTCTATGATATCTCCTCTATCCATTTCTATATTTAAAAAAAGGGAGGGCGGTATAAAGTGATTAGAGACCAATCTTACACTTATACATTTACCTGTTGTTGGTTTAACCCTCCCTTATGGTTTACTTTTTCTTGGCTTGTTTTATAGCCACTTTTGATTTCTCAGCGTTTATCAAAGATTTTAATTCTTTAACTTGATCGCTTGTAAGTACGTTTTTGTTTGCAGGAAGTCTAGCCTCAACAACAGAATAATCAACAGGAACGTGTGCCTTCATGTTTTCAAAAACACTAGCCTGTTCCTGGGCTTTAACTTGTTGTAACTCTTTGGCATCATCTTCATCCATAATACTATCTTCAGCACTATCAACAATGCCTAATATAAACAAGGCTCTGTTTAATGCTCCTGACTGACATTTTTGAAATGAAAATGGCTCTGTAGTTTTTTTGTGAGCAACACCATCAGCAACAGGATTTTTGTCAGGATCTAAAACTATTCCCTTCATAACGACTATACTATCGTTCATGTCAATTATCTCTGTATTTAATGAATAACCTTCAACTCGGAAGTAATCGTTGAAGTAATTAAGTCTTTCGACCCATGGCACTATTTCTATGCCTCTACCAATTGTTGTTTTTTTTAGTTTTCTTTTCAGTTTTCCCATGTTTATTTTTTATTATGTTATTTAGATAAAAGTTTACTATATAATATTTTCTTGCGTGAAACAAGATTGATTCCCAATCAAATATCCAATTTTTAATTCTTCGCTCCATACATATATCTTCGTGGTGTGTGAGCATGAATAGTTTGAAATCTCTAAGAGAAAACCTTTTACGATCATGAATGATCTCGCTATTTTCGTAGTCAAATCTGACCATCTATTCAGTGGATTTATCATGTCGTGGTTGTTTACCTCGAAGGTAAGACATTTTTTTATATTTGCACCATCGTACGTCAAATAAATTTATGATTTTATTAACAGTCTGCTGTTAATTTCTTGTTTTTTTAATGACTCTGTGTTACTATGACTAACATATCTGTAAAATGCTTCAGATCCATTTGCGTGACCTGATATTCTTCTTACTTCTATTTCACTTAAACCTTTTGATAAGTGGTATGTAATGCCGCTACTTCTTAATTTATGAGGTGTGATTAAATCATATAGAAATTGTTGTGATGGGATTGGATTTCCTTCATGATTAAAATTATACACAGTTTTAGATTGCATGAACTCAGGATAAAATTTTAATAATTCTTTTAGTTCTCTTCTAAATGATTGTAATGACCAGGAAAAAGTTCCGTTTTTTGCTATATAACTGTTTACGTCATCAGGTAAATAAAAAGTAGATATAGATCCCATACCTTTTTTTGTAATGATTGTAACAATATTGCCATCACTTGTAGCCTGAAAATTTGTGAGGTCTGAAATTCTCATACATGAATACAACATTAATCTTGTGTAATACCATATGTTTTCCAATTCAATTCCAGGATTATTATTGTGGATCATTTCTACTTGGTCTGGTGTAAGTGCAATAACTTCTGTTTGTAACTCCCTCATAGACTGTAGTTTAGGAAACAAATAACCGTAGTAAGATTCTGCTTTTTTTAAGGTTGATCTAACATTTTTAAGATGTGCTTTTCTTGTGTTAGGATGTTTACAGTCATCAAGCATAAGGTTTAGGTATCCATTTACTTGGCTTTGTAATTTCCTGGTGACCTTCAATCTATCCCTTCTGTTGTTAACATTGTTTAGATCTAACTCTTCAATATTAAAATTATACTTATAACTTTTCATACCGTTGAGCAGTTGCCTATAAGATTTTATAGTAAGTGGTGAGAATCTTTTACCGTAGTTAAGTATTTCTCCTTTGTCCAGGAGATCTATAACGTTAGTAAGTAAATATAAAAATGTGTTTTTCTTCATAGAAATGTGCGTTAATAATTAAACAAATCAGGTTGTTTTTACAGTTTGAATGATAGCCTCATACTGATTGTATAAGGCATTAGGTTGCAGTCCCTAGGGGACTTTGCCTTTCTTTCAACTGTTTATAATCTCATCTATATTTTCAGACAGCCTGCCATAGTATTCAATTATACGACATGACTCCTCAAATTGTAGTGGAGATAGACCTGTTTTCTTTTGATTTAATGTACTCTTTTTAGTTTTAGAGCCATATATATATTCACATACTTCTGTAGTAGGCACACATGGAATTTGTAAAAGACTAAATGCTTTTGCTTTTAATACGCTATGGGTACGATTCCTTGTTGATTTCAGTTTCATTTTTGTAGTTATCATTATTCTAATTTAATTATATATTTGTTTAGTTGCAAGAACCTTAGTTAAAGTTTGGTTCAATTCCATCGAGCATCCACTATCTTCTAATATATTCTTTATAGCAGAATTACTTACATTACAAAACATTTTTGCTAAATATTCTTGTTGTGTTTTTTTATGCTGTGATTTTAAATCTTCATACTTACTTTTTATAGTTATATAATCTGCAAGAAATTCAGGATCATCTATTTTACTTTGCAGATCAATATCATTCATCAAAACTACTACCGCTTCATAATTATCTCTGAACTCACGATCTGTAACTATGAGATCATCAAATTTTCGACAACCATATAGTACTGTAGCATGATCTTTGCCAACTAAATTTCCTATTTTCATAAATGTTAGGTGTAATAATTCTCTGCAAATTTTAAAAAGTATAAATCTAGCATCAACATTTGCTCTGTATCTGTCAGTTGATAATGGGTCTGCTTTTGTTACAATTTTTATTGCGTTGACTATTGAGGCTATATCTGTTTGTATCCTGTTCATTTGTTGTAAGTTAAGGGTTATTAATTATGCGTTTTGTAGTACACTTTTTCCAATCTCTTGTGAAATATTCCATGTGTCGCTCCAATATTGTTTAGATCGTTTAATTGATCCAGGATCATTGTCTTGAATTTCATATCTTGAAGGAACAGTCACAAAAATATTTACTTTGATTGAATGTTGAGGTAGGTAACATGCTCCGCTTTTTAATGCTTCTTTACATTTCCTGGTAGAAGTTCCTCCTATTCTCCATGCCTCACCTGAGTTGATAAGGTCTTGTATTAATTGATATCCGAATTGCTTTTGCAACTCTTTAATTTTACTTTCGTTCATAATATTAGTTTTTTTTTTCAGTTAAAATTATCGTCTGACAGGGCTAAATTAACCTTTTAGTCTGACATACCAAAATAATTTGTATCCGAAATTGAATCATCGTTCACCTTGGGGTGACCTAATAAGTTCTGTTTACCTCTTATGTTATGGAATAAGGTATATATAAAATCATCACTTGCTCCAGGATATAAGGTCTTAATATTGTCAATTAGTTTTTGATCTTCTTTATTATACATGTGTCTGTCTATTTAAAAATTCTTTATTCTCTTCTTTTTCTTTTATTTTAATAACAGTATTCATATATACTTTTGTTTCATCAATAAAAAATTGAACCTCTTTAAGTTGTTCTGTTATTTCCTCTAGGTAAGGCAATGATCTTGTTGGATCGTATTTATATTTTCTTGATACAGTATCCAAGATGTTTGTTTTTAAAAACTTTCCCATTTTAATATTAGTAGCCATAATTATTTTTTTATTTTGTTAAATTGAATTACTAAATTTTCTTTCCAATGGTCTTTGTCTATGAGGTATTCATCTATGATTTTATTAACTAGTGGTAATTCCTCTACTCCTAGACTTGACAATTTACTTACTAAAGCATCTATATGATTTTGGATATTCATAAAAAACTCCTCATCATTTTTAGCAAACAGGTTAATATATTTTTCTAGTTCTTTTTCTAGTTCTTGCTCTGCTTGTTTTACTTTTTGTTTTAAGGAGTGCTTAAATATTTTAAGTTCCTTTACTTCGTCCAATGCTTCTAGCATTAATTGTCCATAGATGACAGCCTTCGTCACACTATAAAATACTTCTGGTTTTTCCATTATGTTAGTGATGTTTTTAATTGTTCTCTTGTCATTCCATATTCTTCTACTAGCCATTTTAAAAATTGATCTTCGTCTTTGGTTTTAACAATTACAGATGTTGCAGAAGAAAATAAATTACTTGTCAAACTAGTCACAATAGAAAACATTACAGGACAGTCCGTTTCTTCTTTAATTATAGCATCCATTAGATCATTTAATTTATGCTTCCAAGTAACGTCTTCATATCTACCTGTAATCCATCCTGACTCTATTTCCTTATAGCCCTCTTTAAATTCTACATCCATATATCCTCTCCATGCAGATGAATTTACCCATTTACAATCTTTAACAGGCTGATGATCTTCGTCATCATCTGTATAAATTTCTTCGTAATAAGTATTAAAGGCTTTGCCTAATTCCATTGGGAAGTAATATTTCTTTGTCTCCTGATCTTGGGGTGACCATGTCTGAATTACAGTAGAGCGGTCTAAGGCCTGAGAATAACATTCTTCGCATAGGATCTCATCGTTACGATCGTATTGGTAAAAGTCTAGATCTTGATCGATCTTTTGCTCACAGCAATCACAAAAATTATTTTTCATTTGTTTCAGTTTTAATTATTATACAAAGACGAGGGAGCCAAAATCATGGAGTCGTTCAAAACATTCTCCCTCGTTTCGCCTGAATTACACAGGCTCATCAGTCTGTTTTCTTTTTACGTTTAGGTTTCTCATAAACTATATAACCGTTCTCATTTAGAAAACTTTTATACTTTTTTACTTTCCGTTGTTGAGCCCTGTAGTACTCAAATATTTCATTTGTTATTGCCATTATGAATTAATTTTTAAGGTGAAATAAATCATATCAAGTTGTTCTTCTTTTGGTTCATCTGAGTCAAGGATGCTCATGATCTCGTCAATTACTCTCATCATACCAAAACCTTCAGACTGTTCTCTAGAATCTCCATTGTCTAGTAATTCCTGTGCTTGTTCTTCTAGGCTGTAACGATCTGGGGTGACCTCCTCTTTATTCTCAACCCAAGGACATGCTTTATTGTATAGAGAGAGAGCAAGATCTTTATTACCTATAGCGGTCATAAGAACATTTAACTCATTCTGTTGGTTTCTACCTCTACGGTATACTCCAGGATCCTCAGATCTTTGGTAGTGCCAATCATGACTGTTCAAAGCATTTTGTAGTTTGATGATTGCATTTAATTTTTGAATTTCAGTTTGCATTGTAATAGTTTTTTTAGTTATACAAAGACGCTTCTCAGCGTTTCGCCTGAATCTCACAGGCTCGTCAGTTTGTTTATCCTAGATATCCAAAACTTACGTTAGGATCTATACCTTCGGTTAATAGATGAAAGATCAGTAGTGAGAATGATACAGCCCAGACTGTAAATAAAGATCCTAATAAAGAATTGATTACGATTGGTTGAATTTTGTTTAACATAGTTTTTCAGTTTAAATTATTAATTGATTAATTAAAGTGTATTAGGTTCATTAGATCGTTTTGTTTTTCAATAAGATCCATAGCGGACAGCAATGCTAGTCCTAGAAAAGTAATTGCTAATGCGACTACTGTTGCTACTAATACGAGTTTCAGTTTTGAATTTTTCACTTTGTTTATTTTTTAGTGATTTGACAATGACGCTCCGCAGAGCGTTTCGACCATTGAGGTCTCATCAGATTGCCTTACTAAAGTCATTGATAAGGATACTTCTTTCTAAAGCCAGGGCTGATTGGTGACTTTGATATATGTCTGTCATTTGTAACCAACCATGTACACCCATAAAAAGGTCATATCTTTTTTGGTGGTGATTATAACCTTTCATTGTTCTGACGTTATACATCATTGTTTGGTGGTAAGCGATGCCTAGTTTTAAGACAGACATTTGGAAGATGATGTCTTCTACGTTTAAGTAACTTTTTCTGTTACTGTTAGACTTTACGTTTTGGTGTTGTGTACTTGAAATTTGAACTCTCATGATTTTTAGTTTTAATTAATAATGTTTGAACGATGGTACAAATATAACGAATTATTTTCTTAACAACCAAATGTTAATAAAAGAAAAAGCATAAAAACTTGCGTTTTAACCTGTAAAACCTAGGCAAAATAATTTAAAAAAACTTTTGAACGGTCGTCCGAAAGGGGGGTATTTGGGTGGTAATTTTGTTACCTCGGAGAGATTCGAACTCTCAACCTACAGATTAGAAGTCTGTTGTTCTATCCAGTTGAACTACGAGGCATTTTGCTTTACATATGATCCACAATGTGTAAAGGTTTTGAGGTTTTCTTATCAGATCATTTTGGGGTGACCTTATCAAATTACTCTAGGGGGGAATACAAATCTCGTATAAGATAGTTATATATACGTCTTAACTGTATACGTCCATAAACAGTAACACAAAACTGTTGACCTTTAAAACTTTGTTTCTTAGTTAACCTATCTACAAAACCTAACCTTAGTAACTTCTTGTGTTCCCTGTAGATCGGTGTCTGATTAGATCTATTGGCTAACCATCCCATACGTTCACATAAGGTTATAACTTCTGGCATAGTATAATAACTGAACGACTGTTTATTCTCACTCTCTCGTATTGCACAGGCTAAGAAGATCATTACTGTTCTATGTTGTATGTCTTCATCTGTACTGCGGATGTACTTATTTATACTGTGATGATGACTAAATAACTCTACTAATTTCTTGGCTACAACCATGGACGTAATACCAAGTAAATCACAAAGGATATTAAACCAATACTGTACATGAATTGTAATACTTTGTAATTCTGATCGTGTTGATCTTTACTTCTTCCTTGTCTTAAATTCTTGTCTTGTTCTGTCATCTTTATTTAGTTTTAATTGTTAGTATTCAAATTCTTCAGGACGTTGCATCGTTAAGATAACGACAGCAGTTTTTTTTCTGGTACAATTACAATTCATTTCCCTTCCTGTCAAAACTTACAGAAAAATTACCATGCCTACTAATAGTAGTGGTATGAAATAACGTATATGTCTGAGTATCAGGTGGATGGGGTGGGTCTGTAAGAGTCCTAAGTGGACTATATTGGTCCTTTGATCTCAATTTACCATAGTACCCAGTTCCTCATTTCCAGTCTCCCATTTCGCTTCTTGGCCCCATACATTAGGTGTTGCCACACAAACATGTCGACAATGACGTTCTGAGCAAATCTAAGAAACTTTTTTTAATTTTTAGTATACTTGTGCCAGTTAAATTTTTAACCTATCTTAAAACAAACTAAAATCAATTTGGGGTAACTAAAATATGTAATATATTAGTTTAATTTAATATACTAGTGTATTATATATTATATATATAT
>OBMK010000167.1_pt1 | contig 63234 bp, 96 predicted proteins | sample 1539081 | NCBI WGS metagenome assembly OBMK01 (sample SAMEA3355528, study PRJEB22509) | marine metagenome | biome: marine; feature: river plume; material: water | place: USA | collected 2010-08-07 | depth 0.5 m | reverse complement strand
TACAACTTAATTGTAGTATTGACGCAACTGGCGACAGAGATAGATATGTTAGGTATCCAAGTAGCTGGCCTAAAATTGTAGAAACGTTTGACAAACTATTAGCACTACCAAATGTAGCAATTCAAGTACATTGTACAGTACAAGTACTAAACATGTGTGCTATGAGTGAACTGTTTGATTGGACTAGAAGCAAGGGTATTCCTGACAAAGATATATATTTAAATATTCTCAATCACCCAGAAATGTATAACATACGTTCTTTACCAAAAGAATTGAAGCAACTCGCAGAAGAACGTTTGCAATCATATTTAGACATACCAAAAGTATCAGACACTATAAAATACATGTGGGCTGAAGATTGGTATGAAAAACGTTGGAAAGAATTTGTTGATTTTAATATGAAGACAGATGAGTTGCAAAAAGGCAACCTATTGGATGTTGCACCAGAATTTAAGGATTTTGTTTAGCCATAAATAGTGCTAACAAGAGGAGACAACACAATGGAAAAATGGAGTGATATAATTTCTGCAAGAAGTACAACATTTAGTTGGACTGATGAATTAATACCAAAAGAAGTAATACAAGAAGTATGTGAGGAAGTACATTTATTTTGCCCTAGCAAAAATAGAAAGATCCCTTACATTGTAAATGTAATTAGAAATACTGATTACGATCAACGCAAGGCACTGCACACAGGTTGCCATAGAAATACTGATCGTAATATAGACGAAGATGGTGGTAATCCACAAGTGCTTGCTCCAACATTATTAGTGTTTAGTAAGCGTGATGTAACTGAAGCTGAAACAAAGTTTCAAACACAAGAAAAAAGAGTTGAAGACGGCATTGCCAATACTGATAACATTGAAATTGGTATGGCAGCATTGTCATTCTTATATGGCTTAACATCAAGAGGATGGGACACAGGTTTGTGTCAGTGTGTTAGAAGTCGTAGTGGAACAGCAAGACTACTTGGAACCAACGGCTCTACTGATTTAATTATTGGTGTAGGTAGACGTAATACAGTAGATTCAGAAACAGGCGAAACAACAACTTGGCCGCAGTATTTGGATCCACGAAATGATAAGCATCGTAAGATTCCATACCCGTATGGAATTAGTCCTTATCCTAAACCAACATTTGAAGATATCTATAAAATAGAATTTTAAGTAAGTGAGATAAATGAAAATAATCGCAACTGGTAATCCAGAATTTGGTGTTGCTAAAGCAATTGCCGAACGGTTTCCTGAAACAACTTTCGTTAATAGAACTGATTGGGGCTACGACTTAACCCAAGATGGCTATAAAAAGAAGTTAGCAGAAAAGGCTCTTAATTATGACGTCTTTATTAACTGTTCCGCACTATGGCAGTACCACCAAACTATGCTACTAGATGTAGTCTACAAAAACGCTTTAAAGAACCTTAAACGACTACATATCGTGTCTTTAGGTAGTACAACTGACAGGGCCACCAAAGGTAGCGATTGGCATTATCAACAAGAAAAGAAGGCTTTGCGTAGTACAAGCAATGCATTGGGCTTAAAGAGCATATGGGCAGGTGGACCAAAAGTAAGTTATGTTACGTTTGGTACATTAGAAAATAATGCACATAAACACCCAGGCAGAGAAGTAATGAAATTAAGTGAAGCAGTAGATATGATAGAATATGTAATTAACATGCCTTACCATTTAAACGTTAACGAACTAAGCATTGATCCAATGCAGACGGATTGGCCAAATGAGTAAATTTTGCTACATGCCTTGGCATGCAATTACGCTAAGTGCAAACGGTGATATTAAGCCATGCTGTCAGTTCAGTAACAAAGGTCGTTTACCTAATACAGAACATGACACTATTATGGAAAACTTTAATAGTGAGCGTATGCAAGACTTACGCAAAGACTTTTTAAAAGGTATACAACCTAGTGCTTGCAACAGTTGTTGGGAGAGAGAAGATTTAGTAGGACAAAGCAGACGCTTATGGTTTAATAAAAAGTTTATGAAATCTGATGCTGCATTCATTAATGGAGAAACTCCAGATACATATAATGTTCCTAACCCTAAGTTCTATCAAGCAGACATTAACCTATCAAATGTGTGTAATTTAAAATGTCGTATGTGTGGAAGTTGGGCAAGTAACAGTTGGTTTGAAGAAGAAATAGCGTTAGCTAAAATAGACAAGCGTTATGAAAAGAATGAAAGAGCTGTACCATTACAACAATATGGATTAGAAGATTTACGCAATATGCTACCACATCTAAAAGATGTAAAACGCATTGATTTTAAAGGTGGTGAGCCTATGATGGCAAAGCATCACAATCAATTTCTACAATGGCTTATTGATGAAGATATGACTAACATTGAATTGTTTTATACAACAAACGGAACAGTACAAAATCCTAAAATATTAAACTTGCTAAAACAGTTCAAACGTGTTAGTATATGTTTTAGTATAGAAGGTACAGGAGAGCTATATAGATATATCAGAGGCGGCAAATACGAATTAGAAGACTTTGAATACACATTATCAGAATATGATAAATTGCCAAACGTACAAATTATGTTTAATGTGACACTACAAAACTATAATATTTTTAACTTACCAGACTTGCATTTCTTCTTACACGAAATGGAAGATAAATACGAGAGAGTAAGTGCTAACAGTAGTTTTACTACTATATGTAACAAACCAGCATATCTAAGTCCGTTAAATCTGCCAGACGAGTTACGAGATAAAGCAATTAAAAATTTATCTTTGTTTGAAGATTTTGATAAGTTAGTTGAAAGTATGAAATCTAGAACATTTAATCCTGAGCTATGGGATACATTCATTAACTTTACAAATGACTTAGATAAGATGCGAGGAGATAGTGTAGTAAAAGCCGTGCCTCAACTAAAGGAATATTTTAAATGAGAAAACTTGTAGGTATTGAAGATAATCATGCACCTAAAGATGAGTTACTCCGAGTAGAGTGGAACCTAGGAAAACGTTGCAACTACAACTGTAGTTACTGTGGTAATGAATTACACAATAAAACAAGCGAACATATGTCTATGGAAGTTTACACTAATACAATAGATAAAATTGTAGAAGCAGCAATGGGCAAAAAAATTAAAATTAGTTTTACTGGTGGTGAGCCATTTGTACATCCAAAATTTATTGATATGTTAAAGTATGCTAAAGAAAATGGTGTATACAGATGTAGTGTTACAACAAACGGAAGTCCACCACCTAAGATATATAAAAAAGCATTACCATATTTACATTATGTTGTGATCAGTTATCATTTTGAATTTGCATATCATGAGAAAGTTATTAACAACATTACAGGTATGTGGTCAGACATAAAAGAATATAGAGAAAAAGATGATTATAAAGGCATGCATGTTCATATTATGGCTTTGCCAGGACACTTGCCACAATGGAAAGAAATTATAAACGAATTAAAAGATTGTGGAGTCGAATACACCATACGTAAAATTAGACCGCGAGTTAATATGGATCGTTCAGGATGGAATAAACCATATTCTGATGGAATGCTAGGACAACATCCAAAGCATGAAGAAACAGAAAAGTTTGCAGGACAATATTACAGTCAAGAAGAAGAGGAGTGGTTAAAAGTAAATGCCTGATAACCTGTACCAACAAAATATACGAGCCCGAAAAAACAAAGTCAAAGAATGGATGGCTCAGCCTGATAATAATTTTTGTGCATTGCCGTTTATTCATATGGCAATTGAAGCAGATGGACAAGTAAGACCTTGTTGTCAGGGTGACCCGTTTGATAATATTAATGTCACAGGAAGTACAATAGAAAAAGTATATAATCACCCTGAAAGACAAGAATTTGTACAATCATTTAAAGACAACAAACAGCATCCAAAATGCAATGTATGTTGGAATAAAGCATACAGTATACGTACTAGATATTCATCAAATGACATGTCTATAGCATTTACTGAATCAGTGATGGCAGGCAATACTCCAGAAGCATCATTACAATGGTTAGAAATTAAACCTGGAAACAGATGTAATTTAAAATGTAGAATATGTGGAATACACAATAGCAGTACATGGACAAAGGATCATCATATTCTAAAAGAAGATAAAAATATAAAATTTAAAGATTCGTTTGCATTTAAATATACACAAAAATGTAATTGGGTTGATGACCCTAATTTCTGGAATGATATAAATCAGTTAGAAAAAATACAAGATTTACACTTTATGGGTGGCGAACCTTTTATGGTATTAGAACATTTTCAGTTACTTGAAAAATTAGTATCTAGTAGAGATTGTAGTGACATTACTATTAGATACAATACAAATGGTACATATTTTCCAACAGAAGAACAATGGAAGTTATATGGGAATTTTAAACAAGTAAAATTCCAAGTAAGTATTGATGATGTTGATGAAAGATTTGAGTACGCTCGTAAAGAAGCAAAGTGGGATCTAGTAAAAGAAAATCTAAGAAAATTTAAAGAGAGAAAATATACAATTACTAATGACGTTGCCCGTACAATGGGATTTAGTATAGCAGCGAATATAGATCCAACAGTAAGTATGTTTAATATATTTTACTTAGATGTTATTGAAGAAGAATTTAGTAAACTAGGATGGCCGTTAGCAAGTCATGCAGATCATTTTGTTTTCCATGGATGTAATAGTATAAAAACCTTGCCAGACAAATATAAACATGCAATAACTGAAAAATACAAAGACACTAAAAGTAGCTGGATACCAATGGCAATAGATTTTATGTGGTCAGAACAACATAAGCCAAAACTTTGGGAACTGTTTATAAAACAGACTAAAAGAACAGATGCAGTAAGAAATGAAAGTTTTAAAGATGTGTATCCTGAATTTTACGATTTTATAAAAAGTGAGTATGATAGGTACGTAGATGAATAATTTTAAAAACATAATAACACATTACAGTGATGGCACAAGTGAAGAAGATAATGTAAACAATGTAATGGCACGTGATGAAAATGATTTCCGTGGTTGGGAATGTTGGGCAGGTGTACAAAATATTACAATAAGCAATACGGGTGATGTATATAGAGCAATATGCAAAGTAGGAGGCAAACTAGGAAACATATATGATGGATTTGAAATGCCACTTGAAACAATTATTTGTAACAAGCCTAGATGTATATGTGCCGCTGATGTGCAACTATCAAAAGCACAACCAGAACATGTTACTAAATTAAGAGTAGGGAAAGATTGGATGGACGATATTTATAGTTCGGGTATAAAAGATGAGTAAACAAAGCAATTATGAAAAGTTCTATGAGAACGCTATAGGAAAAATTGGCAAACTGCCAGTGGATAAAGAATCATTTTGTCCATTACCATTTGTGCATGTAAGTACTATGCCACATGGTGAAGTTAAATTATGTTGTAGAGCACAACCACCAAAGAATGGAAAAAATCCAAACGTCAAGGATGAAGATTTCAATCTTAAAGATTACTGGCATAGTGAGTATATGAATGATATACGAGATGCTTTAATTACAGGTGAAAAACATCATCAATGTAAAAATTGTTGGAAGATGGAAGATAATAATATTGTTAGTTTACGTATGAATAGATTAACAGATTTAATGGAAACTCCATCAACTAGAAATGCAGTTGAAAAATATTTAGTAGACAGAGAAGTAGATTTTAAAATTCCACTAATAGAACTTAAACTAAGCAACGTATGTAATTTTAAATGTCGTATGTGTTGGCCCAAAGATAGCTCAAAGTGGATGCAGGATTGGGATAAAGTAAAACAATTTTATAATAAGAATGACAGAGAATATGTAGAAGAAATTGTAGATAGCAATGATTTACGTAAATCTAGAGTAATGAACTTATACGAAAAAGATGAACATTTTGTTCCACAACTATTAGAAGTAATGGAAAGTGTAGAAGAGATTGAATTTGCAGGCGGTGAGCCACTTATGGATCCTGTACATTATCGTGTTTTAGACAGTATTCCACATCCAGAAAATGTTACACTAAAATATAGTACAAATCTAAGTATCATGAAAATGGGTAAACATAATGTAATTGATTTATGGAAGAAATTTAAAAGTATTAAACTTACTATTAGTATTGATGGACACAAAGAGCTTAATGCAAAAATTAGACGTGGATCTGATTGGGACTTATTAAAAAGTAATATTGAACTAGTTAAAAGAGAGTTAAATAACATAGATGTTATTAAAGGAACCACATGTATTAGTGGAATGAATGCAAAAGAACTAGGCGAAACTGCAGAAGCTATTGTGTTCGAACTAGGCATACACTGGCATACAAGCCGTGTACAATGGCCTGATTTCTTACATGCTAACGTATTACGCCCAAGGGAGCTTCAAGGTGGAATAGACGGCTTAAAACGGGTATTTGATAGCTTAAACCAGCCAGAAAGACGTATGGTAGGTAGACGCTTTATGTTTGAAACACATTTAAATGGTGCTATGCATTGGTTACAATCTTGTATTGATAATAACAAGCACGAGCAAAATTATGACGCATTCTGTAAGTTTAACCATACAATTACGGATATAGACGATGCCTAAAAAACTAGCAATATTTGGAAATAGCTTCGCAACACAAATTACTGAACCTGCAAAAAGATTGTGGACTATGATGCCAACTCGTGAAGAAAAAATAGCATTTAAAAAAGCATGGTATAGAGAAATGCCTACTTGGTTTAGAATGCTTAAAAATGAATACGATGTAGTGCATACATATGGATATGGCGGCTCAGCTTTAGATTGGAGTTATTTACAGTTTAGAAGATATCAACATGAATATGATGCTGTGATATTTATAACAACCCGAGCATGGACTCATTCACATATACAGTATGGCCATGTGGCAGATGATCATCGAGGAGAAGCTTCTATACATGATATGGATATGGTAAAATCTGGATTTATGTTAGATGAACGACCAATTAATTGTTCAAAAAAATTCGCTGAAAAAATACTCAGAAATAAAGTAAAACCGTCTGGGTGGGAAATGCCAGAATATAATGAAGATGCATTAAACTTATTAAAAACATATGTTGACTATGGTACACACGTTATACCAAACTTTCCAGATAGAGATCTATTACAATGGGCATCAATGATTGATAGTATAATCAGAATTAGACCAGATGTTAAAATGATAAACACTAGTCCAGAAGAATATAACGATCTTGGAATTAATATACCAATTGGAAAAATACAAACATTGCATAGAATGGAAAATGATATTCTGTTAGGCAAGGATGCAGAATATAAATTTAGAAGAGACAAAGGTTTACCACTAGATGATGATGGAAGACTTATTGGTGGATTAGATGATGCATTACAAGAAATGCCTATATTAAATTTATACAGTGATGCTAGAGTAGGACATTTATCTACAGAAGCACATAGATTAATATATGCAGAAATGAAAGAACTAATGGCATCTGATGACACTTGGTTAGATTTTGATTTAGACGCTATGGTTATGAAACTTATAGAAATGAAATTAGATAAAAAAAGATACTTTGTCGTGGAACACAAAGATGTCACAGCATGGGCAAGATATAATAATATGTTAAAGGATGTAGAATAAATGGAAGATAAAGATTTAAAATGGAGTGAATACGATTTTACTAAAACACCGTATGACAAGTTAGTACGTGTTGGTCAACGTAATATGTTATATAGAGATATGTTTACTGTTAGTTGGTTAATTGGAAGATTCTGTAATTATAATTGTAGCTATTGTTGGCCTTATGCTAGAAGTAACAAAAAAGATCATAGACCAACTGAGCTTAATTTAAAAACAATTGATGAGATTAAACGTCAAGCACGTGAAAGAGGATTCAATAGTTTTCACTTTAGTTTAAGTGGAGGTGAGCCTACATTCCATCCAGGTTATTTAGACATGTTAAAACATTTAAGTGATGATGCACATAATACAAATTATACAAGTGTGCATATGACTTCAAACTGTAGTCGTAATATGAAATGGTTTCAAACATATTGTGACCATGCTAGCAAGTTTCATAGAGCAAGTATTACTTGTAGTTTACACGTTGAACACGTTGACACACCTGAGAAGATGCAACAGTTGGCAGACAAACTAATACTATGTCAAGAACATGATGTGCAAGTTACAATTAATATGGTAATGGTGCCACAGTTGTTTGATCAGTATTATGATAATGCATTGTTCTTTCATGACCAAGGAATTAACGTAACATTAAAACCTCAAAGTGATCCAACTGCAAGTAGAGTTGTAGATGGTTACACAGAAGAGATGAAGGCAAAATTACATAACGGAATGCCACAACGTAGTTACACAGAAGCTAAAGCACAACAAAAGCAATTAGTAACAAGACCCAAGCCTACATTTAAAATTGACCCTGATGATCATTTTCGTAAGCAAACAGCATCAGTTCCATGGAACATGCAAGTAGAATTTAGAGATGATAAAGGTAATCCATGGTACATGGATCAAGCAGAAAGATTTAATGCATTTGACTTTAACAAGTTTGAAGGTTGGGAATGTAGTAGTGGATATCGTAGTATAATTATACGTGAACCAGATGGATCAGTTAAAAGGTCTTACTCATGTCATGATCAACCTTTAGGTAATATTGAAACTGGATTTAAATTGTTTGATGGTCCAAAGGTATGTACTACAAAATCTTGTGTATCAAGTGCTGATAGTAAAATACCAAAACGAGCACCAGGAACAGCTATGCCCCTTTGGCCCGGTGATGATACTTTCTTTGAAGATTAATTATTTGATATTAGCCCAATGCTTTTTAGCATTTCCTGTATGATGAGCCCAACGTATAAACAACCCTACTTCTCGACCGTTAGCCTCAATTTCCCAAGGTAGATCCCAATAGTCTGTTGTCTCTGGAACAAGTGTATCTTTCCATTTATAAAATTTAGTTTGAATAGCAGTATCGCTCATTTCGTTACGAGCATATTGCTTAACATGTACCATTTCGTGTGCAACAGTTTCAAGCATTCTACGCAACCCGACAGTATGATCAATTTCTAATTCATACTCTCTAGATGATTCACGTAAACAATAACCGTCTGCATCTGATCCTAATTTTTTAAGTTTTACCACTATGTCAAGAGTTTTCATTCGTGGCATTAGTTTCTTTATGCAAAACTCAACCATAGAACGTGCATACTCTTGTTTGGCTTTTGTGCCGCCTGTAATTTCAATGTCGTTCATATTACTAACCTTTACTGGCCCAAATAATCTTTTTTCAACACTTCCAATTGCTCTATTGCATTTGGATATTGTTGCAATAAATCCATTTCGCTACGTGCTTCTTCACGCATTTCATTACGCATATTTGTTACGATTTCATCAAATGCTTCGTAAAACAATGCTGTTCCGTCAAACAATTTGTTACACTCATCAAACGCATCTGCGTCAACAAAACTCCAGTTAATGCTACCATCTGCATTCCAGTTTTCTTTGTTAAAAGTTGCAGTGTTAATTGATTCTTGTAATGTTGCATAATTTGACATGTTGTAATCTTTCTGTTTGTTTAACTTATACTACTAATATACACTAAGATGTCTTGGTTGTCAACCTTTTTCTTCAACAAAAAACCCTTGTAAAACAAGGGCTTGTAAATTAACTACATATTTATTTAGCTGATTATTTAAATTAAGTCGCTTTTAAGACAATATATCCATGCTCTAGCTTCTTTTGCTGTGTATCCTTGTTTACGCATTAGTCTGTAAATTCCAGGATAACATCTCATGGCTACTGAGGTATGTTTGGATCTGAGTGTATTTCATTTATAATACGTTGATCAACACCCTGTAATTGTAGTGCTTTTCGTTTGGGAGGCAAAGCATCTCGCCTAATATTATCAAATGTAAATTCTTGTACAGTGGTTATTAACCCATTCTGTTGTTCTGTTTCTTTAAACTCTCCAGTTGCTGGTGTTCCATCTTCTGCTTGTTTTCCCATATTTTGCATCTTACGTGCATTGTTTTTTGAATATGGCATTGTGTAATATTGCGGCCTAGGTTCGCCAGTATGTCTAACTAAAAAGTAAATATGCGGCTTCTGAACTTCTGCCCATAGTACTTCTACTTCACCTTTTGGTAGAGTATTAATTGGAGTTCCTTGTAATGCATAAATTGAGTAACCAGTATATAAACTACTTACTAGTACTAATGGAATCAACAAAAATACAAGAATTCTGTTTTTGTTAGTTTGTATGATAGCATATATTGTAAGTACTGCTAAACAAAAAAGTAAAAGTGTGGCTATATAAATCATTATTGAACTGCTCCCCTTGCTGGCACTATGTCTCTGGCGTGTTGAAATATTTCTGTAACTCTGCCATTGCTATCTACATTAAAAGCTGGCAATCGTTGTACTTCTCTAAAAGAAAGTAAGGTTCCAGTTATACTATAAACCTGTCTAAATGGGTTTACTTTCATTACAGTAACAGTATAAGGAATTGTATCATCCTTCTTATGATATGCATGTACAGATACATAATAGTTGCCCGGAACAACGCCTCTTATTGTAGTCATTTCTCTGTTTGATTTTAAAGTTTTAGTAACACCGTCAATGAGAACTATATCATTTGTTGTACCCAAGTCATCTCTGTCTAAGTGTAATGGAGTTAATTCTCTATTTGCAAATCCTACAGGTTTATCATTATCACGTTGTACCCATAGATCAACATCGTCTACTGATTCTTGATCCCATTCAAGTATGATAATAAACTCTGCTTTAACAGGTATATCTGCTTTTTTAGTAATAGGATTAATCAATAGGAAAGCAATAACAAATAGCATTACAAATCCAATAAGGACATTGAAAAGCAAGTCGTTAAATGCTAGGTTGGAAGTGGTTCTTCTGTTAGGCATTGTAATGCTGTTCTTGCACCATTACCTGTACTTTTACAAACAAACTTGCAATCAGTCCACATAACGTTGTTAATAGAGCGGTGCTCATGCCCGATGCCATATCGACAATAACTTTTCTCATACTCTCAATGTCGCCTGGGTCAATTTGTGAAAAACTACTGCCTAGCATAAGCATGAAACCTATAACAGTTCCTACCATACCAACAGTCATACAAGATTCACCAATGAACCACGCCATGTCATTGTCGTCGATTGTTTTGTAACTTCTGTAACCAACTAATGCTGAGGCAATTATAAACATACCTATAATAGCAAAGCTAAGTTTTGTTGCATCATTTTCAATTAGAAATTGTATGGCTCCGAAGTAAAAAGCTATACCTATGCCGATGGATTGCATCACTGCAACTAACCACCAAATTAAGAATTTTTTATTCATGGAATACTTCCCTTTATGTTTTAGTATTTATCTACTGTAGAAGATAAACGTAAAAGCATTGCCTGTTCTGGTTCAAACAATAAGTATACTTCAACGAATGTTTTGTCACATTCTTCTAGCTCAGTTGCTTTGCTATTGTTAACAAAGATAGTTCTGTTAGGTTGATATTTTATTACTATTTGCTTTGCGTCTTCAAGGGTTCCTGAAAATTTGAAAGATATTAAATTGCCTATGTACTCTAGACTATGTTTAAATTTTGATTTCATTATATAATATCTCTGTTAAAAAGTCGCTTTTAGTAAGTGTCTTTAATCTTACGTAATCGTCTTTAATTAACAAGTTATTATATAACTCATTGTATAGCATGTCATTACTTGTTATATGTAACGAATTACATATGTATTTATAGTAATCAATGCTGGTCGTTTTATTAGTAGAAAATAAAGTTTTTAAGTCAAATACAATATTTTCAATTGGTAATAATTCATCATCTTTTAGTTCTGGAACATCAATAAATTCTTTTTTAAACTTGTCTATTCCTTCTTCTACTGCATATTCGAGACCTGATTCTCTTGCCATACTTATTAGTGCCGCAGGTTTATCCTTCATCCACTCTATTACAGTAGATACATTTTTTGGATCAATTTCTTCTGCAAGTATGTTAGTTAAATGTTCTATAGAACTGGCTTCTGGTAATTTGAACCAATTTTTAAATCTACCAAGTTTCTTACCATCCATAACAGCAATATGGCCATGTTGATATCTATGGTTAGTATCAAATATTCTATATGCTTTTGGTTGATTAACAAAGTATATCTTTTGTTCAGTATCAAGTAAGTTACCTATTGATATACTGGAAGGCAAGCACCATTTAAAATCAGATTCTAGTATTAATTCGTTTTCAATATCTTTGAAATTTTGTAATGCATCTTCTATACGATCTAAGTAATTTGGAGATCTGTGAAAGTCTCTAAACTTATCGCTTATCTCAGGTAATCCACCAACTTCTTTTGTATAGTCGTCGCACTGTCTAATATAATAATTATTATAAGTTAGTTCATCAATTGGTTTTGGAAATATACCAGTATCTGGAGAATAAGTTAGTATGTGTTGAAAAATACTTGATTGACCAACATGGTCATTAAAGTTTACATTCAGTAATAAATTATTTAGCATTAAGTGTTCTTGCAATTTCTATCATTGTAGCACTTAAATTAATCTCTGGATCTGCTACTTGAGTATGTTTAATCATACCCTCTCTGATTGCTAGTACACAACTATCATACATAAAGTCGTCATTTGTATATAAATCTAAATTCTTATATAACCAAGTAAATATCTCATTATATTCGTCTGCTCTTGCACTCTTAACAATTAGTTTACGTGCATCTTGAATCTTGCCAGCCTTAAAAAACTCTACCATTTTAATACGCCACTCACTTGTACTACCGCCATCTTCTGGTAATAATAGTTTGTTATCTACGATAGTCATTTGTACTGTATTAATAGTTTTACGTAGATCAGGATAGTTAGCACGTACCATTGCGTCTAATGTTTCAATGTCAAACTCTACTGCATTGTCAGCAAGTATTTCACCTACTCTAACTGTAAAGTCTGTTTGATCTAGTTGCTCAATATGAAAGCCTTGACATCTACTATGTAGTGCAGGAATAATCATATTAGGATAGTTACATGTTAAAATAAAACGTACACTTGCATGATACTGTTCCATAACTCCACGCAATGCCGCTTGACCTTCAGGACTGATATGATCAGCCTCATCAAGTAAGATAACTTTAAATTCACCCCAAGGCATAGTTTCACTAAATGCACTAATACGTTTACGAATCATTTCAACGCCGTTATCTCTACTAGCATTAATGTAAAGCACATCTGCATTTTCAACATTAAGTTCTTTAATTAATACTTTTGCTAGTGTAGTTTTACCTGTGCCAGGACTACCACTAAACAACAAATGCGGAATGCCGCCATCGTCAATCCAGTTTTGCACCTGTTTACGTTGTGCATCATCTCTAAACACATAAGTACCAACCGTTTCAGGACGATACTTTTCTACCCATAATTCTTTAGCCATTAGTTTTCCTTGTTAAAGTTATATTATACCTTATTTTCATGTATAAGTCAATGGTTACTTGATAATACCATTTTCCCAATTTTCTGCACAATCTTCTGCATACCTTAAACTATGTCCCACAATATTACGTTCTTCTACAAGAGTATCTCCAACGTACATTTTAACGACATAGTGTGATTCTTCCACTATTTCAGCTCTTCGATTATCCTGTGAATAAGCAACTGGCGTTGTCTGCTTATTATATACTGACATTAGCTTGTTAGCTCTTTTTCCCTTTTTTCCGGTTGCCATTACCTTCTCCTTTTGGGTTTAATAAATTTACTGCGTTTGGGAATATTTTATCAGTTAGGTCCAATACTAATATTAGCGTCAGTACTCCCCATCCTAACGGACCTGCTAGAAACAGCATAAACAAGATCTGCCAATCTTTAGCATTCTTGCCTACTGTATATTTTGCTATTGCTATAATTGCTATAAACCATAGTAACATTACTACGATAGAAACAGCTACATCAATAAAGAACATATAATTCATATTGTTACCACCATTCTAATGTTCTACCATTTCCTGCAATGATTAAACAACATGTTACAATATGCAAGACTATCCAGAACGTTCTAAAAGCTAGTGCTTTTGCTACATCTGATTGTGTTATTGGCAAAAACTCAGGTTTATCTTCATCGTTAAGTCCAATAGGCATACCTACTGTTCTAGCCCAAAGTTTTAAAAATCGTCTTTGCCCACTCATCAAATTTTATGTGTAAACAAACTGCTTACACTCTCCTCATTACTGACACGTCTAATAGCTTCTCCAAACATAGTTGTTACACTTACTACTCGTGTCTTTTTGCAATCATCTGGACAATTAAACTTAATACTATCTGTGATTACAAGTTCTTCTAGTACACTGTTCTCAACTTTATGACATGCTTCTCCTGTAAGAACTCCATGTGTAATATATGCTCGTACACTTAATGCACCAGCGTCCATAATTGCTTGTGCGGCATTACATAATGTTCCGCCACTATCAACAATATCATCGACTAAGATAGCATGTGAGCCTTTGACTTCACCAATCAAACCCATTACTTCGCTTTCACCTGCTCTAGGTCTACGTTTGTCAACGATAGCAATATCGCCTCCAAACATATCAGCAAATTTACGAGCTCGTACTGTACCACCTGCATCAGGACTTACAAATACTGTACCAGCAGTTGTGTCAACATTATATTTGATATCTTTAGCAAACGCAATACGTGATGTTAAGTCATCTACAGGAATATCAAAAAATCCTTGTATCTGTCCTGCATGCAAATCCATTGTAAGGATTCTATCAGCACCAGATTCTGTAATTAGGTTTGCTACTAGTTTAGCAGTAATTGGTGTACGACTTGCACTTTTACGATCTTGTCGTGCATAGCCAAAATAAGGTATGACTGCGGTAATACGTTTAGCACTGCTACGCTTAGCCGCATCAATCATAATCATTAATTCCATTAAATTATCGTTTACTGGTGTGCTTGTGCTTTGCACTATAAACACATCTTCACCACGTATGTTTTCATGGAATTCTACACTGCTTTCGCCATCTGCAAAAGAAGTAATTTCAGCAGGAACAAGAGTAGCAAAGCAATGTTCAGCTATAAGCTGTGCCATTTCAATATTACTATTTCCTGCAATAATCTTCATCTTCATCTAGTCTCCAACTCTTGATTAATTGTATATACATACTATACATTAAAACCAACAAAAAGTCAATATTAAATTTTAAGCATTAGTGCCATTATGTCAATAACATCACTTGGTCTTGCATAATATTCTTCATTAATCCATTCTTGTTTTACGGATATTTCTGGACAATCAAAACTATGATCACCATTACCGTTATTAAAAGTACAGTAATTCCATACTCTACATACAACTGGTAAGTGTGTCATTCCCATTCTAGGTAAAAGATATATTCTGTGATTGCCTGTGTCTAGTCTTACTTTTCTACTGTAAACTCCTACACCTAATACTATTGGATCTGTTATTCCATTTTTTGATATATCTTCCATTAATGCAAGATCATCATTTGGACTAGGCGTAGGGTTCTTCCACTGTGTTAAGAGTTGTACAGGCATTTGCTGTATAAACTCTTTCATTTTAATATGTGTCTACGATATGATCAGCAATGCCGTGTTTCACTGCCTCTTCTGCGGTTAACCAAACATCTTGTGCTGGTAATAATATTTCACGGATTTTCTTTTCTGTTAAGCCAGTACATTTTTTATAATGTTCCAACATACGTTCACTTGAAAGTTCAAATTCTTTTACACGAGCAAATAGTTCGTGTTCTTTACCACCTGAGCCCCAACTGTATTGATGTGATAAGATACTTGTGTTTCTAGTTAATACACGTTTACCTTTTTCACCTGCCATAAATGCAAGTACACCACATGATGCAATCATGCCAAGTCCTACTGTTCTAACAGGAATAGCTGAACCTTTCATAGTATCAATTAAACCAAATGCGGCATGGACACTTCCACCTGGACTGTTAATAATAAGTGTAAGTTCTTTTGGTCTTTCACTATCTGGCAATAAATTCTTTTCAATAATCCAATTAACAATTGGTTTTGTTGTTTCATATGTGAATGCTTCTGCAAAGTAATGTATACCTGCATCCCACATCATTTGCCCTGGTGGTTTTGGTGGGCCTACTGGTGGTCCTTTTGGTGATGCATTTTCTTCTAATGCGGCACCCATTTCGCCAATCGCTCTTTGCAATTTATCTATATTCATTATAGGTTAGTTCCTTTTTATTGGTTATAGTGTATGTCTAGTCATGTCATTAGCAGGACGTTTTGGAATTGATTTAGAATATATTTCAACTGTTGAATCGTCTCTTGGGTCAGTATCTGATATTGCTAAACAATCTTTGTTGTCAAGTAGGTAAATTTTTTCTTCGTTACCTACGTCCATGCCATTGCTCCATCGTCCATGATCAACAAGGACGAAGTTGTCTTTTTGTATCCAATCAATTCCTTCACCGACACTGTACACTTTAAACCAACGTGGTCTAACTGCACCTTCGGTTGCATCTTTTTCAGTAATAATAATTCCGCCTGCTGTAGTTTTTTCGCTACCAGGCTTATCAATCATTTCTGCTAGAATCTTATTCTTCATTGCTCTAATAGTTCTCATTATATTTCCTATTTTGCTTCGATGTCTTCCATACTTCCATCACTGTACTCAACTTCAAAATATTGAGTGCCATCTTCTCTTGTACGAGCTTTACGGCTGACTTCAGTTACTTTAGGCTTCTTTGGTTTATCCTGTTCTTTTACAGGTTCTTTAGTTTCAATATTGACTTTTTCTTTTTCGTCTTCTTTGATGCTAATATTTTTTTGATCTGATCCTGGTACATTATCTTTATAGAATTCTTTTGCAATCTTTTCTCTAGGAATTGTTACTTGGTTTCTATTGTCAATAATATCACCACGAGCATTCAAGTTCATATTACTTACTGCTCTTGTCTTTTCGTGTTTTGCTGCCAGTGCCGCCATATCTAATGTACGCCCTTTGGCTGTTTTTACTGTTTTCATTTTAAAAACTCCTTGATATCAAGTTCATATTTTATGCTATCTATACGATGTATACCTAGCAAGTATAGACAGTAGCTAGCTACACTACTACCTCTTCCTACTCCTAGCACAATATTATGTTGTTCACATATGTTTGCTAAGTAGAGCAAGAATTTCAGCACTATTATCATACCTCGCTTATCGTATTCAATAAGCTCTTTATATACCCTGTCACGTTGTTGTGCTGAACTACAACGTTCCATTAGCCATTCTTGGATATTTATATCATAATATTCAGATGGCATATTCCATTTATTTAAACATTCTTCTACATATGTATCGCTATTATTTTCATAGCTAGCACTAATTATTCTGTCTAAGTCAAATGTTTGGCACCATTCGTTATATGTATTTATGGGTTCAATATCGTCCATAATTACAGTATCAAATTGTTTACCAGTCAATACTCCATGTACTAAATCTTCTTCAGTCATAATGTATTGTTTATTTTTGTTCATGTGCATCTCACTATTATATTACTTTTTCTTATAAAAGTCAAGCATTTCTTCAATGGATTCTGCATCGGGTGGTAAATCTAATCCACCTATTTCTAGTGACGTTCCATCTTCATCCATTTTACCATCTTTTGATTTTAATATTGCAGTTTGTGTTATTTGTGTTTTATGGTCTCTAATCAAATCAATAAACAAATTAATTTGATCAATAATTCCGCCGCTCATTTGTGCTTTACTAGCAGACAATACTCTTTTAAGCATTTGCTTTTCAAACTCAATAGTTTCTTCTAATGTAAGATGCTCCAATGGCTTACCTTTATAATCAATCATCGCATCATGTCCACACGTTGTTGATGTCTGCCACCTTCAAATTTAGTAGTAAAAAACTTAGTAATAATCTTTTTAGCTTTAGCCAAGCTAATAGAGTCTGCACCTAAACAAAGTATATTTGCATCATTGTGCTTACGTGCCATTTCCGCTTCTTTTTCAGTTCTACATACAACAGCTCTACAACGTGGTACTCTGTTTGCTGCAATTGATACTCCAAAACCTGATCCACATATTAATATTCCAGTATTCATTAATTTACTAGATATATCTCTGGATACGTTTAATGCAATTTTTGGATAATCAACTTTTTTGTCATCATAAGGACCGTTGTCTGCAAATATTGAAATGTTAAACTTTGGTTCTTTATCAATTGGAGTTAACCATTTAGATATATCATTCTTTAATTTATATCCTCTATGGTCTGACCCAATTACTAGCTCGATCATATATCACCTTTTTGTCTATTCTCACTATAGAAGGCATCAAATGATCCACCTGGATAGCGTTTTTCAAGTTTCTTTACATTTTCAGCAATAACATCATTAGGGTCAATGCCCAATGCACTGCAACTATTCATCCAGTACCACATAATGTCGCCTAGTTCACGCATTGCATGATACTGTGTGTCTTCGTCCATAGGCTTACCTTGGAATACACACTTCTTTACAATTTCCATAAACTCGCCACCTTCTGCACTAATGCCAATAGCACCAGTCATTAGTTGCGCCATGTTTACTTTTGCTTTGCTTTCAGTGGTTTCAATATCAATAATACGATTATACATCTGCATACTTGATAGTGACTCGTCACTGGTTACTTCGCGTACAAAATCTTTGTACTTATTTAGATCAATCTGCTTGGTCATTTTACTTCCTTAATTATTTTTTGTTGCGTCTGTTACTTCTGGTAATTTAAATGCATTTGCATTTTCTTCTACTTTTTCCATATCAAAGTTAATGCTTTCTCCACAACCACAACTGCTTGCCGCTGATGGATTAACAATCTCTAACATAGTACCCATAAGGTCTTGTTTAAGTTCAAGTGTTGTGCCTACTAAAAACATAATACTTGAGCTGTCAACTGCCATCTTTTTTCCATTATCCATAAGTATAACATGATCTGCTTTAGTGTCAAGTTCTGATTCTTCTTTTAGTTTCCATTCGTAACTAAAACCTGCACACCCACCACCACGTAAACCTAATACTGGAATCTTATTATCATTTGATTCACTTATACCTGTTAAGTGATTCATAGCTTTTTCTGTAATCTTAATCATTCTTTTGCTCCGTACAATTGGACTATATGTAAATCTTGTAGTCCTTTGTTGAGATATTCTAAGTTAACAAGTGTTACTGCTCCAATAACTTGGGCACCTGTCTGCTCAACCAATCTCTTGGTAGCTAACATGCTACCTCCGGTTGCTATTAGGTCATCTGCAATTAATACTCTGCTTGTATGACCAAGTATACCTTCTTGCAATGTTAGTGTATCACTTCCATATTCAAGTTCGTATGTTTCTTCTAATAGTACTCCTGGGTATTTAGCACCTTTCTTACGAACCATTGTAAAATTCATGTTCATTTCTTGTGCTAAAGCGGCACCAAGTACAAATCCTCTGCTCTCAATACCTATAATATGAGTAATATAAGCATCATCAAAATTCTCTTCACAGTCTGTTGCTAAAGATCTTACGCAGTCTGCCCACATATTACTGCTGAACAGACTATTTAAATCGTAAAAGTTTACACCTTTAACAGGATAGTCTGGAACTGTTCTTATGAATTGTTTAATGTTTTTCATTGACTGGATACTTTTTTAATTCTATCCATAATTGCAGTAAATTCAGTAATTTCTTCACGTAGTTCAGTAATTTCTTCAGAGAGGTCAGCAATGCGAATTTCACAATCCTCAACCTTACGTTCTCTATCACGAACCTTACGTTCTCTATCACGAATCTTTTTCTTATAACTTGTTATGTCTGACATAGTTACTCCGTTTCTGTTGGTGGGAAATCATCTTCAGTTGGAAAATCATAATACCCACTAGGGTCTGAAGTGTAGTATGGATCATTATACATCGGATCGTCTTCACTTGTAACACCTTTAATTTCAGGAATGAAATGCATTAAGGTAGATTCAACTCCTAATTTAAGTGTTTCCGTACTACTAGAACAACCACTACAACTTCCACTCATCTGAGTGTGAAGAACTCCTGTTTCTTCATTAAAGTTAATTATATTAATCTGTCCACCGTGTTGAGCAACGTTAGGATTAATATATTCTTCCATAACTTTATCAATTTCAATAAGTAACTCTTCTTTAGACTTACTCATATTTGTACCTCGTCTTTCTAATATCCATCATATGGATACTACGTTCAATTTTTTCTTCTTTACGTCTAGCAAATTTGTAACCAGCGAAAAAAGATAGTGCCATTACTGCTCCAATAGCTAGCAAGTGCCATACTAAAAATGTCATACTGTTTCTCCTTTGTTTATCACCTCTTGAATGTGGTGATGTGGATATGCCTTCGGGCGTACCTCTTTGATTTTTTCTAAATATTTCTGTGCTTCTGTTTCAGTATGGAAACGTGCAACAGAAACTTCGTCGTGTATTCTTGGTGTATAAATTATATCGTACATATTTTTTCCTTATACTAGTGTACTACGTGTACATGTGTAATTGAATAATAGTGCATTATTGCCTCATATCCAAACCATAATGCAAATACTAAAAATGCATAACGTGTAATTTTAAATAACACATTAGCTGGTACTTTGTGTTTAATTAGTGGGAACATTCCTGCAATTAATACAACTGCAATTGATGCGGAGAACCAACCGTTCCATGTATTATTAATTGGCATAAGCATGAAAATAAATATTTCAGAACTTTCTCTAGCAAAAATAATAAACATTGTAATAAGTCCTGCCCAGCTCGTTGTAACAGCTGACCCTACCTTTTCAATACTATTAACAATTTGTTGACCTACAGTACTTGCACTAAAAAATAGATAAAGCATTAATGCTGATAAAGTACCAAACATAAGTCCCTCATATGGTGCTAACAAGTTTGACATTTGCCAACCTAGTACGGCTCCAGCAATAACACCTAAAAAGGCAGATGTAATCATACTCCAATTTAACTTAATAAATGTCATAATCATTAATGTTATAAACATTATTTCTAAGGCTTCTCTGCCTACTATAAAAAATGGTGCTCCTAGCATATTAGTCTCCTTCGCCCGGTTTTTCTGAAAGTAATTCACGTTTGTTTGGTTTGCCAGCCCACTCTTTTGCATCTGGTGGTGGGTCTTTCATTGTAGTTATGTTTGGCCATTTTGCAGAATAATCGGTATTTACTTTCATCCAATATTCTAGCTCTGAACCTTCAATGGCTCCGTCAGCAACAATTGCATCTACTGGACATTCTGGCTCGCATACACCACAATCAATACATTCGTCTGGATTTATTACTAGAAAGTTTTCACCTTCATAGAAACAATCAACAGGACAAACTTCTACACAATCTGTATGTTTACATTTAATACAATCTTCTGTTACTAAATATGTCACTTATATTATACTCCTAAAATTAGTCTTGTATCTTCACTCATTTTATCCGGTCCAAAAGGTGGATCGAATGTTATTTTGACATCGCATGTTTCAACGTTGTCTACTTTCGTTACTGCTTCATGAACTTCCGCTATGATCTCGTCTGCGGCTGGACAAAATGCACTAGTTAATGTCATAACAATATCAACGTGTGCCTTATCAATATTTATTTCGTAAATTAAACCCAAATCATATACGTTTATACTGATTTCTGGGTCATATACAATTCTTAAATTTTCAATAATTTTTTCTTTATCAATCATAATACTTTCATAAGTTGTTTTTTTAATCTTCCGGCCCATAATATGTGCCCTGCTTCGTTAAGGTGATTACAATTACATTGCATTGCCATAGCTTTTGGACCATCTGTTGTAATGAAATTTCCTTGTGAATCCACCCCGTCTAAAGTATAAAGATGATGTCGCATAGTAGCATTTTCATCTACTACATAATCAAACAAGTTACTAGTTTCACCTAGCATTAGTTTTCCTATTGTATACCAATCTGTTCTTGCATCAACAGATTCCCACATAAATTTTACGCCTGCATTAACAGCTATATTTTTAATAGACTCTATCTTTACTAAGTCTTTTAAACAAGCGGCTGGACCTAATCCATCAAGTATGTGTACTTCTTTGTAAGTCTGCAATACTTTTTTAGCATACAACTTTTCTTGTTCTGTTAATTTATAATGCAACGAATTCCAAAACTTTTCTGTTACATCTTGTCTCCAATTTTGCATACTAGCAGATTGATATAGTGCATTACATATATCATTATCGCCCCAACATTCAACAAGACCTCTACCCCAATATTCACTTTCTTGTAAGTAAGAGTTTAATGGAGCTCTGCCATATTCATTATTACCACCTAATTTTGGATCAGTAAAAACGTAAGGCCTTTCTGCAACAGAATTATAAGGCACTGCACTTTGTCCACTAACAAGTCTAGCTTCTAACATCATTATTTTAAAATTTGGATTTTGAAACAACCCTTTAGTAGCTAATTCATTTGTTGCTTGTACTAGTTCGTCATTGTTACTGCCTGGTAAGCCTATAACAATACATTCTAATCCAAGTTGTTCTGCAACTTGCTGGTGAGCAGTACGCCCACTAATTTTGCCGTCTGTGTAATCTCCACAACAACCAAATGTGTGGCTAGTACCCAATGCCAACATAAACGGCTTATCGGGTACTACCAAAGGTGTCTCTATATGGGTGATCATTGAGGTGCTCTAGGGTGTGTAACAACTGCGTTAGGTGTATATATTGCACTGTTTGCACCGTGCTCACTACACTCTGCTGATTCACACCAGCAACGATTGTCACTCATTTCACGTACAAGTTTGTCTGCAAATGCCCATGCATGTTCTGCAAACTTCTCTGCACCAACTCCATCAAACAATCTAATTTCTGCTAAGTTTAAAGCATCTAGTTCTTTAAACTTTTCTAAATATGGATCGTTTTTATCTAAAGCAAGTTTATGATCAAAGTGATCTTCAAGCCAAGCCTTTAAAGGTTTTAATCCTCCAAAGTCAACTGCCCAGTTCTTATTGTCTAGTTCATTGCATCCAAATGTAAATTTAAATGCTAATGAATACCCGTGTATCAAACTACAATGCGAATGATCCGCATGTGGTTGACGAAATACTGCACTTAGTCCAATATTATGTCCGTATGTTTTTGTGCTTAAATAAGCCATATGTATTCTCCTATATAATATCAGCGGCAGAATGTTTAGAGAGGGTTGACGCTTAAGACCTCATTTATGTTATGCGTTTTTTAAGTTAACTGCTGATAAACCTTTAGGTCCATCTGTAACTTCAAAAACAAGTTCATCACCTTCATTAAGACCGTTAAGTCCTGATGATGTTATAGCTGATGAATGCACGAATACGTCTTTTTCGCTATCGTGTCTGGTAATGAATCCGTAGCCTTTAGTAGCATTGAACCATTTTACTTTTCCTGTTATAGTCATATTATCCTTTATTTGTTATTTAAGTATATATTACACTAGTTTTGTAGTTTTGTCAAGAGCATATCTAATGTGTTGTCTAACTACTTTTTCTGGTGTTGCATCTCTCTTGTGCAATACTTTGTGATTATTATATACCAACAGTTGTTTTGGAGACCAAGTATGAGAATACATATGTTTTTCTTTATATATTTCCTCCTGAAATTGTTCTTCTAACTCTGTTTCTGTATATGCTTCGCTGTAAAAGTAGAATGGGCCATAATCATCTTCCCATACTAAATCATGTGTCGCTCTATTGAACCTTCTCCAGGCTCTTTCTTGTAACTTACTCTTAAATTTATAAGGATACTCTTCCTGACTCATGTACTTCGTAATACTGTTGACGCATTTTACGTCTTTTGCTTGTTCTTTTAAACTGTTACTACTATCTTTATATACGCCTTGCATATCTAAGTAGTGTGTTTGGCTAGATCCTTGATCAGCACGTATACAATACAGTCCAACAAATGGGTGCATTGCATCACTGTATGCTCTGTCTTGATGCCAAAGCATATCAGTTGCGTGGTTTAGTTTTTCACCCTTTTCATCTTCAATGCCAATTGTAACTTTTTTTCGACCATACATATCTTGATCTAAAAGTTTACCAAAATTATTAATAGTTTGCTCATCTGCATCTTCAACACATATAATACCATATGCACCATTTTGAAAGTCATCAACTAAAGTAGGAGTTATATCAGCTACTTTGATGTTGTGTAAGAATTTATATTTTTCTATAGTCATTTGTTAACGGGTTCTTTCCTCTCCATATTATATGTTGCCAGCATTCGTCACCATCACATGGTGCAGTTTGCCATTCATAATCTTCTAGTACCCAATCTTTGTACTTGCAATTATGATTTAATCCTCTATGTAGATTACGCATTACTTTAAAATTACCATGCTCTCTACTTATAAAGTGTTTAGTTAAACCTTGGGATATTGCATAATCTACTTGTTGATCTGCATGCTCCGCTGTAAACGTACTTAGTCCATTTACATGGTACTTATGAATACGTAGTCCTTTTTGTGCTATATTAAGTTTTTTACTTGTATAATATCTACTTAATACTCTAACACCGCCATTGTAAAAATCTCTTGTTCTTGCAACACTACCTGCAATTGGATCACCTTCGTCATCCCATGTTAAACTGTAACATAAATTTTCTTCACTGCTTAAACTCTCTATCTCATAATTATGAGGCATTCTATTTAATGAATCTTTTAATGATTCTTCAAATAATGTAATAAGTTCTAAGGGTATCCAATCTGTAGTTTCTGTATGCATTATTTTTCTTTAAGAAATTTATAATTAAACGCAATACGATAAAGTAATCTATCACCTTTAACTGCATTACGTGCATGGTAACTCATAAACTGATCGTTAATAATTAAGTCACCTTCTTTCCAATGATGGTGGTACATATACTGTGGTTGAAACAAATGTTTATGCAACGCATCAAGCAACGGCTTTGCTTCTTGTAGTGTAATTTCTTCACCAGTTTCCTTGTTACGTAGTTTACGCATAACACCAAAGTGTCCTGTATAAATTGCTTTAGGACTAACGTCTTGATCCCACCAACCTGGAATAGTTCTGAATGGATGCTGTACAATTAATGGCTTCCAACTACCTCTGACTGGGTTAAGTTCTTGTTTACCTTTACGTCCTGTACTCTTTAGGTTACCTTCAAATATTGCTAGTAACTCATCCATGCCTTTATTTAAACTATCGTCATCAAATTGATATATGCTATTGTCTTTATCAAACTGTGCCCAATACTCAAATTTATCTGCTTGAACTTTTAGCTCTTGTGGTAAGTCCTCGTATGCTTGCTTACTGTTTAGATAACTTGTAACAACTTGTTCACCTGGGCGAACACAATAAAAAGCAATACAACTTTCAATAACATGTTTCCAGTGACGCCAATTACCATTGTTATGCCAACCTAGTTCGCTTTCGGGAAATAACCCAACAAACTTTCCGTCTTTGTCTTTTTCATTTGTAACACGGCTAATACCTGGATATTCTTTGTGTTCAAAGTAAACATCAAATCCTGCTTTTTTTGGACTATATAATTTTCCGATGCTAGTAGCACCATCTAGTAGTTCTTGTTCGTGTAAGTTAGCACCCGGTATGTATGCAATAACATCTTTTGGTTGATTGCGACATACTTCATGCCAGTTGTTTGGATCTGTCATATCCAAATTGTATTCTACGGGTTTAAACATTTTTACCTCTTTATAATTTTAATAAACCAAGCACCTGGATCCCATTGCCATAGTGTCTTGCCAATACGCCAGTTTCGAGAATCTTCGTGATGGTTTTTATGCCATCCTTCTCCAGCGGTTAGAATATTTGCAACCCAACTATTTTTAGGGTTGCCATTTTCTGTGTGTGGGATTAAATTTACAAGTCCATATCCATGGAATGCAAATACTACTGGTAAACAAAATCCAAACAAAAATAACATTGGATTAATTAACAACATTAATATCGCTAATAATGTTATTAATAAAAAATAGTTATCATGGAAGAATTTTGTATCAGGAGTAATTAATCCTTTAATCATTTTTCTTTCTATAGTAACGTCATTGCCCCATTGACTAGTGTATACATTAAAGAAACCTTTTAATGTTGGACTATGTGGGTCTCTGTCGGTGTCTGTATATGCATGGTGCATTCTATGTGTGCTTGCCCATGTTAATACAGGACCAGGATTTGCTAACATTCCTAGTATCTGTACATAGTATCTGTACCAATTTGGTGCTTCAAATGATCCATGACTAAAGTATCTGTGATACCCTGCACTGATCGCTGAAGCAGCAATAAATTGCCACCACATAAAGCCTAAGATAAACATCCAAAGCTCACCATACATAAATGCTGGTATTAGCATTAAGTGGCAAAATGCATGTATTGAAAGAAGTTTATGTGTTGTTGATATCTTCATTCATGCCTTACCTTTAAGTTATTAGATAGTTTCTTCTGACACAACTGTAGAAGTATATTCTCTAGACTCAATTTCCTCTGCGAACGCTTCTCTGTGAGCAGTAGCGTTAGCTTCGTCAATATAAGTTAAAACAATACGTACACCGTTGCCAGCTTCATTTACATCCATAGTTCCAGCAGTAATATACTGATCATTATACAAACCACATCTACCATGTTCTGCAATCCATTCTTCAATGTTTGCATATGTATTAGAGTTTGTAGTTACTAAATCTGCGGTTTTTCTAAAAGCCATTTGTTTTCTCCTCACATCTTCTGATGTATTTCTATTATATTACATTATTTATGACTTTTTGTCAATCAGATCTTGACAGATAAATAAGTATGTATATAATAGTAACATGCTAGTAAAACAAGATCCAGGTAAAAGAGACATAGAATTCTTCGGTTACATATGCGAAGATATGGGCTATATGAACAATGCCAATTTAGATGCGATGAAATACGACTGGTGTAAGAAGCACAAAGGCGAATGGTGGGCTGCTTATCACAATGACGTAATTGTATCAATGGCGGGTTGTCATAAGTTTCACGATGGTCATCGTATGTTGTTCAGAGGTGTACAAACAATGCCTGCTCAAACTGGATTAAGTAAAAATCATATGACTAGTATTCCATGGAAATGGATATTACCCGAGCAAATAAAATGGGCTCAAAGTTCAGAAGAACAGCCTGCATACATTACAACAAACGTTGAAAATGATGCAAGTGGAAAAATGAATAGAACTGACAGATTATTTCATCTGTTAGCTAAACAAGGAATAGTAAGTTTTTATACTGAAGAAGAAATATACGGAACAAAACAATCAGTATGGAAATTAAACTTAGAAAAATATTATGAAACATTGGTTTGATTGGAAACATTTAAGAGTAGCAGAATACTTAAACGGAACAAAGCGTGATAATGCTATTGTGCTTTATTTTAAGCACATGTACATAGGCTTTAGAGAAGCAGGTAAACAATTGTTTATGTGTATCGCTAGTATTATACATGCAATATTTCCACCGCTATTTAATTTTAAATTATTAGAAATGGTAATTAATCAAGCAATAGGCTTACACAAGTTTTTGCCTCAGCATCCAGACTGGAAGAAATTAAAAGATGAACTTAATAAAAATAATAAATGATGGCACAACAATTAATACCAGCGGAACTACTGGTCCAAGTAAACCAATTTGGCAAAGTGCTGAAAAGATATACTTTGCAAATAGAGCCGCAGTAGAATGTCAGAAGTTAAATAAGTTTAGTAAAGTATATACAGTATGTACATTAGATCATGCAGGTGGATTGTTTGCACAAACACTACCAGCTATAGCAGTTGAAGCAGAAGTATGTATAGAACAGTTTAATGCATTTAGATGGGTTAAAAAAATTATGGAGTATACACATTCGCACTTAACACCTAACATGGCTAGAGCTGTTATGGCTACTAAAACATTTAGTAAACTTGACTTAACTGGTATAACAATTATGTGTGGAAGTGATAGAGTACATAGTAGTATTATTAAAGCATTTATAGAGCAAGGTGCTACGTTTATTGCTAATTGGGGCATGAGTGAAGTAGGACCAGTTGCTATTAATAAAACATTTAACAAAGGTGATATTGTAGATCATACAGAAAGTATTATGGGAGATAAAACTTATTGTGAAACTAAAATTGTAGATGGAGAGTTATATGTCAAAGGATATATTTGTGTATATGATGATTGGTTTGCAACAGGCGACTTAGTAGAATACAAGGATGATATTTACTGGTACCTAGGGAGAAAAAATGCGTAAGTTAGAAAACAAACATGTATTTGTTAGTTTTGAACCAGGAGCAAGTGGACATAGACTAGCAAGAGTATTGGCTACTATGCCATGTATGCACTGGTATAGTTGTGAAGAAAATGGAATTAATCCATGGAATGTAGGCAAGGTAAATGATTACAGTGGACAACGTAAGACAAGTAGATATCATTTTGATCGTATAACACCAAAAGGTAAATTACCACCAACTCACGATTATGTAGAAAAGTATCTACCAAATGAAAAACAATATTACAAATTATTTGATAAGTTATTTAAAGAAAATGGCGGAGAAGATATCATTAATGATGGCAAACGTGTATTGTATTGCACACATAGTATGCCTAATAAAATATTAGAATACTTTCCTAATAGTATTATTTTTAATATTATACATGATCCAAAAATTATAACTGATCGTTACATGCAAACTACTGCAAAGTTTCCTGGTTATGTAAAACACTACGGTGTTGTACCAGAAGATAATGAATACTTAGCATTTTTAAAAATATTACATGGTAGAAAAGATGATCTAACTGTAGCAGACATCTGGGCATTTGAACGTAAGAAGAAATTCTATACTGATGCATTAGAGGATAAACTTAAAAAAGAGATATATGCTAAAATGTTTTCAAATAGTATTTTTAGGAAAGCAATAGATGATCCTAGAGTGTGTAACACTACAACAAAATTTGATTATAAAGAAATAAAAAGGTATTTAGATGGTAGACTTTAGTAACGTAATATTCATAACTGGTGCACCTGGTAGTAAGTGGAGTGCAGTTAGTTGGGTGTTAAGTGAATCACCAGCACTTGATGTAAGCATTACAGATAGAACAGAAGAAAGACTAATGGTGCATGATGCCATTTATGGTGGAGTAAGACACACAGGTGTTTACTTTGGTCCAGGAAATGAACTTGGAAAACAATTTCATAAAATTGATACACTTACAAGAGAAGAAGTCTTTGAAGAAATTAAACAAGCATGGGCAGAATGGGATGAAGAAAAAACTTACATTGTACGTTGCCATCAGTTCATTTATAATTGGGATTGGATGATTGAAAACTTTCCAGAAGCAAAGTTTGTTACTGTGTCAAGACCTCCTGAGATGTGTGTACAAGGTTGGACTAGTGTAGGTGGTATTGAAACTCCATATCCACATTATAAAGAGTTTTATAAAACACAAGAAAATGCAATAGAACAAATTAAACTAGAATCAAAATTAGCACATAAAGCATTTCATGATCATCATATGGATGTACATGTTGCAAGCCCAGGCCATTTCTTTAAAGAATTTTTACTAGATCCAGAACCAGAAACTGGATTGGATAGATATATTAAACATTTAGAAGGATATAATTGGGGTGCTAAAGATCCGCTTATGCAGTTAAAACATGACGTGTTGATCGGCTACCTAAATTTCTAATAATATCAACAACTTTATCTTTTTCAAAGTTAAACTGACATGATCCAATTTGTATATGATCATTTCTTAAATCTTCCCAAGCATCAATAACATAACTTCTCCAAGAAGACTTATGGTCTAGGAAATCATCACCTTCACTAAATCTCATAAACTTCCAGTCAGTATCTGTAGTAATATGTTTCCATTGCCATTCGTGATCATAATGATGTGTTCTTACACAATCATTTTCATCTTTTGGAAATGCTGAATATGTTTCTATTCCTAATTTAGTTGGACGTCCCGAAAAGCCAACGCCAGCCATCATTTGAAACTCTTTGTATGCTTCATACTTGTTTGATATTTTAAAACAATCACCAGGTGGAATAAATGCAGGTTCATTAAAATGAGTGTATATACATTTAATACTTTCAAATCCACATAACCATAATGCAATAAGTCTTCCACTACCCGGATGTACTCTATATCTATTAAACCAAGGCTCATGTAAAATTTGTGGATAAAACTTTAATTCTTCATATTGTATACATTCAGTAAGATAAAATATTTTACTAACATCTTCCATAACATTTCTATCTTGCATTCCATTATTTGTTACTTCGGAATCATGGAATTCTAATATTTGTTCAAATGGTAGACTTCTAAACTGTTCTAACATCCTAACAATTTCATACATAGGACTATGTAGTATGTCCCAATTGACGTAACTAGACGCAAGATAACCGCCCTTACGTTCGTGATCGTTTAGCCAATGCTGTAACATATAGTCTTGTGCAAGATCTTTTAAACCTGGGTAAAGTCTTGGGTCTACTGACATATTATGCCAGCCATATTAACATGCCATTCTTCACCTGGATGATCATCATCTCTGGCTTTAGGAAATGCTTCTTTTGATAAAGTGTTAATTGTACATTGGTGTAGTTTTATGTTATTTGCTTTACAGAAACATTCTAATAACTGTCTATTTTTTTGATAGTTATATTCATCTGCTTTGTTATTCATTATAGATGCATACGAACTTATCCATGTAGGATATTTTAATTCTTGTTTAATTGCTTGCTTTGATAAATTTTTAAACTTAGAAAGTCCACCAGTTTCTTCTGTGTGTTCTCGTCTTTCTTTAAAAGTCCACATGACATAAATGTTTGTTGGATTAAATGTTTTACAATAAGAAATGGCAAGCCTTGCTATTTGATCGTTGCTGGCACCATTCTGTCCAAGATTTGTTACACCTACTAATTCAGGCCAACATGTTCCTACGCCATATCCAAATGTATAACTACAACCAAAAGCCGCATCGACTCCTTCATCAGGAACTATTTTACCTCTATAACGCCAATCGTTAATATAATATTCAACACTGTGTTCAGTATATCCTTGTGCAATGCCTTGATCTATTTCGCCATCATCTAACCAATTTCGTTTACCAGGATTATCGTGGCCTAGTGTAAAAACACTAAACCATTTTTCTGTAAGATATCGAGATTCTCGAAACTGTTCTGGACTTCTTTTCTGCAAATTATTCTCCCCAACGATAGAATATATGAGAACCAACTTGTGTAATCTTTGCCATTCCACGATCGTTTGTCCAATACGGATCTACATATGTTGCGTGGTAATGTGTTGACCCTTCAGTAATATCTACTGTAAACATTTGATCTCCTAATACACCAGTACTTATGTCAAGTACTAGCTTGGCAATATCTGTAGCAAGATAAACTGCTTCTTCGTTATACATTACATCAGCTTTTCCATCACAGTACCAACTAAACTGACATTTGTTTTTGATAGGAAAGTATACTGCATCATTTTTATCTGGCGTCTGTTTTGTTTTCCAACTTTCTTTAACAGGTCCTTGATGTACTACTCCACATACTGTATCTGGATAACGTGGATCTGAAACACGATTCATAACAACCATAGTAGTTGCATACATTCCGGCATAACCATCATTACGTGCTTCAAAGTACATATTCTCAACTAAGCACTGCATATCGTATTTGTCATATGGACCGTCAAGTACTGTATCCATTAAGTATGCATTTGAATCAAGTACTTCGTATTCTGGTAATACACCTGTTGTATCAGCTTTAGCTGGCCAAACACCTGTTGCAAAAAAGCCTATTGACATAACAACTGCAATGTTCATAAAGTTTCCAATAATATTAGCTAGTATCTTCATAGTTTCTGCCTCTTTCTTTTTTAATTTATACACATATTATAGCAAGATATCTTGGTGTTGTCAACCGTTATTATCTGCTATCTTTGGTTCTTCTAAACATATAAAAATATTTGAAGTACTTGATTGCTCTGATGAAACTATCATCATCGCCTCATTGCAAGATGCTTCATTATAAAACTCTCCAACTTCAACTACTTTGTATCCGTCATTTACAGTTAACATGACTAACACTAAAAACCACATTAGATGTATTCCTTTTCGTTATCTGTAACTTTCATTACACATTTACCTTTAGTAAGATTATCTATGTTACCAACAAACTTACCTACTAGGTGTTCAAAATTTGTTCCCTTCTGAAATCCACCTACAATGTATCCACGTTTCATATACCAGTCTCCTGATTTACCTCTACGAATAACATTATCCAAATACAATGTATCGTTTCCTTCAGGATCATATTCTTTTTGATCCTTGACATATTCTGATTCAAAATCATCATCAACTGCGGTAACATCAAATACTGTTTCTTCAAACATTTCATTTGTAACAGTAACAAGGTCAGCAACTTCGTGTGCAACGTCAATATGCTCACCAGGTGCTTCTACAATATATGTTGAACCACTTTTGTTTTTCCAATAAGGTTGATCTACACCATGCTCATAATCTTCATCGTGTGCGGCATAGTTTTCTCTAACTTGCGTCTCGATTACGTATTTCATTATATAGTCTCCTTTACTTTTAAAGTGATGTTTTGTTCTGCACATGCATCATAAATCTTTTGTTCCATGATAGGTGTAATTACACGTTCAATTTGATCAAAGTCACCTGGGTGGTGATAATCACCTTGACTAAAAGGCAACATTAAATCATGTTTTTGTAATCCCATACATTTTAAACTTTTACCACGATTACCTAATCCATTATTGAAGATATCATGTACAACGTTTTGTGCTTTACGGAACTGATCTAGTTTACGATTCTTAACAGGATTGATACAAGGACCATCCAATGGAATCAAAGCATTTAAAGCGTCTACTGCTGGTTCTAAATTTTTACATACCCACATATTATATCTCCTAATTTCTAACTTTATATATACAGTATACAGTAAGATATCTTACTTGTCAACCAGATAAAACAAAAAAAGTCATAAAAAAACCCTTATAAAACAAGGGTTTTTAAATTAAATTAAATTAATTTTTTTTAGATGGAACAAATTTATCATATATTCGTTGCAAATAGTGTTGTGTAATACGTAATCTAGCTTCTTTAAATGGCTCTGGACGTGGTAGTAAACCTTTTTGTCCATACACTGGCCAATTGCTACCGTATGTGCTACGCATGTAATTATCATACACAACACTTTTCATCTTATCCCCAATCCTTAAAGTTACCATCATCTTCGTTTTCGTTATAGCCACGTATGTATGATTGAATTTCTGCATCTGTCATAGCATAGCTTTCAATTCTATCACTGTTGTGTGTACCGTCTACATAATAGTGCGGTTTGCAACCTCGTCTATAATAACTATCTGCACCACCTCTATCATATGGACCACCATGACGCTTCTCGTGATCGATTATTTTGTCAATCTTTGTTCGAATGTCGTGGCCTAGTTCCTGCATTGTATATCCCATTTGTCTATATCAACTGGTTCCATGTTACACATTTCTTCAAAACTACTACATTCAAATTCCCAAAACTTAAGGTTCCTATTTGGGATACCTGTAAAATTAGGTTCACCAACATGACATGTTGCATTTTCAATAACAATTGTAAGTGCTGAACGCAAATGTGCAAATGCGTAGTTTGGAATATAAAAGTAATGAAATCTTTTAAGTATTTTATTATATGCAATTATTCTAAGGTCACCGGTTTTTGTGTTAACGTTTCGAACTTCGAAACTATTCATCCAAGCGCCTTTTGATTTATTATTGTTGCGAGCATTACTTGTTACAGTTTTAGCATCCGAGCCATCGCAAAAGTCACGTCCTTGTGTGCTGTCACCTTCAAAGTTGCCTACTGTTGCCATAGCCATTTCTGCAATAGTTTCACGTTGCATTATGCCCATTTTTGTAAATTCAATTAGATGTTTCTCTTGGGCTTTTTTTAAGTTCAAGTGTGGTAGCAATTCCTTTACAAACAGAATGTCATATTGAATTGCATTATCTGTAGTCGCCATTTAATTTCTCCTATAATTATTTAGCCAACAACTATAGTTTTACACAAGACGAATTACTTGTCAACCTTTTTTTATATTTTATTAAAGAAATCTTTTTTGTAAAGACATGCAAGTATATCTTGCAATAGCCTAACGTATTTAGGTCCTTGTTCACTCCAAGGTGCTAAGTATGGTATAAGATTAATTGGATCTGATTGTTTTGATATTGTATTTTGAAATTTTAATTCATCTCTGAATTCTTTATATGCTGAATGAGTTTGTAATGTAAAGAAATAATGTTCTATGCTACTACACCAATTATCATAACTTCTAACACCCCATGGTGCATCTGGTGCACCTTTTGCTTTTAATTGTGGATCTTTTGGGTTCCACGTTCTTATTCCGAACAAGTTATTTCCTTCTATTGCAAATCTACTTTTACCCCAAGCACTTTCATGTGCGGCTTGTGCTATTACTAGTTCTAGTGGAATTTGTTTTGATTTTGGATACATTGACTTATTGGCATATATTGATTCAACACAATGTTTAATCTTATACGCAAAGGCTTTATTAGTTATTTCTGCCGCATTGGCTGTTTGTGTAAACAACAATGCTATTGCTAACAATACTTTAATCACTAAGTATTTAACTTTTGTAAACATATAGTTATATTATACTATAAAATAGGTAAAATGTCTATAGTGTAGAAACCCAGTAAATGCTAGGTTTTACCACTCAAACAAGTTAGTAAACGTAGTTTTAGCCGCGGCTTTGTCTAAACCCCACTCTAATACACCAAGTAAGTTTTCTAGCTTCTTAGTAACTACCACTTCTTCCATGTGATCATCATCAAACGGAAGTTCTTTAAACCATTCAGGAAGCCTTGTTTCGTCTGTAGGATATCCTACACTTGTAAAGCCCATTGGATTATCTTTTAATCTACAAACAATAGTTTTCATACCATCTGTAATTTCTACTGCGTAATTATCACTATTAATCTGTCTTAGCTTATTCCAATTCAATGCGGCTGTTACGTGTCCAGGCATTGCTGGCTTCTTAACTTCTTTAACACTTTTACCGTTGTCGTGTGCTCTTTTACGATCTCTATCATAAGTTGCCATTTTACCACGATATGATGTTAAGTTATTAACACGTTTAGGACTACCTTTTTGCCAACTAGGCTTTTCACGATACTCTTTACGAAACTCAATAATACGTTCAAGTATAGATTGTTCTTCAGCATCTGTTAATACTTCAAGCAATAACTCTTTGAGAAAGTCTTGCATCCATACAGGAGTATCACTACGTTTTAGATCTAACCCCATTGCTTTAATGTAACCAGCTTTGCCTTCTACATCTTCACGTTTGCCTTCATTATCAAACACTAACATTGCATAACGTTTCTTTGTAATAAACAATCCACTACTTCCTACCATTTCTCTACCTGCGGCAATAATACTGCCCAAGTCTAATGTTGTATGAAAGGTTCTACTCATAAAACCAGGAAACGTTTTGTTTACTTCTTCACAGATTGCATCATAGTAATCAATTATATTATCTCTATCCCAATTAATTTCATTGTTCTTAATTTGATCTTTTAATATAGGATACGAACTAAAGTATGTGGAATCTGTATCACCATACACAATAGCCTCGCCTTGATGATCATATTCGCCTGCAATAATTTTATTAAGTTCCGCAGCCATGTGCTTTGCAATACAACGACCTGTTAGTGTTGTACTCTGTCCTAGTCTACTGTCAAAGAATCTACTGCCAGGATTAAGTAACGCACCATACAAACTGTTCAAGTTAATCTTTTTAACTAGCTGTCGTTTATCCCAATATGCAAACTTGTCGCCACCTTCTTCACGTGCATCACGTGCTTTAGCTTGTAGTTCTTTACGTTCAGCATACCAACGTTCTAGCAAGCCAGGAATAATACCTTTTTTCTCGTATGTAAAAATTGTACCGTTAGCACTAATAATCCAAGGTTGTCCACTGTTAAACACAATTTCATATATCTCTGCGCCAGTTGCTTCAAAACTAGTGCCATCTTCAAAATCTAAATGTAGTACTTCTTCAATGTCTTTGTTAATAACAAGTTCATATTCATGTGTTGCAAAACGACCTTCCCATGCTTCAGCTACTGTTTTTGCATTCTCAATCATTTCTTTTGTGTACGAGTGTCGCACTTGCCCAATAATAGTTTCAGTACTCATATTACAACTACGAATAATACTAGGATACAGTGAGTTCAAGTCGATACTTCCAACCCATTTATGTAAGCCTTTTTTAGGCGTAGCAACATAAGCACCTGCGGCTTGTGTAGTATCTTTGTCATAACGTTTGTCAGGAACAATCATACCTTGAGCATGTGCTTCGTTAATAATAGCTTGGTCTGTTTGTGCAACCGCACCCATTGTTGTTTGTAGAAGCACTGTGTTAGAGTGTGCTAGTACGTTTGCTAAATCAATAAACTGTAGTTTTTTATCTAGTTTTACAAGCAAGTCAACATCTTGTCTAGAATAAGCAATAAACTTTTCAAAGTCATTGTTATATAATTGATCTAGTGTGCCTTCATAATCTACTTTACGCTCACCTAGTTCATATTCACCAATAGCATCCAAACTATAACTGTGCATTTCATGATATGTATACTTACGATACAACTGCATGTAATCCATATGTACACGACCAATGGTATCATATGTTTGTTGTGTTGCACCAAATCGTTCAAATTCACGTTGTTTAGGAAGTTTATCCCACAAGCAAAAACGTCTTGTATGACTTTTACTTAATACTCGAGCTACACGATTAACTAGATAAGGAATATCAAAGCCTTCACTGTTCCAGCCTGATAAAATATCTGCATCATCTATGAGATCCAAAAATGCTTCAAGCATTTCACGTTCAGTTTTAAATAGCATAGTATTTTCAAACTTATCAGTAACTGTTTCTGCTTGATCAAACGTCATAGTTTTAGGACCAATAGCAAGACATATAGTTGTATTCATCCAAGTATTATGCAAACTAATTGCTGTTACTGCATTAAACGGATCATGTGGCGGTGCAAAGCCTGACTCTTTATTAAAGTCTGTCTCAATATCAAAGAAACAAACATTTAGATCTGGCGTTGCACTAGGATCATAATTTTCAGCGAATGTTTTAAATATAACATTTACATCGCTTTCATATAGACCTTTATGTCCATTAATCTTTTTTTCTGTATTAAATTTTTTACTTGTGTTGCAAACAACACGTTCTAATTTTTCACCAAAGATACTTGTGTATTTTCCACGTGGGTCTTTATAATAGAATGTATACTTGGCGGGAATTTCTTTATATTCTCGCTTTCCGTTAATACGTTCTACAACGTGTACAATGTCTTTATCTCGATCGTGAAATGCATCTACATAACTCATTCAGGGCTAATCCAATATTTTTCTAGTTGTGGTATATATTTAAGTATACTTGTTTTTCTGTGTTTGTCAAGTAATTCTGTTGTTTTACAGAAGAATTTCCAATTATCTTTATCTTCTGCTGTGTAAGGTTTTTTAAGTAAGTGTACTACTCCTCTTAGTACATGGTCTTTTGGATTATTCCATCTACTAAAACATTTTTCTTCGATCCAACTTGCTAACCATAATCTATATTCTATATCTGGATGCACTTGTAAACAAAGATAAATTGGAGCAACAAGAGCTGCATTAAATCCAGTAAGATCGTTTAACTTACTTTTTCCATAATGTTCGTGTTCCCATAACCATTCAATGTAAGGTTTAATATTATACATATTAAGTAACTGTGGTGTATAAGAAAGACCTACGTGGAATATTTTACTACAATCAAGTATTCGTTGTTGAATCAGTTCACCCTTGTATTTTCCAATAGTTCCAACTGCTGGTCTTATATATTCATATACATCACCAATAGCATCTAAACTTACTACAAGTCTAGTATTGAGTTTTTTTAATTTTTCAGTTTTTTCTTCATCAAGCAAAGTTAAGTTTGTTACAATTTTTAAATCGCCTTGGTAATTATGTTCAATTAACTTATCTACCATATGCCAAAACTCTGGTTGGAAAAAAGGTTCTCCACCACTACATTCAATTAGTTTACATCCAAGAAATACTTCTAAGTTTTCGTCAACAACACGAGCTGGAACTACATATTGTTTTTGTTCCATTCTTGTTCCTGCTACTGCTCTATCAACTTCTTTAATAGGCATATTATCCATCAACATGTTAATATCTTTATACCAACCTGTGCTACGTTTTGGACTACACATAGTACATCTAAGATTACATGCGTTACTAAAATCTATTGAGAATTTATGAATACCTTCGTGATGTCTTGGATTTGCAGGGTCATTCCATTCATGTTGTGAACCAAACCTATGACTCCATCCTGATTTATTTTCTGACTTTTGACAACGTCCACATCCATCAGGCCATACTTTTTGTTTTGTATTAGCTCTTACTTCTCCTGAATCTTTATTCCAAAAGAAATCCTTTGCTTTTACATCTTTTATGTTTCCAAATAAACCTTTTCTATATTGACAACAGAATCCATAATCTCCAAAGTTATCAACATGTACTTCATTATGTGGAGCAACACAATAAGTATTTTCAAGATCAGCTTTCCAGTGAACCAGAGAATCTTCTGGTATCTCACCTTTGTAAGCATGCATCATTATGCCTTTTTGTTTATCGTTTTTCAAAAACGTATACTCCTTCAAACTTTTCTCTGCCAGCTAGTTTATCGTTACCTACACCTGGTCTAGTATTTAACATCATTTTAATCGTGCCCGTATGCTTGAACCCAACTTTTTCAGCCGTTTCAATCCAGCGGTCCACAACAAAGAATTCCTTGTTGCCATATGATTTATAGTCTGCGATGTTCGTTGCGAACGTTCCATCGCTTCGTAGTCCTCTTCTGATATTCGAGATAGTAGGTTCAACATACCCTTCAAACCATTCATCAAGGGTTGTATATTTAACCATGCATTGTGTTTCTTCGTCACTGTACTTCTCCAAATTAAAATACGGTGGACTACTAAAAGCTAAATCAATATCTTCGCATTGGTAATCTTCTGAACCGGAACATATAAATTCAGCATCAGCTCCTAATAATTCATTTAAGTAATTTAAATACTTAATTGTTTCTGTATTAGGATCCGTACCTATGTATTTATAGTTTAAGTTGCTACTACTAATACCCAAGAGACGACCGCCATAACCACAACTGTAATCATAAATGCGACCCCACAATACCGGGCATAAGCGTTCTGCCAAAGCTCGGGCGTGTTGAGGTTTAAAGTTCTGCACGTTTTCTCCTGTGACAAGTTCCAGTGAACGGCGTAATGCAGTAGGATATACAAGACGATTCCCATCCCTAAACTCAAAGCATATTCTGATAGCCCTGCGTAATTTAGCATCATTGTAAAATCTATCCTTTAATGAATTAGAGCCTCTTCCTTTTGGTTCTGCTGTTTGCATGTTGGTAAAGAGGAATCTGTTAATAGTTTGACCGGCGTTGTTACCGAGTCCAATTCTGTCAGCAGACACGCCGTTATAGGACTTGGTTCGAAACCCTTTGATTTCATTTCTAAGTCCTTCTTCGGTGTAGTATATAATTGGTACAATGCCACGATTACGATACAAAGAAAAAACAGCCTCAATAGTACCTGCAGGATCTTTCTCATATGTTTCTTTCGTGTGCTTATCAAATTCTGGGTACAGGTCTTCATAACCTGTAAACACATCGTCAAAAATATGTTCTGGTTTAATACCCCAGAATTGATAAATTGTGTCTATCACTAATCAGCTCTGCCGACACTTTCAAGTATTGTCTCAAGAGTATCAAAATCATCTCGATGTTTATGAAACTCTGCTTTGTGTGCAATTTTAATTGCTTTGTTTAGTACTGCTGGCTTAATGCCCATTTCTTCTGCAATATGCTTTACTGTGTCTTTTAAACCTTCATTGAGTGTTTCAACTTCAGTCATAACTTGTACACCTTCTTGCATAAGGTTCTTTAATTTAGCAACGTCTTCTGTTCCAAATGTAATGCTCATAGATTATCTCCTGTGTTTGTATTTGTATATATAATACACTCTTATGACGAGGTTGTCAATGGATATCTAAGTGTATTTGAGGTTCTTTCAAGTACTACACTAATATCAGAAGCATGATGTCTTACTGCATCTAATCCTGCTAGTGCTAGCAGTTTTTTGCTTTGTAATGTAGGCATTTGATGTTGGTTTTGTTGGAATACATAGCTTATTGCTTTTAGTTTATTATTAACATCATTTACTTTAATATTCCATTCTTTGTAGCTATTTCTTTGTAAGTATTCCTTAACCCATTGTTTTAAATTTTTGTTATGAAATATTTTTAATGCATTGAATGTATCTGCAGGATCTCCTAACCAGTCATGCATTTGTAATACTATATCTGCATGTTCAGCCCACATTTCGTCTTGATTAATATATTGATTATAAAGATACTTCCAAGTATTATCAATGCTAGTAAATGCATTCATTTCATCACTGTACTCACGTTTTAAAAATAAGTCTAAATACAAGTAACTGTTAGTACCCATTGTTGTTGTTATTACAGTTATAGGAAGATTATGTTCTTCTTTATATTCCATAATTTCTTTTGTATTTTTTGCATGTGTAAATAATGCTACGCTTTTTCCTGTTCCTAGTGATTCCCATACTTTACATAATGTATGTAATGAGGTTACATCCATTTGTTCATCGTTTCTAATATTGGGAGTATATGTTTCCACATATGTATCAGGAATATTCCACCAGTCATTTATTGTTAATGCATCATTAAAGTTTGTACCTTTTTCAGTATGGTACACATTATTATGAACTACATTATAACAGGTTGGGCTTTGATTGATTATGTAAGTTAATGCACTCGCACAAATTGCACTACGAGTACAAACAAGATATATTTGATTCATTTTTTAACTATACATTTTGGAATGTCATAGATTTTACGACCTTGTATTTTCCATCTAGCATAATCTATAGAATTCCATGTATCACGTTGTCCTTTTTCTTTACTTTCTTTATAAACCATTCCAGTTTCTATATTAAAGTGTTCTTCTGCTTCTGGACCAAAACATACTGCAATTCCTGGCTCAAATACAATATCATCTGTTTGTCCATCTTGATCTGATCCAAACATAACTTCTAGTTGTTCTTTATAAGTTGTGTTCATATAGTTAGTAAAGTAATCTCTTTTAGCTTCGTTGTTTTCTTGAAGTCCTGAATTACAACGAAATGTTCCTACGTTATAATCTAATCTTAATAATTCTGAAAGTAATACACCACATGTCATTCCTTCGTGTCTAGTAGCTAATTCATTTATTGTTTTTTGGCTTTCTTGATCAGACATTAACCAAGCCTTATCAGGTGTTGTAGCACATAAAAATATTCCTGGTGCTTGCATTACTGGAAGCATATGTTCTCTTCCTTCAGGACCGTTCATCCAAAAAACTTCTTTAATTAACCATTCTCTAATTTCTTTGTCACTGTCATCTAGATAAATCCAAATATCAGATTTAGTATTACATTGTAATGGTAAGTTATTTAAAACTGTTTCTAGGTATTCTAAATGTTCTGGGTTGATTTCTCTATTAGTTTCAGAGAATTTTCTGACTGTAAATCTGTTTGTCCATACGTCTGGATTCATGTTTTAACGCCTTCTTTTTTCAAGCGAAGTTATTCGCTTTTCTAATTCTTCTATTTTCTTTGTAAGTTTTGGGTTAGCTGCTTTCCATGCATCTGGATTATGTTTAAACCAAGTCCAGCCCCATCTGTTAACTAGGAAGTCTAATGTTGCTTCCCATTTATTTATTGCCCAAAAGGCTATGTAAGTATCTTTAATCCAGTATACAAATAACGCACCAAATATGCTACCTACTATGGCTGTGTACATCCACAATCTGTCTGTAACCATTTGTACAATTATGTCCCACATTATCCGTTAGCCTTGTTAAGCGTTAGCTGTGCCCATTGTTCTCTACCTGCACCAGCTTGTGTTGGAATAATACTAATACTAGTTGAAGCAGAATGTCCGCCTCTTCTGAATGCAATTAAATCATTTTCATTTTTAATCATTGCAAATTTTTGATTTGGAAAACTACATAGTAGTAATGCATCAAAATCATCTCTGTTTTTGTACCATAAGAAGTTTGCTTTTAAATACGCATCTTCAATTTCAATTGGATTATCTGTTGAAGCAAATGCTTTTACAATAGGATCTGCAAAACCTTCTAAGTCCATTTTTAATAGTTCTGACATAAGTGCTGTTCTAATTTGTCTACTCTCTGGATCGCTTAATGGTAAGTCTTGTGCTAGTGCTGGAATAAATTTACCTAATCCCAAGCTACCGCCCTTGCCACCAATTGAACCTATAACAGTAGGAAGTCTATCTGCATACTTGTCAATTACTGTACGTTTAGCTTTTTGTGATCCACCGCCGTATCCAATACGTCCGCCTGTGCTTGATACTGCTGATTTTAATTCAACTTTACCAATACCATCTACTTCTAAATCACCTTCGCCTGATGCTAATCTAATTTTGTTACTTAAACATGCAAGTGCATATTCGCCTGGACCTTTTTGTTTTTTACCTGTTCCGTAATTTTTAAGTTCATGAAAAACTTTAATAGCGGCTGGGTGTGTAAATATTGATGTAAAAGAAACTAATGGTGAATTAAGTTTTGATACATCAACTACTCCACCTTTTTCTAATTGAGAAATCATTTCGTTCATTGACTTATAATCACTATCAGCTGATGCAATAATTTTAGTTAAGTCTTGCATAACTAAAGTTTTTTCTTTATCACTTAATGGTTCATCTGCTAATGGTGCCGCAAAACCTTTTGAGATATTATCTCCAATTTGACCACTGTTAAGTAGTTTATAGATTCTGTCAAGTAACGCTGCATCTTCATCATTGTCAGCTCGTAAGCCTGATATTCTAGATACAATAATTTCTTTTTCTTTGTCTAAATCATCATATTCAAATAAGTTTCTAAGTCTCATAATAAGTTCCTCTTTTATATACTACTATTTATAATAAAACCCAATTTGTCCGCTGTCTAAGTTTCCGTTAGCGTCATCCTTGCTTTTCATAAAAATGTAGCCCATATGTTCATAATCCATAAACATTTGTGGATCTTCGTGTGCCCATATAGGTATTACTTCTACTGCCCATTTAGGATACCCTATGTTATGCCTTAAATGAACTTCTATTATTTTACCACCTTTAAAATCAATGTTGATATGTTTAGCTGAACTTAACCCATCAACCCAACTTGGTAAATCATATTCTGGGAAAGGTTCTACTTTTTCCCACTTGTTAAACGCTGAAAGACTTCTTGAATGATGTATGCCTTTCATTGCTTGTTGTGGATATATTTCTCCTTTACGGAATGTATAATCCACACTAACTAAATCGCCTTCAAAATATTCACACCAAAAATGTCCTGGTGTCATAATAGTATCACCTTTTTCAAGTTCTACTATTTTTGCTGAAACTCCCATATTACTTAAATTCATAATAGGTCTTTCAACATACTTACCTGTACTTGGTACAGGAACAGTGTCTGGCCCACAACTGTAACCTAGCTTTTGACTTAGTTCCAATTTATTGTAGACCCACCTTAAAGCAGGATATGCCTGCCAACTATCTGAGTTTTTTGGTTCGCTCATTTTTTATTCCAGTGCAATTACTACACCTGCAACTATCGCATATTTTAATCATACGCAATTCGCCGCCATCACAAGCATAGTCTTTAACCTGTTCCCAACGTGATGTTCCACAATGTGTCGGATGCCCACAATTCTGGCACGAGCCATTTGTGTGTTCTGCTATCTTCCTTGTGAATTCCATTGGTTTACAGTTTCGCCATCTTCAACTGATGTTGTGTGTTTGCTTCTAGAAATGTTTCGATAAGTTTTTTAGTCATTCACTAATTTCTTTCGTCTATTTAATAGATTTCCAAAGTTGAGTAACTAATTTATCCTTAGTTAATCGTTTATCAAGTTCAATGCCATATACTCTGCCAACTTCTTCAAGTTTAGCTTTAGTCATGCTTGACAGTTCTTTTTTGTTCTTAAAAGACGGTTTTACTACTAGTGGTTTTGTTTCTATTTTCTTTTTAACTTCTTTAACTTCATTAGTTAGTACTAATGGTTTTTCAGAAGAAAAAATGCTTTTTATCCATTTTAACATAGTATTTCCTTTTATTGTTTACGTGTTTGAATCCAATCAGCTATACGTAATCGTCTTTCTGATTTAGCGGATTCGTCTTGTTGTGCAGTCATAAATTTAATAACTGCGCCTTTTGCTCCATCTGGTACATTGTCATGGTACTCTTCAGAGTCCATATCATATACACTAATGTCTTTACCACCAAGTGGTCCCCCACCTTGATGATCATGTCCAGTATGGATTGTATTAGATTTTTTAGACTTAACTCCGCTTCCATCTGTGTCAGCATAATTTAATCTACCTTCTAAATCTAATACATCAACTTCTTTTGGATCTGCTTTTACTACACTTTTAAAAGAAGTTAAGTCACCTGCTTTACGCCCGCCGCCGGTAATAGTACCAGTGTTACGATATTCTACTTTAAAGTATTCACCGTTTGGCGCTCTTATATAATCTGTATTTGGTGCATACAGATCTAATTCATTAATTTGTTGTTCGTTTTCTTTTGCAGCTTGAAAAATCTTTTCTTTTAATTTTCCTGCTGAAGCCATCTTAGATGCATATATTGCGTTACGTGGTCGTCTTGGTTTTCTTGTTGGCGCTTGCGGTTGTGGTAGATCCATCTTTGGTTTTCTTGTTGGCGCTTGCGGTTGTGGTGGTTGTGTTGGTTGTGTTGGTTGTGGACTAGGTGCTGGTTCACTTTGTTGTGGATCATCATCCTGTGGACTAGGCTTATTTGGATTTGGAACAATTTTTATTCCCTTTAATGATGGTGGTGCATCTGGTATATCTTGTGGACTTGGCTTATGATCATGTCCGTGAATGTGACGACCAATATGTGGTAATTTACTTAACGCACCTCTGATACCTTTTGCTCTATCTTCAACAAATACTTGTACCATATCGTCGCCATTACGTAGTCCGCCTCTTTTAACTTTTACGTTTTCCTTGCCATATTCTTCTTCAGCTTGTTCTGGAGACATACTAGTTTGTTTCCAACGCTTTTCTGATTCTGTAAATTCTGCACGGCTTATAAAGTCCTGAATTACATCAGCATCTAAACTTGTTAATAGTTCGTGCATTACTTTTTGAATGCCATGCTTTTCAATCATATCATATACAGGTTGTGTATAATAACCGCCTGCTTCCGACACAACTGATTCATTTGCATTAACATAATTCTTAATCATTTTATATATATCTGCATCTGCTCTAACATATTCTTTAGCAAACTTAGCTTCGCTGTAACCCATTGCATCAGCAAGTCCAGGTTCACCGTCACCTTTATACATATCAATTAAATCTTTTTCCATGTCAGACATCATACCTTCGTCTAATCCTTCTAACATTGGGTAATATTTTTTAACAATAGCATTACGTGCTTCTATTTCATCTGGATTAATATGCCCACGAGCATAATGATCTTTTTGAATTTGTGCCATTAATTTTTGTTCTTCTGGTGTGCCAAACTCATTTGCTAACGCAATACCGTTTTCTGTGTGGTAATTATTATCTTCGTTGTCTAAGTACTGCTGTTTATCAAACATGTTATTTCACCTTCTTTTTTGCTTTGCTTAGTGCATTTTTGAAAAGATCTTTTGCTACTATTTGCAAATCATCTGTTCTCTTTTCGTCAAATTCCATACCTTCAGTAATTTCTGCGTCTGGATGAGCTTTATATTTGTATCTTGGATCGCCTGCTTTATATCTTTGGTATGCAACTGTGTTAAGTTCTTTATCTGCTGGTGTAACTATCATAGCGTCATGTTCTTCTTTTCTTGAACTTGATGCTTTTGCTACTTCTTCAACACCGTTTACGTTATCCCAAAAATCACCAGCTGCTTCGTGGCCTCCTAGTTGATCTCCGTATTCACTAACAAAATCATCTCTGTCCATGTCTTCTGCATTATCATGCAACATGTTTTTCATAGATCCTTCGTTCATATCTAATGCTCTAAAGTCATCATATGTTAAGTACATGTCTGTATCTGAATCATAATATGAACCTTCTTTTGGATCATAGTAAACTACTTTTCCTGATTTTGTAGGAAACGGTCCTTCTAATCCATCACGTGCTTGGTATTTGTCTGTATCCATTGGAGGTAAAATTGAATAACCTTCTTCCATATGTGGAGGGACTTCTGCATGTGAATGTGTGTTTAGTTCCATTCCTTCTGGTTCAACTTCGGCTTTCATGGCATTGTATTCAGTGTAACGACTCACTGCATCAATGTCTTTACTTGCTTGTGCTATTTTACTTGAAACCCATGGCTCTAAATCATCTCTATCGTCAATTATACCATGTAATTTAATAGCATCACGTGCTAGGAAATACAGTTGACTACGAGCCATAAACCCGTCATCATCGTCTGCATCTAATACGCCTTCGGCAACCATGCCTACTGGAGTTTTATTTGTAATTTTTTTCTTCTTGCTTAGTTGCTCATCTACGTTATCTAAATGTGCAACTGCACCGTAATGTCCTTCTTCTAATGATTCATATACATTACTTAATGATTCTTGTATATCTTTAAGCCAAGATATATCGCCACCTACTTCTGAAATAGCTCTTTCTAGTCTTCCACCTGCTGTAAATACTTTTTCCAATTTATTAATTTGGTCCATTGCTACAGTAAATGTATTGTCAATTTTATGTTCGCTCATAGTCGTTACCTTTTTTCAATGCCACGACTGTTCTTACCGCCGCGTTTTCTGATTGTTTCTAATTCTTTATATGTATTAGTAATTGCTGTAATAAATCCTTGAACTAATCCTTTATTAAGATTATATTCTACGTTATCCCAATTTCCCATTTTAGCCATCTCTGCCATTTCAGTGAACATACGTTCTACTTTTGTTTCCAAAGACTTTAGGTTCATTCTGCCATATCCTTGCACTAATACTTCTGGATTATTAGGGTCTTCTGGATTATTAGAATAAATTTCTTCTTTTGCTAACTGAGATTCTCTCATCTTTTTATTACCTTTACTGGCTTGTTATAACCAACACTTTGCTTTTTAATTTTACCATCGCCTAAGTATCCTTTAGGATCAACTGCCTTACGTGCATCTTTTTTCTTAGTTCCTGGTGTCATAGGAAACGAAACGCTGGCAATATTACCATGCATTGTATCGCCGCCTTCGGCATCTTCGGTTATAATATCATATATTTTCATACAAGTATTTATCTAATTAATATCAAAAGGCTTAGTAATTAAGTGTTGCACTTATCAACTTAACGACATTCTCCCATGTTTTAGGAATATTCATTACTAAATGCATGCTATTATCCTTCCAACTGTGTGTTCTGTGTGTTTTACGTGTGTCTATGTAGTATACACCACCAGCTTTAATAGGCCATATACGTCCATCCATTTGCCATTCATATGCATCGTGTGTTACATTATTTGATATAAATGCACATACTCTAAATGTATCTCTTGTTAACATAGGTTGATCTTTGTGTGGTGGGAACCAACCTCCTGCTCCACTATTAACAATCATTGTACGTCCTAGAGGTTTCCAGTAATCTAGTAATGGATGTAAACTAGATAGATCTTTATATAACTGTGTAGGAACATTAAAGTCTAATTCACTAAGTTTACGACCTGTACGCCTACGTGCTTCTGGCATACTTAAACTATCCCAAGGCTCGTCACCTTCAAGTCCTACTAAGCACAACCCTTCTCTGTTGTTTACTACACCCTCACGTCTAAGATAAGGTACCCACTTATCATCATATTCTTTAATTTGTTTCTTAAACCAACCTAGATCAATTTCCCACTTCAAAGGCTCAACTGCACTTAATGCTTGTAGCTGAAGTTCGCATTTAATATCTTCTGCTGTTGGTTCCCACTCTTCTGGGTTCTTTAACCACTTTTCGTGATAACCAGCTTGTTTAGCTTGATTAGCTTTTGGAACTGTATTAAGTTCCTTGCCGTCTTTATCTACTTTTGAATAATCCATGTTAGTCCTCTATATTTCTAATTATGCTTTTGCTTAATTTTCGGTCCGCTTTTTTACTGCTCTGTACTGCTTTATTCTTTTTAGCAATTACTTCACGTCTTTTATGTGGCTCTAGTTTGCTTAGATGTTTTACGTCTGGAGCATTTGCCCATACTAATGCATCTTCTTTAGACACACTATTCATCGGACCGTGTGTATCTTTAATGTTATCTTTGTTAAATTTTTTATTAGACATAATATTGTTTAGCTAAAGAAACTTACTCTTAAATTTGCTTTGTTAGCCACCTTTAAACTTGCTTTGTTATCGGGATTAATAACACAATGTAATTGCTGATCACTAAACCGTTCTTTACATTGGATCACTGCATTTGTAGCAATACCTAAATTTCTGTATTTCTTGCTAACAAAGTATGCTGTTTCCATGTCTTTTTTTATTTCTATAGCACCAGCAAGTATTCCATTATTAATCCATATACCCCATGTATTATAGTTTGAAATGAAAGAAAATGCAACCTCTTTTGTGAATGGCCATTCTAAATAGCACTTTTCTGCAGTATCTTCGTCAATAATACTCCTTAAATGGAATACATCTTTATTACTCAGTCTACGAAGACTTACTTTCATTTTACTTATCCATTAGTTTAACTATTCTAGGTTTGAATAGTTTTTGATCGCCTTTGGTTGTTTTTAGAACAGGTTGATTGTTATCATCTGTTGCGAATCCTGTTACTGTTGCTTTACGATTTTTAAATTTACCAACCATTATTTCATCACCAATTTCAATGTTTGGAAGTTGTAATACATCTTTTATTTTCATAACATTTCCTTTATATTACCATCGTGTCCTTCTGTTGGAAGCCACTTTGGCGATGGCATTAGTGGATCGTTTTTATCCCATCTAGCACTTAGTCTTAATACAAGATTAATTCCATTATCAGTGGCTAACTTTTTAGCATCATCAATTTGATGTTCATTAAAGCTAAAAGGTATCCATTGCCAATAAATATCTTTTCCTTGTTTTACTCCTAAACACATAGCATCGAATGATTGTTGCCAGTTTATACCAACTCTATAATTATGAGCAGTATCAGCTAGTCCATCAACTCCGAACCATATCTTATTGTATTTAGTTTCGTAGCAATCATATAATTCTTGCCACCAACTTTGTTTCTTACCTGATCCATTTGTATGCAAGTCCCAACTATAGTTTTCTTCTTCTAACCATGTTATAAATTCTATTAATCTAGGGTGATATATTGGATCACCTAAGTTACCGCACATGTTAACTATACGTGGCTTAGTTTTAATTACTAATTCTTTTGCATGATCTATATTAAGATCATCAATTGTATATCTGCCTTTATATATTGTTCTAGGACATTTTGGGCATTCAAGTAAACAACGCTTAGTCATTTCTAAATGTAATAGCATACCACTATTCATTTACATATACCCAGTTTTCTGTTGGTCTGTTTGTGGAAGTAAAAGGCTTACTACATTGTTTCCAACATGCATTTTGTGCCCATGTTTTAGGATCTTTTTTTAAGTTTTCTACGTATTTTTTTAATTCATCATTGAGAATGTTTTCTATTGAATTATTATTTAGGTTCCAATTTGGATGTCTGTTTATTGGTCCTGCTTCACCTAACCAACAACAAGGTCTTACTTGACTGTTTGAAGTAACATACAGTCGTTGTGCATTTTCGCATTTTGGATAAAGTTTGTCCATGTTTTCATTATTCAAAAACGGCTCATATCAAAACCAGCATCTGTGTCAAGTGCTGCTTTTGAGGTTCCAAAATACCTTGCCCAGTATGCTAAACGGTCATTAGTACTAGTACGATTTTTTTCGTGCTCTTTGATTTTCTCAATATAATGTTTAAACTGTTTTGGAGTCATTAACATTATTGTGCTAGTCCTAAGTTATATAATTTACCCGGTGTACTATTTTTACGAGCTTTACTATGTAGTTCTGCAGGCTTACCTTTACCAAAGAATTTAGCTGCTTCTTTTTCAGTTTGCCCTGGTTTAACATCTACTGTAGTATTAACACCTGGTACTATTACGCCATCTTCTTTAACGCAATTGTTTACACGCTTGCCTTTGTTTTTACCTGTGCCGGCTTTGGTTCCTTTTTTCTTATAACCATCCCAACAATCTATTTCATTTATTTTCATAATAGTAATCCTTTTAAGTATTTATCGATTTAAACAAGTCTTTGAATGTATTTTGCCAACTTGTTTTTCTCAAAACATCTAATCTTTCTAAGAAATCAGCACATTCATATATATTACCTTCGTATTCCATAGTCATTTTAAGGTAGTTTATTAAATGTTGTATTTTACTTCTATGTACTGAATTCTCATATATATTTATTAAATCTAATTTTGACTGCTTAGATAACTGTTTACAATCAAGCATACGTGGTGATGATAGTATTCTTATATTAATATGATATTTTTTAAAATGATCTAACAACTTTAAAAATGTAAATGCATTAAGCACTTGCCATGTAATGCTTATTTCTATTTGTGTGTTAGGTAATAATTCTTCAATACGTTTTATATTTTCATCTAACTTATACCATTTACTAGGAAAACGTATATAATCATTTTGTTCTCCAAAATCATCTATACTTACTCTAAGCATTAGCTTTTTAAAATGTTTCCATTGTTCAATAGCACGTTGATGCACATTTGTAATATTTGTATCATATTCTAGTGTAACATTTTTACTTACGCCTTTGTCTATTAGCTTTTGTAAAAATACATAATGATTTTCAATAAGCATAGGTTCACCACCTACTAGATATACATGTTGCAACTGGTCTATATTATTTTCTAACTGTTGCCAAAAATGTTCACTTTTCCACCAATCGTAATTAGTGTCATCTTTATTATTAATTTCTATTTTTGTATTACTATCGTAAAAATGATCAGTATTATATACACTTGCCCAATCCTTGTACCACATGCTACTACTTTGAGGACCACACATTACACATTTTAAATTACATAAATTACCAAAACGCAAATCCCAATATATAGGCATTTGTGTTGTACTACCATCGGGTGCTGTTAGCTTTACTGCTTTATCGTAATCAATTATATCTTTATACATGTTATTTGTAAATGTACGTCTGCTTTTACCACCGTTAGCTTCTTTTGTCCAACATGTAGCACACTCAACAGGCTTTTCACCTGCTAGAAATTGTTTACGAATTTTACGAGTAAATTCGCTGTTGTGTATTTCTTCTATTGAATGAGTTTTAAAGTTGTGGCCTGTTTGTCCACCATTGCCGGTATCGTAGTTACTCATTAAGCAACATACTCTGCTTGCACCGTTTGTTTTAGTTGCTGAGTGTATCCAAGGAATTGAACAAAAACTATTCTTCTGCATCACCATAAATCCATTCAGCTAATTCTGGATCAAAACTTTCCATTGTTACTTTACCATAGCTGTCATAATATTCAACAAATTGCTTTACTGTTGATTTACGTTTTGGATCATTGTTAAAGGGTCTTCGCATTTCATTTATAACATGATCAACACCTTCTAGTTTTAGTTTATTATCTTCAAAGAATTTTAACGATTCTGCTTTGAATCTATCTGGAATGTTTTCCATAAGAACTTCAGTTTTATTAATAACTGGTCTTATTTGTACTTTAGCATCTGGGTAATGTTCCCATAAGTATTTTATTAATTGTGGAATATGTCTTACACTTAAACTGTTAGCTGTGATATCCCATATACGCAATTTAAATTCTTTATAGTATTGGTCCATGACTGCAATCTTTTCTTCCCATACATCTTCTTGTCTAGTCCAATCGTTTGCTTTGCCCCAACCATCAATACTGAATCTTAAATTTACATTTTCAACAGTTTTAAATTTTTGTAGATCTTTTTCTCTTAATAGTCTAGTACCATTTGTATTAATAACAAAACGTGCATCAGGTGCAAGTGCTCCTAAACGTTGTACTGTCGTTGGAAAGTTTTTAAGATAAAAAGGTTCGCCACCTGCTAGGTATACATGTTTTAAATCTTTATCAACACTACTAATAATGTTGTCCCATGCTTGTGGATCATCACTCCAGTCATAATTGCTTTTGTGATATTTTTTTGCTTCTTTTTCTAATCGGCCTTCTTTCCAATTAAAATGCGTTGCCATAGTTTTATGATTTTGTAATATTTTATTACTGTTACCTGCGAAACACATTACGCATGCTAAATTACATACGTTACCTAATCTTAAATCAAGTGCATGTATTTTTTCATCCTGAAACGGAACACCTTTGTTAATCATGCCTAATGCTTTTTGTCTGAAACTACGAACGCCTTCACGTTCTGGATCATAGCATTTAAAGCAACCCATAGGTTCTCCGCCATCTGCAATTTCTGCTCTCACAGAATGCATCTCTGGACTATTCCATATCTCACTAAGTTTATAATCTTTTATGTGATATTGGTCTAGTTTATTTTTTAAATTTTTACAACACAATGCTACATAACCGTCGTTGTCAACAAATGTAAAATTGTTTGTGTAAATGCAATATTTGTCTGTCATGAATTCTCTTTTGTACTATATTATACAATAGTTATTTGTATATGTCAAATGTATTTAGTCTGTGATTACAGGATCAAAATGATCTAGGTAGAATTGCTTTAGTACATGATGATCAATATCTTTGTGAGCATTTCCAATATTCATAGTATACCATCCTAGTGCATGTCTAAATACACCGCCATTTTCTTTTTCTTTACGTAATAATACTTTATGTAATTTTTCTGCTACACGTCTATATTTGTCTCTACTAACAACTGGTTTAATTCTACGAACCATATTAGTCCAAGGTGATGCTTCTGTTATTTCATTAATTATCATTTTAATTCATCCGGCATTCCGATATCATTTACTACATGATTATCTTTAAATGCTTTTATAACAGTTTGTGCTGCTTCTTTGGTCCAATTTTTATTCATTGCTGTAAGTAACGATTCAAAACTATTTAAATCTTTTCCACTATCTAATTTTAATACTTTTGCAATTTCATCTGATTGTTTCCAAGGACCGTCTATTGTTTCGTTTTGATTCTTTTTAGTATATCCTGTACCTGCTTTATTTGGAACAGGTGTACGTTTAACACGTAATAGTCCTTCGGTTGGGCTCCACATATAACGTAGTTCTTCCATAGAACGACCGTCTTCAAGTTTAGCATCACTTTGTTGTCTATCAAGTACTGCTGCCATTGACGCTATCATAATGTTACGGAATACGCCTTTATATTTTGATTCATCTTCGCTAGGAGAATGATAATAAGTTTTCATCCAACCTGGGTCGCCTGGCATGAAATCCACTTGTACAAATCCTGTACGTGGTCTTCCATCTGTTTGTTCTTTATTAAAGTTTTGTATTTCAACTTTTGTCATTATAACACTTGACTTTGCTATATCTTTAATTAGTGGATTCTTTTTAAGTTTTTCAACAAATGCTGGTAGTTCTTCTGGAGGTAAATTTAATGCAACATCAATGTCGCCACTAAATTGTCTTTTACCTACACTACCTAATGTAAAGTTATTTAAATCTATACCTAATGATTTTTCTAACATCTCTAACGTAGGTTTTATTTCGTCGATGTGTATAGCACCAACACCTGGCATTGCACCGCCTTCGTTAAGTGTAAAGTACTTGTTAATTAAATTTGTGTTTTCAAATGTACCATATTTTTGTGTCCATTTGTATAAGTTTGTTTTATACTTGTCACTTGTTCCGCCCCAATCCCAAGCACGTCTTGGTTTAAGTCCTGGTTTTATTGGTTTAGGTTTAATTTTTGTTTTTGGAGCAATAGCTGGTCCTGGAGCAGGACTTATTGCTGGACCAGGAACTGGTTCTGGTACTACACTAGGCACTTCACTAGGCATTGGATCTAATTCTGGTTGTGGTAGAGGAGTTGTGTCTATGCCTGGGTCTGTAGCAGGGTCTGGTGCAACTGGATTATCAATTTCTGGACCTGGCTCTGGCTGTGCTGGAGCTTCAGGATTTACTTCTGGTTTGTTACCTGGAGCAGGATCAGTCTTTGGAGCATCTGGAAATGCATCTGGGTCAGCTGGCTGTTCAGGAGCAGGTGGAGCTTCGGGATCTAAATCAGGATCTGTTGTAGGCTCAGGTGCTTCTGGACTTTCAGGCTCAGCTGGTGCTTTTGGTTGTGCCGGTGCTTCAGGATTTACTTCTGGTTTGTTACCTGGAGCAGGATCAGTTTTTGGTTCACTTGGTAATGGATCTGGATCAGCTGGCTGTTCAGGCTTTGCTGGTGCATCTGGATCTAAATCAGGATCTGTTGTAGGTTCGGGTGCTTCTGGGTTTTCTGGTTCTGTACCTGGCTCCGGTTGTGTTGGAGCATTTGGATCTATGTCTGGTTTATCACCCGGTGCTGGGTCAGTTTTTGGAGCATCTGGAAACTCATCTGGTTTCTCAGGTGCATCTGGAAATTCTGGTGCATCTGGATCCAAATCTGGATCTGTTGTAGGCTCAGGTACTTCTGGGTTTTCTGGTTCAGTAGGTATTACTGGTTGTTTAGGTGCATTTGGTTTTACGTCTGGGCCTGGTTCTTTTTTTGGTTCTACTGGTTCTTCTTCCGGTCCTTGTGGAAATGGTTCTTCTTCCGGTTGTGTTGGAAAAGAAGGTGGAAACGGAATAACTTTAGGTTTATCAGTATCAGGAATTTCTACAGGAGTATCACTTGGAATTTCTGGAGCCTTTGGTTGTTTAGGCGAATTAGGAACAATTACTGGCTTTGGAGGAAATGGGTCATTAGCAGGTAATGTTTCTGGATCACCTGGCTCTGGTACTCTCTGCGGTAATGCATCATATACTGGTGGAACATCTGTTTCAGGTTGTGGATAAAGTCCTAAATCTTCTGGTACTTCTGGAGATAATAATGCTTTTGGACTAAGTGTATTTACTTCTGGTGCTACTTCGTTTGCAGCTTTTTGAAGTGCTGGATCAACTTTACCAATTAGATCATCTATTGCTTGTTGGTTTTTTGCTTTACGAAGTTTATCAGCTAAATCATCAGCTGCTTTTTTAAGACCAGGGTCAATTACCCCGTCAAGTGATTTAACAATTTCGTCATTTCTATATCCTTGAGCAGTCTGATAATCAAAGTCATCTTTATATCCATCAGGATCATTTAAATATTTCTTTGTTGTTTTATACCAATCTATAATATCTTGCATAGCTTGTTGTGGATCTGACTTAATATAATCTTGTTGTATCTTCCACTGTAATAATTGTTCATCTTTTAAAGTACCATCACCTAAAGTTGAAGGTGTAATTATGTTTAAAATTACGCCACCAAATATTCTAGGAATTGCTTTTAATCCTAACTTAGATAAGTTCTTCCAATTTAGTTTTGGAGGCTTAACATTATCGTTTGCCGCAATTAATTGTTTCATCATTGCTGGATTTTTTATAAAATAGTTACTAACATTTACTCTAATTCTAGGATTGTTTTTAAATTTGTCTGGGAATAACTGTGTAACTTTACCAACTGATTGATTAGCTGATGCTTTTGATACTCCGTATTTTTGTTGAAAGTCTGCAGGATTCATGTTATTAAATAAGTCAACTGCTGGCATCCCTTCCATAAGAGCCTCAATTGATTCCATGATCATTTTGCTTTGTTTGCTATCGCTATGAAAATTAAATGAGTTTACTTGAAATTCTTTGTTAGACGTTTTAAAATTGTTCTTACGCATAACTGTTTTTGCAATAAGATCTAATTCATTGTTAGCATTGTCCCAACGTAAAGCAAATGGTATGTTTACGTCTGTTACTAAGTCTTTGAGAACCGCTTCAGAATCTGGACCCAATTGTGCAATTTGTTTCCCCCAACGTTTATGTTCTTGTTTAAATAAACGTGTTAGCTCACTTGCTGTAATTTGTCTTACATTACGTTCATCATTAACTCTATCTAAAAAATGTCGGGTAAATTCTACATCAATTCCTACCTTCGCAAATAATCTATCTGCGAAAATCTCTAATTGGTCCAGTTCTGTTTGCGATAATTTTCTATCTACTTCATAAATTCTCATACAACTATTTATGCAAAATGCATTCCTTACATTAAAAACACTATTAGAGCATATGTAGCATAGTGGAATATCTGATCAAATGTTTGTAATCTCCAAAATGCTGGCCCTTCGCGTGATATATTAAACTTCTTTAGTATATTTGACTTAGTAAAATCAATATGCCAATGACATATATAGTCTAAAATAGCAAATAATACTGCTGATAATGGATTAATAAAGAACAATAATGTTATAAAAGTTAATACACTGTGATCTAATGAGTGTAAATGTAACCCTCTATTAAAATATAAGTGCTTTCTTGATGGCACTCTAAATGATTGTACCGCTAGATCTGCTACTGCATGTTTACACATTAATGCAAACAAGATTATTGTTTCTAATTCCATTATTATTTTCCTGTTGGTTTTTCGCCTGTTAAGTGAGGTCTTGAAAACCACAACTTAAACCATTCATCTGTTCCAGGCTTTATATTCTTTTCACGTTGTACACGACCTTTATCAGAACCTGTAATACTTATATTACTTTCATCGTCACTGTCAACTATATTACCTTCACGATCAAGTATTCCTGCTAAACGTTTTAATTTATAAATTTCATCTATTTTCATTGTACTTGCTTTCCTAAATTCGCTGGACGAGGCTTTGGCTTCGGTATATTAGTATTTTGAGCTTGTGGCTTTGGTTGAGTTTTTCCTAAGTTTGCTGGGCGTGGCTTTGGTATATTAGTATTATTGTTTGTATGTGGATGTGCATGAGGCGGTTCTTTTGCATTTGGTCCTGGGCTATAATCACCCTTTTTCATATTATATGGAACATTTCCTCGAATATTTTTATTGATAGGGTTTTGCATTGTATCATCACCGTCAATTCCATAGTGTGGATTAGGGACTGTTTTTAAAGGATTCCATTTTTGTTGATTAGTGGCATTTGGATGAGTTAGCTCAATATCAAAATTTGGTCCTGTTTTTGGTCTATTTTGTATAGTCATAAACTCTGTATCCCTAGATGTAGGAACCTTCAGCTTTCGTTCCCAATCTTCGTAATCTATTCTTTTTTCTGCTGTTCTAGAACTCATCTCTTTATGGTAAGACGCATAAACCTCGTAATTGGTTAAGTATGGCATTTGTTTTTGGATAATATCATCTACAACTGTACCATCATTATTGCTAAATTTATAGTCACCGGGTTTTTCTATGTATTGTACTACATGTTGTAATTCATGTACGGCAACAAATCTATCAACAAAGTCTGGATGAAGTGTTACTTTTTTCGAGTTGCCATCCCATTGTCCTTGAGCACTAATATTGTCATCTACAACAATATCAAAATCTTTTAAAAATGGATATGCTTTATAAAGTTCTTTGGCATCAATCAAATCTTTAAACTTGTAATTTTTCCCAACTTTAATATCAATGTCTTTTATTTTAAGTTTGTTGTCAGGTATTTCTTGTCGCCAATCACCATTAGGATTTCTAAATGTTCCTGTTTCCCACCAAATTTCATTTCTATTGTAACCTTCTTTTTCCATTTTTCTAGCAAGTTTTTCTTTTTTGAAATCATACGTTTTAGATTTTCTACCAATAAAAGTTGCTAGCTTATCATCACCTGGTCGTTTCCCATCTGATGTATTGGGTTTAGGATTTTTAAGTTCAAATAATTTATTAGTATTAAATGTTTTTAAATTTGTAATTTCGGTTATTTTCATTTCTTTTTACCTGACTTCATATTAGCACACCAATGATACATTTTTGCTTTCTCACCGCTTGCCTTTTTAGCTTTAGCTCTTAGTTCTGTTACGCTACCGTTACAACTAGCACCTGACTTTTTTACTCTGCCTGGCTTGCTTTTGCCTTTTACTTTACCGTCTGCAAAGTTTTCGTTAAACTGTTTACCGTATTTGATATCTTGTTCACGTTCTTGTTTCCAAAGTATTTCTACTTTTTCATATGGAACATATTCTACTGATACAGTATCTTTGCCAGCCTGCATAGCATCTACTAATCTATGATACCCATTTACAAGATATACATAGCCTGATGGGAGTTTTGTAACTGCTAATGGAGCATCTGTTCTACTTCCGCCACCTACCGATTGTGCAATTGCCATGCCAGCATCGCTAATAGTTAAGTCGCTAATTTTCATTTCTGTTGCTTCATTAACTGTTTTATTTTCTCCTAATAAATCTTGCTTAGTTGCTTTGAAGTTACTTTGCTTCCATTGTTGCTTTAGTGTATTTAGCGTTTTACCAATCTCTGGTCCTTGAGGTACACCTTTAGCAATCAAGTCAGCACCGTTTATAGGAAATTCTGGAATTGATGTAACCATGGCATGATTTGCCATTTTCTTTTGATCTTGTAATTCTGCTAGTGCTGATATTTTTTCTTTGGCTATACCGTCAGCAATCATGTCTTCTACTTTCTTTTTATCAAGTCTATTATCTTTATTCTGAGATAAAAAGTTTAATAAGTCAGCTTCTGTATTTTTCATCTTCCAACGTTTTGCGATGTCTACACTATTATTTAATTGTGCTAACACTATAATTGGATTACTGTTATCTTTTACTGTGTTTAAATTATCTACGTTAAGTCCTATTACTTGTGCTGCACCAGTATCTTTTATTGTTGCTAATATATTTGCAACGTTTTGCCCTGAAAGTATTTTACCCATTTCTGACCAAACTCTTTCTGCACTTATCTGTGCTAGTCCTTTTACATTAGAACTAATAGCTTCTAGTGTTTCTTTATCCCAAGTAGGAGTTGATAATCTTCCCTGAAAACGGAAGTAACGTAATATACGTAAATAATCTTCTTGAATTCTATCTATTGGATTTCCTACAAACTTACTTACTTTATCTTGTAAATCATCCATGCCACCAAAGTAATCATGTATTTCACCATCTAAATCCATACTCATAGCATTGTATGTTAGGTCTCTACGTTTAGCATCTTCTTCCCAACTGCGTACAAATTCTACTTTAGCATGTCTGCCATCTGTTTCTGCATCTGATCTTAATGTTGTAATTTCATAAGGTTCGTTATTGAGAACGGCTGTTATAGTTCCATGTTCTATACCAGTTGGTATGTGTTTGATCATTGCTCTGTCAAACATCTTTTGCATTTCTTGTGGAGTAGCATCAGTAGCTAAGTCTATATCTTTTGGTGATTTACCAAGTGCAACATCTCTAACTGCGCCTCCAACAACTCTTATTTCAAAATTGTTTCTTGCAAAGATACTACCTAACTCTTTTACATCAGGTGAAATTATACTAGGGTTTACTTCAGTTACTTCATTAATTTTCATTACTAAGTGCCCTCTGTACATCACTGATGCTATTGTACTTAATTCCTTGACCGCCTGCGGCAGTCCATTTCTTTATTTGTTCACCAAAATCATCAATCAATATATTAGATATTCCATTGCTACCTTTAGCAAATTGTGGTTTATTATGTGTGATGTGAATATTCTTTGGTGGGAAGAAACTTAAATTCTTAGCAATCCATTCACGTTTTTGTGGTTCTGAATTAGGATCGTTTGCTAATGGACTTGAGCAAATACTGTATGAACCATATTTGTCTTTAATAAGATTTATTAATGCTTTTGCATCCGGTAACATTGGTAAATTAATCCAAAAATCTTTTGTTTGTCTAATCTTTTCAAGTGCTGGGTTTACATCTTTTATTTGTTTCCAATTACTAACACCCATAAGTTTTGACCAGTCATTAAAAAAATCTGCTAGTACCCCATCCATATCGATGTATACTTCTGCTTGTTCGTCTTTAACGTCTGTTACTTCAAATATTTTCATTGGTCATATTACCAAGCTCTGCACGACCAATAACGTGCTTTTGTTTTAGGTCCTGGATTATCACAGTTATGTCTAGCACGGAATGATTTTCTACGCTCTGGATTTGACTTCTTAATACTCATAGTCTTTTCACCTTTAGCCTTAGCACTTGTACCGCCGTGACCGAAGTTAACTTTCTTAACGTTTCCTGTTTTTGGGTCCTTAACATATACTTTAGATTTCTTAACATCACCTTGCATAGGTTTGTTAAGTTTTACAGTACGTCCTTGATATTCCGCTTCAGTAAGTTCTTCTAATCCACCTGGTACATAATCCTCACTTTGAAATAAACTTTTGAAGTTTGTTTGGAATCTAGCACTATCACCGCCGCCGCCAAATCCTCTAAATTTAAATTTACCTTTACCTTTTGGCTTAGTCTTAGGCTTAGGTGTTTTAACAGGTGGTGTTTTAGCCTTAGGTGGCTTAACAGTTGGTGTTTTAACTGGTGGTGGTGTTTTAACTTTAGTCTTAATAGGTGGTGCTTTTATTGGCCCTGCTTTTACTGCTGGTGTTTTCACTGGTGGTGTTTTCACTGGTGGTGTTTCGGGTTTAACAATTTTAGGTTTAACAATTTTAGGTTTAACAATTTTAGGTGCATTTGGTATTTTAGGCATTGTAGGCAAGTTAGCCGGTCCATCAATTTTACCAATAACTGGTGCCTTAACTGCTGAAGGATCTTTTGGTTTTACTACCTTACCTTTGTCTACTGCTAGTTTAGGTTTAGACTTAAATGTTGTTTTTGTATTTTTTGGTGCTAAATCAGCTATTTGTGGATTTTTTACTTTTGGAGTATCTACAACTTTTAGTTCTGGTTTAACTTGTACAGGAGCATCTGCTTTAACTTTTGGAGCTATATCTACTTTAGGAGCTTCAGCTTTTTTAGCTAATGATTTAGCGGCATCACTTCCGGCGTCAACTGCATCATCTGCACCTTTAGCAAATACTTTTTTACCAGCTTTCCATGCAAACTTTGCACCTTTAATAGCACCCTTGGCAACTGCTCCGCCAACAATAGTTAGTGCTACGTCAGTTCCAACTCTAGCGGCCAATTGTTCTTTACTAATTTTGCCGTCTTTATATTCTTTACCTGACTTCCATGTATCATAAGCAGTCCAAGCAGCACCTGCCGCCCATATTCCTGCTGGTATTAATGGTAATAATTCTGTTAAATATTGCTGGCCTTTTTCATCCATTTCAACAACAATACCATCATCTAAATGTTCTACTACACGTGATTCAATTAATATATCACCAAACTCAAATCCAACGATGTCTCCGGCTTCAGGTTGATGTGATTGTGTCTCTGTAAATAAGTTGTGTATTCTCATGTTGTAAATCTCCTGTTACTTATATTTATCAAATAACAGAAGTTAAACTACAATATAAACCTACCAATATACACCTGCTATAATAAGCTGTACTAATGCAACACTATTCATTGCAGTAAACCACAATGTAAGTAATAATGCACTACTTCCACGCCTATACGTGCTGAATACTGCTAACATACTACCTAACAAGTATAATGGTATAAAGATGTGTGTTGCAGGATCTAATACTGTAAATGTAAGTATAGCACTTGCAGATACCAATAATATAGTTTCTAGTATCTCTGCGTAAAATGCTGTCTTATCTGTTTGATAACTTTTTTTAAAAAAATTAATTACTTTCATGTGTTGATTCCTCAAATGGTATGCTTGCTAGGTTCTTACTTTTGGCTTCTACCATAATATCAAAATCATTACGAAAAGTACCTGCCCATTCATTAACGGCAGTATTCCACATAGTATCACTATGTGCTCTTAGTTTTGCTTTTTTGTAACCTTGTTCAAGTAGTTGTTTGTAATCAGGCTTGACGTCTGTTGCATGACCTTGTAGCAGATCTTTACGACTAACACTGTAATGCATAGCAGGACGTACGCCACGCCAACTATCAATAACACGTTTAACACGATCGTCACTTGGGCTAATATACTCTCCGGTACTATGTACCCAATGATGATGTATGTCTAGCACTAGTGCAACATCTTTTTCTAGTTCTAAGCTAGCTTCGATACCCCATGCGTTTTCGTCGTTTTCAATAGTGATACAGTTTCGTGCTTCTGGAGACAATCGTTGAAGTGCGGCTTTGATACCGGCTGGACCTTGTCTACCTGAGATGTGGACGTTACACTTGAAGTCTTGCCACTCTTTACCGTAGCCCATCCACCTGATGATATCCGCATGATATTCAAACTCCTCTATACTGCGTTCTACAATTTCTGGTGTATCACTTGCTAGTACAACAAACTGACCTGGATGCATACTAAGACGCACACCTAGTTGTCGTGCAAGCTCACCTGCTATTCCATAATATTTAGCCGCATAGTTACGTATGTCTGGGCGTTTCCAAAAGTAACGCCAGTCTGGATGTGTTGCGGCAGGAAGCTGATTGCTACCTAGTCGAACCATACGCTGATTCTCTGGAAGACTGCCTACATACTCAACAAGGTTGTAAACTGCTTTTGTATTATGTATAAGAATTTCCCATAACCTTTGCTCTGCAATATCACGTGTTTGATCATTAAGCCAACGAATAGTTGTAGATCGCTCTGTTAATGGTCGCTGAATTTCTTCTAGCAGTTTTTTCTTTTGTGTTTGATCGTGATGTAAAAATTTACACGCAAAACCAACCTTACCTAATGTCATAATAATTCCTTGTTGTTAGTTGTATACATTATACGATTATTTTTAATATATGTCAAGTTTCTTTAAACATGTCTCTAAGCATCCACTTATGCTTATTGAAATAATATTTGCTGTCATATTTGGGGTTAGATCCTGTCCATGCAAAGATCTCATCTTGGTGTTCCCACCATTTATCATTACAGAATAGACGAAACTTGCTTGGTAAGGGTGGAAGTGGATCGTTTATCCAATCTTTTTCTGTGTTCATTAACACACCTCCTCAAACTCTTCTACTTCACGTCCTTCTGCAAACAACATCAACTCTACTGCTAATGCACGTGCTTGCTCACGAGTCAATTCAACATGGTTAAAAAAGCCATCTGATGTAGTAG
>OBMK010000166.1_pt1 | contig 63244 bp, 61 predicted proteins | sample 1539081 | NCBI WGS metagenome assembly OBMK01 (sample SAMEA3355528, study PRJEB22509) | marine metagenome | biome: marine; feature: river plume; material: water | place: USA | collected 2010-08-07 | depth 0.5 m | reverse complement strand
CTTGGGTATCGCCCGCCAGCACCCGAAAGCATCGTGCCGATAGACCAGAGGCCGAACATGCACTAACATTTACACCGGACCACTCGATGGGGGCAGTCCACTTTGACTTTAGAAAAATCTACCAAGGGCTCTACTCCGTTGATGTCGGTCTGTGCTGCGGGTCCGATGGCGGTCAGATGGTGATGATATCTGCCCCACCGGCATAAAGCCGCGCTGTCAGATCTTCGTGGTTGCTCCGCATGGCGCGCTGGTTCAGAGACCCTTTCTCGGTCACCTCTCCCAGCTCAAAACTGGGCGCGCGGGGCAGGATGACGGCGCGTTTGACCCGGCTGGCCGAGCCCGTTGCGGCCTTGGATGCTGCAACCAAGGCGTCGGTCAGGGCGCGAATGCGTTCGCCCTCCGGAAAGGCCTGCGCCTTGTCCGACAAAAGCAACAGCGCACCCAGCTGGGCCTCGTTCTCGCCAACGATCACCGCATCGCGCACCAGCCCGCCCATAGCATCGACCAGCGCCGCACGAACCGCCCCGACGGCCACCCATGTTCCCGTATTCAGCTTGAAATTTTCCGCCACGCGCCCGTCAAAGAAAAACCCCTTCGAGAAATCATCAGGATCAGCAGGGCGCAGCGCGTCGCCCATGCAATAATAGCCCTCTTCGTCAAAGGCCGCTGCGGTCTTTGCGGGGTCGCCATAATAACCGGGAGTGATGGTCGGCCCCTTGAGACGGAGTTCCATCTTGCCGCCCGTAGGCACCAGCTTCATTATCAGCCCCTTGGAGGGCACGCCCACATTCCCGGCCTTTTCCTGAAAGTCGGTGCAAGCCAGCGCAAAGGGCGCGGTTTCGGTGGCGCCAAGGCCCGTTGCCAGCAAAACCTCGCGCCCTGTTGTCCGAACGGAGAGTTCGCGCAAAGCATCCCAAGTATGCTGGGCCATACCGGCACCTGCGTAAAACATCATGCCGAGCTTGCTAAAGAACGTCTCCGCCAAAGCCACATCATCCCGCAGCGCATCAACCAGCATGTCCCAGCCAAGCGGCACGTTGAAATACCACGTGCAGGAAATTTCGCGCAGATTGCCCAGAGTTTCATCGAACTTGCCCGGAACAGGGCGGCCATCGTCAATGTAATAGGTGCCACCATTGGTCAGCACGAGGTAGGAGACCTTGTTTCCCGCCGCTGTATGGTTCCACGGGGCCCAGTCCAGCACCACGGGGGGGGATTTCTCAAGAAAGCGGTAGCAATCGCGAACCATGGCCTGCATGGCGCAAATCATGGTGTTGGTGTTGATCACCGCCTTTGGCGCACCAGTCGAGCCTGAGGTGAACAGGTATTTCACCACTGTCTCGCCGCGCAACTCTGCCCGCGCGGCCTCTGCCAGCGTCGGATCGCCCGACAGCAGATCGTCAAACGAAACCGCCCCTTGGGCCGGATTGTCCCGCGCGATAACCGCCCGACCCTCTGCCGCGATAGCGGTAAAGGCAGGGGCGAAAGCCGTATAATCATCGGCATAAAGCGCGCCCGGGTTCAAGGTAGCCGCTATATCCTTGAGTTTGCCGTGATCCTTCGACACCAAGGAATAGGCCGGAGAGAGCGGCGCATAAGGAATGCCTGTATAAAAACACGCAGCCCCCAGCAGGGCATGTTCGAGACTGTTTTCCGACAAGATCAGCAGCGGCCGATCAGGCCCAAGCCCCATCGCCAGCAAAGCCCCGCCAATGGCCTTGGCCTTGCTCCGCGCCGCCTCGTAACTGATGGCTTCCCAATCGCCGCCACTCTTGCGCCGCGCGATCCATGTCTGCGCCGGGGTGGCATCCGCCCATTTGTCCAGATAATCGGCCAGCGTGGGCAGATAGGGCGACAGCGCGCCTTTCTGCCACATCAAAATGGATCCGTCCTCGCGATGCTCCTCGGAAAACTCTGGCGACCAGAAGTCCGTCTGTTCAATTGCGGTGTGCATTCGGCGCGTCCTCTTGGTTCAGCAAGGAGCCATGCGAATGGCGCCATCCAGCCGGATGGTTTCGCCCTTCGGCTTCTTGTTGCGGGTGATAAGCAAAACAGTTTCCGCGAATTCCTGCGGATCGCCACGGAACGCCTGCACATCGTGCGGCAGTTCATGGAGCAGTGGCGTCGGGAACAGGCCGGGCGCAATCGTGTTGACCCGCAAGCCGCAGCTGGCCAACAAGCCCGCCGTGGCCGCCCCAAGCCCTGATGCGCCGCCAGATACAATCGCGCCGCTCGCTGATAAATCTTGCATCCGGCTTCCCCCCTTGGTGCGGATTGCGCTGTCTGCAACTCATAATTGCGAACATACACTTGTCTGCCCGTTAGAGTTGTTGTTCGGCACGGGCGTCGGTCTGTTCATGATCACAGCACAGGTTGCACCACTCAATACTGATTTTTGTTCTACTGGTAAACAGTTTTGTTAATTAGCAAACAGATGATATTCTAGTTTCCATGCGCCATATCGCAGGGGTTCCAAGCCCATCATCGCTATCGCGAATATCGCTATACAATGTAACTGTTAATCAATATAACATAAAAGAAAATTGCAAGAGGCCCGTACCATGAACGACAGCGCGTCCAAACCTTCCAAGGTCACTCGAATTGAAATCGACGGTGATATCGCAACGATCATTTTCAACCGTCCGGAAAAGCGCAATGCTATGAACGATGCGCTGATCGACGAACTTGATGCGTTCTTTTCCGCGCCACCCAAGTCAGTCACCGCTGTTATTTTGCGTGGGGAAGGTGGGCACTTCTGCTCTGGCCTCGACCTTGCGGAACATGAACACCGTGCGCCTGTCGAAGGTGTTTTCCATTCGCGCAACTGGCACCGTGTATCAGAGCTGATCGAGTTTGGCGGATTGCCCGTGATCTCGGTTCTGACGGGTGCCGTGATTGGCGGCGGACTTGAAATCGCCGCCTCGACCCATGTTCGCATCGCGGAACCCACTGTGCGCTTTCAGCTTCCCGAAGGGCGCCGCGGCATCTTTGTAGGTGGTGGCGCAACTGTCCGTGTCGGGCGGTTGCTTGGGCCAGACCGCATGCGAGAAATGATGCTGACAGGCCGCAATTACGGGGCCGAAGACGGCCTAAGGCTCGGGCTTGCACATTATTGCGTTGGCGAAGGCGAAGGCTTGCCGCTGGCACAAAAGCTTGCCCGCCAGATATCCGACAATGCGCCGTTCTCGAATTATCTGATGATCAACACGATCTCACGGATCAACGACATGTCTCGTTCCGACGGTCTGTTCACAGAAAGCCTTGCCGCCGCAATGAGCCAGACATCGGATGGTGCCAAAGAGGGCCTGCGCGCCTTCCTTGAAAAGCGGGAGCCAAAATTCCGCTAAATATCTGCCAACAAAGCGGCATGTGGTGGCCAGCTTTCTGGCCAACGCACTCCGGCTGATCTGGTGTGTCAACGCGCTCTGGGCTCCCTCGGGCAAGAGCGCGTGCTCCTCAGTCTTCGAGACTCCGGATCTTTCTGAGCAAGCGGATCAGCGTTTGTGTTTCCTGCGCTGTCAGGCAAGACAGCAATTGCGCCTCATGAGCCTTTACGGCCTCTTGGGCCTGCAAACAGGCGGCTTTGCCCGCCTCTGTCGGAGCAAGCGCCTGCACGCGCCGATCGCTAAGCACTGGCTCCCGGCTCACATAGCCGCGCCTCTCAAGATCGTCGATAATCGCAACCAAACCAGACCGCTCGATCCCCAGCTTGCGGGCAAGATCGCTCTGGGTGATCCGTGGAAACTGTATAATCAGCGCCAGCGCCGAAAAAACTCTCGGGGCAAGCCCCTCATCGCCAAGCGTCTGTCTGAAATCCTGGCTTACGATGACATAGGCCCGTTTCAGATTGTAGCCAACGAAGCCCTCAAGGTCGGTGTATTCCTCATTGGGGTTTGCCTCGCTCTCAAGAGACGTCTTCAGGCGCTTCATGCTCCCCTCCCTGCTAGTATCTTGTGGGTTCATAAGTCATTTTGTTTAGACATGAAACAATCAAAGAACCGTGGCCGCTGGACCCTGTCATCCAGCGATCCCCAGCGACACGCTTACGCCCCAGCGGTGCAGCGTAGCTCGCTCACCTTCAAATTCGGAAACCTTTGGCGAGGATTTTACCGCACCACGCACCACAGGCCCAACGCCTTGCGCTCACATCCGATGGCGCGAATTATGCGGCAACCGCGGCACCTCCAGCCGCGCATTCTCGCAGCCAACATTGAGCATCCCCGAGAAGTCGATCCCGCCTTTGCCCTGCGCGCGCGCCTGCGAGAACATCTCCCGCGCCGCCCCCGCCATCGGCATCGGCACCCGCGCGGCATTTGCCGCCTCCATCACCAAGGTCAGGTCCTTATGCGCCAGATCAATGGTGAACCCCGGCTCGATATCCCCAATCAGGCTCTTCGTCGCCCAATTCACCTTGAGCTGCCCATTGGTCGCCGTCGTGCCGTGCAACACATCCAGCGTATTCTCAAGATCCAACCCAAACCCCTGCATCAGCGTCATTGCCTCGGCATTCAACTGGCACAAACTGATCGCCAGAAAATTATTCACAATTTTCGTCCGCGTCCCCGCGCCCGTCTCACCGCAGTGATAAATCGTCGTGCCCATCGCTTCCATCGCAGGCCGCACGCGATCAAAATCCGCCTTCGACGCCCCCACCATAAACAGCGATTGCCCCGCATCCGCGTGACTGGCCAATCGCCCCACCGGAGCATCGACAAACCCCACACCATGCGCGGCACACTCTGCCGCCACCGCATCGGTTGTCTCGGGCGAAACGGTGCTCATATCCATCACCAATGCCCCCGGCTTTATGCCCGACAACACCCCACCCGGCCCACATATCACCTCGCGCACAATCGCCGAATTTGGCAGCATCGTGATAAGAATATCGACCTGTGCCGCCACATCTGCCGCACTGCCTCCCGCCTCCGCACCCAGCTCAACCAACCGATCCACCGCCGCACCATTCACGTCATGAACAACCAGCGAAAAGCCCTTCTTTTGCATGTTGGACGCCATGCCCAAACCCATCCGGCCCAAGCCGATAAACCCGATCTTTTCCATCTCTCACTCCCTTGGCTCTCGCCGATATCTCCAGCGGGCAGACCCGCGATTTCGTCTCTATATCAGCCGAATAGCGCCCTTGTCGGCACTCTCGGCAAAGGCCGCATAGGCCCGCAACGCCGCTGTCACCCGTCTTGTTCGCGGCCCCAGATCACGCCAGCGTTCGCCCTCTGGTCGGGCCTCCATCGCCGCGCGCCGCGCTATCAACTCCGCCTCTGTCACACATAAGGAAATCCGCCGCTCCGGGATGTCGATCTCTATCTCGTCACCATCCTTGATCAGCCCAATCGCCCCACCGGATGCCGCTTCCGGCGACACATGCCCAATCGACAAACCCGAGGTCGCGCCAGAAAACCGACCATCCGTAATCAGCGCACAGCTCTCATCCACTTTCGTCGCCTTCAGGCTCATTGTCGGCTTGAGCATCTCCTGCATCCCCGGCCCACCGCGCGGCCCCTCATAGCGGATCACCACTGCCGTGCCCGGCACGATCTCACCCGCATCAATCGCCGCCAACGCAGTCTCTTGCTGATCAAACACCCGTGCCACGCCACGCCACACCCGCATAGCCTCCGGCACCGCACCCGTCTTCACCACACAACCCGCTTGCGCGATATTACCCTTCAACACCGCCAGCCCACCCTCGGCGGAATAGGCATGGGCCAGATCGCGAATACAGCCCTCCGCGCGGTCCAGATCCATCTCCTGCCAACGCATCTCCTGCGCGTAGGCCCGGATCGTGCGCTTGCCGCCCGGAGCAGCACGGAAAAACGCATCCGCTTCCGCATCGCCCGAACGCTTCACATCCCATTTGGCCAGAACCTCGGCCATGCTTGCGCCGCTGATCGTCCGCACCGAAGTGTCAATCAATCCACCCGCCGCCAACTCGCCCAAGATTGCCATGATGCCGCCCGCGCGGTGGACGTCTTCCATGTAATATTTCTGTGTCGCAGGCGAGACCTTGCACAAATGCGGCACCTGCCGCGACAGTCGATCAATATCGGCCATGGTAAAATCGACACCCGCCTCATGCGCCATCGCCAGCATATGCAGGATCGTGTTGGTCGATCCGCCCATGGCAATATCCACCGTCATCGCATTCAAAAACGCCGCCCGCGTGGCAATGCTGCGCGGCAAGATGCTGTCATCGCCCGCGCCATAATGCTGCTCTGTCAAAGCCACCACATCAGCCGCCGCACGCTCAAACAGGCCGCGGCGATCCGCATGCGTCGCCAACAGCGATCCATTGCCGGGCAAGGCAAGCCCAATGGCTTCTGCCAGACAATTCATCGAATTGGCGGTGAACATACCCGAGCATGACCCGCAAGTCGGGCAGGCTTGGCGCTCGACTTCCAGCGCCATTTCGCCTGCATTTGGGTCGAATGCGGCCACATAGGCCTCAATCGGATCAACGCGCCGCATCGCATTGCCATTTACAATACGCCCCGCTTCCATCGGCCCGCCCGAAACCCAAACTGTGGGAATATTAAGCCGTAGACCCGCCATCAGCATGCCGGGTGTGATCTTGTCGCAATTGGACAAACAGATCAGCCCATCCACCTTATGCGCTTCACACATATATTCGATACTGTCGGCAATCAGCTCTCGCGACGGCAGCGAATAAAGCATGCCGTCATGGCCCATGGCGATGCCGTCATCCACGGCGATGGTGTTGAACTCGCGTGGAATGCCCCCGGCCGCGCGAATGGCGTCACACACCAGCCGCCCCACCTCTTGCAAATGCACATGGCCCGGTACGAACTCGGTAAAGGAATTGGCGACAGCAATAATCGGTTTGCCAAAATCCGCCGGGTCTACCCCACCTGCCATCCAGAGCGAGCGCGCCGCCGCTGCGGTTTGCCCCTCGGTCACGGCCGCTGATCTCAGCGGCCGCTTGCGTGCTTTGGCCATGCCATCCTCCCCGATGCATCCCTCTTACCATGATGTTCGGCCTCCGGCGCGTGAAGATCAAGTGCGGCTAAACCCGACCGGACAGACGGGAATACGTCATGACGCAAACCAGACGCGAAACATACGCAAATCATACGTGAAATTGCGGCACCCTACCCACTAAATCTAGCCCTTTCCCCTGCCCCCGTCTTCGCTATTGTCTGGTCTAAAATCGAGCCTGTCACAGGCGCAAAAAGGGGGAGAGACATGATGCGGATTGCGATCTTGGACGACTGGTCCGAAAGCGCGCTGAGCATGGCCAACTGGGATGGGCTAGGCGCTGAAATCACCGTATTCTCAGAGCCCTTTTCGAGCGAGGCCGAGGCCGCCGCCAAGCTGCGTGGCTTCGATGTCTTGTGTCTGATGCGCGAGCGGACACCCTTCCCCGCCTCACTCATCCAAGCCTTGCCAAACCTGCGGCTCATCGTAACCACAGGCAACCGCAACCTAGCGATAGATATTAATGCCGCCCGCGCTCAAGGTGTCGAAGTCTGCGGCACGCGAGGCCGCAAGACCACCACGTCCGAGCTGACACTTGCGCTGCTCCTCAACCTCTCGCGCCGAATTATCCCCGAAGCCAACCGTCTGAATTCCGGCGGATTCCAAGGCGTTCCCGGTCGCGATCTGGCAGGGCTACGGCTTGGCATCGTCGGGCTAGGCTCCATAGGCGGACAGGTCGCCGCAATGGGTAAATTGCTTGGCATGGAGGTTGCCGCTTGGTCGCCAAACCTTAACGATGACCGCTGCGCCGAGCATGGCGTCACGCGCGCGCCCTCGCTCAAAGCTCTGGCGGAAGGGGCCGATGTGCTCACCTTGCATATGGTTCTTTCCGACCGCTCGCGTGACCTTGTCACGGCTGATGTGTTCGCGGCGCTCCCGCCCGGAGCGATCTTCCTCAACACCTCGCGGGCGGGCCTGATGTCGCGCGAGGGGCTTCTGGCTTGGCTCGCACAAGACCCGACCGCCATGGCCGGAATTGACGTATTCGAAACCGAACCGCTCCCCGCCGACGATCCCTGGCGCAAGGCCCGCGCCACCTTTGGCGACCGCCTCCTGCTCACCCCACATCTAGGCTATGTCACCGACGCCACATGGCGGCTTTTCTACACCGACACCGTAGAAGCCATCACCGCCTTCCGCGCCGGCGCGCCTATCCGTTTGCTCTAAGGAGACCCGAAAAAATGCTTCCTTTCCATGGTGTTATCTGCCCGCTTCTTACGCCGTTCAACTCTGACGGCTCCCTCGCAAAAGACCTTTGGGTCTCTCATGCAAAGTGGGTGCTTGAGCAAGGCGCGCATTATCTTTCGCCCTTCGGCACCACAGGCGAAGCGCTGTCGCTCTCTGTTTCAGAGCGCATTGCCGCCGTTGATCTTTTGTTGGAGGCAGGTATTCCAGCTGCGCGACTGATGCCCGGCACAGGCCTCACCGCGCTCACCGATACTGCGGTTCTGACGCGCCACGCAGTGCAAGCAGGTTGCTCTGCGGCGATGGTGCTGCCCTCCTTTTTCTACGGGGCAGTCGGCGATGTGGGCCAAGGGCGCTATTTTTCCGAACTGATCAACACAGTCGCCGATGATCGCCTCCGTGTGATCCTATACAATATCCCGCAAAATTCAGGCGTACCCATCACACCATCCCTTGTGGAGACGCTTTCCAAAAGGTTTCCAAAGATCGTCTGCGCCTACAAAGATAGCGCAGGCAATTGGGATAACACCGCCGCCGTCATTGCCGCCGCACCGGGCGTTTCGGTTTTCCCTGGGTCGGAATTATTCCTGACCCAAGGACTGGCAGCAGGCGGCGCAGGCTGTATTTCGGCAACGGTGAACTTCAACGCCGCCGCGATCCGCGCCATCTTCGATGATGCGCGCGCGGGCAAAGACGTTCAAGCTGCCGATGAGGAAATGAAGCGTGTGCGCTTTGCCACGCAAAAAGCCGGGCTGATCGGTGGAATGAAGGCGCTTCTCGCCCATCGTTCGGGCGACATGCGCTGGCTCAATCTGCGTGCGCCGCATCTGAATACAACCCGCGAAGAAGGCGCAGCCTTGGCCGATGCGCTCGGTGCAGCCGCCATTGCACATATTGGATAAGAATTCGCAGGTGAGCCACACACTCACCTGCGCTCACATCGCTCAGGCGAACATCGTCTTGTAAGCGTCTCGCAACATATTTTTCTGAACCTTGCCCATCGTGTTGCGCGGCAATTCCGCGACCACGACCAATGCGCGCGGTTGTTTGAACCGCGCAAGGCTCTCACCAAGCCCACGCAAAATTGCGTCGGTATCCAGCACTGCGCCGGCCTTCGCCACCAAAACCCCCACAGGGGTTTCGCCCAAGTCAGGGTGTGGCACGCCCACGACTGCCGATTCCAAAACCCCCTCAGCTTCATCAAGCAACAGCTCGATCTCTTTGGGATAAATATTGTAACCACCTGAAATAATGAGGTCTTTATTGCGGCCAACAATGGTTACATAACCATCAGGGTCCATCATCGCCAGATCACCCGTAATAAAGAACCCATCCTCACGCAGTTCTTCACGGGTCTTTTCAGCCATCTGCCAATAGCCCTTGAACACATTCGGGCCGCGCACTTCGAGCACACCGATCTCACCCACGTTCAGGCGCGCCCCGGTCTTGGGATCACAGACTTTCACCTCAACGCCGGGCAGAGGCAGGCCCACGGTGCCCGCGCGCCGTTCGCCGTCATAGGGGTTTGAAGTATTCATATTGGTTTCTGTCATGCCATAGCGCTCAAGTATCCGGTGACCTGTGCGCTTTTCAAACTCCACATGTGTTTCTGCCAATAGCGGCGCAGAGCCGGAAATAAAAAGCCGCATCCCACGCGTCAGGTCTTGGGTAAATCGCGCGTCATCCAACAGCCGGGTATAAAATGTTGGCACCCCCATCAGCGCCGTAGCTTTCGGCATATCTCTGATCAAGGCTTCGGCATCAAAACCGGGGTAAAACCGCATCGCGCAACCTGCAACCAAACAGACATTCGTCGCGACAAAGAGCCCGTGCGTATGAAAAATCGGCAGCTGATGCAGCAGCACATCCTCATTGGTAAACCGCCAATGCGCCGCCAAGACCTCTGCGTTATTGAGCAGATTACCCTGTGTCAGCATGGCGCCTTTGGAACGCCCGGTTGTACCCGAGGTATAGAGAAACGCCGCCAGATCATCCTCACTGCGCGCGACTGTCGGATAGACTTCGGGCAGTCCACGCGCAAGATCGGTAAAGCTGCCGCTACCATCTGCGTTCAATGTTTCCAGACGCGCGCCATTGCGCTGCGCGACATCGGTAAGTCCCGCGCGCTTCTTCTCGTCGCACAGCACCAATTTGGCGCCAGAGTTCTCGACGAAATAGTCAATTTCTGCCCCGGTATAGGCCATGTTCAAGGGAAGAAAAATCACCCCTGCTTGCGCGCAGGCAGCATAGACAGCCAAGGCCTCAGGCGTCTTGCCAATTTGCACCGCCAGCCTGTCCCCCGGCACCAGCCCTAGCGCAGCCATCGCATGCGCTGTCCGCGCGGCCATTTTCAAAAACGCGTCATGTGTGATCACTCGCTCATCGGGTAGGATCATAAACGGCGTTTCAGCCCCGGCATGGCGGCCAAACAAGCGATCATAGAGCGGGTTTGTCATGGGGTGTCCTTCTGCGTCACGCGTTCTTGTCTGAACCATCCGCCTTTTCGGGGCAAGAGACGAGCTGCAAAGACAGGAAAAGGCGCAGCCCAGCCCGGCCCGCGCCTTTTGGATTTATCGCAAAAATTACGCCGCGTAGTTTGCCATGACCTTGCTCAGGTGATGGTCCTGATCCCCCAATTGCGCGTCCAGCATGATCAGCCGCTTGCCAAAATGACTGGTGGGGTATTCCCACGTCATCGCGATACCACCGTGCATTTGAATGGCCTCTTCTGCCACCAAGCGCGCCGCGCGTCCGATCAGGTTCTTCGCCATGGAAGCCGAGCGGCTCGCCTGTGCGGTGCCGAGGTCTGACGCCGCTTTGATGGTGATCGAGCGCGCTTGTTCGATTTCCGTCAGCATATCCACAGCGCGATGTTGCAGCACTTGGAATTTGGCGATCGGCACCCCGAATTGCTTGCGCGTCTTAAGGTAATCAACTGTTGTATTCAGCGTCACATCCATCGCGCCCACGGCTTCGGCACATAGCGCCACGATACCGGCATTTACCGCATCTTCCAGAGCCGCAGCCGCCTGCGCCTTGAGAAGTCGGGCAGGTGTCTCGTCCAACAATAGCTCAGCCGCGCCGCCGCCATCCATCATCGGATAGCCAACAACCTGCGCGGCGTCCGCTGCCACTTCAAAAACGGCCAAAGCCCCGTCCAATCTTGCGGCGACAAGGAACATATCTGCGGCTTGCCCGCCATATACCGCGGTCTTGCGCCCCGAAAGCACATAGCCCTCGCCCTTGGCACTTGCCGAACAGGCAATCCCATCCAAGTCGTAAGGCGCTTCGATCTCGCTCACCGCAACTGCGTATTTCACTGCGCCTGCAATCAAAGCCTCACAATCTGCACCCGCAGCCACCAACAGGCGCGCCGCCATCGCAGCCCCCAAAACAGGCTCGGGGCATAGCACGCGTCCCATGGCCTCAAACACCACAGAGATGTCGAAACCCGCTCCACCAAAGCCACCCGCATCCTCAGGCACCAAGGCCCCGAGCACACCCAATTCTGCCATCTCCTCCCACTTAGACGGGTCATGGCAGGGCAGCGCGTAAGCAATCTTGTTGCGGTGCTCGACCGGGTATTGCTCTGCCAAAAACCGGTTCAAGCTTTCCGAGAGCATCCGGCGATCTTCTGTCAGGTTGAAATCCATCTCTCAGAGCTCCAATGCCGCTTTGGTCAAAATATTGCGCTGAATTTCGTTTGAACCGCCAAAGATCGACGTCTTGCGATTGTTGAAATACCGCGCCGCGTTATGGGCCGTATCTTCGGGGCCAAACATCAGGTTGCCTTCCATAACATGACCGGGGAAGGGGGCCGCCACCGGGCCAAGCGCTCGCCGTGCGAGGTCTTTAAACTCTTGGTGAATGACCGTGCCCTTGATCTTGAGGATAGATGTTTCCGGTCCCGGCGCACCCTGCTCCTGCGCTTTGAAGAGCATCCGCATATTGGTGATTTTCATTGCCTCAAGGTCGATCTCTGCTTTCGCAATCCGGGCCGCAAAAAGTGGGTCCTGCGCCAAAGGCTTGCCATTCCGGCGCACTTTGCGCGCCAAGGCTTTGACTTCTTCCAGTGCCTGCATCGAGAAACCAACCCCAGCAATCCCCGTGCGCTCATGGCTCAACAGGAATTTGGCAATCGTCCAGCCCTTGTCTACCTCGCCCACCAGATTGCCATAAGGCACACGGACATCGGTAAAGAACACCTCATTGACCTCGTAACCACCCTCAATGAGCCGAATAGGCCGCACCTCGATGCCCGGCGTTTTCATATCGACGAGGATAAACGAGATACCCTCTTGCTGCTTGGCGTCCGGGTTGGTCCGGCACAGACAAAAGATCTTGTCCGCATGCTGGCCCAGCGTGGTCCATGTTTTCTGACCATTGATCACCCACTCATCACCCTCATGTATCGCCCGGGTCTTGAGCGATGCCAGATCCGATCCAGCCCCCGGCTCCGAGTAGCCCTGACACCACCAATCCTCCCCCGAGAGGATGCGTGGCAGGTAATAGTCCTGCTGTTCCTTCGTGCCAAATTTTTGCAGCACAGGCCCCAACATCGACAGCCCGAACGGCACAATCCGTGGCGCATAGGCGCGGCAGCACTCTTCCTCAAAGATATGACGCTGCACCGGGGTCCATCCCGGTCCGCCAAACTTCTTGGGCCAGATCGTCGCGAGCCAACCCTTGCGCTGTAGAATGGCGTGCCATTCTTCCATGATAGGTTTCGTCAACTCACCGCCTGAGCGCACGATATCAGACATCTTCGTCGGCAGTGCTTCTTCAAGATAGGCACGCACTTCGTCGCGAAATGCGATGTCATCTTTGCTATAGCTCAGGTCCATCTCAAGCCTCCTTGTTCAGATCTGCGAAGGTGCCACCATCTTTGGCCATCCGCGCCAAGATGTCCGGAACCTGCCAATAATGCGGGTCTTCCTTGGCATAAGCTTCGATCCGCGCCACCAGTTCTTTTGCGCCAATCGCGTCGGCATAATGCAGTGGTCCGCCGCGGAACCGTGGGAATCCGTACCCAAAGAGAAACACCATATCCACATCCAGCGGGCGCCGCGCCGTGCCATCTTCGACCACGCGCGCCGCTTCGGAAATCATCGCCGTCATGTAGCGGTCCACGATCTCTTCATCGCGGAAAGGCCGCGGCGTGATGCCTTTCTCGGCACGCACCGCGTCGATGATCGCCAGCGTTTCCTCATTGGGCACCGTCGTGCCGCCCTCGTAAATATAATAGCCACGCCCTGCCTTGCGACCAAACCAGCCGTTTTCACAGACCTTGTCCGCAACATCACCGGCATAGCGCTCCGCCGGATTGCGCGTAGCGGCTTTGCGCTTTCGGGTCATCCAGCCAATATCGAGCCCAGCCAAATCACCCACCTTGTGGGGCCCCATGGCAAAGCCAAACCCCTCCAACGCGGCGTCTACTTGCATCGGACTCGCGCCATCGAGCACCAGATAAGACGCGGTTTTCGAATAATGCGAAAGGATGCGGTTGCCAATGAACCCATCGCAAACACCCGCACGCACGCCCACCTTGCCCAAAGCCTTGGCAAGCACAAAACCCGTCGCCACAACATCCGGCGCGGTCTTGTCCGGCACAACGATTTCCAACAACCGCATCACATGCGCCGGGCTAAAGAAATGTAGCCCCAAAACATCTTGCGGTCGCTTGGTAACGGCAGCGATCTCATTGATGTCGAGGTAAGAGGTGTTCGAGGCCAATATGGCACCGTCTTTGCAAATCGCATCAAGCTTGGTGAAGATCTCTTTCTTCACCTCCATCTGCTCAAACACCGCCTCAATGACCAGATCCACATCAGCCAAATCGCCCATGTTCAACGAGGGCTCCAACGCGCTCAGAACCGCGTCGCGCTTTTCAGCCTTCAGCTTGCCACGCTGCACCGCGCCATCGATATTCTTGGTGACGGTGGCAATCCCGCGTTTGAGCCCATCTTCGGCCACTTCGATCAAGCGCACCGGCAGGCCCGCGAGCAAACACGCCGTCGCGATCCCCGACCCCATCGTGCCGCCACCAATCACACCAACCTTGGTCAAAGGCCGCGAAGGGCCTTTTGCTTCGGCAATATTTGAAACTGCGCGTTCACCAAAAAATGCATGGATCATACCCGCCCGTTGCGGCGTCTGCATCGAGTCCATGAAAGCCTGACGCTCGATCTTCAGCCCCTCGCTGCGCGGCAGATATGACGCGCGCACGGCTTCGACGATTTTGTGGCACGAGAACATATGCGCCTGCGTCTTTTTCAGCATCTCTGCAGTGTCGTTTAGCGCCTTATCATCTTTTGGCGTCACCAGATCGCAGGTGCGCCGCGTGACAAGCGCGCCCGCGACAACGTCTTGCGCTGCCTTTAAGGCCACCTCGCGCGGATCGCCCACAACCAGTCTGTCAATCAGGCCCTTTTCCAAGGCTTCTTTGGCTGCAACTTGTCGACCCGACAGCGCCATGTCCAAAGCCATCGGAATACCCGCCAGACGTGGCACGCGCTGCGTGCCTCCCGCACCCGGCAAAAGCCCCAAGTTGATTTCAGGCAGGCCAATCTTCAGGCCTTCAATACCCACACGCGCATGACAGCTTAATCCGAGTTCAAATCCACCCCCCAAGGCCGTGCCATGCATCACCGCAACCACGGGAATGGCACTGTCTTCTATGACGTTGAATACATCAGGCAGAGCAGGCGGCATCGGTGGCTTGCCAAATTCGCGAATATCCGCCCCCGCAACAAAGGTTCGGCCAGCGGCATAGATCCCGATCGCTTGAACGACGCCTTCGGAATTCAACACCTCAATCGCCTGCTGCAACCCCTGCCGCACCGCGAGGCCCGTCGCATTCACTGGCGGATTATTAATGCAAACGAGCGCAATCGCACCCAATTCTTCAATACTAATCGGATCATTGATTGCGCGGATCGCGGCCATGCTTTTGTTCTCCATCCCTTATCAGGTTGAGAAACTATAGCGCGACTCAGGGCACGTCAATTGTGTGGAATTGAATTCTACGCTGCGGAATTTTTTAACCAAAGGGCGGCGTGTTGCCCAGCCCAAAGCCCGGTCGCCAAACACCCCGTCAGCAAATATCCACCCGTAGGCGCTTCCCAATCAAGCATCTCACCGCAGGCAAAAACTCCGGGCCTCGAGCACAGCATAAGCCCCGCATCCAAAGCGTCAAAGCGTAATCCGCCCGCCGTCGAAATCGCCTCATCCATCGGGCGCAGCCCAAGATGGCGCAGCGGCAATCGCTTGAGTGTCGGAGCCAAATCATCCGGCAAGGGACGGGCAAACTCCTGCAATAGCGCCAGCTTGACCGGATCAAGCCGCAGCACTTTCCGCAAATGATTACTGAGGCTCTCTTTCCCGCGCGGCCGCGCCAAACGCTCGCGCACCATGGCCTCATCCAGATCAGGCAATAAATCGGCAAAAAGCGCTTCCCCTTCGCGCAAAGCAGGCGTCAGCGGGTAAAGCCCACCGCCCTCCAGCCCTCGCGCCGAAATCACCGCCTCGCCCCGGCTTGTCAGCGCCCCAGCCTGAAACGACACCGCCTTGAGCGGCTGACCATAGACTTTCGCCATATGCGACGACCATGCCATGTCCAACCCGGCATTCGCGGGGGCAAACGGTGCGACGTCTGGCGTGAACTGCGCGGCCCATGCACCATCAGAGCCAAGCCGCTGCCAGCTGGCGCCACCCATCGCCAAAACGACACAGTCCGGCGCCATGCGCTGCGGGCCTTGCGGTGTCTCAAAACGCCACTCCGCGCCGTCCCATCCCACCCAACGCCAGCGCGTCCGTATCTCCACACCCAAACCAGTCACCTCCGCCAGCCAAGCGCGCAATAGGGGCGAGGCCTTCATCACCTTGGGAAACACCCGCCCCGATGACCCGGTAAACACCTCTTGCCCCAAGGCCCGCGCCCAAGCCTGCGTCTGTTCTGGTCCAAACGCCGCCAGCATCGGCGCAAGCACACCAGAAGCCGCGCCATATTGCGCGCGAAACTTCACCAGCTCCTCGTCCTTGGTCAGGTTCAGCCCGGATTTGCCCGCCATGAGAAACTTGCGGCCCACCGAGGGCTTCGCCTCCGCCACAACCACCGACACGCCCGCTCGCGCCAGCGCACCCGCAGCCATCAGCCCCGCTGGGCCTGCACCAATCACCAATGCGCGGCTCATTTGGCCTGCCGCAACTCGACCACCCGATGCGGATAAGGCACTTCTATCTCCGCCTCTTTGAGCGCGTTCCACACGGCAAACAGCACTTGCGACCCATACTTGTTCTTGCCGTCGTCAATACCGTTCACCCAGTATTCCACCGCAAAATCGACACCACTCTCGCCAAATGCTCGCAATTCACAATCAGGCCCTTCCGGGGCTTTAAGCACAAACGGCAAGGCGGCCACAGCCCGCTCGATCAGCTCTGGCACTGTATTCAGATCCGTTTCATAGGACACCGAGAATAACGCCTCATAGCGGTTCGCGCTGCCTTGATCGGAATAGTTCACCACCCGGCTCGTGATGAAGTGATCGTTCGGCACGACAATCCATTTCCCGTCAAAGGTCTCCAGCACACAAGCGCGCGCCGTCATCTTGACGATAGTCCCCTTCTCACCACCATCCAGTTCGACGTAATCCCCCACCGTCGTTTGCCCCTCCAAGAGCAGGATAATCCCCGAGACAAAATTCGCTGCAATTTGCTGCAAGCCAAGCCCGATCCCAACGCCCAGCGCACCGCCAAGCACCGCGATCGCCGTCAGGTCGATCCCCATGATCGACATCAAAAGCAGGAATGCAGTGCCGAAAATCATCACTTGAGCGGCCTTGGTCGCCAACTCCCGCGTTGCGGGCCGCAGTTCCGCCTGCGCGCGGATTGCCTCTTCGGTGCGGTGGTTCGACCAGCGCCCAAGCCAAAACAGCAATGCCGCCGAAATACCGCCACGGATAAGCGACAATAGCGAAAACGAGATATTTCCCAGATTTATCTGAATTTCCGCCAACTTTGCTGTCACCGGATCAAGGATACCCAAAACGTAAAGGGCTGCGATCGGAACCAAAACAAACCGACCCAAAGCTTTGAGAAATGGATCGCTCAGCGTGTCTTTCACAAATGTCCGCACGGCGAGAAACAGGAAAAACCGTTTCCCGAATGCAATCACCGCTCCCGAGCCAAAAAGTGACCGCGTCACCCCCTCGCCGATCCCTGTAAGGACATAGGCCAAAAGCGGTAGCATCAGCGCCAACGCCAGCATACCCGCCCGTTTAACGAGCCCAACAATTCGGTTTTGCTTTGGTTGAACCGTCAGGATCGCCGACAATATCGGCTTCGCTTTGCGCGTGATGAGCACCGCCAAAAGGAAAGCGCCGACCAGAATCGCAAATTTTGACCATGCAGCCGGGCTTGTCACCCATTCCAGCGCCAGATCGTGCGCCTGACTGGCCCAGCCAAAAACTTTCGTCACGATTTCCGCTTGGTCCGCCACGCCCATCTCCTTATCTCTTCAGGTCCGATTAGGCCCGCTGATCACTTTGGATCAAGCAAAACCCAATTCCATCGTCCTTTGACACGCCAATGTGCCCGCTAGGCGATAGGCCCATTCCACTTGGTTTGGAATCCCCGCCGCACCACTTACCCCGCAATATAAATGGCGGCAAACGCTGATAGGTTGTGTTTTAGATCTGTATTGGCCACAATAGGCGTGGCTTCACCCGCTTCGAGGTTATTCCGCTGTCGGGCAAAAAGACCCCGAATCGCCGCATAGGCGATCACGCGTGCACCGTTTCTGCGCTGCGGATTTGCATCGCCAGCCGTGCATTAATCAGGCAGATGAGGCCTAAATCGCCGATCTGCTGCAACAATTTCTTACCGAGCGTGCACTCAGCGTCGAAACCATGGGCCGCGGCTATGCCTGGCTCGACACGGGGACCCATGGCAGCTTGCTGGATGCGGGGAATTTTGTCCGCACACTGGAAGACCGCCAAGGCCTGCAAACCGGGTCACCCGAAGAAATCGCATGGCAACAAGGCTGGATCAGCGACGAGGCCCTGCTAGAAATCGCCGCCCGCTATCAGAAAAACGCATATGGCAGCTATCTGGCCCAATTGATCAACTCGTAATGGCTCTATTCACCGCGCCCTCGGGGGGCTAGCGTGCCATCATGGATCACAGCGTTCTCGACAGTCGGTACTCCTGGAGCCGCCTAGGCCTCTCGCTCCTCATTGCCTGTGTCGGCAATGTTGGCATGTGGGCCATCATCGTGATGATGCCCAGCATGCAGGCGGATTTCGGTGTCGCACGTGGGGCGGCTTCACTCCCCTACACCGCGACAATGCTGGGCTTTGCCTTAGGCAACTTCCTTATCGGTCGTGTCGTGGATCGCTTTGGCATCACAGTGGCCCTCTGGGGCGCAGCTTTCGCTGTCGCCGCAGGCTTTGTAGGCTCAGCCTTTGCCCCCAACATTGAACTTGTCACCGCCTTGCAATTTCTCGCAGGTCTCGGCACCGCCGCCAGCTTCGGTCCTTTGATCGCTGACATTTCGCAATGGTTCCTCAAACGCCGGGGCATTGCGGTGGCCATCGCCGCATGCGGCAACTACCTCTCCGGCACGATCTGGCCCATGGCACTCAAGGGCATGATCTCCACTGGCGATTGGCGCGATGCTTACCTCGCCCTCGCCGTCATCGTCCTCGTCACGGTGCTCCCCCTGTCGCTCTTGCTGCGCCGCCGCGTACCGCTCGCGGCACAAGCCCATGCCGACGCCGTCTCTGCCGCGCGCGTCAGAACCTCAGGTTTCACCCCGACCCAACTCACATGGCTTCTTGGCATCGCAGGCATCGCCTGCTGTGTGGCCATGTCAATGCCACAGGTCCATATCGTCGCTTACTGTGCCGACCTTGGGTTCGGCCCGGCCGTAGGCGCAGAAATGCTCTCGGTCATGCTCTTTGGTGGGGTCATTTCACGGCTTGTTTCGGGCCTTCTTGCCGATCGTTTGGGCGGGGTGACCACGCTTCTTATTGGCTCCACCCTGCAAACCATTGGCCTGATGCTCTACCTGCCCTTTGATGGGCTGGTGCCGCTCTACGTCGTCTCTGCCATTTTCGGCCTCAGTCAGGGCGGTATCGTGCCTAGCTATGCCGTGATTGTGCGCGAATATCTTCCCGCCCGCGAGGCAGGCGCGCGCGTGGGCTTCGTCATGATGGCAACAATCCTCGGCATGGCCTTGGGCGGGTGGATGTCCGGCTGGATCTACGATCAAACCGGCAGCTACCTCTGGGCCTTCCTCAATGGCATCGGATGGAATGTGCTCAACATCGGGATCGTGGTCTTGTTGATCTACCGCGCCCGCACTGCCCGCCGCCCGGCAATGGCCTGAAGGTCGGCCACGTCATCAACGTCATCCAGTTGATCGACCAAGTGTACCGAGCGCCCCCGCAAACTTGCGATGCTTTGGGCCAATGTCTGCGGGCTCGACCAAGTCACACCAGAGAAAAGATTAGCCGGAACGCCGCGCACACGGCGCATCCCCACCAGCCAATATCCCCCATCGGACGCAGGACCGAACACCGCCTCGGACTGCCCAAGTGCCGTGAAAGCCCGCGCGACATGTGCCCGCGAGATGTCGGGAATATCTGCACCAATTATGCACACTGGGCCGGGCGGCAACTGCCGGAAAATCCGCGCCATCCGATCGCCCAGATCCCCCGCGCCCTGCGCCACCCGCGGCACTGCACGCAAAAACTCCGGCGCGCCCACCGCCACATCCGGCGCAACCGCCAGCACCAATTCCCAGCGTGGATCTATCAAGCGCCGTAAGTGCCGCAACTGCCAACGCATCCACCAAGTCGCGCGCACCGCGCCGATCCCTTTCGCCAGACGCGTCTTTACCCGCCCCGGTCGGGGCAGCTTCACCATCACCACCAAACGGCAGCGATACCGTGGATCAGGCGAAGTAATCGCGCAACATCCGGCCATAGATCGCTTTCAAAGCATGCACTTCCGCTACTGGAACCCGCTCATCCACCTGATGCATAAAATTGCCAACCAAACCGAATTCCACGACCGGACAATGCGATTTGACGAACCGCGCATCCGACGTGCCACCCGTCGTCGACATCACTGGGCTCAACCCCGTTTCCGCCTCGACAGCCTTGGCGACAAGAGCAGACAATGGGCCCGGCGGCGTCAAAAAGCTCTCTCCCGAGATCTTCACCGACATCTCCACACTCACATCATATTCGCCCGCCACCCGGTCCGCTTCATCCCGCAGCCAAGCCTGCAAAGAAGCACCAGAATGCAGATCGTTAAAACGAATATTCACCGTGCCACGGCATTGCGCCGGAATCACATTCGACGCCGCATTTCCGGTATCAATCGTCACCACGGCCAATGTAGAGGCATCGAAGTGATCCGTGCCCTCATCTAACGTGTGGCTGGCTAACCGATCCATGAGCCGCGCCATGGCAGGCAAGGGATTCTTGGCACGGTGCGGATAAGCAGAATGACCCTGCACACCTTTGACAACAAAATGCGCCGTCATCGAACCGCGCCGCCCGATCTTCATCATATCGCCCAATGTGGCAGGGCAGGTCGGCTCGCCGACAATGCACAGGCTCATCTGCTCGCCTTGGGCCGTCATCCAATCCAGCAACGCCACCGTGCCGTCGGTCGCATCGCCTTCCTCATCTCCCGTGATGGCCAAGACAACCGCGCCCTCAGGCGGCGAGGCCTGCACAAAATCCACCGCAGCAGCGGCAAAGGCCGCGACCCCCGATTTCATATCCGTCGCGCCCCGACCCCAAATCATCCCTTCGCGCAATTCTGCACCAAACGGGTCCACCGACCATGCCGCAGCATCGCCCACCGGCACCACATCCGTATGACCGTTAAACCCGAATGTCTTTGCATGCCCTTTGGCGCCCCACCGGGCATAGAGGTTGGAAGTGCCGTTGCGATCAACCCGCGCACAGTCAAATCCCGCCCCTGACAAAAGCGCTTCCAACGCCACCAATGCGCCACCCTCTTCCGGTGTCACAGAGGGGCAGCGGATCAACGTCCGCGTCAGTTCTGCCGCATCAACAGGGATGAAATCTTTGGCCATAGGACCCTCCATAAACCTCTCGATCAAGGGCTACAGCGGAACGCAGGAGGGTGCAAATGTGGCCGAAAGGTCGCATTATTATGGCAGAGCCGGAACAAATACCAACGCGCTCCTTAACATCTTTTCGGATATGTTGTTAACCTTTTGGTAATAATATGACCCGAGGCAGGGCGTGAGCAGCCGGTTCGCAACGTCGAACTGAACGAGCAGTTAAGAGTTAGAAAAACGCGGCGACGGGGGCATACCTCCGCGACGAAAATGTTGGCTGATCATCGCCTATCCCGGGCTCCTGATTTGGGGCTAGGACATGGTTACGGCATCTGAACTTCCAATCAATTCCAATGCATCAGCGTTGGTGATGGCTAATGAAATCTTTGGCAGCGGTGTCACTGTTGTTAACGCCAGCTATACTGGCGACAATCTCTCATCAGCTACCTATTCCAATGGTCTCGCCACCGCCCCCGGTGTCGTGCCCGGCGATACAGGTGTGATCCTCTCTACAGGCTATGCCCGTGACTTCACCAACAGCTTCGGTCAGTCCAACCAGTCCACTGGAACCTCCACCAATACCACGGGCCAAAACGGCAACTCCCAGTTCAACCAAGCCGCAGGCGCCTTTACCTATGACGCCTCCTACCTGACGGTCGACTTCATCCCGACAGGCAATGTGATGACGATGCAATTCGTCTTCGCATCCGAGGAATACCCTGAATACACCAACGGCATTTATCAGGATTTCGTCGGCGTCTGGGTGAACGGCGCACAAGTTGATCTGGCCATCGGCGACGGGGATGTCGACCCAAGCAACCTCAACAACAGCAACAATCAAAGCCTCTTTATCGACAACACCCAAGACCAGTTCAACACCGAAATGGACGGCTTCACCGTCACTATGACGCTGAAAATGACGGTGGTGCCGGGGCAGGTAAACACCTTCCGGATCGGCATCGCCGATGTGAATGACTCGAGCTATGACTCCACAGTTCTGATCGCAGGCAACTCGGTGCAAACCGCCCTCATCGCCAATGACGATGACATCACTATGGGCATCAACTCCACCCAAACCCTTAATGTCCTGGCCAATGATACAGGCCCCGGCAACTCCACCCTGACCATCACCCATATCAACGGCCAAGCCGTCACCGCAGGCTCAAGCGTCACGCTGGTCACGGGCCAAGTCATCACCCTCAATGCAAATGGCACCCTCTCCGTTGCCACCGATGGCGATACCGAAAGCGTCAACTTCACCTATAAAGTTGCCGCAGGCGGCGGCAACGGCCTCTCAGACACAGCCTTCGTCACAGTCAATCAAGTGCCCTGCTTTGTCGCCGGCACCATGATCCTCACCACCGACGGCGAGCGCCCAGTCGAAACCCTCACTCCCGGCGATCTGGTCATTACCAAAGACGACGGCCCGCAGCCTCTGCGCTGGATCGGGCGCCGCTCCGTGCCAGCCAAAGGCGATTTTGCTCCGATCCATATCGCTCCCAACACCTTCGGCAATCACCGTGCCTTGCTGCTTTCACCGCTCCATCGCGTGCTGATCCGCGACGCACTGGCCGAACTGCTTTTTGGCGATGCCGAGGTGCTTGTCGCCGCGAAAGACTTGGTGAACGATCGCTCAGTGCGCCGCATCGAAGGCGGTGAGGTCGAATATGTCCACATCCTCTTCGACCGCCATCAAGTGGTGCTCTCCGAAGGTCTCGAAACCGAAAGCTTCCTGCCCGGCCCCCAAATTCGCGACAGCTTCGAAGCCGAGGCACTCGAAGAAATCTGTTCCCTCTTCCCCGAAATCGACCCCTCCACAGGGGACGGCTACAGCCCGGCCGCTCGCCGCACCCTCAAAGGGTTCGAGGCGCGGGTTCTAGCATCAGTAAAGGCCGCATAATTATGGCATGGGTAGGTATTTCCACACGTGACGATTCCCGCTTCAGCCCCACGGGGCTCGGCAGCGATGCAGGTCGCTCGCGCCTTCTTGCAGATGCCGATGCACCGGGCGCGCTGCTCTCGCATGGCACATTGATGATCGAAGCGGTGCTCCCCTCCGAAAACCGTCCTATCACGCTTCTTGCTTTCAAACGGCACGGCGCATGGGAAACCTCTTTTGTGCTGCGCGCCTTGCACGGTCGCGGCATCGTTTTGGTCATCGAGCAAGCGGGTCGCGTGCTGCATTCCACGCTCACCCACCTCAGCGACACTCATGATGAAACCGTCCGCATCAGCTATAGCTGGGACGCCCCCGCCCTCTTAGGCACCCTATCTCTCGAAGTTGTCGGCGCGCCGCAAACCCTGATCGTTCCAGTTACTGCTCCACCGCCCTTCCTGCTCTCGGACCTGCGCGCCGTCTTCTCCGACGCCCGTCACCGCACCATGGATCCCGAAACCACATTTATCGCACTTTCCGACGAAATAGAGCCTGTTGGCCCTCAGCCTAGCCTCTCTCTTCATGCCCATGTGCTCACCGAAACGGGTTGTGTTGCCGCTGGCCGTCTAAAGGTCGGCGACAAGGTGCGCGCCGCATCGGGTCGCCTTGTGCCGATCCTCGCATTGCTGCGCCGCACCGTGCCGGCCTTGGGGCGTTTCGCCCCCGTGCTGCTGCGCGCACCCTATTTCGGTCTGCGCGAAGACATCCTCGTGGCTCCCAATCAGCGGCTCGTCATCGGCGGCTCTGATGTGGAATATCTTTTCGGTGAAGAAGAAGTGCTGGTGCCCGCCCGCCACCTCATCAATGGCGTCGCCGCAATTCAAGCCGCCGGCAGTCCAACCGTGACATGGGCCCAGATCGTCCTGCCCGCGCATGAGGCAATCCATATCTCAGGCACGCAAATGGAAAGCCTGTTCCTTGGTCGCATCCGCCGCAAACCCGAGCTTCTGACCCATAGTCTGCTTTCTGGCATTGATCGGGCAAAGCTGCCCGAACACGCCAACCCAAGCCACCTCGTGCTGCGCCAGTTCGAGGCAATCACCCTCGCCCATCGCCGCGCCGCCTAGCGCCTTAGCGAAATGCGGCGCCGGGTCGGATCATCCCGGTCTCTATACCGTTCCAATTGCGAATGGGCGCGTTCAGGCGTTTGCGCGCGGCGGGATGCGCCGCATCCAGCAAACCAAGCTGAACCAAGATCGCCGTAATCGCCGCCTCCGCGCCCCGCGTGCCACCATCAACGACTTTCAGCGCAACACCCAGTTTCTTCTCGGGGATGATCGCAATGAAAAACGCCTCTGCTCCGGTCTTCAACGCGACGCGCCCCTCCATCGCCCGCATCAACTCGGTGCAAGCCCGCCCTTCGCCCGCCACCAATTCAGGATGAAGCCGCATCGCTTTAGCCAAACGCGCCGCAGCCGACGCACGCACACCTGATCCCTCTTCCGCTGCTGCAAAAAAGGCCATCGCGCGCGCCATTCCATGTAGCGTCGTGGCAAAGTTCGGAGCCGAACAGCCATCAATGCCAAACCCGGGCGAGCTTTCGCCAGTCACGCTCTCAAACGCTTCCAAACATGCCTTCTGCACCGCATGATCCGGGGTCACGTAATCCGGCCCTGCCTTCAGATGCCGCGTCAAAGTAAGAAACCCGGCATGTTTGCCAGAACAGTTGTTATGTACCTGACAGGGCTTTTCCCCCGCCCGGATCAGCGCCTCCATCGTCGGGCGATCCGAGGGCTCCTGCGGTCCACACCGAAAGTCACTATCCGACAGTCCCAGATTTCCCAACCACGCGTTGACCCGGTCCGTGTGGATCGCCGCCCCCTGATGACTGGCACAAGACAGCGCCAGTTGCTCAGTGGTCAATCCATGTGCATCCGCTGCCCCGCTTTCGATCAATGGCAGCGCTTGTAACATCTTCGACGACGAGCGCGGCATCACCACCACTGTCGGATCGCCCCATGCCTGCACGATCTCTCCATCGGCCCCACAAATCACGGCGTGACCCAAATGAACGCTCTCCAAGAACGGTCCCCGCCAGATTTCTGCCATTGGAACTGCTGCGTTCATCCCTTTTCCCCTTCACGGTTGTGCGAATTTCCGCCAACGGGTCTTTCGCCCATGGCAGATTTCAGGCTAATGTAGCAGGATCGAGAAGGAAATGGCCTGACGCAACAAGAACCGCTCCTGAAGCGGCAGCTCAGTCCGAAGCAATGAGGCACAGAACAGCTTGGAGGCTGCTCGCATGACATTCACCTTAGTCCGCGGTTTTGCCGCTTCCCTGCTCCTTGCCACCGTATCGGCCATGGCAACTGGGGCTCAGGCTCAACAAACCTCCACCAATCAGGTGGCCGCCAAAACCGACTGGTCGGTTTTCGAAGATAAAGACCCTCGCGAATGCTGGGCCGTCTCAACGCCCAAAGAAACCGTCAACACCAAAGATGGCCGCGTCGTCGCGGTCAAACGCGGCGAGATCCTCTTCATGACCTTCTTTCGCCCCGGCGCGGGCGTTTCTGGTCAAGTCGCTTTCACCGGCGGCTACCCTTTCGCAAATGGCTCCACCGTCAATCTCAACATCGGCGGCACGCAGTTCGAGCTATTCACCGAAGGCGAATGGGCATGGCCGTCCTCTGCGGCAGATGACACCAAAATCATCGCTGAATTGAAGCGCGGCGCCAATGCCGTGCTCTCCGCCCGCTCGGGTCGGGGCACCCAAACCAAAGACAGCTTCTCGCTCTCCGGCTACACAGCCGCCGTCGATGAGGCCTCCAAGCGCTGCAAATAATCGCAGCTCGGAGCAATCAAATCAAAAGGCGGCCCTCTTGGGTCGCCTTTTTGTTTGATGACCTACCGGGCCACTGGTTTGCCGCCATCAATGCGTCTCTGGTTCAGCCGAAAATGAAATCGTCCTGCGTCAAAGCACCCGATGCGACATTGCTCAACAGCAGATAGGGATGATCGGTATCCACATAAACCAACACCCCCTCCCCATCGTTATAGTTAAATTGCGCCACATTCTCCCACGTCGTGCCCGCGAAATGCGAATAATCCAGCACATCTTCGCCGCGCGTAAAATCCTCCACGCGCACGGTCGCATAGCCAATCGTTGGCTCAAAGACGAAGATATCGGCTCCATCCCCGCCCCACAGCACATCATTCCCGCTCACAGTGACCAACGTATCATTGCCAGCGCCTCCATAAAGCGTGTCTGAACCGCCCGAACCACCGCTCAGCCAATCACTGCCCGCGTCCCCATAAATCTCATCCCAGCCAGCGCCACCATCGATAACATCCGCGCCTGCACCGCCGAAAATCGTGTCATTGCCATCGATGCCCCCCAGCAATGTGTCCTCTCCGGCACCGCCGAAAATCAGGTCACTCTGCCCACCGCCATCAATCGAATCGTTCCCCTTGCCGCCCACCAGAATGTCATTGCTTCCATCGCCAAACAGCGTGTCATCACCGTCATTGCCAAACAGCGTATCGGCCTGTGCGCCACCATGCATCTCGTCGTTCCCGACGCCGCCACGCAACAAATCCGCGCCTGACCCGCCCATAAGCACATCGTGCCCGGCACCTCCGAAAATCATGTCATCGTCTTGCGCGCCGTCGATCTGGTCATTGCCGATCCCACCAAAAAGCTTGTCGCCGCCCGAACCGCCCAACATTTCGTCATTCCCCGCGCCGCCCAACAGCATGTCATCCCCGGCGCTTCCCGAAAGCGCGTCATCTCCGGCCCCGCCAATCAGCGTGTCATTCCATTCGCGACCAAAGACCATGTCATCCCCGTCGCCCGCCGCAACCCGCGTGTCCCGGTCCGCCGCGATCATCGTTTCGCCACGCTCAGAGCCTCGCATCGAAATGCGTCCATCATCCTCCAAAGTCACAACCCATCCCGCGACTTGATCCACCCCACCATACAGATGCGCGATCGCTAATTTGTCGAACGGGGCAAGATCAGTCGCATAGGGCGACTTGATCTGATAGGTCATCACCGAATTGTCCTGCGTATCCAAAACAGGATCAAGCGTCGCTGTGTCTTCTGCATGCGGATGCTCCAAGCCCATCGCATGCCCCAACTCGTGCAGGTTCAACTGGTAGCCATAGCGCCCCGGCTCCATGTTTTTCACGCCGTTCACAAAGCCGCCCCGCGATGTGTAGCTCTCCGTGGACTGCGCCATCGACGCCCATCCCCCCACGCCTCGCACATCCGCGCCACGTACATTGATCATCGCCTCGCCTGTGACCTCAACAAAGATCACTCCGGCAATCGCTTCATACTGTGCCAGCACATCACGGAAATATCCGCGCTGCACGTCACTGAAAGACCAGTAAGCCGAGACATCAAAAGCCGAGTCCACCGGGTCGGGCAAATTGGCGGTTTCCACAAACGAATATGTCACCACAACAGATGTCCCGACATCCGTCATACCGTTCCAGCGCAGCGAATTCGAATCGAGATAGGCCAAAAGCGCCGTGTAATCGTTCACAAATGCCATCGTAACTCCTCTCGTTTCCGTGGCTCTATCCCGAAATTTGGGCAAGAGTGCGACACCTCACAGGCACATCTTCGGCTTGGTTTTGCTTAATCATCAGCCCATCTTGGCCAAAAGGAGCGAATTGGTTTCAAATTCCCCCGAGATCGCCTATATCGCCCGGATACCAGCGACAGGCCCCATCATGACCGCATCCGCCCCTATCACGCAGGACGTCCACACGATCCCCCGCAAATTGCCGGAAGGGGGCAAGCCAAATCTCATTGGCCTGACGCGTGACCAAATGCATGCCGCGCTCATCGCTGCGGGCACGCCCGAAAAACAGGCCAAGATGCGGGTCAATCAAGTCTGGCAATGGCTCTACCATTGGGGCTGCCGCGATTTCTCGGTCATGACCAACCTCGCCAAGGATTACCGCGCGCTGCTTCAGGCGAATTTCACCCTCGAAATCCCCGAAGTTGTCTCAAAGCAAGTCTCCGCCGACGGTACACGCAAATACCTCGTCCGCATTCAGGGCGGCCACGAAGTGGAAACCGTCTACATTCCCGAGGAAGACCGTGGCACGCTCTGCATCTCCTCACAGGTGGGCTGCACGCTCACCTGCTCTTTTTGCCATACCGGCACGCAGAAACTCGTCCGCAATCTCACCGCCGCAGAAATCGTCGGCCAAGTCATGCTGGCGCGCGACGACTTGGGTGAATGGCCTGCACCCGGCACAGGCTCTGGTGACAACGGCCCGCGTATGCTCTCCAACGTTGTGCTGATGGGTATGGGCGAACCGCTCTACAATTTCGACAATGTCCGCGACGCAATGAAAATCGTCATGGATGGTGAAGGCATCGCACTTTCGCGCCGCCGCATCACCCTGTCCACCTCCGGTGTTGTGCCCGAAATTGCCAAAACCGCTGAAGAGATCGGCTGCCTGCTGGCAATCTCCTTCCATGCCACCACCGATGAAGTGCGCGACAAGCTTGTGCCAATCAACAAGCGCTGGAACATCGAAACTCTGCTCAACACCTTGCGGGACTATCCCCGCCTGTCCAACTCCGAGCGGATTACCTTTGAATATGTAATGCTCAAAGACGTAAACGATTCCGACGCAGACGCGCGCCGCTTGGTGCGCCTCATCGCGGGCATCCCGGCCAAGATCAACCTGATCCCCTTCAACGAATGGCCCGGCGCACCCTACCAGCGCTCCGACTGGTCCCGCATCGAGAAATTCGCTGACATCATCTATAAAGCGGGCTACGCCTCTCCGATCCGCACACCGCGCGGCGAAGATATCATGGCGGCCTGCGGTCAGTTGAAATCCGCCACCGAACGTGCCCGCAAATCCCGCGCTCAAATCGAGGCCGAAGCCGGGGTGTCCTCCGGCTCCTGATCGTTTCCAAATTTCTCATAGGCAAGCGGCGCCAGCGCCATATCCGCGCCTTAATTGTTTCGATATGCCCCGATAATACCTTTTTGGCGCGCGATTGTTGCCGTTAACCAAAGCAAATCTGACTTCATCGGAAACAATCAACGATGGAGCCCATGATGGCCACCGCCTTCGCCACAGAGACCACCGGCATCAATGCCACCCTGCAACTTCTCCGGGACACGCGCGCACGCACCCTGTCGCGCCGTGAATGGCAGCACGTTCTGCGCGGCTATGGCTTCGACCTGCGTCGGACGTTGCATGGCACGACCCTTGTCAAACTGCCGCATAATCAGGAAATTTGTGAACTCCCCGCCGATCTTTGCGCGTAATTTTCTTCACGCCCGACCCGGAGATTCATCTTTTCTGAACGAATTATGCCTCAGTCTCGAGTCACCATCAGGGCACAGCCCTTTCATTCGGAGACCTGCAATGCATCACTTCGGAAAAAACGCCTTCCTTACGGTTGAGATCCTTAACCTAATCCGCGACGACATCGCTTGCGCGACAGACGATAGAGACCTGCAAACGCGCCTCGCCCGCAACGGCTATGGCTTCCGCGACACCGCACAGGGTCGCATGCTGGTCACTCTGCCGCATCAGGTCGAGGTTTGTCAGCTGGTTGTCTGATCGCCACACGCGCCCTCAGCCGCACAAAATACCTCGAACGCCTCTTCGGCCGTTTCGACATACGTAATCAGCTTGAGGTCATCAGGGCCAATCGTGCCCGCATCGGCCAAGGCCTGCCAATTAATGATCCGTTCCCAAAAGGCGCGGCCAAACAGCAAAAACGGCACGGGCTTCATCCGCCCGGTCTGAATAAGCGTCAACGATTCAAACATTTCGTCCAATGTGCCAAACCCACCGGGAAACACACAGATCGCATTCGCGCGCATCAAGAAATGCATCTTGCGAATGGCAAAATAGTGAAAGTTGAAACACAGATCCGGCGTCACATACGCATTGGGTGCCTGCTCATGTGGCAAGACGATGTTTAGACCAATGGAAATACCGCCCGCCTCCTGCGCGCCACGGTTTCCGGCTTCCATCACCCCCGGTCCACCACCCGTGACAACGATATCGCGCTTGCCGCCCATCGCCAGCGAGCGCTCCGTCACCATACGCGCAAATCGCCGCGCCTCGTCATAATATCGAGACAATTCCGCCAGATAGGGCGTCTTCGCTTGGGCCTTCTTCTCTGGCTCCGGGATGCGTGCACCCCCAAACAGCACCACCGTGCTCTCCACGCCATATTCGTCCATCAGCAGCTGCGGCTTGAGCAATTCCAACTGCAACCGAACCGGGCGCAGCTCCTCTCGCTCCATGAACGCCTCATCCGCAAAGGCCAACTTATACGACGGGGCGCGCGTCTGGGCGGTATCGGGAATGTCCCGCGCCGTTTCTATATCCTGACGACTGTCCCGAAAGGGATGGGTGCGGCGATGACGTGCCATACTGGTCTCCTGCTTGCGCTTATACGTCAGACCTATAACGTACCCCTCCAAATTGCCAGCAAGGGAGCCAGCATGGACTGGTCCGCCGAGATCACTTTTGCGCTTCGCCGCATTGCCCCCCATATCCGGCGTACGCCGACAATGCCGCTCGCATTTGCTGGCCTGCCGCTCATCGAGTCCAAACTCGAACACCTGCAACACACCGGCACATTCAAGGCGCGCGGCGCTTTCAATTCACTCTTGGCCAACACCGTTCCCTCAGCAGGTATCACCGCCGCATCCGGGGGCAATCACGGTGCCGCTGTTGCCTTCGCCGCGCATAGTTTGGGTCACAAAGCTCAAATCTTTGTCCCCGAATTGGCAGGCCCGGCAAAGATCGCCCTGATCAAACGCACCGGCGCTGATCTCACCATTGTGCCCGGCACCTACGCCGAGGCCGCCATCGCCGCCGAAGCCTATGCCGCCGAAACAGGGGCTATCCAGATTCATGCTTATGACAGCCCGCACACTGTTGCAGGCCAAGGAACGCTGATGATGGAATGGGAAGATCAGGGCCTTGAGGCAGATACCGTGCTCATCGCCGTTGGGGGCGGTGGGTTGATTGGCGGCGCACTGGCTTGGCTGCGTGGACGACGCAAGGTTGTCGCAGTAGAGCCCGAAAACTGCGCGACGCTCGCCAACGCGCTCAACATCGGCCCGGAAACCGAAACCGCCGTATCCGGCGTCGCAGCCAACGCCTTGGGGGCGCGCCGCATCGGCCGTATCGCCTATGGTCTGGCCAAAGACCACGAGGCGCCCTCCGTTCTTGTCACGGATACCGCGATCGTCGAGGCGCAAAAACGCCTTTGGCAAGACTACCGCCTCTTGGTCGAGCCGGCCGGAGCCTGCGCGCTGGCCGCCCTTCTGTCAGGAGCCTATGTGCCCGCCCCCGGCGAACGCGTCGCCGTCCTTTTGTGCGGCGCAAATCCGGCTCCTGACCCCCTTGGGTAACGCCCTGCTATGCAGTCGCATTGCACAGCCCACACCTTGCCTATAGACGCCTTTCTCACAGATCATCAGCGAAACAGGGGAGCACCATGTCCAACGCCGCACTCGAAGCCGCCATTGAAGCCGCCTGGGAAGCCCGCGACAGCATCACACCCGCCTCCAAAGGCGAAGCCCGCGATGCCATCGAAGCAACCCTCTCCGCGCTAGACGCAGGCACGCTCCGCGTCGCCGAACGTCAGGCCGATGCCAATTGGCACGTCAACCAATGGGCCAAAAAGGCCGTGCTCCTTGGCTTCCGTCTCAAAGATATGGAACCCCTCGCTGGCGGCCCGCAGGACAGCACCTATTGGGACAAGGTCGATACAAAATTCAAAGGCTGGGACGACGCCAAGTGGCGCGCCGCAGGTTTCCGTGCTGTGCCCGGCGCCATTGTCCGCCGCTCCGCGCATATCAGCAAAGGCGTTGTTCTCATGCCGTCTTTCGTCAACTTGGGCGCCTTCGTTGACGAGGGCACCATGGTCGACACTTGGGCCACGGTTGGCTCTTGCGCCCAGATTGGCAAGAACGTCCATCTTTCCGGCGGTGTCGGCATCGGCGGCGTGCTTGAACCCATGCAGGCAGGCCCCACGATCATCGAAGATAACTGCTTCATCGGCGCACGCTCTGAAGTGGTCGAAGGGTGCATCGTCCGCGAAGGATCCGTTCTTGGTATGGGCGTGTTCATCGGCAAATCCACCAAGATCGTCGACCGTGAAACCGGAACCGTGATGTATGGCGAAGTGCCGTCCGGTTCCGTCGTTGTCGCAGGGTCCATGCCCTCGAAAAACGGCATCAACCTCTACTGCGCGGTCATCGTCAAACGGGTAGACGCGCAAACGCGCTCCAAAACCTCGATCAACGAGCTGCTGCGCGACTGATAACTGCGGTTGTTTCTGGGCGGCGCACCTGTGCGCCGCTCATTCTTTTCGCGTAGCGCCCCTCCGGGATGCACAATAACCACCCCGCCTTCTGACGTCGCCGCAACAACCGCAGCCCATCACGGCGGGTCAACAACCGCCCACAAGCCTGCGCGGAGGGATGCTCCAGCAAGCGTTCCTCGTCATAACCCAAAGCCGCCGCCAATTCGGCCCGCCGCGTCTTGCCCAAGCTTCGCAAAACCCCCGGCGCAATCAATAGCGTTTCGCACGCCACCCCCTCGGCCCATACCGCCGAATGGCAATCAACCAGAAAATGCACATAGCGCACCTCTTCCGGTGCTTGAATTTGGTTTATCCCCGGCAAGCCGACATAAGTCAGCGCGGGCACCAGACGCATCTCATCGCCTGCTGTCTTGGCAGGTACGCACAGCCGGTGCTGCGGTGATAGCCGCAACCGCCGTCGTGGCAAGTTTTGCCCAAATGCACCCGCCTCTATCTCAATCGGCCACGCACGATCCGAGGGCGCCACAAATCGGCTCTCCGAAATCCACCGGATCCGCGCCGTCTGACCATCAATCGTGAAAACCTGATCACCGATTTGCAAATTTTCAACCGCAACCGCACCCTGCGGTGTCGATATCTGTGTGCCCGCTGCGAAACAAACCGGGTTGAGCGTATTGGCGTTGTATCCCACCTCATCAACACTCAGCACCATCATGATCGCGCCAAGGAAATTCGGCTCGCCATCCGGGAAGGCAAACAATAGACGCCCCGTCGCATGGTCTTCGAAAACAATTACATCCTTCGACGCACCCAGCGGCACAATCAGACCAAAGCCAATATCGACCCCTGGAGTCGCGGTGCCAGAGCCGACCATCGTCACAGCGCGCCCCCCCACCGTGACCTCTTCACCCACGTAAAGCACCCCGGTATCGTCAACGATATTCGCCCCGGTGACTGAACTTCCAAAGCTACTCAACAACATATTAACATTGCCGCTGAACAGGGCGCCCAGCGTAATGCCAAAGTTGTAGAATCTGTAACTCACCGGAATAAGCATTTGGCGACTTCACGCCCTTCTGTGACCAACACCGTGACCAATTTTTACCTCTACATTTCGTCATCAGCATGGCACAGACGGCACAATGCGGCCGTAATCCGGGGCCTTATTGCTAAATTCTTAGCCTTTTGGACGGCTTTTTCGTATCTTTGGCCGTGTCCTCGGTCAGCATTTGCGCCGACCGTCCGAGAGTGCTAACCACCCGCCGCAGAGGGCAGGCACGCGCCCTGACAAGAACGAGAGGCGCAAGATGAGCGACAAACCCAAACGGCAACAAAAGGTCTATACCCTCCTCGTAGAGGTCGGTCGCAAAGCCGATGATGGCCTGCCCGAAGGCTCCACTGGGGCCGCTCTGATGTGCTACGCCTCCGGTGTCGACGAAGGCGAAGCCGTCCGCGAGACTGTCGCCATCCTCAAACAAGCCGATCTCGCCCCCCTTGACGTCACAGGCTACGGCACCCTCGAAGAGCGCCTCGCCGAAGGCCATGAAATCGACGACGAGGAACGCGCACTCATGGACCGCGCCCTCGAAGAAAACGCCGTCATCGTCGCCCAGATGACGCCGTTCTATGACGGTGACACCACCTCTGCGATGCTCTCCGACACCGTGCACTAACCATCAAAAAAGGGGCCACCAAAGCGGCCCCTTTCTCAATTTTTTCAAACTGTGAAAATCAGTTAGATCCGCTCGATTGCCAAGGCGATTCCTTGACCACCCCCAATGCACATGGTGATCAACGCGCGCTTGCCACCGATCCGCTCCAACTCATAGAGCGCCTTTACGGTGATGATCGCACCTGTCGCGCCCACGGGATGGCCCAACGCAATCGCCCCGCCATTAGGGTTCACCTTGGCCGGATCAAGCCCCAGACCTTTGTTCACCGCGATCGCCTGCGCGGCAAAAGCTTCGTTCGACTCGATCACATCAAAATCCGTAATCTTCAAACCAGTCCGCTTCAGCAGGTTTTCCACCGCAGGCACTGGCCCGATGCCCATGACTTCCGGGCGCACCCCGGCATGGGCATAGCCGATCACGCGCGCACACGGCGTTAGCCCCGCCTTCGCTGCGGCATCGCCCCGCGCCAACACAATCGCGGCTGCCCCGTCATTGATCCCCGAAGCATTGCCCGCGGTCACAGTGCCATCCTTGCGAAACACCGTCTTCAATCCGCCCAGCGCCGCTAGGCTCGTGGCTTTTGGGTGCTCATCAGTGTCAAACATCACCGCTTGCCGCTTCACAGTCACTTCCACAGGAACGATCTGCTCCTTGAAATATCCCGCCGCGATCGCGGCCGCCGCCCGCTCCTGTGATTGCAGCGCGAAGGCGTCCTGATCATCACGGCTCACACCATGCTCAGCCGCCACATTTTCCGCCGTCACACCCATATGCCCGGTGCCAAACGGGCAGTGCAGCGCGCCCAGCATCATATCGAGCGTGCGAATATCACCCATCTTCGCGCCCCAGCGCTGATCAGGCACGATATAGGGCGCGCGGCTCATGCTCTCCGCTCCACCTGCCAGCGCATAATCCGCATCGCCCAGCATCAGGTTCTGCACCGCCGAAACAATCGCCTGTGCGCCCGACCCACACAGCCGATTGACGTTCATCGCGGGTGTCGTATCCGGCACACCCGCGCCCATCGCCGCAACCCGGCTCAAATACATATCGCGTGGCTCGGTATTGATCACATGACCAAACACGACATGCCCAATCTGGCCCGGCTCTACACCTGCGCGCGCCATCGCTTCCTTGGCCGCAATCGTGCCCAACTGCGCCGGAGGCACAGCCGCCAAAGCACCACCAAACGTGCCAATCGCGGTGCGCGCACCACCCAGAATTACGATATCAGTCATGTCTCTCTCCCAAATCACGAGTCGTGCAAACCCTAGCCGATGCCCTGAAAAAAAGGGAGCGCAACGCTACGGCAAAAGCGCCACCCGCCCCGTATCCGTCAGCACAAAACAATCCGTGCCCTCAAACACCGCCGCCGTCAGGTCACGCCCAAACGCCGCCCCGCTGTCTAGATTGACCCGGTTACCGTGATGCTCCGGTGCCATCACCGCCGTATGGCCATGCACAATCAACTTCGGATGCGCCCGCCGATCATCCAAAAACACGTTCCGGATCCAACACAAATCGTCTTCACTCTGATCTGCCAAAGCGACCCCGGGCCTGATCCCCGCATGGGCACAAAAGAAATCCCCGGCATCAAATGTGGGCAATAGCCCGTCCAGAAAATCGATATGTGCCTGCGGCACCGCTGCCATGGCTTCGGCGTGAATCTGAAAATAGCGCATCTGATCCGTCACGGTGACCCCATAAGAGGCTAACATCTCCCGCCCGCCAATCTTCGGCGCCAACCAATCCAGCCCAATCAGGATCTGCGGATCATACATCGGCTCGGGCCGCAAAAAACGTGCGGCCAATCGGTCGTGATTGCCCTTGAGGACATGCCAATCTCGCCCCGCGGCCTGCCCCTCCATCAGCGTCTCGATCACCCGCCGACTATCAGCGCCACGATCAATCAAATCACCAAGGAAAATCACCCGCCCACCGCCATCCGCCTCAATGCGGTTCAGCGCCGTCTCCAATTGCCCCAACTGCCCGTGAATATCGCCCACAACATAGATCACGCCCGGCCCTCCGCTTTGCCCCAGCCATAGCCTGCACCTCAGACCATGGCCAGCACCCGCATCACGGCATCACCTTGCGACAGAAGCTGCCTTGCGGTCTACGGCTGACGGCAAGCGGATTGGGCGGCCAATCCCCGCATGACCCCGCGAAGCGATATGCCGACATTCAGCGCCGGACTGCCAGGCAAAGGGCGAATAGCCCGTTCAACATAAGATCCACGTCGCAGAGCTTGCGCTTCTGCCGTGCTGACCCGTCCCTGCGCGAGGGAGGGTCCGTCGCTTTGGCACAAAAAGGGCGGCCCGCGTTGGGGCCGCCCTCTCTCGCCAAGCCTCAGACTTGGATTACACCTCGAATTGCAACGGTGCGACTTGCTGGAAGAGCCCTGTCTCGCCCAAGGCCTTAAGCACGTCAGCTTTCGGCGCATCGTCGAGATAAAGCAGCGCAATCGCCTCGCCCCCGGCCTTCGCCCGGCCCAAGGTGAAATTGGCGATGTTCACGCCGGCTTTGCCCATTGTGTTGCCCAAGGTGCCAATGATCCCCGGCACATCTTCGTTGGTGGTGTAAAGCATATGCGCGCCCACTTCGGCGTCGATATTGATGCCCTTGATCTGGATAAAGCGCGGCTTGCCATCCGAGAAACACGTCCCCGCCACAGACCGCTCCCGCTTCGATGTCACCACAGTCACTTTGATATAGCCGTCAAACGCGCCAGACTTGTCTTGGTTCGTCGTCGAGATCTGAATGCCGCGCTCTTTGGCGATCACGGGCGCCGACACCATATTCACATCCGGGTTCGAGGCTTTCATGATCCCGGCGATCACGGCGCTGTTCATCGCCTTGAGGTTCATCACCGCAACAGCACCATCATAAAGGATGTTCACCGCTTTCACCGGCTCGTCGGTCAACTGCCCGATAAACGCGCCCAAATGCTGCGCCAGCTTGATCCAAGGCCCCATGACCTTGGCCTCTTCCGCTGTCACCGACGGCATGTTCAGCGCGTTCTGCACTGCCCCCGTCAGCAAGTAATCCGACATCTGCTCCGCCACCTGCAGCGCCACATTCTCCTGCGCCTCCGAGGTAGCCGCCCCAAGGTGCGGCGTCACCACCACATTGGGCAAACCAAACAGCACGTTTTCCTTGGCAGGCTCCACCGTAAACACGTCAAACGCCGCACCCGCGACATGACCTGACTTCAACGCATCCGCCAGCGCCTCTTCATCCACCAATCCACCGCGCGCACAGTTGATGATCCGGACACCCGGCTTTGTCTTGGCCAAAGCCTCGCGGCTCAGAATGTTCTTGGTCTGCTCCGTCATCGGTACGTGCAGCGTGATGAAATCGGCCCGCGCCAGCAGCTCGTCCAACTCCACCTTCTCGACCTTCAACTCCTGCGCCCGCTCTTCCGACAGGAAGGGGTCATAGGCCACGACTTTCATCTTGAGACCGACCGCGCGATCACAAACAATCCCACCGATATTGCCGGCACCGATCACGCCCAAAGTCTTGTTGAACAGCTCAACCCCCATGAACTTCGACTTCTCCCACTTCCCGGCATGGGTCGAGGCGCTTGCCTCCGGGATCTGCCGCGCCACAGCAAACATCATCGCAATCGCATGCTCTGCGGTTGTGATCGAGTTGCCAAAGGGCGTGTTCATCACAATGATGCCCTTCTTCGACGCTTCGGGAATGTCGACATTGTCCACCCCGATACCCGCGCGCCCGATCACCTTGAGGTTCGCCGCACCCGCGATGATCTTCTCAGTCACCTTTGTAGCCGACCGAATCGCCAGACCATCATAATTACCAATGATTTCCAGCAGCTTATCCTTGTCCTTGCCAAGCTGCGGCTGGAAATCCACGTCGATGCCACGATCTTTGAAGATCTGCACTGCGGCATCGGAAAGTTCGTCAGAAATGAGTACACGAGGGGCCATGTCAGTGGTCCTTATATTGAATTCGGGAAAGCGCGGGGCAAAAGTCTCCTGCCCTGCGCGCATTGAAAAGCTCAGGCGCTCAGCGCCGCGATCTCAGCTTCAAAGGCCCATTCGAGCCAAGGCATCAGCGCCGCGACATCCGCGGTTTCCACCGTGCCACCACACCAGATCCGCAATCCTGCGGGCGCATCACGATAGGCCCCCACATCCAGCGCAACACCCGCCTTCTCCAGCCGCTTAGCGACTGCCTTGGCAAAGGCCGCGCCATCGGTGATCCGATCATCGGTAAACTTGAGGCACACAGACGTGTTCGACCGCGTCGCAGCATCTTCGGCAAGATTGGCAATCCACGGCTTGGCGTCGCAGAAATCCCAGATCACCTGAGCATTGGCCTGCGCCCGCCCGATCAGCCCCTTGAGCCCGCCCACTTTGCGCGACCACTCAAGCGCCACAAGGTAATCTTCCACTGCCAGCATCGAAGGCGTGTTGATCGTCTCGCCGACGAAAATTCCCTCAATGATCTTGCCGCCTTTGGTCATGCGGAAAATCTTCGGCATCGGCCAGGCAGGTGTGTAGCTCTCCAACCGCGCCACGGCGCGCGGGCTCAACACCAACATGCCATGCGCCGCTTCGCCGCCCAAAACCTTCTGCCACGAGAAGGTCACCACATCGAGCTTGTCCCAAGGCAGGTCCATCGCAAAGGCCGCCGAAGTCGCGTCACAAATCGTCAGACCAGCCCGGTCCGCCGGAATCGCGTCGTCATTGGGCAAACGCACCCCGGAAGTCGTGCCATTCCACGTAAAAACGACATCCGTGTCAAAATCGATCTCGGCGAAATCGACGATCTGACCATAGCCCGCCTTCTTCACCTCGGCGTCAATCTTCAGCTGTTTGACAACATCGGTCACCCAACCTTCGCCAAAGCTTTCCCAAGCCACCATCGTGGCCTTGCGCGCCCCCAGCAACGACCACATCGCCATTTCAACTGCGCCCGTATCCGAGGCAGGAACGATCCCGATGCGATAGTCGGCAGGAATGCCCAGAATGTCACGCGTCCCCTCGATCGCGGCCTTGAGCTTGTCCTTGCCAACAGCGGCACGGTGCGACCGGCCCAAAGGGGCGTCGCTCAGCATCTCCAGCGAAAAACCGGGAATTTTGGCACAAGGGCCAGACGAAAAACGCGGATTAGCCGGCCGCGTTGCCGGTGCTTCAATAGCCATTTAGCTACCCTCTCAGATAAGCGCCCCTCGTTGGGGAGGGGTGTCCCGCCGCAACCGCTATGCCCCACCGACAAAACACGCAAGGTCGAAAATGACGCACAGGCGGCGCTTCCCATGGCAAAACCGACACCATCTGGAGCCAATCGGAAACTTCCCCTCCGAAAGATGAACCGCACCCGCCAAAGTGCCCCATCCCGCGACTGGTTTTTCCGCGCCCCCTATGGCACAGGGGCACCCATCAATTGCCGGAGGCCCCTATGTTCACAGCCACCCTTATCGCCCGTCCTGAAGGGCTCGAAACCGCCCTTGTCGACGCACTCCGCAACGCGTGGGGTGGCGAAACTGCGGTTTGGCTGTCGCGCGGCGAAGCCGCTGAATTTGGCCTGCCCCATATGCCCGATAATCGCTGGGATGTCTGGGAAGACCTGCAACGCCAAGGGGTTGATCTGGTGATCCAGCCAGAGGCAGGGCGGCAAAAGAAAATGCTGCTCGCCGATATGGACTCGACCATGATCGAACAGGAATGCATCGATGAATTGGCCGCCGAAGCTGGCGTCGGCCCGCATGTCGCAGCCATCACCGCCCGCGCGATGAATGGCGAATTGGATTTTGAAGCCGCCCTGATCGAACGCGTCGGTCTTTTGAAAGACCTGCCCGAAACCGTAATCGCCAAAGTGCTCGCCACCCGCATCACCCTCATGCCCGGCGGCGAAACCCTGCTTGCAACAATGCGCGCTACAGGTGGCCATGCCGCGCTTGTCTCGGGCGGTTTCACCGCCTTCACCTCCGCCATCGGCCTCCGCCTTGGCTTTGACGAAAACCATGCCAATATCTTGCTGACAGAGAATGGCAAACTCACAGGCGAGGTCGCCCGCCCGATCTTGGGCAAACAGGCCAAGGTGGACGCCCTCGAACGGATCACCACACGACTTGGGATAAACGAAAGCGATGTCATCGCTGTCGGAGACGGCGCCAATGACCTCGGCATGCTCGGTCGCGCCGGCACCGGGGTGGCGCTCCACGCCAAGCCCTCCGTGCAGGCGCAATGCGACATCCGCATCAACCATGGTGACCTCACCGCTCTGCTCTTCTTGCAGGGCTACGCTCGCGCGGAATTCCGTCACGCCTGATCCGCGCCGTGGCAATGGGGGGCTGTCTGCCCCCCAAACCCCCCGAGGATATTTTTGCAATGAGACCGCAACTGCGCAGTCCATTAAGGGTGGCGCGTTAATTTCTTCGTCATGACGCAAACCAGACGCGCGCCATACGCAAAACAGACGTGATTTTTGCAGCGCATCGTGGCGTTAACCCGATGGTGCGGTGGGGTTTAGCGGCGGCGGAAGCGCAAAAGATAGGCGGTATCGGCTGCGCGATCGCCCACAGCCCCATCGCCATAGATCGAGACCTCGTCCACCGCCCGCGCCGTGATCCCCGGTAAGGTATCGATATGACGCGGAAAATTTGAACCGTGCCAATGCGCGCGCGAAACCGACAAGACCGCAAGACCACCCGGACACAAAAGTCGAACGATTTCCGGCAGAGCCTCGGGGCCGACATGACCCGTGGTGAAGGTGCCGGAACTGGTAATGCCCTGATATGTTTGTGATTTACACGCGAGCCCCGCGAGGATGTCGCCTTGGAAAAATGCGGCGTAGCAAGATTTTTGGGCAGCTTTTTCCAGCATTTCCGGAGCGATATCCGTGCCGTCAATCGGACCAAGCCCATAAGATTTGAGCGCCAGTCCAACAAGGCCAGTCCCCGCGCCGACATCGAGGATCGGCCCTGTCATATGCCAACGAGCGGCGGCGGCAGCGACGGCTTCGGGCAAGCGATAAGCCATGGCCTGAGCGAAGCCGCTGTCATAGCTCGCCGCCCAAGTCGCATATAGGCGCCGGGAATCTTCCGGTGTTTTCAAGCCATAAGCATCTTTTAGGTCAATCGCCATACTGCGATCATGCCTTTATGCTGCGTCGAAATCCAGCACCAGTCGTTCAGATGTCGGGCGAGCTTGGCAGGCGAGGGTGAAGCCGGCCTTGGTCTCCCAGTCTTCCAGCGAGTAGTTCACGGCCATTTCGGCGCTGCCTTCGTCCACCTTGCATCGGCACGTGCAGCACATACCCCCACGACAGGAATAGGGGAGTTCCAAGCCCTGACGTTCAGCGGCATCCAAGACGGTATCATCGTTTTCTTCCACGATGAAGCTGCGCCGCACACCATCCAGCACCACTTCCACAGTGACGCCTGCTTCTGCTGCTTTTGCGGCAGCGTCCGAACGGGGCGCGCGCGGGGTGTCACCTTCGGTGAAGAACCGTTCGAAATGGACGCGCTCCTTTGGCATCCCATGGTCTTTTAGCATCGCTGTGACATTGTCGATCATCTCGCCGGGACCACAGAGAAAGACCGCCTCCGCCCCATCAAGATCAACCGCACCCGATTGCGCCAAACGGGCGATTTTTTCACCCGTCACGCGACCGTTCAGAAGGGCGACATCCTGCGTTTCGCGGCTCAGAACATGGATCAGGGTGAAGCGCTCCATATAGCGATCTTTTAGCATATCGAGGGCCGCGCGAAACATGATCGTCGCCGTCGAGCGGTTGCCATAGACCAGCGTCACGGTTGCACCGCTTGCGAGGGCAGCGCCGGCAATCGAGATCATCGGCGTTACACCAGAGCCTGCGGCAACGAGCACAATGTTTTGCTCACCTTTCCAGACGAACCGCCCTTCTGGGGCCATCACGGCTATTTTCGCCCCTGCCTCAAGCGCTTGAGCAAAGGTCGAGAACGCGCCGTCTGGAACCTGTTTCACGCCCACAGTCAAGGCTTCACCCGGCAGCGAGGCAATCGAATAGCTCCGCCGCAGATCCACCCCATCCACCATGGCCCGCAACGTCAGATATTGCCCCGGACGCCAATCAAACCCGTCAGCGGCGTCAAAGCTGATCGCCACTGCCTCGGCCGTTTCCTGTCGCACAGTGCGGATTGTCAGATCATGGAACATGGTCGTGCCCTCAGATACATTTGAAATAGTCGAAAGGTTCGCGGCAGGAGATACAGCGATATTGTGCCTTGCAGGCGGTCGAGCCGAATTCGCTCAAGCGTTCGGTTTCCAAGCTGTCGCAGCGCGGGCAAGCCACGGAGACCGAGCCGAAAAGCGTGGCTTTGCCGCCGTTGACAGGGGGAGCGATGCCATAAGCCTTGAGCTTTTCGCGCCCTTCCTCGGTGATCCAATCCGTGGTCCACGCGGGCGACAAAAGCCGCTCGATCCGCGCCTCAAATCCCGCCTCGCGCAGCGCCGCCTCGACGGCGAATTCAATGGCAAGCGTTGCAGGGCACCCGGAATAGGTAGGCGTTACTCCCGCCACCGCCACGCCTTCTTCCAAGCGCACCCAGCGCAGAATGCCCAATTCCGCCACGCTCACGCAGGGGACTTCCGGATCAGGCACCGCCGCTGCCGCAGCCCAAGCCGCGCCTGCGTCGCTTTCTCCGCTCAGGTTCACCAAGTCGCTCCCGGATGGGCTCGATGGAGCGATTGCATCTCAGCCAAGAGGTGGCCGAGCCCTTCGCCATGCTGGCCAGTTCGCCCCCCACGCTGCCCATAAGCCACGTCTGGCTGGGTCAGCAAAGCTTGCGAAAACACGTCCGCAATCACCGCATCAAACGCCTCGCGCATCTCTGCGCGCACAGGCAAGACGCCCGCCTTTTCTGCGTCTTGCGCCGCATCGGAAGAGTCGAACAGCTCATCGACATAAATCGACAGCGCCTCCACGGCATCCGCCATGCGACGCGCACTTTCCTCTGTGCCATCACCAAGCCGAATAACCCACTCCCCCGCATGACGGATGTGATAGGCCATCTCTTTTCCCGCTTTGCCCGCGACGCCTTGCACCACGGCGTTGGTAGATGTCATGGCGCGGTCCCAATAGGGCTTCATGAACGCCGCGAAATAGAGTTGGCGCAGAACCGTATGGGCAAAATCCTCATTCGGGCGCTCTACGAGCAGGCAATTGCGATAATCCCGCTCGCCCCGGAAATAGGCCAGCGCATCTTCGTCACGCCCCTTGCCTTCCAGCGTCCCGGCCAGATCATAGAGCGTCCGCGCCGAGCCGATCAGATCAAGCGCCATGTTCGGCAGCGCCAGATCTTCCTCCAGCATCGGCGCATGTCCGCACCACTCGCTCAGGCGGTGACCCAAAACCAGATGGTCATCCGCCAATTCCAAAAGCGCTTCCCAAACAGCCATCACATATGCCCCACATCATCGGGGATGTCATAGAAGGTTGGGTGACGGTAGATTTTGTCTGCCGTCGGTTCGAAATTTTCCGCTGCTTGATCAGGGTCCGACGCGACGATATCCGCCGAACGAACAACCCAGATCGACGTGCCCTCACCCCGACGCGTGTAAACATCGCGCGCCGCTTGCAGCGCCAGCACCTCGTCAGCTGCGTGGATCGAGCCCGCGTGCTTATGCGCCAAGCCATTGCGTGGCCGTATGAAAACTTCCCAAAGCGGTGTGGTCTGGACCATTGCCAACCCTCCTCAAACGCTGATCTCTTCAGCCCGAAGGCTCATGATTGTTGCTTGTGACTATTCGGCGGCCATCTTGCGCGCTTGACGCTTCTCAGCATGCGCCAATGCAGCCTCGCGCACCCACGCACCCTCATCCCACGCCTTTTTGCGTGCCTTGATCCGGTCGCGGGCCATCGGGCCTTGGCCTTTCACGACGCGCCAAAACTCGGACCAGTCAATTGGGCCATGATCATAACCGCCTTTCGCCTCGTTCCATTTCAGGTCGGGGTCAGGCAATGTCAGGCCAAGATATTCCGCTTGCGGCACCGTGGCATCGATAAACTTCTGGCGCAGCTCGTCATTGGAAAACCGCTTGATCTTCCACGCCATCGACTGATCCGAATTTTGACTATCCGCATCATGGGGGCCGAACATCATGATTGACGGCCACCACCAGCGGTTCAACGCATCCTGGACCATCGCCTTCTGCTCAGGCGTGCCAAAGGCCAGCGACATGCACAGTTCGTAGCCTTGACGTTGGTGAAAGGATTCCTCCTTACAAACGCGGATCATGGCGCGGGCATAGGGCCCATAGGAACAACGGCACAGCGGAATCTGGTTCATGATCGCCGCGCCATCTACCAACCAGCCGATAATGCCCATGTCAGCCCAAGACAGCGTGGGGTAATTGAAGATGGAGGAATACTTCGCTTTGCCCGACAGCAACTCTTCGGTCATCTCCTCGCGGCTCACGCCCAGTGTCTCTGCCGCGCAGTACAGGTAAAGCCCATGGCCACCCTCATCTTGTACTTTTGCCAGCAACGCAGCCTTACGGCGCAGCGATGGCGCGCGCGTGATCCAATTGCCTTCAGGAAGCATCCCTACAATTTCAGAATGCGCGTGCTGACCGATCTGGCGCACCAATGTGCGGCGATAGCCCTCCGGCATCGCATCATTGGGCTCAATCTTTTCTTCTGCATCAATCCGCGCCTGAAACCGGGCGAGAAATTCTTCGGATTCGGTAGTGCGCCCATCGGCGCCGATCAATCCCTGAGAATACATTGCGGGTGTCTCCTCCCATTCGCTGAACATATTATATGTTACGAAACGAAAATCTCAAAGTGTTTTTTGTAACACTTCCAGCGCATCAAATCCCATGCGATGATGGACCATGGACAAACATTTGATTTCTTTCGGTCACGGTTATTCCGCCCAAGCACTGGCGCGGCGGCTCTTGCCCTTGGGTTGGCGCATTTCAGGAACAACGCGCAACGAAGAAACCGCAGAGCGCCTTCGTGCCGAGGGAATCACCCCGCTCCTCTGGGGCGGCCCAGACGTGGCCCCAGCCCTTGCCACCGCGAGCCACCTGCTCACATCCGTCGCACCCGATGCCGAGGGCGACCCAGTGCTGCGCCACTATGCCCACGCCATCGCCACTGCGCCGTTGGTCTGGGTCGGTTACCTCTCGACAACAGGCGTTTACGGCGATCACCAAGGCGGATGGGTCGATGAAACCACCGCTCTCACCCCTAGCACGGCCCGTGGTCGTGCACGCGTGACCGCTGAGGCAGCATGGCAAGCACATCAAGGCCTGCCGCTGCACATCTTTCGCCTTGCCGGAATCTACGGCCCCGGTCGCGGCCCCTTTGAAAAGGTCCGCAACGACACCGCTCAACTGATTATAAAAGAGGGTCAGGTTTTCTCGCGCATCCATGTCGCGGATATCGCCCAAATCCTCGCCGCATCCCTCGCCCAACCGAACCCCGGCGCAATCTATAATCTCTGCGACGATGACCCAGCACCGCCGCAAGACGTGCTCTCTCATGCCGCCCATTTACTGGGGCTGCCCCCGCCACCTGAAACTCGTTTTGAGGATGCCGACCTCTCCCCAATGGCGCGCAGCTTTTACGCTGAATCAAAACGCGTTCGGAACGATCGCATCAAAGCCGAACTCGGCATTGACCTTCTCTATCCCAGCTATCGAGAGGGTTTGGCACAAATTTTAGCAACCGAAACATCGCGCTAGAACGAAAATGGGCGAGGTTGCCCTCGCCCAAACCCGCAGGTCTTATTGGCTACGCTCAGGCGCGCACGAGCTTTTCGTAGCTCTCCGAAATGTCTCGCGTCAGCGCGCCCACTTCAAACGTGAACTCGCCGATTTGTCCGACTGGCGTCACTTCCGCCGCCGTCCCAGTGAGCCAGCATTGCTCAAAATCAGCCAATTCTTCAGGCATGATGTGACGCTCATGAACAGTGATATTGCGCTCTTTCAACATGCCGATCACAGTCTGACGTGTGATGCCATTCAAGAAGCAATCTGGCTTGGGCGTATGCACTTCGCCATCTTTGACAAAGAAAATATTGGCCCCCGTCGCCTCGGCCACATAGCCGCGATAATCAAACATCATCGCATCGGAACAGCCTTTGGCCTCGGCGGCATGCTTGGCCATGGTGCAGATCATATAAAGGCCCGCTGCCTTTGCATGGCACGGGGCGGTCTGCGGGTCCGGTCGGCGCCATTTGGCAATATCGAGCTTTGCACCCTTCATCTTGGCATCGCCGTAATAGTTGCCCCACTCCCAACCCGCGACCGCAACACGAACCGGATTGCGCCGCGCAGAGACGCCCATATCTTCGCCTGCACCGCGCCAAGCAACCGCACGCACATACGCATCAGTCCAGCCATTCGCCTCAAGCATCGCATATTTCGCGGCTTCCAGCTCATCGACGGTGTAAGGAATTTCAAAATCGAGGCAATTCGCGGAATATTGCAGTCGCGCCGAATGCTCACGGCTCTTGAAGATCTTGCCGTTGTAGCACCGCTCACCTTCGAAAACCGAAGAGGCGTAATGCAATGCATGCGTCAGCAAGTGCACATTCGCCTCTCGCCAATCCACCAAAGCACCATCCATCCAGATCTTGCCGTCACGATCGTCATACCCAGCCATGCCATAGCCTCCTCAAGCAGGACTTTTCATTTATTGCGCCAAATTGGTCCGAAGCGGACATAAAGTTGCGCCAAATCCTCGGCTCGCTACCAGTTGGTTCTTGGAATGTCAACAAGACTGACTTAAACTGCCGTAAATTGAGGCTAGGCGAGAACGGGGTGGGTATGTCGGATAGTGCGAGTGGCGAAACGCTTTTATTCCTGACGGATGAGCAGCTTCGGCAAGGGATTGAAGCCGTTTTCTTTGCCTATCGCGGCTTTACCGCAGATCCAGACCGCATTCTCGCCACCATGGCCTATGGGCGCGCCCACCATCGCGCGATTCACTTCATCAATCGCGCTCCGGGCACCACGGTCAACAATCTTCTCGCCATACTCGGCGTCACCAAACAATCGCTCAACCGCGTGCTGCGCGCATTATTTGATGATGGCCTGGTCGAAGCGCGCGTCGGCACCAACGACAAGCGCGAACGCCATCTCTATCTCACCGATAAAGGGGAAGCTCTTGAGCGCAAACTCTCCGATGCTCAACGCGCCCGCATGCGAACCGCCTATCGCAACGCAGGCCCGCAGGCGGTTGCAGGCTTTCGCACCGTGCTAGAGGCCATGATGGACCCAGAAATGCGGCGTCTCTATTTGGCTCTCAAAGAAGGTGGCTCATGAGCGATCCCCAACCACACCTGCTCATCATCGACGACGATGAGCGCATCCGCACCCTTCTGGCGAAATTCCTCATCCGCCATGGCTTCTTGGTCTCAACGGCGCGCGATGCGGCCCATGCCGGGCGCCTGATGGCTGGTCTCGAATTCGACCTCCTCGTGATGGATGTGATGATGCCCGGCGAAGACGGCATGACGTTCACCCGCCGAATACGCGAGCACTCACGCGTTCCGATCTTGCTGCTCACCGCAAAAGGCGAAACCGACGATCGCATTCGCGGGCTGGAAGCCGGGGCAGATGACTATCTCGCCAAACCGTTTGAACCAAAAGAATTGCTTTTGCGGATCAATTCGATCCTGCGCCGCATGCCCGAAGCCCAACCCGTTGATGCAGGGCCGAAGGTGCTGCATTTGGGCCCAGTGCGCTATGACGTAGCCCGATCCGAACTTTGGCGCGGTAGCGATCTGGTGCGGCTCACGGGAACCGAGGCGCAATTGATGAAAATCTTTGCCGCCCACCCCGGCACAGCGCTTTCACGCAGCCAGCTGGTCGAAGACCTTGGTCGAGGAAATGGGGCCGAAGCGGCGCAAGAACGCGCTGTCGATGTGCAAATCACCCGCCTGCGGCGCAAGATTGAACCAGACCCCAAACAACCGCGCTACCTGCAAACCGTGCGCGGTGCGGGCTACATGCTTGCGCCGGACTGATCCCGTCACCCCCAAATTTGGAGCAAGCGCGCGATGACAACCGCTCTTTATGTACACGATGATTGCGACGCCCACAGGACGCCGCCCGGCCATCCCGAACAGGTCGCCCGGTTACAGCGCATCCGTGCCCGTCTCGACGCACCGGAGTTCGCAGATCTGCAACGCCACGAATGCCCTCTGGCCAGTGACGAACAAATCCAGCTCTGCCATCCCCAAAGCTATATCGACCAGATCATCTCCGCCGAACCCGCCTCCGGCACAGTGGCGCTTGATGAGGATACGCATATGTCCTTTGGCTCGGTTCAGGCGGCTCGCCGCGCCGTCGGGGGGGCCATAGCGGCGGTGGATCGGGTAATGATGGGCAAGGCTAGAAACGCTTTCGTAGCGGCACGCCCACCCGGTCATCATGCCGAAACCGCGCGCCAAATGGGCTTTTGCCTCTTCGGCAACGTCGCAATCGCCGCCCGCCATGCGATGGAACACCACGGGCTTTCACGCGTCGCTGTGGTGGATTTCGACGTGCACCACGGCAATGGCACCCAAGATTTGCTTTGGCAAGAACGCCGCGCGTTGTTCTTTTCGTCGCATCAAATGCCGCTTTGGCCCGGCACGGGGGCCCCAGAGGAAAAAGGCGCTTTTGACCAGATTCACAACCTTCCCTTGCCTCCTGGCTCGTCGGGGTCGGAGATGCGCGCGCTTTATTCCGCGCAGGTATTTCCGCTGATCGATGCTTTCGCACCAGAGCTTATCTTGATTTCGGCGGGTTTTGACGCCCATGCCGACGACCCTTTGGCCAATCTCAACTGGCACGAGGAGGATTTCATTTGGCTGACCAAGGCACTTTGTGATCTCGCAAATCGTCATTGCAATGGCCGTGTCGTTTCCCTTCTCGAAGGCGGCTACGACCTCGATGCATTGGCTCAAAGCGCAGCCGCTCATGTCACCGCGCTGATGTCGAGCTAAGCGCGAAGCGGCAATCGAATTGAACCCACCCCATACCATGGCTATGCTGTTCGCATCTTTAGAAGGAACTGCGCCGATGTCTGAACCCGCGATCCCCGAGATGAGCTTTGAACAAGCCATGGCCGAACTTGAGCGTGTGGTGGGTCAACTCGAGCGCGGCGATGTGCCCCTCGATCAATCCATCGCGCTCTATGAGCGCGGCGCGGCTTTGAAAAAGCATTGCGAAGCAAAACTCAAGGCCGCCGAAGAGAAGGTAAGCCAGATTACGCTTGATGGCGACGGTCAACCGACGGGGACTGCGCCCTTCAATGCCGGCTAACTTCAAAACGGCCCTTATCGCGGCACGCGATATCGCAGAAGCAGGCGTCCGGTCTGCCCTATCCGGTGTTGATCTGCCCGTCGCAGAGGCGATGTCTTATGCGGTGATTGGTGGCAAAGGCCTTCGCGCGTTTTTGGTCCTTGAGGGGGCCAAACTCCACAACCGAGCCAGTGCATCGGCTGCCCCTGCCGCCGCCGCGATCGAAGCACTTCACGCCTATTCTCTGGTGCATGATGATCTTCCTTGCATGGACGACGACGCCCTTCGCCGCGGGCTTCCGACTGTCCACAAGAAATGGAACGAAGCGACAGCCGTGCTTGCTGGCGACGCTTTGCAGGCCTTGGCCTTTCAGCTTGTCTTGCAAACGCAATGTAGCGCCGAAGCCCGCGTGGCCCTTGCGCTTTCGCTGGCAGAGGCGGCAGGCCTGCATGGGATGGTTGGCGGGCAGGCGCTTGACATCGCCGCCGAAACCGCCGCTGCGCCGCTTACCTTGCCCGAGATCGAGCGCTTGCAAGCAGGCAAAACCGGCGCACTCATCGAATGGTCGGCAATGGCCGGTGCCCGAATGGCAAGCGCTGACCCCACCGCTCTCCAAATCTATGGGCGTGCCTTGGGTCGCGCCTTCCAAATCTGGGACGATGTTCTTGACGTCGAAGGCGACGCGGCAAAGGTCGGCAAGGCCCTCCGCAAAGACGACGCAGCGGGCAAAGCGACCTTCGTTTCTCTTCTTGGCCTTGATCAGGCAAAACGACGCGCCGCCGCTCTGGTGGAAGAGGCCTGTGATGCGCTATCTTCTTATGAGACCCGCGCAGACTGCTTGCGCGACGCTGCCCGCTTCGTTATCGCGCGCGAAACCTGAGCCACCCGTGAAGGGAACTGCATGAGCCCCAAACCATCCACGCCCACACTAGACCGCGTGCACGCGCCCGCCGATCTCAAGCGGCTGTCCGACAGTGATCTCAAGCGCGTCGCTGACGAATTGCGCGCAGAGACAATTTCTGCGGTCTCGGTCACAGGCGGGCACTTGGGTGCGGGTTTGGGTGTGGTCGAACTGACAGTGGCCCTGCATGCGGTATTCGATACACCCAAGGACAAACTGATCTGGGACGTCGGGCACCAGTGCTATCCCCACAAAATTCTGACTGGTCGCCGTGATCGCATCCGCACGTTGCGCCAAAAAGACGGCCTCTCCGGCTTCACCAAACGCGCCGAAAGCCCCTACGACCCTTTCGGTGCAGCCCATTCCTCTACCTCGATCTCCGCTGCTCTTGGCTTTGCCGTGGCACGCGATTTGGGTGGCGCCTGCGAAGGTGGGCTAGGGGATGCAATTGCCGTGATTGGCGACGGCTCGATGTCGGCAGGCATGGCATTTGAGGCAATGAACAACGCAGGCCACCTCAACAAGCGCCTCTTTGTCATCCTCAATGACAACGAAATGTCCATTGCCCCCCCGGTTGGCGCGCTTTCCTCCTATTTGTCACGCCTTTACGCCGGCGAGCCTTTTCAGGAATTCAAAGCCGCAGCCAAAGGCGCCGTGTCGCTCCTGCCCGAGCCGTTTCGAGAAGGGGCCAAGCGCGCCAAGGACATGCTCAAAGGAATGGCCGTCGGCGGCACGCTTTTCGAGGCCCTTGGCTTTTCTTATGTCGGCCCCATCGACGGGCACGATCTGGATCAACTTCTCCCCGTTCTCCGCACGGTCAAGGCCCGGGCCACCGGACCAATGTTGATCCATGTGTTGACGAAAAAAGGCAAAGGCTATGCGCCCGCCGAACGCGCCCGTGACCGGGGCCATGCAACGGCTAAATTCGACGTGCTCACAGGCGAGCAAGTCAAAGCGCCCTCGAACGCGCCCTCCTACACCTCGGTTTTCGCCAAAGCGCTCTTGCGTGAAGCCGCGGACGACAGCCGCATCTGCGCCGTCACTGCCGCCATGCCCGACGGCACAGGCCTCAACCTCTTTGCCGAACGCTACCCTTCTCGCTGTTTTGATGTTGGTATTGCGGAACAACATGGCGTCACCTTTTCCGCCGCGCTTGCCGCTGGCGGGATGAAACCATTCTGCGCGATGTATTCGACTTTCTTGCAACGCGGTTACGATCAGGTTGTCCATGACGTCGCAATCCAACGCCTCCCCGTCCGCTTCGCGATTGATCGCGCGGGTCTTGTAGGCGCAGATGGCGCAACTCATGCTGGCGCATTCGACACGGCCTTTCTCGCGAACTTGCCGGGAATGGTGGTGATGGCCGCCGCTGACGAAGCCGAGCTTGTCCACATGGTGGCAACTGCTGCCGCCTACGACACTGGCCCAATAGCATTCCGCTTTCCACGTGGCGAAGGCTCGGGTGTCGAAATGCCAGAGCGCGGCCAACCACTTGAAATCGGCAAGGGCCGTATGATCCGTGAGGGCAAAGGCGTCGCTATTCTCTCCTTCGGCACGCGTCTGGCTGAAGTATTGAAAGCCGCCGAAGCGCTGGAGGCTCGCGGCATTTCACTCACAGTGGCGGACGCGCGCTTCGCAAAACCACTTGACCGCGACCTGATCCTGAAACTCGCAGCCGAGCACGAGGCACTCATTACCATCGAAGAAGGGGCGGTCGGCGGTTTCGGATCACATGTTGCCCAACTCTTGGCCGATGAAGCGGTGTTCGACAAAGGCCTGCGTTTCCGCTCAATGGTCTTGCCCGATACGTTCATCGACCAATCCAGCCCCGAAGACATGTATGCAACGGCGCAGATGAACGCGGTCGATATCGAGGCGAAGGTGCTCGAAACTTTGGGCGTAAAGATGCTCGGACTGCGCGCATAAGCCACCGCGCGCATTTTTGCTTGTCATATCGCCCCACGCTGTCACCCGGAATCTCTACGTTTTTTTGTATTCACCACGGCTTTGTGCAAAAAAGTGCATCAATTCGAGAAAATTTGTTGCGAGATCGCCCCGTTGATGCATTATACCGCACAAGCGCTCTGCCTCGGAGGAGGAGTCGGAGCGTATTGAGTCTCTGACAGAGGCTCCGTCAGCACGAGATGCCGGATATTTTCGGCATAGGGAGGGAAGACTATGTCCGGCAATGCAGCAGTTTATTTCGTGGACCGCCACATCACCGAAGGCCGCGGCGCCAAATGCGCGTATCGCGAAGCCACCGCTGACAAACGCACCTTGAGCTATGCCGAGCTCGCCGATGGCACCAGCCGGGTCGCAGACGCCCTGCGCCGCCACGGCATCCGCCCCGAAGAACGCGCACTCATGCTTGTGCTTGATCAAATAGAATGGCCTCAGATTTTCTTCGGCGCTCTCAAAGCTGGCGTGGTTGCAGTGCCCTTGAACACACTTCTTGCGACCTCCGTCTATGACTTCATCCTGAAAGACAGTCGCGCACGCTGCCTCTTCGTCTCCGCCGAACTATGGCCCGTTGTCGAACCTGCGATCAAATCCTCTGACGCCCTGCGCGTGATCGTCGTCATCGGTGGCGAGCATGCGCCAGACGGCACGCTCAGCTGGAATGGCTTCATGTCTGACGCGCTGCCACGTGATCCGATTGTGGCGTCCGAAGACGAGACCGCCTTCTGGCTCTATTCCTCAGGCTCCACGGGGCAGCCCAAAGGCGTGCGTCATGTGCACTCCAGCTTGAAAGCCACCGCCGATACCTATGGCGCGCAAGTGCTGGGGATTCAGGAAAACGACACGGTCTATTCTGCGGCCAAGCTTTTCTTCGCCTATGGGCTTGGCAATGCCCTGACCTTCCCACTCTCGGTGGGCGCAACCACTGTCCTTCTTCCGGGTCGGCCCACCCCCGACAGCGTCTCAACCATTCTCGACCAAGAGAAGCCCACTGTGTTTTGTGGTGTGCCGACGCTCTACGCCGCCCTTGTCCACCATTGGGAAAAGGCCCCGCTCCCCAAAGCGCCCCTTCGCACCAGCATCTCCGCAGGCGAAGCCTTGCCTGCGGAAATTGGCAAACGGTGGCACGGCCTTTGGGGCGTCGATATCCTCGACGGCGTTGGCTCAACGGAAATGCTCCACATCTTCTTGTCAAACCGCCCCGGCGACGTGGTCTACGGCACCTCGGGCACAGCGGTCCCCGGTTATGAAACGCGCCTTATCGAAGAAGATGGCAGTGACGTCGCCGCTGGTGGTATTGGTGAGTTGGTTGTGCGCGGCGCCAGCGCCGCCGACGGCTATTGGAACCAGCGCAACAAGAGCCGCTCTACATTTGAGGGCGAATGGACTCGCACCGGGGACAAATACGAACTCACGGAAACAGGGCGCTATGTCTACTGCGGTCGGACCGACGACATGTTCAAGGTATCGGGCATTTGGTTGAGCCCGTTCGAGGTGGAACAGGCTCTGATTTCACACCCTGCTGTGCTCGAAGCCGCCGTCGTCGCCCGGCGCGATGATGATGGCTTGGAAAAGCCAAAAGCCTTCATCGTGCTCAAACCGGGCCATGACGAAAGCGAACTCGACAGCGTCAAGGACCACGTCAAGAACGCGATTGGCAAATGGAAGTATCCTCGCTGGATAGACATTGTCGAAGATCTGCCAAAAACCGCGACCGGAAAAATCCAGCGCTTCAAACTGCGGGAGCTCGGCTAATGGCTTGGGGCGATCCGACGATCTCTGTGCGCGGCGTCTCCCTCGAGACCCGCTATGCAGGGCCGTCGCCGTCTGAGGCCCCTACACTCGTTCTGCTCCACGAGGGTCTTGGCTCTGCTGGCCTCTGGCGTGACTTCCCTGAACGCCTGTCAAAAGCAACAGGCTTCGGTGTAGCGGCCTACTCGCGCGCGGGTTACGGCCAATCCGACCCCGTCTCCCTACCGCGTCCGCTCGATTACATGACGCGCGAAGCAACACAGGTCCTGCCTCATTTTCTCGATGCGATCGGCTTCAAGCGCGGTCTGCTGATGGGCCACTCCGACGGTGCCACCATCGCCGCGATCTACGCGGGCTCCATCGAAGATTTCCGGGTCCGTGGCACCATCCTCATGGCGCCCCATTTCTTCACAGAAGAGCTGGGGCTGACCGAAATCGCTCGGGCCCGCCAGGCCTATGCAACGACTGACCTGCGCGCACGCATGGCCAAACATCACCGCGACCCGGACAATGCCTTTCGAGGCTGGAACGACGCGTGGCTCGATCCCGGCTTCAGGTCATGGAACGTCGGCGATGTCATCGATTATTTCCGCCTGCCAACCCTCGCGATTCAAGGTCGCCAAGATCAATATGGAACCTTGGCCCAGATCGCCGAAGTTGAAACACGCAGCTATGCCCCTGTCGAAGTCGCAGTGCTCGAAGACTGTCGGCATGCGCCGCATCAAGACAAGCCCGAAGAGGTTCTCGAGGTTGTCGCAAGTTTCTGCGCGCGCCTTGAACGGATTGAGGCAGCCGAGGTCAGCCTTGGCTGAACCCTATATTCCCGGCCAAACGTCACGCCCGGCGGAGGGCTCCTTTGACACAATCCGCGCCACGGCGCAGCCCGGCATGTCGTCCGATCAACTTGCCCAATCAGAAGCATTTCAAACAGGTCTGAAATTTCTTCAGTCCGGTTGGTTCTGGGAGGCGCATGAGGTTCTCGAACCTGTCTGGATGGCCGCTCCCCCCAACAGCCGCGAGCGCCTGTTTGTGAGGGCGCTGATCCAACTGGCCAATGCGCGCCTCAAAGACAAAATGCACCGCCCACAGGCCGCCGCCCGCCTGCGGCGCGAAGTCCAAACACTCTTGACAGAACTGGGATCACGCCCAGTTCTCACAATGAACCCCGCTGATGTTGGCCTTTGGCTTGAGCAGGATTCGCAATAATTGCATTATAATGCATATTATTCGCGGCTATATTTTTATCCATTTTTCCTAAGTATCTGATAAGTAATAAAACTTATTTAGCACTATTGTGCACAAAACTCTTTGCGGAACAGGGCTACGGCATTATAGTGCACTCAACACTACACTCAGGGAGATCCGCCCATGTCCAAGATCATCGACTTTAGAACCGACCCCAGCAAATACCGCCACTGGCGCGTGGAATATGCTGGCGAAGTCGCAACGCTCTATATGGACGTTGACGAAAACGCGGGTCTTTTTGAGGGATATCAACTCAAACTCAACTCCTACGACCTTGGCGTCGATATCGAACTGAACGATGTCGTCCAGCGCATGCGCTTCGAGCATCCAGAAGTCAAAGTCGTGGTGATGAAATCCGGCAAAGACAAGGTGTTCTGCGCGGGCGCAAACATCCGCATGCTGGGTGGCGCAAGCCACGCCCACAAGGTGAACTTCTGCAAATTCACCAATGAAACGCGCAACACCTTTGAAGCCGCCGAGGCCGACAGCGGTCAGCGTTATATGGCCGCAATCAAGGGCGCTTGCGCCGGCGGCGGTTACGAGCTGGCATTGGCTTGCAACTACATCATGCTCACCGACGACAGCTCTTCCAACGTCTCGCTGCCCGAAGTGCCTTTGCTCGCCGTGCTTCCCGGCACGGGCGGCCTCACCCGCGTAACCGACAAACGCAAAGTGCGCCGCGATCTCGCCGATGTCTTCTGCTCCGTCGAAGAGGGCGTTAAGGGCAAGCGTGCCGTTGACTGGCGCCTGGTAGACGAAGCCGTGCCCAACTCGAAATTCGACGCTGTCGTTACGGAACGCGCCCAAGAGTTCGCCGCAGGAATGACCGCAAAAGCCTCCTCTGGCATTGCCCTTGGACCGCTCGCGCGCTCGATTTCCGAAAATGGCTCCGTGGCCTACTCCCTCGTCGAAGCGCAGGTCGATCGCACATCACGCCGCGTCACCATTACGCTGCACGGCCCCGACCGCCCTGTGCCTGCCTCGACCGAAGCACTTGTGGCCGAAGGCGACCAGTCTTGGATGCTGCGTCTGGCGCGCGAATTCGAAGATCTGATCCTCCACCTGCGTCTAAACGAACTGGAAGTCGGCCTGTGGTCCTTCCGCACTCAAGGCGACCCAGAGGCTGTGCTGGCGCATGAAGCCTTCCTTTTGGCCAACAAAGATCACTGGCTTGCCAATGAGATCTTGCACTACTGGAAGCGCACCATGAAGCGCGTCGATGTCACTTCGCGCTCGATTGCTACCCTTGTAGAGCACGGCAGTTGCTTCGCTGGTCCTCTGGCCGAGCTGATCTGGGCAGGTGATCGCAGCTATATGATGGAAGACGAGTTTGAAGGCGACAATCGCCCCCTCGCCGCCATCCGCCTCAGCGAAGGCAACTTCGGTGCCTACCCGATGGGCAATGACATCACGCGCCTCCAGACCCGCTTCCTCGCAGAGCCCGAGCATGTTGAGGCCCTCAAGACGCAAATTGGAGAGACACTCGAAGCCGACTCCGCCCGCGAACTGGGCCTTGTCACCTACGCCTTTGACGATATCGATTGGGAAGACGAGATCCGCATCTTCATGGAAGAGCGCGTGTCCTTCAGCCCCGATGCAATGACCGGCATGGAAGCTAACCTGCGCTTTGCTGGCCCGGAAACCATGGAAACCCGCATCTTCGGTCGTTTGACCGCGTGGCAGAACTGGATCTTTATCCGCCCGAACGCCACCGGCCCAGACGGCGCGCTCCAGCGCTACGGCACCGGAGTTCGCGGCGATTACAGCATGCAGCGCGTCTGACGCGCGATTGGCGGGTCAGTCCCGCCCTACGGGCCCCGGCGACAGCCGTTCCCGGTTACAATCTGCGGCGGGTCGCTCCCGCCATCAACGGAGGAAACCATGCTCGATCTTATCAATGTCTCTTACGACACACTTATCCCCAACAACGTGGGCCTGAGCACCGACAAACGCGTGCTCAAGGCGCTTGAAAAATGGCACCCCGGCTACATCAACTGGTGGAATGACCTGATCCCCGACAACTTCCAAAAGTCGCTGGTCTATCTCCGCACCGCCGTGTCTGTTGACCCCAAAGGCTGGGCGAAATTCGATTATGTGAAGATGCCCGAGTATCGTTGGGGTATCTTGCTGGCTCCACAAGTCGAAGGCCGCACCATTCCCTGTGGCGAGCACGCTGGCCAGCCCGCATGGCAAGAAGTGCCCGGCGAATACCGCAACATGCTCAAGCGCCTCATTGTGATTCAAGGCGATACCGAGCCAGCATCGGTCGAACAACAGCGCTTCCTTGGCCGGACCGCACCTTCGCTTTATGACATGCGGAACCTCTTTCAGGTTAACGTCGAAGAAGGCCGCCACCTTTGGGCAATGGTTTATCTGCTCCACAAATACTTCGGCGCGGACGGTCGCGAAGAGGCCGATGACCTGCTGCTTCGTCAGTCCGGCTCCGACGAAGCACCGCGTATGCTCGGCGCCTTCAACGAAGAAACGCCAGACTGGCTGTCGTTCTTCATGTTCACTTACTTCACGGACCGTGATGGCAAGATGCAGCTCGAGTCGCTGGCACAATCCGGCTTCGACCCGCTTTCGCGCACCTGCCGTTTCATGCTGACTGAAGAAGCGCACCATATGTTTGTTGGTGAAACTGGCGTCGGCCGCACGATCGAGCGCACCTGCCAAATCATGGCAGAGAACGGCATCGACGACCCCTATGACATCGAGAAAATCCGCTCCTTCGGTGTGATCGACCTGCCGACCATCCAAAAGAAGCTGAACCTGCACTACACTCTGTCGCTCGACCTCTTCGGTCAGGAAGTGTCCACCAATGCGGCCAATGCCTTCAACTCGGGCGTCAAGGGCCGCTACATGGAAAGCCGCATCGACGACGATCATAAGCTTACCAACGCGACCTACCCGGTTTGGGACATGGTGGATGGCAAGCTCGTGCGTCACGAAGTGCCCGCACTTACTGCTATCAACATGCGCCTGCGCGACGACTACTCGCGGGACGCTGCCGGTGGCGTAGGCCGTTGGAACAAAATCATCGAGAAGGCCGGCATCGCTTTCGAGATGAAGCTTCCCCACGAAGCCTTCAACCGCAAGATCGGCGTTTTCGCAAACCACACGTTCAACCCCGAAGGCAACCACATCTCCGTGGCCGAGTTCGACAAGGGCGTCGACGAATGGCTGCCGAACAAGGCTGACGGCGACTACATCCAATCGCTGATGAACCCTGTTTACGAGCCCGGCGTTTACGCCAGCTGGATTGCCCCGCCAAAAGTTGGCATTGATAACAAGCCGGGCGATTTCGAATACGTGAAACTGCACATGGCATAAGCCATTTCCCGAGGGGCGCTCTGGGTGCCCCTCGGACCCCCGCCGCAACGCGTTGCTACAGGCGCGTGTTTCGCCGAGGGTCCATGCGAACAGGACCACACAAGGGAGGAACCGGGATGAGAGCCGACCGTAAAATCGCCCATGCTCCACGTACCGCGCAAATCGCGCAAGCTGTGGCGCGCATGCCATCAACCTGCATTGGCTGTACTGGCTGTGTCGGTCTGTGTCAGGCTATGCTTGAGGTGATGATGCTGCCGGATGTTGTCCTGCATGCAAGGGAACCACGCGTATGAACAAGCCTGTCAAGCAGCACCTGATCGACCCGGAAATCTGCATTCGCTGCTACACCTGCGAAATGTCCTGCCCGATCGAGGCCATCGTGCATGACGGATCAAACGTGGTGGTCGATGCCGACAAATGCAATTTCTGCATGGATTGCATTCCGGTTTGCCCGACGGGATCGATTGATGAATGGCGCGTGGTCAACACGCCCTATACGCTCGAAGAGCAATTCGGCTTCACGGAACTACCCCCGCAAGAAGATCTTGGCCAAGACGAAGCCTCTACTGGTCTCGAAGCCTTGGATGACGCGATGGCAGCCCTGCTAGCCGACGCGCACAAAGGCGCCGGAGGCAAAGCAAAGGCACCCGCCAGCGCAACCAAGCCTTCGGTGAACATGTATACCTTGGGCAAGCCCGCCACCGCCAAGGTTCAGGGGAACTACAGGCTCACCAATGACGATGGCCACGACGTGCGCCACATCATCCTCGACTTTGGTGGCCAGCCCTTCCCGGCGCTTGAAGGCCAATCCATCGGCATTATCCCTCCCGGCACCTCCGCCGATGGCAAACCCCACTTGCCGCGCCTCTATTCAATCTCCTCTCCCCGCGATGGCGAACGCGCGAACTACAACAACCTCTCCCTCACCGTAAAACGCGAAGAAGGCGGGCTGTGCTCCAACTATGTCTGCGACCTGAAAAAGGGCGACGAAGTGCAGGTCACGGGTCCATTCGGTGCCACTTTCTTGATGCCGGATGATCCCTCTGCGCGCCTCTTGATGATCTGCACCGGGACGGGTTCCGCACCAATGCGCGCCTTCACCATGCGACGCCAACGCACCGTCGGCGAGAAAAATGGCGGCATGCTGATGTTCTTTGGAGCCCGCTCTCCCGGTGCCCTGCCCTACTTTGGCCCCTTGGGTAAAGTGCCCGAACGCCTGCTGCACAAGCACCTCGTGTTCAGCCGCGTCGAAGGCCAGCCCAAAGAATACGTGCAAGATCGGATGCGGTCCGAAGAGGATGCCGTGGCCGAAATGCTGCAAGACCCCAAGACGCATATCTACATCTGCGGATTGCGCGGCATGGAAGAAGGCGTCGAGCAGGCCTTCACCAATATCGCCGAATCCTTTGGTCAGCAGTGGACCGCACTGCGCGACACACTCCGCACCGAGGGCCGCTATCACGTGGAGACCTACTAAGTGCCCTACACCCATGAGATCCGCGTCACTTGGGGCGATTGCGACCCTGCGCGCATCGCCTACACGGCGCGGATCCCATGGTTTGCACTCGATGCCATAAACGCTTGGTGGGAACATCATTTGGGTGGCGACGGGTGGTTCCAGATGGAGTTAGACCGCAACCTTGGCACTCCATTCGTCAATATGAACATCGACTTTCGCGCCCCAATCACGCCGCGCCATCGGCTGGTCTGCGACGTAGCCCCCTCGCGCTTGGGCGACACATCGATTTCTTTTCGCGTCAACGGCTTTCAGGATGGCATCCTGTGCTTTGAAGGCCGCTTCACCTGCGTCTTCATCGTCGCCAACACGTTCCACAAGACACGTCCCCCCGCAGAAATTGCCGAGATGATCCGCGCACTTTTGGAGCCTTGAGCGCGTCTTCAGGATTTACGCGGCGCGCCAAATATGAATTATAGTGCATAATTCGAGGAAAAGACGGTGTGCATAGGGGCGGTCTATGGGTGAAATCACGAATTTCAGGGGCGAAGTACAGCCCAGCCAGCCGCACAGCCCCGAGCAGGTTTTGATCCTTCGCGTTGCTGATCGCGTGCGCCGCGCTCGCGAACGCAAGGGCATTCCACGCCGTGTGCTCTCGGAACGCTCCGGTGTCTCCCCCCGCTATCTCGCCCAGCTCGAAGCCGGAGAAGGCAACATTTCCATTGCTCTGTTGCATCGGGTCGCTCAAGCGCTTGATCACCGCATCGAATGGCTCATGACCGAAGAGGATCCATGGGAAAGCGATTCGCTGCGGGTCGCGGAAATGTTCCGCACCGCGCCCACCGTAATCCGTGAGCAGGTTCTGGACATCCTCTCTCCACTTCCCGTCGCCGAATTGCGCGCGCATCGCATCTGCCTCGTCGGTCTGCGCGGCGCAGGGAAATCCAGCCTCGGCTCCCGCGTCGGTGCCCGACTTGGCGTGCCCTTCATCGAACTCAATCGCGAGATCGAGGAAATCGCCGGAATGCCCGTCACCGAGGTCTTGGCACTCTACGGTCAAGAGGGTTACCGAAAGCTGGAGACACAAGCCGTCAGCCGCGTGATCTCCACGCATGAACACCTGATTCTCGCCGTCGCAGGCGGAATCGTGGCCGAGCCAGAAACCTACAACATGCTCTTGGCGCGCTTTCACACGATTTGGCTGCGCGCCGATCCTAACGAGCACATGAGCCGCGTCCGTGCCCAAGGCGATACCCGCCCAATGGCGGGCAATCCCGAAGCCATGGACCAACTCAAATCGATCCTTTCCAGCCGGGAATCACTCTATGCCCGCGCCGAAGCCCGCCTCGACACGACAGGGCGCAGTGTGGCGGAATCAACAGACGAATTGACAGCTCTCATTCGCACTCGCGGGTTCATCAGCTAGGTGGCAATTCCCGGCGGAAAGGCTATCTCGCGCTGATGACAACACTCCCGCATCTTTCCAGCGCTGCATTCCTTGGCGGTAGCCTCCTCGCTCTCGAACTTGCCGCCGCGCTGGCCAAGACAGGCACAGCCGTCACCATCGTCGAGCCTGACCCGCATGATGCCGAACGCCTCCGGTCGCTGCTGGCCCGGGCCGGGGTCCCCGTAACCCTTGCACCGACACTCGCCCAAGAGGCGCGCTTCGAACTCCTCTGCGACTCCGGCAGCTTGCCAGACCCGCTTCTCACCGCCCTGCTCGGCACGCATACCGCGCCCCTTGCCCGCCTCCTGCCAAGTGCTGCACCCACGACAGGGTTCTCGCTTGATCTCCATCGTCTCCCAATGCTCCAGCCGCTCCTTGAAATTGGCCTGCCGCAGTCCCTCAATGCCCATGCACCCCTGGCTCATACTCTGGCCGCGGCGCTCAATGCTCATCTTGCCCTGCGCGCCGATACCAAACCCTCCCCCGGTGCGCGTTTGCAAAGCGCCCTCTGGCGCGCGGCAGATGATTTGATGCTGCAAGGGGCAGTATTGTGGGAAATCGACGAGATCCTCGAAGAGGCAGGCTTCGCGATTGGGCCCTATGCCGCGCAAGATCTCGCAGGTCTCGACTGGGCCCTTTCCCTCCGTCGCCTCCTCGCCCCGAATGACACCAACCCGATTGCTCCCCGCGCCCATGCCGAGGGTCGGATCGGTCGCGCACTCGGTTGGGGCTGGTATCGCTATCCCGGCGGCGGTGGCCGCGTCATTGACCCCCTGACCGAAGACCTCGCCAAAGAAGAAAGTCGCTTCGCCCGTGTTCCCACGCGCGATTTCGGTCGCGAGGAAATCCTTGAAACACTCACCCTCGCTCTCTTGGTCGAAGCCCGGGCGCTGCGCGACGACGGCCTCTTGCCAGAGGCGATTACAGCAACCCTGCGCCTTGCGGTTGGGTGCCCGCGCGCGCTGCTCCCCACACTCTGAATACCCAGACTTTTACCTATTAACTCCGCAGAAATCCTTCTTTGCTAAACCTGAACCTGGGTGAGTGAAAGGTGATGGAGATGGGCACGCAATCCAATGCGGCGCCAGTCATCATCAAACGGAAAAAGGTAATTGCTGGTGAAGGTCACCACGGAGGCGCATGGAAAGTCGCCTACGCGGACTTCGTCACAGCAATGATGGCCTTTTTCATGTTGATGTGGCTGCTGAACGCAACAACCGAGAAACAGCGCAAAGGTCTGGCTGACTATTTCAGCCCGACGGTCGCAGCCAATCGCATTTCTGGCGGAGGCGACGGCAGCTTCGGAGGCACAACTGTCTTCTCTGAGGAAATGCTCGCGCAAACCGGCACAGGTGCGACCAGTCTGCGCCCGACAGAATCGCGTCAATCGCGCGGCGTGTCGGGCGTGAGCGAAGAAGGCAGCGATCAAAGCGGCGAGAAATCCGAAGATGACGCGCTCCGCTCCATCGAAGAGGCCCTGCGCGCGCAAGGTGGCGAAACCATGCTGGATGACAACCTCCTGCGCCACATCGAAACTCTCATCACCGATGAAGGCCTCATCATCGAGTTCTTTGACCTCGAAGACGCGCGACTTTTTCAAGAAGGCACATCCGAGCCCTGGAGTGCCCCCACTGAAGTGGTCCACCAACTGGGATAGAATTATCCCATTTCAGGAGGATCAGAGATGGCTGGAAAGAGAGACAAACCCGAAGAGATTGTGCT
>OBMK010000164.1_pt1 | contig 63777 bp, 85 predicted proteins | sample 1539081 | NCBI WGS metagenome assembly OBMK01 (sample SAMEA3355528, study PRJEB22509) | marine metagenome | biome: marine; feature: river plume; material: water | place: USA | collected 2010-08-07 | depth 0.5 m | reverse complement strand
TTTCGGTTCCGAATTACTTCTTCAGCGATTGCGCTGCTTTACGAGGACCTTTGCGGGTACGCGCATTGGTTTGCGTACGCTGGCCACGGACGGGCAGGCCACGGCGATGACGGAAACCACGGTAGCAACCGATGTCCATCAAACGCTTGATGTTCATGGTCACCTCACGGCGGAGGTCACCCTCGATCGTGATCTTGCCTACTTCTTCGCGCAGCTTTTCAACGTCTGAGTCGTCCAAGTCCTTGATTTTCTTATCAAAAGGAATGGCGCAAGAAACGCAAAGTTGACGCGCGCGAGTGCGGCCAATACCAAAAATTGCCGTCAAGCCGATTTCAGCGTGCTTGTGTGGCGGAATGTTAATACCTGCAATACGTGCCATGGTGGTCCTCTAAATGTCTATCAGCCTTGACGTTGCTTATGGCGTGGCTCTGTGCAGATCACGCGAACAACACCGTGGCGGCGGATAATTTTACAGTTGCGGCACAATTTCTTGACCGAAGCCGAAACTCTCATTTTTCTTCTCCTAGTAAAAGGCAGTTCTAAAAGTCATTCTTTCAGAACGAACTAAGCTATATGGGCAGGGTCCTTGACCCAGCGAATTACGCCCCTACAGATCCCTTGAAATTAGCCTTCTTCAACAGTGAGTCGTATTGCTGGCTCATCAGGTAGTTTTGAACTTGTGCCATGAAATCCATGGTCACAACTACGATGATTAACAAAGACGTTCCACCGAAGTAGAAAGGCACGTTGTATTTCAAAATCAAAAATTCAGGTAACAAACACACGAAGGTGATGTAGATGGCGCCAACCATCGTTAGACGCAACAAAATCTTATCGACGTAGCGCGCGGTTTGGTCTCCAGGCCGAATACCAGGCACGAAACCACCGCTCTTTTTCAGGTTATCTGCTGTCTCACGGCTGTTGAAAACGAGCGCCGTGTAGAAGAAGCAGAAGAAAATAATCGCTGCGGCGTACAAAGCCACATAAATCGGTTGTCCGGGTGCCAGAGCAGCAGAGAAGTCGCGCAACCACAGCATGGAATCACCGGTGCTGAACCAGCTAACGAACGTCGCCGGCAGCAAAATGATACTGCTTGCGAAAATTGGGGGGATCACACCCGCCATATTAAGCTTCAGCGGAAGATGTGAGCTCTGGCCACCGTACACACGATTGCCGACCTGTCGGCGCGCATAGTTCACGAGGATCTTGCGCTGGCCGCGTTCAACGAACACCACCAAGTAAGTAACAGCCAGCACGATGGCAACGATCAGAATCGCAACGATCGGGTTCATACTGCCATTGCTTACCAAGGTACCAAAGCCACCCAACGCACTGGGCAAACCAGCTGCGATACCGCCAAAAATCAAGATTGAAATGCCGTTGCCCAGACCGCGTTCAGTGATTTGTTCACCCAACCACATCAGGAACAACGTACCTGCTGTCAAACTAACCACCGTTGAAATACGGAAACCGAGGCCAGGCGACAAAACCAAACCCGCCGAGCTTTCAAGCGCCAAAGCAATACCGATCGATTGGAAAACTGCCAATCCAAGCGTGCCGTAGCGGGTGTACTGGGTAATCTTTCGACGACCGGCTTCGCCCTCTTTCTTCAATTGCTCGAAGGTGGGCACCACGTAGGTCATCAATTGCATGATGATCGACGCAGAGATGTAGGGCATGATGCCCAACGCAAACACGGTGAAGCGGGACAACGCACCGCCCGAGAACATGTTGAAAAGACTCAGAATGCCGCCACTTTGGCCCTTGAACAACTGCTCGAGTTGTGCAGGGTCGATCCCTGGCACCGGGATGTGCGCGCCGATGCGATACACCACAAGTGCCAACAGCAAAAACACCAGGCGGCGACGCAAGTCGCCGGTGCCCGCTTTGTTACTGCCGATTGAGGAAGAAGTAGCCACTGATCTAAGTCCTAATCACGCTTAAGCTGCTTGGATGCTGCCACCAGCCGCCTCGATAGCCGCTTTCGCGCCAGCCGTTGCGTTAATAGCCTTCAAAGTAACCGCACGAGTCAGTTCGCCTGACTTGATGACTTTGACTTTGCGGACCAACTCGCCAACCAGACCGGCTTCTTTCAAAACCAGCAAATCGACTTCCGTTGCTTCCAGTGCAGACAGCGCTGACAGCGTCACCTCTGCATTCAAGCCCACAGAGCGTGACTTGAAACCGCGCTTTGGCAAGCGACGGTACATGGGCATTTGACCACCTTCAAAGCCAGCGCGGTGGAAACCACCCGAACGTGACTTTTGACCTTTGTGGCCGCGACCCGCAGTTTTACCCAAACCTGAACCAATACCGCGACCGACGCGACGCTTGGCATGCTTGGCGCCGTCACCGGCGTTAATGTTGTTTAGTTCCATTACGGACTCCTTACCAGCCCTGCTTAGAGGACTTTGACCAGATAGCTGATCTTGTTGATCATGCCGCGCACAGCAGGCGTGTCTTCGAGTTCACGCTTGCCGTTTACTTTGCGCAGACCCAAACCGCGAACGGTATCGCGATGGTCAGCTTTGCAGCCAATCGGGCTGCGAACCAGCTGAACGGTCACTTTTTTATCGGTGCTCATGGCTTAGTCCTTAGTTGAGAATCTCTTCAACAGTCTTGCCACGCTTAGCAGCCACTGAAGAAGGTGTTCCCAGATTTTTGAGAGCGTTAATGGTGGCGCGAACCAAGTTATAGGGGTTGCTTGAGCCATGGCTCTTGGCAACCACGTCGGTCACACCCACCACCTCGAACACGGCACGCATTGGGCCGCCAGCAATGATGCCGGTACCCTTTGATGCGGGCAACAACATCACGCGAGCTGCGCCGTGCTGGCCGTACACCTCGTGGTGAACGGTACCATCGCGCAATGCTGCGGAGACCAAGTTGCGACGAGCTTCGTCCATTGATTTTTGGACAGAGACTGGCACTTCACGTGCTTTGCCCTTGCCCATACCGACCTTACCAGCGCCATCACCGACAACTGACAAAGCGGCGAAGCCAAGAATACGACCACCCTTGACCACTTTGGTCACGCGGTTGATCGCGATCATCTTTTCACGCAGTCCGTCTTCCGGGGCGTCTTTTTTAGCTGCTGCTGTAAATTTTGCCATTTTGTATTCCCGTCTCGATCAGAACTGCAAGCCGGCTTCACGCGCAGCTTCAGCCAATGCTTTCACGCGACCGTGGTAGGCGTAGCCTGAACGGTCGAATGCGACTTTCTCAACACCTGCGGCCTTGGCGCGCTCTGCAACACGCTTACCAATAATGGTCGCTGCTGCAGCGTTGCCACCTTTGCCTGCGCCACCGATTTGGCTGCGAACTTCTGCTTCTGCAGTCGACGCTGATGCCAACACTTTGGTGCCGCAGCCAGAGATAACGCTGGCGTAAATGTGTAAATTGGTGCGATGGACACTCAGTCGAGCCACACCCTGCTTGGCAATGCGCAAGCGGGTTTGGCTGGCACGACGTGCACGCTGTTCCTTTTTGGTCAACATGGTCATGATCCTTATTTCTTCTTGGTTTCCTTGATCACCACACGCTCATCCGCATAACGGATACCCTTGCCCTTGTAAGGCTCTGGGGGACGGACTGCACGCACTTCTGCGGCGATCTGGCCAACGCGCTGCCGATCAGCACCTTTGATCAAAACTTCAGTTGGACCAGGCGTTTCCACCTTGACGCCTTCGGGCATTTCCATCACAACAGGGTGAGAGAAGCCAACTGTCAAATTCAATTTATTGCCTTGCGCTTGTGCTTTGTAACCCACGCCCAAAAGCGTCAGTTTCTTTTCAAAGCCCTTGCTGACACCGTTGACCATGTTGTTAACCAACTGGCGCATCGTTCCAGACATGGCGTTCGCTGCTGCTGAATCATCAGCGGGCGCGAAAGACAATTGACCATCTTTCTGCTCAATCTTTACCAGGGCGTTTGGCTTTAAAACCAAACTACCCAGGCTACCTTTGACCGAAATCAGGTCGGCGCTCATAGACAGATCCACACCTTGTGGGACCGTTACGGGCATTTTTGCGACTCGAGACATTTCCGTTACTCCTTGGTGCTAACCGTTATGCGACGTAGCACAACACTTCGCCACCCACGCCTTCGGCGCGCGCTTTGCGATCGGTCATGACACCCTTGGGTGTTGTCACAATAGCCACACCCAAACCATTCATCACTTGAGGAATTGATTTGGAACCACGGTACACACGCAAACCGGGACGGCTTACGCGCTCGATGCGCTCGATAACTGGCGAACCAGCGTAGTACTTCAATGCAATTTCCAACTGTGACTTGCCATCGGCAGCGTTCACTTGGAAGTTTTCAATGTAACCCTCGTCCTTCAGAACTTGGGCAATCGCGACTTTGACCTTGGAGGCCGGCATCACCACGTTGGTTTTCTCAACCATTTGGGCGTTGCGGATGCGGGTCAACATGTCCGCGATAGGATCACTCATACTCATATTTGTTCTCCTGCGGCTTACCAGCTAGCCTTGGTCACGCCAGGGATGTTGCCTTCAAAGGTCAACTCACGCACTTTGGCGCGGGCAAGACCGAATTGACGGTAGACACCACGGGGGCGGCCCGTAATGCCACAGCGGTTACGCTGACGAGTGGGGTTGGCGTTGCGGGGCAACTTTTGCAACCCGAGACGAGCAGCATCACGCTCTTCGTCAGACAGTTTCACGTTGTTCGCAGCAGCCTTCAGTTCTGCGTACTTCTTTGCAAACTTTTGCGCGAGCATGTCACGCTTGAGTTCGCGCTGGATTAGTGCTTGTTTAGCCACGCGTCACCTCAGTTCTTGAACGGGAAACGGAAAGCGGTGAGAAGCGCTTTGGCCTCGTCATCGGACTTCGCCGTTGTCGTGATGCTGATATTGAGGCCGCGCAAGGCGTCAACCTTGTCGTACTCGATCTCAGGGAAAATGATCTGCTCTTTAACACCGATGTTGTAGTTACCACGACCATCGAATGAGCGACCAGAGATACCTCGGAAGTCGCGCACTCGGGGCAAAGCCACGGAAACGAAACGATCCAGGAATTCATACATGCGCGCACCGCGCAAAGTCACCATGCAACCGATTGGCTGCAGGTCACGAATTTTGAAACCCGCGATTGGCTTACGCGCCTTGGTCACGACAGGCTTTTGGCCAGCGATCTTGGTCAGGTCAGCAACCGCGTGATCCATCACCTTCTTGTCAGCAACCGCCTCACCCACACCCATGTTCAAGGTGATTTTGGTGATACGAGGCACTTCCATGACGGACTTGTAACCAAACTGCGCCATCAGGGCAGGCGAAATTTTCTCGCGATATTGTTCTAAAAAGCGCGCCATGATTAAGCCACCTTAATTTCTTCGCCATTGGATTTGTAGACACGAACCTTCGTGCCGTCGTCCAATTGCTTAATACCTACGCGATCAGCTTTGCCAGTTTTGGCATTGAAAATCGCCACGTTTGACTGGTGCATAGACATTGACTTCTCAACGATGCCGCCAGTCACACCCTTCATTGGGTTTGGCTTAACGTGTTTTTTGACGAGGTTGATGCCCTCGATAACCAGACGCTCATCATCGGCGCGCAGGGCTACTGTGCCACGCTTACCTTTGTCGCGGCCAGCAATCACGATGACTTCGTCACCTTTGCGGATCTTGTTCATTTTGAGCGTCCTTTAGAGAACTTCGGGCGCCAAAGACACGATCTTCATGAAGCGCTCGCCACGCAGTTCACGCGTGACGGGGCCAAAGATGCGTGTGCCGATGGGCTCCAGCTTGGCGTTAAGCAACACTGCTGCGTTGCCGTCGAACTTGATCAAGGCGCCGTCTGGACGGCGAATGCCTTTGGCGGTGCGCACAACAACAGCGCTGTACACCTCACCTTTTTTGACGCGACCACGGGGCGCGGCTTCCTTGATACTGACTTTGATGACATCACCGACGCTGGCGTAACGGCGCTTTGAGCCGCCCAGCACCTTAATGCACATGACAGACTTTGCACCCGTGTTGTCAGCAACACTGAGTCGAGATTGCGTTTGAATCATTTGATTTAAGTCCCAACTTGAATCCGCTTTGCCACCACGGCATTGCTTGATCAGTCTTGGTCCCGTCGATTGCTTGCATGTACCGGCTGAATCAACCAGACACCCTTACGCACGATTGGGCTGAAAAACCTCCGCCAATAACGGCGAAGCCCACTAGTATGCCATGACTCCAAGCTTTTCCGCAAGGGTTTTTTGAAAAATCGCCGAGGGGCTTAAAAAGTTTCCTGGATGCGTGGGGGCTGTCGGGTCCTCGCAACACTGCGCTACCATTGCCTAACAACTGACTCGACCGGGTAGACCGGGTATTTAGGCTATGACCACCAAACACATCGTCTTCATCGGCGGCGGCAACATGACCCGCGCCATTCTTGGCGGCTTGACGGCGACCAATGCCGAGGCTGGAGATGGCCCCGCGCCCTATTGTCTATCGGTGGTTCAACCCAGTAACCCCAAGCGCGACCAGCTCGCCGCCGACTTTGGCGCCGCTGGCGTCCAAGTCGCCGCGGATGTGATGGATTTGGGTGCCGAGATCGATGTGGTGGTGTGGGCGGTTAAGCCACAGGTATTACAGCGCGTCATTACCGAAAACCAGGGGCGCTTTGGCGCCAACACCCTGCACGTCAGCATTGCGGCTGGGGTGGGAACAGCCGCTCTCAGCAACTGGCTCGGCAATGACCGCGTGGTGCGCACGATGCCCAACACACCGGCGATGGTGGGTTGCGGGGCCACGGGCATGTTTGCCAAAGACGCCGTTAGCGCCGATGACAAACAATTGGTTCAGACCCTCTTCAGTGCCACAGGCCTGTGTTTATGGGTAGCAGAAGAGGGTTTGCTTGAGGCGGTCACCGCTGTCAGTGGATCAGGCCCGGCCTACGTTTTCTATATATTGAACGCCATGACGGCGGGTGGTCGGGCCCTCGGGCTGGCGGAGTCCACAGCTAAACAACTGGCGATTGCCACTTTTGCAGGCGCGGCCGAGTTGGCCCGCCAGTCGACGGACACCCCCGCGCAGTTGCAGCAAAACGTGACATCCAAGGGCGGGGCGACTGCGGAGGCAATCGCGGTCTTTGAGTCAGCGAAGCTCGCCGAAACCATTCAAGCTGGGATGCGCGCCTGCGCTGCCCGCGCGACCGAGATGGGTGCGCAGTTTAAATAGGTCCCGCAACGGCTCAACCCCAAACGTCGCCAACCGCAATCCCGAGAAACACGACCAGCCCCAGCCAGTGGTTGTGTTTAAAGACCCAAAAGCAGGGCCCGCGCTCGCGACCACGGATATGCCAAACCGCACCGATGGCCATGGCCGACGCAATGACCAACGCCAACAGACGTGGGGGGTGCTCAAGAGGCGCCAGCACCGCAAACAAAATGCCCAAATGCAGGGCATAAAAAACAGCGACGGCGGCGACATCAAATTGCCCGAGCGTCAATGCGGAGGTTTTAATGCCCAAGCGGACGTCGTCATTGCGGTCAACCATGGCGTAAACGGTGTCGTAAGCCAACACCCAGAACAGGTTTGACAGCAGCAACCACCCGGTGAGCGCCGACACACCTGTGGCCTGCCCCCACAGGTCGGGCGCCACGCTGGTGGCCACAAACGCCATGGGAATGCCCATGCTGAATGCGATTCCCAAGACGGCCTGAGGCATGGACACCACACGTTTGGCGTAGGGGTACAAAATAGCGATCGCCAACGCCGAAAATGACCACAAGACGCTGCCTGGGTTGAGGGTCAGGACCAGCCCAAAGGCGGCCAAGGCAAGCGCGGCACCCACCACCAAAGCCTCAGTCACGCTGATTCGACCCGTTGTGACCGGACGGTTCGCGGTGCGGGTAACGAACTGATCAAAGTCGCGGTCGGCCACGTCGTTGACGCAACAACCTGCGCTGCGCATAAGGATCGTACCCAGCGTAAACACGGCAATCAAATGCCACCCGGGATAGCCCCCCGCCGCGAGCCACAAGGCGCTCAAGGTGGGCCACAGCAACAGCAACCACCCAGCAGGCCGGTCCCAGCGAATCAAGTCCAAATACAGGCGCAAGCGCGTCATAACGCTACCGATGGCAAACGACGCACACCGCTCAACTCGCAGCTCGTCAAAGCGGCCTGCAACGCCGTGATCGCCTCGCCACGCGTGTAACTGCGCCGCCATGCCAGCACCACCCGGCGCGTTGGCGCATCCGATTCGAACGGCAGGTAACGCACATAGGGGGATGCCGCCCAAGACGCGGTTGGCACACTCAGGCGGGGCACCAGTGTGACGCCCATGCCAGACGCCACCATGTGTTTGATGGTTTCCAGCGACGAACCCTCAAAGGTTTTTTGTATCCCTTCAGCATCGCTTGCAAAACGCGCGAATTCAGGGCAGACCTGTAAAACATGGTCTCGGAAGCAGTGGCCCGTCCCCAGTAACAGCATGGTCTCGGCCTTCAGCTGCTCCGCGGTGATGTTGTCGCTGTTAGCCAGGGGGTGGTGCGCGGGTAACGCGGCCAAAAATGGCTCGTCGTACAGCGGCAGCGTTTCGAGATTGGTATCCGGGAAAGGCTCGGCCAAGATGGCGCAATCGATGTCCCCCGATCGCAATTGCTCCAGCAGCTTCACTGTGAAGTTTTCTTGCAGGATGAGTGGCATTTGCGGGGTTAAGTCAATCACGCGCTTGACCAAATCGGGCAGTAAATACGGCCCAATGGTGTAGATCACGCCGAGCCGCAACGGGCCCGCCAGCGGGTCTTTACCGCGCTTGGCGATTTCTTTGATGGCCTGCGACTGTTCTAGCACCACTTGGGCCTGGCGTATTACCTCGGCTCCCAGCGGGGTGACGCTGATGTCGTTGGCATTGCGCTCAAACAGTTTCAGCTCCAACTCTTCTTCGAGCTTTTTTATGCCCACAGACAACGTCGGTTGCGACACGTGACATGCCGCGGCTGCACGGCCGAAGTGGCGCTCCCGGGCGAGGGCTACGATGTATTTCAATTCGGTCAGGGTCACGCGGTCGTCTTCCGGGGTTTCAGGCTTTTAAAAACTCCACTTTACCGCCCATCCAGCGGTTCAGATGACGGGCCACCCAGTCGGGCTCATGTTGCAACATGGCTGCAGCTTGCTCACGGGCCCACTGCAATAGGTCGTCGTCTTGGCTCAAGTCGGCAAAGCGCAGCAGCGCGGCACCTGATTGGCGCGCACCTAAAAACTCACCAGGGCCACGTAATTCCAAATCAATGCGGGACAGCTCAAACCCGTCATTGGTTTGCGCCATCGCACGCAAGCGGGCCTTGGCGACATCACCCAAGGGTGATTCGTACAACAACACGCACGCCGATGCGGCTGTGCCACGCCCCACTCGGCCCCGAAGCTGGTGTAGCTGGCTTAAGCCGAATCGCTCGGCATGCTCGATCACCATCAAGGAGGCGTTGGGCACATCCACTCCGACCTCGATCACGGTGGTGCTCACCAAAACACGTAAGGTCCCGGCGACAAACGCCGCCATCACCGCCTGTTTTTCCGAAGGCGATAAGCGACCGTGCATCAAGCCAACGGGGGTGTCTTCACCCAGTGACTCGCTTAACTCCGCGTGCGCTTGTGTGGCATGGCGTAAGTCGAGCGCTTCACTCTCTTCGATCAGCGGGCATACCCAGTACACCTGTCGGCCAGCCAAGACCTGCTCGCGTATGCGGGTGACTAACTCGTCACGACGCGCTGCTGACAACACACGCGTCACGATGGGCGTTCGACCAGGCGGCAACGAGTCAATGGTCGATACGTCCAAATCCGCGTAGTAACTCATGGCCAGTGTGCGGGGAATGGGGGTGGCCGTCATCATCAGCAAATGGGGCGAGCGTGCGTCGCCTAACGCCATATCGGTGAGCTTGCGGCGCAAACTAAGTCGTTGCGCAACGCCAAACCGATGTTGTTCATCAATGATGACCAAGCCCAATCGGTCAAACACAACGGTCTCTTGAATCAATGCATGGGTACCAATCACAAGTGCCGCTTCCCCGCTGCGCACGCGCTCCAGCATGGCGGTGCGCACGCGCTTGGTTTGGCTGCCCGTCAGCCAGGCCACAGTGTGCCCCGTCTCTGCCAGCAAGGGTTCGAGCCACTGCACCAACTTGGCGAAATGCTGCTGCGCCAAAATCTCGGTGGGGGCCATGAGGGCACATTGCCAACCAGCTGTCATGGCGCGACACGCAGCCAATGCCGCCACCACCGTCTTACCAGACCCCACATCCCCTTGGAGCAGGCGGTGCATGGGCACCGGGCGTCGCAAATCGGCACTGATCTCTTCCGATACACGCGCTTGTGCAGCCGTCAGTTGAAACGGCAGCAGCGCGAGTAATCGAACAGCGAGGTCCGTATTGCCCACCGAATCAAATACGGGTGCGCGCATGGCATCCCGCTCTCGGCGTGCCTGTAATTGGCTCAGTTGCTGTGCCAACAATTCCTCAGCTTTCAAGCGCAGCCAAGCAGGATGTGCGCGGTCTTCGAGCATTTCCAAGGCGACATCGGCCGTGGGATGATGCAGAAAGTGCAAGGCATCACGCAGGGGCCAGATGGGTTGACCCGCGAGGGCCTCAAGCCGCTTCAAACCATCAGGCGTGAGAGTTTCTGACAAATCAGCACGCGACAAACCCGTCAAAACTGCTTTGCGTAAATACGTTTGCGGCAGTCCCGCACTGCTGGGATAGACCGGCGTGAGTGATGCCGTCAGTGGCGCATCCGGTGACTTAAGGAGCGGGTGCACCATCTCACGGCCAAAGAACCCCCCCTTTAACTCGCCTCGGACACGTACCCGATTTCCCACCGCCAGCGCTTTTTGATGCGAGGGGTAAAAGCTAAAAAAGCGCAACGTTAAAACCTGCCGGTCGTCGGCGCCTGGGACACTGTCGGCCTGTATTTGCACCACCAACTGCCTACGCGGCCGGAAGCTCACATCGCAACGCGTGACCACCCCCTCCACTTGAACCACCTCGCCCACAGGGGCTTCGGCGAGGAAGTGCACGCGCGTCTCGTCCTCGTATCGCATGGGGACGTGCAATGCCAAGTCAATCGGCGTGCGTAAGCCCAACTTCTCAAGCGCAACCTGCGCGGCGCTTTTACGCTTGACAGGGGTATCAGTGGCAGGTTGACGGGTGGCCATGGGACAATTGTGCCCTCACAGGCGCCGACTGGCTCGGTTAGCGCTGACAAAATAACCTCGCCCCTTTAAACCTTGCATCACCCGTGAAAACTGACTTCACACTCGCTGACTTTGACTTTGATTTGCCAGAGGCGCTCATCGCCCAGCACCCCACAGCCGTTCGCAGCGCATCGCGTTTGCTAGACGGTCGCTCGACCGCTCCCGCTGACCGCGGTTTCGCCGACTTACCGCAACTGTTGAATGCGGGGGACTTGCTACTCTTCAACGATACGAAAGTGGTCAAAGCTCGCTTATTCGGTGAAAAAGCCAGCGGCGGCAAACTCGAAATGTTGATTGAACGGGTGCTCCCCGCCAGCACCGACTCAGCACCCAACCGCGAGGTGGTTGCGCACATCAAAGTGAGCAAAAAACCCAGCGTAGGCAGCGTGCTCAACATGGCCATCGGCGCCGACGGCAAGCCCGCCTTTCAAGCCACTTTACTGGGTCGTTGGCCAGATGAATCTGGCGCTTTGTTTCGGTTTCAACTGACCGATGACGCCTATGACTTGATGGCAACTCACGGTCATGTGCCGTTACCGCCCTACATCACGCACGCCGACGACGCCACAGATCTGGCCCGCTACCAAACCGTCTTTGCCAAGCACCCTGGCGCGGTTGCCGCACCCACAGCGGCGCTGCACTTTGACGAGGGCTTACTGGCTGCCCTTTCAACCCGTGGCATCGAAACAGCACACATTACCTTGCACGTGGGTGCAGGTACGTTTGCGCCCGTCAAGACCGACGATTTATCAGCGCACAAAATGCACGCAGAGCGTTATCACGTGCCGCCCGAAACCATCGCCGCGATCGATGCCTGTCGTGCACGCGGGGGGCGTGTCGTCGCGGTGGGCACGACCAGTGTGCGCGCCATTGAGAGCTGGGCCAACAATGGCCAAACGCACGGTGACACCGATATTTTTATAACGCCGGGTTACGCCTTTAAAGTGGTGGACAGTTTGATCACCAACTTCCATTTACCCAAATCGACGTTGATGATGCTCATCAGCGCGTTCGCAGGTTACCCGCACGTGATGGCACTGTACGAGCACGCGATACAGTCGTCCTACCGCTTCTTTAGCTATGGCGACGCCATGCTGCTTGACCGCCAATAATTGATTCGAATCATGTTGAAATTTGAGACCCTCCACACCGACCCCGCCCAAGGCGCCTACCTTGGCTCATTCGCGCGCCGGGGCCGTTTAACGCTGAATCACGGCGTGGTTGAAACCCCCATATTCATGCCCGTCGGCACCTACGGCACGGTCAAGGGCGTCATGCCCGCAAGCCTGCACGATATGGGCGCGCAAATCATCTTGGGCAACACCTTCCACCTGTGGCTGCGCCCGGGGATGGACGTCATCAAGCAATTTGGTGGCCTGCACGGATTTGAAACGTGGGACAAGCCCATCCTGACGGACTCGGGCGGCTTCCAAGTTTGGAGCCTCGGTGACATGCGCAAGATCTCAGAGGAAGGGGTGCAGTTCGCCTCCCCCGTCAATGGGGATCGGTTGTTCCTCACACCTGAAATCAGCATGGAAATTCAAACTGCGCTGAACTCGGACATCGTGATGCAGTTTGACGAGTGCACGCCTTATCTATCGGTGGAGAAAAAAACCAAAGGTCAAATCACCACCGAACGCGAGGCGCGCGCATCAATGGAGCTCAGCATGCGCTGGGCCAAACGCTGCCAAACCGCGTTCGCGGATCTCGAAAATCCCAACGCCTTGTTTGGTATTGTTCAGGGCGGCATGTTCGAATCGCTTCGTGACGAGTCTTTGGCTGGACTTGAGGCTTTAAATTTCCCAGGGCTCGCTGTCGGTGGTCTGAGCGTGGGCGAGCCCAAAGAGGACATGCTGCGTATCCTTCAGCACATTGGCCCGAAATTACCGGCTAACAAACCCCACTACCTCATGGGTGTCGGTACGCCCGAGGACTTAATTGCCGGCGTACAAAACGGCATCGACATGTTTGACTGCGTCATGCCCACGCGCAACGCACGCAATGGCCACTTGTTCACGCGTTTCGGTGATGTGAAGCTGCGCAATGCACGTCACAAAACCGATTCAGGTCCCATCGACGAAACCTGCACGTGCTATACCTGCAAGGGGGTAACCCACGCCAATGGCTCGGTTAGCGGGGGCTTCTCGCGTGCCTATATGCACCACCTCGACCGCTGCAACGAAATGTTGGGCCCGATGCTTGCCAGTATCCATAACCTGCATTACTTCTTGAACCTCATGCAGGAGGTTCGGAGTGCTTTGGAGGCAGGCCGATTTGGCGCGTACGTGTCAAAATTCCACGCCGACCGCGCGCGTGGGGTTTGAGATCTAGCCAAAAACCATCAACACACCGCTGTAGCTGAGGATGTGTTGATGGGCGATCTCGCCCGCCGCAAAAAACCCGACGACGGGGACGTCGCCCAATGCGTGTTGGATGATTTTCATCTCTGCATTGGGTCCACCGAAATGCGCGCCGCCACGGCCCAAGCACGATACATACACCGCGCCACGAATCACGGCACCGGCGCGATCAGCGCCAGCCTGGGGTTCCGTCAGGCTCTCTAACTCATCACGTAATTCAGCGCAGACACGCATCAAGTCGGCGCGCGCCGCTTGCACGTGACGTTCACAAAATTGCATGTCATCGCCGACCAAAACGTGGTCCCCCACGACCACGCCTTTCCTGTCAACATCCAAGCCCACCAGATGCCGAACGCGCGTTTGGGCGCCAAACAAACCCGCGCGCTTCGCCATTAGGCTCTGCACACGCTCGGCCTCGACTAGTTCGTTGTCGCCCACCCAAGCCGCAGACTCTAAACCAACCAAGGTTTGTTGAAGGCGCTGTATCGCGTTGGGGCGATCGTCCCAAGACACGTCCAAATCTGCGAACAAGGCATCTAGGGCGGGTCGGTCATTGAGTTGCAAAACCACCCGTCCGTCCATGGCTGTGACGCTGCGCGCGGGACCAACCGGGCGACAGCCCTGCGTCACACGGGAGCGAACCAATACGTCTGGGCCGAATGCCAAACCACTCAGGCCACCCAACAAAACGCCACCTTGGGGCAGGTCGACGCCCAAGTGACTGCTGTCTTCGTAGGCCATTTGCACCACATCCTGGCGACTGGAACTGATGCCGCCGAACACCACGTTATGCGCCGTGCGCTGCGCGAGTTCTTCAATCAATGCACCCAATTCGGGCGCGGCGCCATCCGCGTGTACCCATGCGCTTTGGACCGGCCAGCCCAGCGCGCCCTGCCCTGTTGGCGCTAAAGGTGACAGCCCACTGAAAACCTGAACCTGATCGGTCGGAATGTCACACAACATGATGGCCATGGCAGGCTCGTCCATGTATTCGGCGCCGGTGGCCAACACCCCTATACCGACGCTGCCCACCCAGCGCTGTACAAACGGCAGCTCTGTTCGCAAATAACTGAGTAGGTCGTTCGCATCCGACGCATACGCATCGGTGAAGTAAACAAAGCCCAGGGCGATGTCATCTTCGTCCGCCCGGTTGATGGGCGGCGCAGTCAGCTGTGCGCGCAACTGGGTCACGACCAAAGCGGCGGCCATGACCCACTGTGGGTGTGCGGCGTGTGCGTGTGCAAAAGCGGGCATGGGCGTTAGGCAGCAGGTTTACGGGTACGCGCTGTGGTTTTTTTCGCGGTAGTGGCTTTGGGTTTTGCCTTTGCACGACTGGCTCTTGTCGTGCTGCTGGCCTTTTTTGCACTGCCTGCCTTTTTGGCTACTGGCTGCGCTGCCGTGGCCATCATTTTTTCAGCCTGCTCGCTGGCTTTGGCGATCTCATTTGCGGCATTCTGCGCGATGGTTTGAAACTGCTCACTGAGCGCCCCCCACCACTGCATGGGATCAACGGGTGCTGCCTTTTGCGTCGTGGCCTCTTGCGCGGGTGCTGGCTCGGGGGCCGCTGCGGATGCCGTCTTGGCGGTGCCAGCCCCGGTTTGCCAGCTGCGCCATAAATCGGCTGGGTTGGCTTGCATGGCTTTGACAGCATCATCCAAACCCATGTCCATGTTTTTCAGCGTGGAGAGCGTCATCTTTTGCACCTCAAGGGCTTGGATAGTGGCCGCCAGCGCACGCGCATTTTGCTCCAGCCAAAACTGGACTGACTTCAGATCATTGATGCGCTTATCCAGCTCTTCGACGTCAAAAGTGGGGGCCACCCAAGCCGCCATTCCTGACATGGCTTGCGCCCCGCCATTCGCGGGCTGCGCGCTGGCTGCTCGTCCCCACGTACTGGCTTGCTCCCCCAAATTTTTGATGAAATCAAAGCCGGGCACAAAGGCTGTAAATCCAGACGAGTCGGACATGGTGTCTCCTGAAAGTCAGGGTGCCGGGTGACCCCCTGTTGTTGTCTGATAGTAAAGCAGATCAGCCGTAACGTCTCCTAGGTGCGTCCCCCAAGCTCACGCCATGTCGTATGCTTCGGGCATGCAAACCGCCGTCGTTTCTGAGCGCCCGCCTCTGCTTGCCTGGCAGGTCTGGCTGGGCGGGATTGCCTCGCTCATCTTGACCGTGGGCATGGCGCGCTTCGCCTACACGCCCATGCTTCCCGTGATGCAAACGCAGGCCGACCTCAGCATCACAACTGGCGGCTGGCTGGCGACACTGAATTACATTGGCTATCTGGTTGGTGCCTTATTGGTCGCGCGCATTGAAAGCCCGCGTTTGCGCCACCGTTTGTATGGTGCAGGGTTGTGGTTGGCGGTGGTTGGCACGGTGGGCATGGCGTTCTCGGAGCATGTCGCGTGGTGGGCATTGGTTCGATTTGCCGGTGGCGTGAGCGGTGCGGCGGGCATGTTGTTAGGCACCGGATTGGTTTTAAATTGGTTGATGAAGTCGGGTAAGCGTGCGGAGTTGGGTGCGCACTTCATGGGCGTAGGCCTCGGGATCGTGGTCTCGGCATTGGCCGCAGCGTGGTTTCAATCACAGGACCTGACCTGGTCGAATCGGTGGCTGGGTTTTGGTCTGATCGCGTTGTTGTGCGCATTGGCGGCCTGGCGCTGGCGGCCACCAGTGCCTGATACCGTCAGCACGCAAAGCCACCAAAGTAGCGCGCCGCGCCCTTGGTTGTGGCTGATGTTGAGTGCTTATTTTTGTGCGGGCGTCGGGTTCGTGGTCAGCGCCACGTTTACAGTTGCCATCATCGAAGCCGTCCCAACGTTGGCTGGGTTGGGCGCGTGGGCCTGGTTCATCTGCGGCATTGCGGCCACGCCGTCGGTCTATTTATGGGACCGGGTCGCGCGGCGTTTCGGCGAGTTACCAGCGCTCATGGTCGCCTACACCTGCCAAATAAGCAGCGTCGTGTTGCCCGCAGTGTCTGATCACTGGTTACCTGCGTTGATGGCGGCCGCCCTGTTCGGCGGCACCGCCATCGGCATTGTCAGCATGACGTTGGCGTTTGTGGGCAAACGCTCGCCAAACAACCCGGGCAAAGCCATGGCGCAGCTCACGTTGGGCTACGGCGCTGCACAAATCGCAGGCCCCGCCCTCACCGCCTACGCGGTCGATGCCACGGGCAGTTATCATGGCGCCCTCTGGATGACTGCGGCTATCTTGATGATGGGGGTTTGGTTTTTGAATCGCCTGCGTCAAACCCAAACGTCGCTACATAACCCCTCTTAACCGCAACACATGCAAGCTTTATTTCACCTCGCATTCAACGTAACCAACTTGGATCAAGCCCGCACGTTTTACCGCGACATCCTCGGTTGTGACGAGGGACGGTCAACCGACACCTGGGTGGACTTTTCATTTTTTCAGCACCAGTTATCCCTGCACCTTGGCGAGCCATTCAAGACCAGCAACACCGGTCACGTGGGTGAGCACCTGGTGCCCATGCCTCACTTCGGCTTGGTCTTGGCCCTACCCGACTGGGAGGCACTGAGTCAGCGGCTTACAGCGGCAGGCGTTGACTTTGTGATCCCGCCCAGCCACCGGTTCGCCAATCAGCCCGGCGAGCAGTGGACCATGTTTTTTTGTGACCCGTTCGGCAACCCGATCGAGATCAAGGGGTTCAAGCGCTTGGAGACGGTGTTTCAAGCGGCGTGACCGTTTGGTCGATCGCACCAAAAATACTCTGGCCGTCGCGGCCTTTCATTTCGATGCGGATGGTGTCCCCAAACCGCATGAAATCGGTGCTGGGTTTGCCATTTTCAATGGTTTCAATGCACCGCTTCTCAGCGATGCAGCTGTAGCCTTTGGCCCAGTCTTTGTTGCTCACGGTCCCACTGCCGATCACACTACCCGCCCGCACACGGCGCGTCTTGGCGAGGTGGGCAATGAGCTGCCCGAAGTGAAACGTCATCTCAGGCCCGGCCTCGCATAATCCCACGCGACGCCCATTCCACGCGCTTTGCAGGACGCCGTTCAAGCGCCCGCCCTGCCACGCATCACCTAACTCATCGACCGTGACGGCCACTGGACTGAAGGCGGTTGCAGGCTTGCCTTGTAAAAAGCCGAAACCTTTGGCAAGCTCGTCGGGAATCAGGTGGCGCAAGCTGACGTCGTTTACCAGCATCACCAAACGGACACTCTCAAGCGCCTCCTCAGGGCTGACCTGCATGGCAACATCGCCCGTAATCACGGCGATCTCAGATTCAAAATCAATCCCGTAGGCTTCATCCGGCACCACAATGGGGTCACGGGGACCAATGAAATCATCGCTGCCCCCTTGGTACATCAAGGGGTCGGTGTAAAAAGATTCAGGTACCGTTGCGTGACGCGCCTTGCGTACCAATTCGACGTGGTTTAAGTACGCTGAGCCATCGGCCCATTGGAAGGCGCGCGGCAATGGCGCCATGCACTGCGCAGGATCGAACGCGAACGCGTGACGCGCGCGCCCCTGATTCAAAGCAACCGACAGGTCTTCCAATTGCGGCGCCATGAAAGCCCAGTCGTCTAAAACCTGTTGCAGCGAGTTGGCAATGCCAGTGGCGTAATGCGCTTGCGATAAATCCCGCGAAACCACGACCAACTGCCCATCTCGCGAACCGTCTTTTAAGGTTGCTAATTTCATCACGCGCTCCAACAAAACCGTTTGGCATCCGAAGTGCCAATGATTACGATTAGTAAAATTAATTTACGAATATAAAACTCGCTGGTATTCTAAGAGTGTTTCGCTGCATCCACCAAACACCCCGCTCACGCCATGCGACCAACCGCCCCTGCCAATACCGCCAAGACCAGCCCAGCGAATGATGCCAGCAACTTGGCTGGCCGCGCCGGCATCCAATCTGTGGAAGTGGGCTTCACCCTGTTAAGCGTGTTGGCCAAAAGTCCGCAAGCCATGATGCTACGCGACTTGGCGCATGCCGCTGACATGAGCCCCGCGAAAGCCCACCGCTACCTGGTCAGCTTTCAGCGGCTGGGCCTGGTGTCGCAAGACCCCTTGAGCAACCGCTATGACCTGGGCCCAGCCAGCCTGCGAATCGGTTTGGCTGGCTTGTCACGCAGTGACCCCGTGCGCAGCGCGCGCGCCGCAATAGCCGATTGGTCTGCCCAAATCGGCCACACGATGGCGTTGGCTGTTTGGGGCAACCAAGGTCCGACCATGGTGCACTGGCACGACGGCGGCGCAGCAGCGGCCGCCAAGTTGCGCTTGGGTGACGTGATGCCTTTACTGTCATCGGCGACAGGGCGCTGTTTTTTGAGCTTCATGGCACACCGGCACCCAGACCATCCCGCCTGCGAACGCATGCTGCAGCGAGAACTCGCGGCAGTGGCCCACCACCCACAAAGCGACATACCCAAGGACACCAACGCGGTTGCCGCCTTGATTTCCGAGACACGCCAACACGGTGTCGCCCGCGTGGTTGGCAGCTTGATTCCGGGTATCTCAGGTTTGTGTGCCCCGGTATTTGACAGCCAGGGTCAGCTGACGATGGGTTTGGTAACGCTCGGCGCATCGGGCGTATTCGATGCCGATTGGAATGGCGAAACGGCCACCACCTTGCGCGCATTTGCGACCCAACTTAGCCACGACCTGGGCTGCCCCGATACCGCGCTACGATAGGCGCATGCAATCGAGGCGCCAACTCATTCTCAAAGGCACGTGGGCCACCGCAGCGCTTTGGGCAACGCCCATAACCTGGGTGCACGGCGCTGCGCCTTCACGCGGTCAACCGAGCGTGTCACTGCACTACGCAGTCAGCGGCAAAAAGAGCGGTATCAACTACAACGCCAAGTCGACCCTCACCTGGCAACGCAATGCGACGCATTACTCTGCCGCTTGGCAAGTGTCCCTCTTGTTTGTCTTCAATCGCAAGCAAACCAGCACGGGCTTGTTGGTGAATGGCTATCCAGAGCCCCGTCGATTCGTTGATGACGGTAAGCGTATCCGCGAAGCCGTGCTCGACCCAACAACCAAACAAGTGCGCTACACCGAAGCCGGCGCTGCGTCGTGGGAGCCCAACATGCAAGATCGGGTCAGCTTGTTTTTTGCACTCCCAAAATGGATCGCGGAAGCCAAGCAATCGGGGCAACAGACCTTTTTAGTGCCCGTGACGGGTGCCAACGGGCGGGCAGATTGGCGCATGCAAATTGGTTCACCCGAGACCGTTGTGACGCCTGCAGGCACTTGGTTGGCAACGCCCGTCAAGCGAGTGGTGGGGCCCGACGATACCGCTGCGACGCTGTGGTACGCGAGCGAGAACGCGACGTTCCCGGTCCGTATCTTATTAACCGAGCCCGATGGGACTTTCATTGACCAGCGTCTCGATAAACAAAATAAATTGCCCGATCTTGACCCCTTGAAGGCTTGAAAACAGACATTTCACCCGCAGTTAAAGCCTGTATCGATTGACCCCACACCACGCCGACAAAATTCGCGTTATATTGAATGCGTAGCGCGGTCGCTGCAAAGAGGAGAACCCGAATTGAACATGCTTTACGACTCAGAAACGTTCTCTGTTCTACACATCTTGGCCAATCAGGCGGAAGAGTCTGATGCCGAAGGTCATCCAGTGGACAGCGTGACTGGCGAAAGTTTGCAATTGGTGCGCCACGGTTTTGAAATCGTCGATAAGCGCACGGGCAAAGAACTGTACCTTGATGGCTCATGGGCCGAATACTTTCAAGCCCAAATCAACGCCTGGCAGCGGACAGCGCCGACACAAGAAGAGGTTGAAACCTTCCTCGATAGTTACGCCTCTTTGGCGCAAACTCCCGTCGTCGTGCACTGAACCGCGCATGGCGATCACGCGGCTGTCGCTTCGCCAACCCGCTCCCCAATCGCGCCGATTAAAGGCTGCGTTTGCCGCGACAGTTGCGGCCGCCCTATTGACTGGATGCGCCACCCCTGCCCCTGGTCTGTCTGACCTGCAGCGCATTACCCTCCCCGAACGCCTGGCTCCAACGACCGCAACCGTCCTCATGCTGGGCGAACAACACGACGCGCCGGTACACCAACAGCTTCAGCGACTAACCGTCCAGCAGTTGAGCGCACAACAGCGCTTGGGCGCCCTTGTACTGGAGATGGCCGACCGCGGGCACAGCACTGAATCACTGCCCGCCGATGCCTCGGAAAGCGCGGTGCAGCAGGCACTCAATTGGCGTGATAACGCATGGCCTTGGGCGAGCTATGGTCCCGTGGTGATGCAGGCCGTTCGCGCAGGCGTTCCCGTGCATGGCAGTAACCTGCCGTTCAAAGACATGCGAGCCGTGATGACCGATGCCCGTTGGGACACCCGCGTTGACCCAGCCATTTTTGCCACCCAGAAACAAGCTGTGACTGACGGCCATTGCGGTTTACTGCCTGAAAGCCAGCTGACGCCCATGACGCGGATTCAAATCGCTCGAGATGAGACGATGGCACAAGCCATCATCGCGGCCAGCCAGCCGGGACGTGTCACGCTTTACATCGCCGGCAGCGCGCATACCGACTCGCGTACGGGTGTGCCACAACACCTTCAAGACGATCGTGCACGCGACACGCTAGGCACGATCACCAGCATCCGCTTGGTAGCGGATGGGCAAACGGGCGTCTCGGCCAAAACAGCGGGCGATGCCGACTGGTACTGGCACACGCCCGCCTTACCACCACAGGACTACTGCGCTGGCCTGCGCGCTCACTTCAAGCGTGGCGCTTGATGGCAGCGGCCAAGGTGCTGACCATGGCATCAATGTGTGCGCTTTCCACGATGTAGGGTGGTGCAAACACCAAGTTCTCTCCTGCCGCACGCACCATCACACCTGCGTGATAGCAATCCAAGAAGATGTTGTAAGCCCGTTTGCCAGGCTGGCCCGGTAAGCCACTCAACTCCACGGCTGCGGCCAAACCCAAGCTGCGCACGCCGATAACGTTGGGCAATCCGCGCATGGCGCTGTGCATGGCGTCTCCCAACACAGGTCCCATTTCGCCGGCGCGGGCAAACAAATTTTCCTCGCGGAAGATTTGCAGCGTCGCGAGCGCCGCAGCACAGGCGGCAGGATGACCTGAATAGGTGTAGCCGTGGGCGAACTCAATCGCATGATCGGGACCGGTCATTACTGATTCGAAAACATGGTCGCGACAAATCACACCGCCCAATGGGAAAACGCCATTGGTCACGCATTTAGCGAAGTTCAGCATGTCTGGCACGACGCCAAAGTAATCCGCACCAAAGGCCGTACCCAAACGACCAAAGCCTGTAATGACTTCGTCAAAAATCAGCAAAATGCCGTGCTTGTCACAAATCTCGCGCAAGCGCTTCAGATAACCCTGCGGCGGGATGTACCAACCGGCACTGCCAGCGATCGGCTCCACGATGATGGCGGCCACGTTACTCGGGTCGTGTAAGGGCAAGATGCGGTTTTCCAAGTCGGACAAGGGGTCGGTATCCCAGACGGGCACCTCGTTTTGTATGAATGGAAACTTGCTCTGATCGTGGATGAAGGCCATGTGGTCAACACGCGGCAACAGCGCACCGCTGTATACCTTGCGGTTGCCAGGAATGCCGCCCACACTCATGCCCCCAAATCCCACGCCGTGATAACCGCGCTCACGACCAATCAGTACTGTCCGATGGCCTTCACCCCGCGCACGGTGGTAGGCCAGCGCCATCTTCAAAGAGGTATCCGCAGCCTCTGACCCCGAGTTGCAAAAAAAGACCTTGTTCAAATCACCAGGGGCTAATTCGGCAATCGCCGAAGCCGCCATGAAAGCCTTGTCGTTTGAGGCTTGGAACGCCGTGCTGTAGTCCAAGGTGTCGAGCTGCTGCTTAATGGCTTCAGAAATCTGGCGCCGACCATGACCCGCACCCACGCACCACAAACTCGACACACCATCGATGATTTCGCGCCCATCGTGGGTCGTGAAGTGCATCCCCTGGGCGCCGACCAAAACGCGGGGATCGCGTTGGAAGTCTCGGTTAGGGGTGAAGGGTAACCATTGATTGGTCATTTCAAAATGGCTTTGTGACACGGGGGTGCTCCTGTTGTGAGGGTATTCTTTTGGCTTAAAAAACGCTATTGTGTCACCAAGGGTGTGCCCTGCGGGGTGCCAACGCCTTGGAATCAGTCAAAATAGAGCCTCGCCAGTTGGCGCCACTGAAATGCATCAATGACCGCTCGAATCCCGCCCGTCCAATGCCTACTGACATTCGAAGCGCTGGCACGTCTGCGCAGCGTCACCCAAGCGGCTGACGAGCTTTTTGTCACACCGAGCGCCGTGAGCCACCGGGTCAAACAGCTGGAGCAAATCATTGGGGTCAAACTGTTTGGGCGCGCCGACTTTTCACTCACGGTCGAAGGTATCGAATACCTCACCCACGTGCGCGAGGGGTTGGCAAGTTTAGGTCGCTTCCCAACCCAAACCTCACAGACCAGTCGCCGGAAGTTAAGGCTCGCCGTCACCCCCACCTTCGCTCGATCAGTTTTGATGCCCAAGTTACGGCATTTTATTGAGGCCTATCCTGAGATCGATATCACGCTGCAAGTCTCTATCCCATTGCTGGATGTCGTGGCTGAAGACGCGGACCTCACCATTCGGTTTGGCAGCGGCCGTTACGCAGACGTCGAATACGAGTGCATCATGAAAGATGATGTGGTGGTGATGGCCTCGCCAGCCTATGTGCGTGAACACGGCCCCTTTGAAACGGTTCAGGACTTGGCACGAACCAAATTATTGCGCTCACCGTTGGAGCCCTGGCGCACCTGGTTTGCCGCCCACGACTTGGACTGGCCCGAGCCCAATGAGGGGTCATCCTTCAACGACATTGGCCTCATGTGTGACGCGGCAGCACAGTCATTAGGCGTCGCCTTGGTTCGCCCAAAATTGGGGGCGCCCTGGGTGGAAAACGGCACGCTGGTGCGCCTGTTCCCCCGGGAGGTCCCCAGCCCCCACGCCCACTACCTGTGCTGGCGCACGGGCGCCATGGATCGCTGGGAATGTGCCACCTTCGCCGACTGGCTGAAAAGCGTCGTCAAGTAGGGTGTGATGGGTTTCGTCGCTGAAATTCCCTTCAGGTCGACACCAAACTTTATTCACGCGCAAGGCGGTCGCATCGCCTAAACTGGCCACATGAATGCCGTAAATACCTCCGAGAGCACCCAGATCGCGGGCGTCGACCGCCGCGCGCGCCAACAGCAAGTGGTGGACGCCCTGAGCCAACACTTGCCCGCACACGCCCTGCTCTGGCACAACGAAGATACGACGCCCTACGAATGCGATGGACTGACGGCCTACCGAGAGCGCCCCATGGTAGTGGCGCTGCCCGAGACGGAGGCTCAAGTCAGTGCGGTGCTGCGTATTTGCCACGCGCTGGACGTACCCGTTGTGGCTCGGGGTGCTGGCACAGGCCTGTCGGGCGGCGCGTTGCCCCACAAAATGGGCGTCACTTTGAGCTTGGCAAAGTTCAACAAAATTCAACGAATTGACCCCAACAGCCGCACGGCAGTCGTGCAGTCCGGCGTACGAAACTTGGCAATCAGCGAGGCGGCAGCTCCTTACGGCCTGTATTACGCGCCCGACCCATCGAGCCAAATCGCCTGCACCATCGGCGGCAACGTTTCCGAAAACTCCGGAGGAGTGCACTGCCTGAAATATGGCCTCACCGTGCATAACGTTCTAAAGGTTCGCGGATTCACCGTCACCGGCGAGCCCATCACCTTTGGCAGCGATGCCTTGGATGTGCCGGGCTATGACTTGCTCAACGTGCTGGTCGGCAGCGAAGGGATGCTCGCTGTCCTCACGGAGGTCACCGTCAAGCTGGTGCCGAAGCCTCTCTTGGCCCGTTGCATCATGGCCAGCTTCGACGACATCCGCAAGGCAGGCGATGCCGTGGCCGCTGTGATCGCGGCGGGCATCATCCCAGCGGGTCTAGAAATGATGGACAAACCCATGACTGCAGCGGTCGAGGACTTTGTCCATGCGGGCTACGATCTCAACGCCGAAGCTATTTTGTTGTGCGAGAGCGATGGCACACCAGAGGAAGTCGAAGAGGAGATTGGCCGCATGAGCGCAGTGCTCAAAGCTGCGGGTGCCACTGCGATCGCGGTAAGCCAAAACGAGGCTGAGCGTCTGCGTTTCTGGAGCGGTCGTAAGAATGCATTCCCCGCCTCTGGACGAATCAGCCCAGACTACATGTGCATGGATTCAACCATTCCCCGTAAACGCTTGGCCGACATTTTGTTGGCGATCGCCGAGATGGAGAAAAAGTACGATCTGCGTTGCGCCAACGTCTTCCATGCGGGCGACGGCAACCTGCACCCGCTGATTTTGTTTGATGCAAACGACCCTGACCAATTGCACCGTTGTGAACTATTTGGTGCCGACATTCTCGAAACAAGCGTTGCCATGGGAGGTACCGTGACAGGTGAGCATGGCGTGGGTATCGAGAAGTTGAATTCGATGTGCGTGCAATTCAGCGGTGAAGAGAACGCGCTGATGTTCGCCGTCAAAGCCGCCTTCGACCCGAAGAGCCTCCTGAACCCTGGAAAGGTGATCCCGACCCTCCAACGCTGCGCCGAGTACGGCAAGATGCTGGTACGCGGTGGTCAGCTGTCGCACCCCGAGCTCGAACGTTTTTAAGCGCGGGACCACATGAAGCCCCTGCAAGGCATCGCCTGGTTACTGGCCTTGCAAGCGGCGGGTGAGTTGTTAGCGCGCGCGTTCGCGTTGCCGTTCCCAGGCCCTGTGATTGGCTTGCTGCTGCTATTGCTGGCGTTACGCAGCCCGGCCGTCCAGGGCTGTGTCGGTGCCGCTGCTGACTTTTTATTGGCGCACCTGTCGTTGTTATTCGTGCCAGTTGGCGTCGGCGTGATGACTCATTTGGGCTTGTTGGCCGCCTACGGCGGTCGCGTCGCTGCGGTCATCATTCTGTCAACTTGGGTGGGCTTATGGGTGACCGCGTGGACGTTACGCCGATTACTCCGCGTCCCGCCGGAGGCGCCATGACCGACTTCGTCGAGCTTTGGGTTTACCTCTCATCCACGCCCTTGTTCGGCCTCACGGCGACGATCGTGGTGTACGTGTTGGCGCAGGCGTTCTACGCCCGTATGCAGCATGCGCCATGGGCCAACCCGACCTTGTGGTCCGTCTTGTTGATCGCAGCGGGCTTGCTCGTTACCGGCGTGGCCTACCCCACCTATTTTTCTGGCGCGCAGTTCATTCACTTTTTATTGGGGCCCGCTGTGGTCGCGATGGCGTGGCCCATCTGGTTGCGGCGCCATGACTTGCGCCGGCATGGACTGAGCTTTTTAGTGGCCGCACTGGTCGGCGGTGCTGCCGCTGCCGCCAGCGCGGTGGTATTGGCCTGGGCGATGGACTTGCCCAGCAACGTTTGGTTATCGCTGGTACCCAAGAGCATCACCGCGCCGGTGGCCATGGGTGTGGCTGAGAAGATCGGCGGTATCCCAGCGCTAGCCGCCGTATTTGCCGTGCTCACAGGACTGGTGGGGGCACTCAGTGGCCGCTACCTGTTTGACGCGATGGGATTGGGTTTCGACCGCGCGGGCTGGATGGCGCGGGGCTTTGCGCTCGGTACTGCAGCGCACGGGATCGGCGCGGCGCGGGCCAATCAGGTCAACGCGGACGCGGGCGCCTTTGCGGGATTGGCTTTGGGTTTGCAGGTGATTTTGGGCTCCCTGTTGTTGCCTTTGATTTGGCGCTGGCTGGGTTAACGCGCACCAAACAACGCAGTGCCTACGCGAACCATGGTTGCGCCACTTGCCACCGCAGCTTCCAAGTCGCTACTCATACCCATTGACAAGGTGTCCACGGGTAAGCCCTGCGCGCGCCAGGCGTCAAACAAGGTACGCGCACGGCCAAAAATAGCGACTTGCGCCGCAAAGGTATCCACAGGATCGGGGATGCACATCAGTCCGCGTAATTGCAGGCCGGGCAGTCGATGGATGGCTTGCGCCAGTGCTGTCGCTTCAGACACCTGCACGCCAGATTTCGTTGCACCACCATCCACATTGACCTGCACACACACCTGCAGAGGCGGCAGATTTGTGGGTCGCTGCGCGCTGAGTCGCTCAGCTATCTTCAGACGGTCAACGCTTTGCACCCAATCAAAGTGTTCAGCGACCAAGCGTGTTTTATTACTCTGAATGGGGCCAATACAGTGCCACACCAAGCCAGCAGACGCACGAAGCGCTGCGAGGTCGGCAATTTTATCGACGCCCTCCTGAATGTAGTTTTCGCCAAACGCGGTCTGTCCTGCGGACACCATATCGGCAACCGCTTGAGCCGAAAAGGTTTTGGACACCGCCAATAATGCGATGGACTCGATGGGGCGCTGCGCAGCCGCACAGGCTGCATCAAGTCGCTCGCGAACCGCTTGAAGCCGCCCCGCGCTGGGGCTCGGAACCGTTGATGAGGATGACACCGGCAGAACAGACATGCCATTAGTATGCGTCATACAATGGCGGTTTCACCCCTTCGAAAATCCAACTTTTGAGAATCAGCAGCATGACATTCATCAACGAACGCACCTATGCCCCCGTCGAAACACCAGCCAAGGTTGCCTTTCTCGGCTTGGGCGTGATGGGCTACCCCATGGCGGGCCACTTGGCAAAAGCCGGTCACCAGGTCAGTGTCTTTAACCGCACCGCGGCGAAAGCGGCTGCATGGCAGACTGATGCACAAGGGGCTGGCTGCGATGCGGGCCACTTAAGCGCAGGCGATACACCGCGTGAAGCGGCACAGGGCGCGCAGATTGTGATGGCTTGCGTCGGCAACGACGATGACTTACGTGCCATCTGCTTGGGCGCAGACGGCGCATTTGCGGGTATGGCGGCGGGGAGCATTTTTGTTGACCACACCACCGCATCGGCGGAAGTAGCGCGTGAGTTGTACCAAGCCGCAAAACAATTGGGCATCGCCTTCATCGATGCGCCGGTCTCTGGGGGGCAAGCTGGCGCGCAAAACGGTGCGCTCACGGTCATGTGCGGTGGGGATGCCGCGGTATTTGATCAGGCAAAGCCGGTTATTGCATGCTTCGCCAAAGCGGTGACCTTAATGGGCGACAGCGGTGCAGGGCAATTAACCAAGATGGTCAACCAAATTGCAATCGCCGGTCTGTTGCAAGGCCTGAGCGAAGCGGTGGCCTTCGGTCAACGTGCGGGACTGGACATGAACACCGTAATTGATGTGATCGGCAAGGGCGCCGCGCAAAGCTGGCAGATGGACAACCGGGGTCGCACCATGGCTGAAGACAAATTTGACTTCGGTTTTGCGGTCGATTGGATGCGTAAAGACTTGGGGCTGGTCATGGACGAGGCTAAGCGCAACGGCGCACGCTTACCCGTCACCGCACTGGTCGATCAGTTCTACGCTGACGTGCAACAACTGGGCGGCAACCGCTGGGACACCTCCAGCTTGATCAAGCGCATTCGCTGAGCGCATGCAACTATAAAAAAAGGCGCCTCAGGCGCCTTTTTTGTTACTTGGCCGTAGCAGCCTTGTCTGTTTTTGGCGGCGGGGTCAAACGCAGCAACTCCGCTTCGCTGATCACCTCCAACACTTGCACAACCTTCGAAACACCCGGCGTGCGACTGGCTAAATCAGTGGCACGGTCCGCTTCACGCTGCGTCACAATGCCCATCAGATAGACCGTCCCGCGCTCGGTAATCACACGGAAGGCACCTGCCATAAGGTCTTTCGCATCAAACAAGTTGGCCTTCACACGGGTAGTGGTCAAGGTGTCTTTTGCGCGGGTCGACAACGCGGAAGGAATGTAGACGGCCAACTCATCGACCACCAACTGCACATTTTCAACTTTGCTGATGGCTGAAATGACTTTCTTCTTTTCTTCCTCGGTGTTGACCTCACCCGTTACCAACACGCGCCGGTTGTAACTGCTGACACTCACGTTGCCACGGTCACCCAGCATACTTTTAGCTGCGTTGGCCGCTTTCACCGTAATGGCGGCATCTTCGAGTTGCGCACCCGAGGTGCGGCGATCGCTGACCACGATGGCGCTGCCCGCGACACCACTGATCAATACAGGGGCGCATGCACTCAAACTGGCCACCAGACAAACTGCTAAGAACGCCTTGTGCATCAAACCAAGGGTTGCAAGCGGTTGCTTTTTTGAGAGGGCCATTGTGTTGAACTCCTTAAAACTGAAAATCAAAGTGTAACGCGATCACTGCTGTTCACCCAATAATTGAACATCAATGCCATCACAGATGCAGTGCAACGCCATTTGCTGAATTTCGGTCACGCGCCCCAGCGCATCGGAGGGAATGCAGATCGCCACATCAGTGTCGTGCAACGTTTGCAGCAACTCGCCATCGGCGCCACCAACCATAGCCACCACGGTCATGTCGCGCTCGTGGGCGGCATCCACAGCCGCACTCAGTGCAGACTCACCACCCCGCACGCTCAACACGAGCAGCAAGTCCTCACTCACACCGAGCGCCCTGACCTCACGCGCCAATGACTGACTTTCTGTATCCGATGTGAGCGTCAAACCCAGCGTGATCGCAGCCAGTTCCGGGCGATTGCGTTCGAAGCGGCTCAAAAACAAATGCCCCACATACTGAGCCAAGGGCTGCGTTGCACCCGCACCAGCAATCAGCAACTTGCCACCGTTGGTGAAGCTGGCAAAAATGGCGTGCACGGCCGACTCGATGGGCGCAGCTAGGCTTTCCGCGCATTGATATTTAAAGTCGGCGCTGTCGATGAACTGTTGTTGAATACGCTGTGAGAGCATGGTGGCATTCTAGCGCTCCACGTCAAAGGCGCCCTTTAGCCACACCCACGCATCGGCCTCTCGCGCCATGACGTCGAACCGGCAGGGCGGCAAGACCGTGAGGCGGCTTAAAAAATGGCGTGCAGTAAAGATGATGCGACGTTGCTTTAGGCGGCCGATACTGGCGGCAGCACCGCCGAAAGCTGACTGTTGCCGGGCGCGGACCTCGACAAAGACCACCGTCCCATCCGGCTCGCGCATAATCAGGTCTATCTCGCCACCCCCACGCCCCGGTGACCGATAGTTGCGCTTCAGCAAGGTTAGGCCTGCCGCCGTAAGCTGCTGCAGGCTCTGCGTTTCGGCCAAGTCACCCCGCGCTTTTGTGGTGACTGTTATTGATGGGTAATTTTGTTTTGACATCACCATTTGCATCTGCACTTTCCGCCTCACAAGAAGCCGCATCGGGACAAGACTACCCTGCGGCGACGCTGACTGTGGTCGCGACGCCCATTGGCAATCTGGCAGACATCAGTTTGCGCGCATTATGCGCACTGGCTCAAATGGATGCGGTAGCTTGTGAGGATACGCGTCATACGCAGCACCTGCTAGCAGCCTACGGCATCAAAAAGCCACTGATCGCGCTGCACCAACATAACGAGCGCGAGGCCAGTGAAGCCGTCGTGCGACGCTTGCAAGCGGGCGAGCGTGTTGCTTACGTCAGCGATGCGGGTACACCCGGTGTCAGCGATCCGGGCGCCAAATTGGTCGCGCTGACACAAGCTGCGGGCTTGCGGGTCATGCCGATTCCGGGCGCCAGTAGTGTGACCACCCTGATCAGTGCGATGGGGATTGACGCGAGTGCCGAACACTTTGACATGCAAGGTTTTACCTTTGCGGGATTTTTGCCATCAAAAGGCCAAGCGCGCGCGGCAGCCCTGGCAGCGCTTGCGCAATCGCCGCGTGCCGTGATTGTGCTGGAGGCCCCACACCGTCTGATGGCTTTGGCAAAAGAACTGGCGCCCTGGGGTACACGCGACATCACAGTGGGGCGTGAATTGACCAAACAATTTGAAACGATCGCCACCTTAACCTGTGAGGCATTCAGCAGCTGGCTAGCTGCTGATGACAACCGCTTACGGGGCGAGTACGTGCTGGGCATTCATCCGTTACCGTTGGCCAATGCGATTGACGATGACGTAACGTCTGAAGGGGTGCGGGTATTGACGCTGTTGCTCAAGGAGCTACCGGTCAAAACGGCGGCACAAGTGTGCAGTCAGATCACGGGTGACAGCAAGAACAAACTCTACGCCAAAGCGCTGGAAATCAAACACGCGTCTTAGGGCTCAGGGCACTTGATCGTGTGGCGGCTTGCTGCGCGTGGCACTGATGTCCTCGACGTCAACCACATCATCGATCGCATGACGACGCGATGCGCTCTCGCCAGCGTCTTGTGACGATCCCGTGGTCGGTCGTCCTCGTTGGCTTGCGCGCCACACCGCATCTTGCGTTTGGCGGAACCGACTCCAAACCATGGTGACGGGGTGCTTCTGCCCCGTAATCAACGACCACAACATGCTGAGTGCAAGGGCCATCATGGCGACCAATATCAAGCCGGCCACAAAGACCAAGCCCGTGAGCATCAGCACGACGCGAAAAAGGGCACCAATGAGTCGATTAATGAATTCCATGGACGTTAACTGAGGGCGTTCAGCCCCATTTCAAGCGCTGACCGCGCGCATGGTGACCTGCCCGTCACGACCAGCATAGCGTGCCAACGCATCAAGTTCAACAATCGTGACTTGCGCACGCGGATTGGCGTACACCCGCTCCGCCAGCCACGCGCACTCCTCACGCAACGTCTCCTCACTGCCAAGCCGCGTGTGCCAAACTCGGGCACCACTGTCCCATCGATACCCACGGGCTTTCAGGTAGTCCTTGGCATCAAAAGGTGCCCCAGTCGCCTGCAGCAAGTATTGGGGCCGCTGCAATGCCTCAAGCAGATATTGCCAACCCGTTTGCGCGGGGTCGCCAATGGGTTGCGACAGCAATGCGAGCAATGCATGGCAGTCCATGTCTGCGCGGTGCGCGTCATAGAAAAATCCAAACGCTGCGGCAAGCGTTTCTAATTTAGCGGACCCTTGGCCGAGCTGCTTCCAATGGATATCGGCGAACGAACACGCCCACGGTAAATCGGCAAAAAACCGCAACCGTTGTTCGACAAAGGGTCTGTCAAACCCGGCGTTGTGAGCCACCACCCATTCGACGCCATTCATGACGCGGTTCACTTCAAGCAAATCCAATTTATGACCCCGCACCATGTCGTCCGTAATGCCCGTGAGGCTTTGAACCTCTGCGGGGATGGGGCGCCCAGGGTCTTCAAACCCGTCAAATACGGTCACCTCACCAACCGGCATTCCCGTTGTGATGTCAATGTCCACCACGACCATTGCCAATTCAATGATGCTGTCGGATGCGGCACTGAGTCCTGTGGTCTCGGTATCCAACACGGCAACGCGTTTCACTGGACCTGTTGCTGCGGGGAACTTCAGCTGCGGCTTCAATCGTCGGATCACACGGTAGTCAGCGTGGGCCGACAGGGCGTTGGCCATGGCCTCATAGTCTTGGCCTTCGGCGTTGGACGCTGCGACGTTCACAGTCATTGGCATGGCTTTGAGCTTTTTAGTGGGGGGCGCTTTTTTAACGCTGGCTGTCGGTGGTGGGGTGGGCAATCCCAGATCCAGGCCCATTTGCGTACTGGAGTCCGTCACGCGGCTACGGTCGCTCATACAGCCGCCTCCGCTTGCGCGGTTGCATCGTTGGCGATCCAGGTAAACCGCGAGACGGTTCGACCCTCTACCTGTACAGTTTCAAGGAACATGTCAAAAGGGCGAACCCACAAACCACGTTGGCCATACAGGGCTCGGTACAGCACCATCGGTTGCAAGGTTTCACTGTGTCGCACGACGCCTTGTACCTCGTAGAGACCCCCTTTGTAGTGTCGATAAAGTCCCAGTTGAATAGAGGGGAGCGGCGACAAATCGGTGTCGCTGGCAGGGCCGCTTGATGGTGGTGGCGTGTTCAAAGACATGACCGCAGTTTAATGGCATGCGATTCATAATGGGGCATCCTTCGCACGAGACACATTGAAAGGCCAGTTACCATGCAACACCCCATCAACCCATTTTTATCTGCGCTGCGCGCGGACCGTCCGCAAATTGGTTACTGGCTGGCGTTGGCAAGTGACCACGTGGCAGAAGCCGTGGCCAGCGTGGGGTTTGACTGGCTACTGATCGATGGCGAGCACGGTCCCAACAACTTGCAAACCGCCTTACAACAAATGCGCGCCATAGCACCCTATGACAGTCACCCCGTTGCGCGCTTGGTGAATGACGATGTGGCGCTCATCAAACAATACCTCGACGTCGGCTTTCAGACCTTGCTCATACCGATGGTGGATACCGCTGAACAGGCCGCTCGGATTGTGGGGGCTATGCACTACCCACCGCGTGGCTTTCGGGGTGATGGCGCTGCGATTGCGCGCGCCTCACGCTGGGGGCAAGTGGCTGATTACATGGACAACGCGTCAGCTCAGTTGTGCTGTTTGGTTCAAGCCGAAACCACCGCCGCATTAAGTAACTTAGAGGCCATCGCCAATACCGACGGCGTAGACGGTGTGTTTTTTGGTCCTGCCGACTTAAGTGCTTCAATGGGGCACCCGGGCAATGCCGGTCATCCAGATGTTCAAAAAGCAATTTTTGACGGCATTGCAGTCGTACGGCGCGCCGGTAAGGCCGCCGGCATCATCACGACTCAACGGGAAGCCGCGCAAGCTTACCTGACGGCGGGCGCGCGCTTTGTGGCGGTTGGCGCTGACAGCATCTCGTTAATGCAATCAGCGCGCGCCTTGCGCGCCGACTTTCCCGGTGGTTAACGAACCGTCTTAGCCCATGCCTCGTAGCGGGCTTGGGTCTCAGCATTGGGCGGGTAAAGACCGGGCAGCGGCAAGCCCGCATCAACTTGCGTCATGATCCAGCCCTCTAGCCGCTCTTGCTCAACGGCAGCCTCGCACACCGCCTCCAATAAATCAGCCGGGATGAGCACTGCACCATCGGCATCGACCACCACCACGTCATTGGGCATCACGGCAACCCCGCCACAGCCAATGGGTTCCTGCCACCCGACAAAGGTGAGCGCTGCAACAGACGCCGGCGAGGCAGTACCCTGGGCCCAAACCGGCAAATTGGTTTTCGTGACGCCCTCAATGTCGCGTACGACGCCGTCGGTAACCAACGCACCCACGCCGCGCTTTTGCATGCGTGCACACAAAATATCGCCAAAGATACCGGCATCGGTCACGCCCATCGCGTCAACCACCGCGATGCAACCGGCGGGCATTTGTTCAATGGCGGCGCGAGTAGAAATGGGGGAGCCCCAGGAGGCCGGGGTTGCCAAATCCTCGCGCGCGGGCACAAAACGCAAGGTAAAAGCGCGCCCGACAATACGGGGGGTATCCGGACGCATGGCCTTGGCACCGCGCATCCACACGTTGCGTAACCCCTTTTTCAACAACACGGTTGTCAACGTTGCGGTCGTAACCCCTTGCAACGCTTGGACCCATTTCGGATCAAGTGGTAACGGCTCAACACCCATGGCTACACCCTTAATTTAGTTAAGTTTTAAAAGGCACAGACTAGTGCTTTACGCGCATAACTTCAAGTGCCTGCGCGACTTTTTGGGCCGGCACTCGGGCGGCTAAACTCGAGGCATGCAAGCCCTATTTGATGCCATCGCACAAGCCGACATAGCACCGAACAACCGTGCAGCAAAGCGACTTTTTCATGGGCGCGGAGGTCTCTACCCGGGGTGCGAGCACCTGGCGCTCGATTGGTATCCCCCCGCGTGGGTTCTAACCAGCTTTAGCGCCCTTGCACCCGACACGCTCAAAGCACTTGACGAGGCCATTCTGGCGCGCAGTGCGGCTTTGGGCTTATCGACAACTGTGTGCTGGGTGTATCAGTGCCGCGATCAAGGGCGCACAGAAACTGTGGTCATGCGGGGCGCACTGCCAACGCCCCATGTCGTGACTGAGGGTGACAGCGCCTTTGTAGTGCATGTTGCCAAAGGTCAAAACCATGGGTTGTTTCTGGACATGGCGAATGGTCGGCAGTGGCTGCGCGAAAATATGATGGCCAAGCCTGGCGCGCGGGTTTTGAATCTCTTCGCTTACACCTGCGCCTTCTCAGTGGTTGCCAAGCAAGCCGGTGCAGCCGAGGTGGTTAACCTTGACATGAGTGATGGCGCGCTGCGTATTGGGCAACAAAATCACCAGCTGAATGGGTGTGCCGAAGGCGTGCGATTCATGGCGCATGATCTGTTCAAGTCGTGGGGAAAGGTCAAGCGGTTTGCACCCTATGACACGATCGTGGCAGACCCACCAAGCTATCAGAAAGGCAGCTTCGTCGCGACCAAAGATTACGAACGCCTGTTGCGACACTTGCCCGACTTGTGTGAGGACGGCACCGATGTCTTGCTCTGTCTCAACGCACCCGAGCTATCACTGTCTTACTTGCAATCACTTGTTGCAACACACGCGCCCGCATTGCATTTGGTAAGGCAGGTTGAGAACCCCGTGGCGTTCGCAGATCGCTCTGTTGATCGCGCGCTTAAGGTGCTGCACTACACCTTCAGAACATGACCCTAGCCCAGCAGCAAGGGGAAACCGGCGACATAGACGCAGGTTAAACCGGAGCTAAGACTGGTACTGGCATTTTGAGTAATCGCCACGGCTCAGTCCCTAACGGCAGCGCAAATCGCTCTATGTTGCCCAAAGACACATTCCAGTGGCTGCGCTCCACGCCACTGACGTAGGAGCGATCGAGATCGCAGGCATGGGCCAGGCTCTCTTGAGACCAACCGCGCGCAACGCGCAACGACCGCAGGTTGTAACCCAATATACCCCGGAGGTCATCGCTGGCTGGCAGCGACTGTGGGGGTTGGGGTTTTGCGGACATCCCTATAGAGTGCCCGTGTGTTATGTTCTCATCTACGGAGTTTGCTTAACATACGTGAATTGATGTCCAACTCAACTGCCAAGACTTTTGACGTAAAAGCGCTCGCACTAAACGCCCTGATTGTGGCGCTTTGCTCCGCACCGGTGCTTGGCTGGGTGTGCTTCATGTTGGTGGTGCTGGTTTATTCAATTGCGGCTTACCGCACAGCGGCGAGCAAAGCTGGGTTGCAACGCTCGGTTTCAGCGATAGCGCTGAGCGTCATTGCGTATTTTTCCACTTACTGGTTACACGGCGCGGTAGAAGACCGGTACGACTACATTTGGAATGTTGCACTCGCCCAAGTAGCGGTGGTCCTAGCGCTGGTTTTGTATTTCCACTTCCAGATATACAAACCGCGTTGAGACGGGATGATGGCGCGGCTGGCGGGGATCGAACCCACGACCCTTGGCTTCGGAGGCCAATACTCTATCCACTGAGCTACAGCCGCACTGGCGTTGGTATCACGCCGTGTCGTTGCTAAATGCCCGCAGTGATGCGGCTTTAGCGGAGGCTTATTCTATCAGTCCTTCGGCGAGTCCCCGTAAATTGTGAGCGGACTGGTTATAATCAAAGACTAGCCGGGGGAGCCGGCAACCAGTCTTATTTTTCAATAGTGATGAGGACGCCATGAGCGATAACGGACACCACACGGGCCCAGTCAAAACACCCAAGCAGTTGGCTTGGCTTTCCTTCTTTTCATTTGTTTTGCCCGTTTTCATCATCATTGGTTTGGTCCAGTACGTTACCACCGATGCCAAGCCCAGTCCCGGTGCGGAGCAAACCGAACAGGCGATCGCCAAGCGTATTGAACGCGTGGGCAGCATCGAGATCCGTGACGCAAACCGCCCCTTGCGCGCTGGTCAAGAGGTTTATAACGCGCAATGTGCCGCGTGCCACACTTCGGGCGTGGCCGGTGCGCCCAAGTTAGGTGACAAAGGTGCATGGTCTGCGCGCTTGGGTCAAGGCTACGACACGTTGCTCACGCACGCGCTCAAGGGTAAGGGCGCCATGGGTGCCCAAGGCGGTGGTGAATACAATGACCTCGAAATCGGGCGTGCTGTGGTGTACATGACCAATGAAGTCGGTGCTAACTTCCCCGTTCCCGAGAAGCCAGCCAACTGATCACCGCTTGGCTCGTTCAAAAACCGGCGCTAAAGCCGGTTTTTTTACGCCTCATGACGGTGACGGATCGGTATTCCGGCTTGAAAAAGGAGCAGTTTAGGGCCTGTGCTGCGAAAGACTGGGACTCATGTTGTACGCGAATCGCTCGGGCAACGCCGCCTCAATAGCCTCTTGGGGAACCCACAAGCCGCTCTCGATGTAGGGGAGTGCGGCATCTACATCCTGCGTGTGCACGCGCGCGAGCCCCTCGTTGCAATCGAGGTACAGGTGCCCTATTTCATCAACCAAGCAGCGTTGGATATTAAGTGGGGCTCCCGTGTGTGCAACAACCCCATCGGGCATGATCCGGGCGACGAGCGGGGTTGCCTCTAGCTCAACGTACACGCGTTGTGGGCCATTTTGAAAGTACCAGCGCCCAGAATCGTCTTGCGCGTAATTACGATGAATGAAGTCAATGAGTTTTTCGTGCGTCAGCAGCGCACCACGGGACTGCGGCGTTGACTGTGGGCCAGCAAAAGGGCCTGCAGCTTGTGCGGCATCATCGCGCATGTACCAGTTACCTCGGGCACTCAGGCCCAACCAGCCATAACAGTGCGGCACGTTAGGCCACTTGGCCATCGCTTGCTTGACGAGCTCATCCATTGGCGACAGACGCCTGCTGGGTGGGCGTGGTCAAGAGTGGCTGGGTCGGTGCAACCGATAAACTCATATTAGCTGCGAGCCAATCCAATACCGCACGCGGTAAACCGCTGATGTGGCCCGGCGGACGACTGGTGATGCCGGCTTGTGTAAATCCAACGTGACCACCGCCAGCGGGTTGCCAAAGGGTGATCGCATCAGCGACTTCTGCCTGAATCGGAATACTCTCAAAGGGAATAAAGGGGTCGTTTTTTGAATTAATCACCAGGGCTGGAATCGCAACGTTTTTCAGGTGTGGTTTGGCTGAGGCCCGCGACCAATAGTCAAGAACATGCTTGAACCCATGTACAGGTGCGGTAAACGCATTATCAAACTCTAGTATGGTTTTCGCGTCCATCGCGGCATCGAGGTTAAACAGCTCGGGATATTGGACCCACTTTGCACGTGCTTTGGGTTTCATGCTGGCGAGAAACATGCGGGTGTAGAGCACACGGTTGATACCACGACCAATGGCCTGACCTGAAGCAACCAAGTCCAGCGGGGGGCAAATAGCCGCAACACTGCGGACGACCCGGCCAGCGGCCTCACCCAGCTCGCCCGCCCAACGCAACAGGGCGTTGCCACCGAGCGAGACTCCCACTGCAACGACGGGTACACCGGGGTGAAGATTCGCTGCCCGCCGCAAGATCCAGTCGATTTCCTCAAAGTCACCGGAGTGGTAGGCCCGAGGCGCGAGGTTAATTTCACCAGAGCACCCCCTGAAATGAGGCAACATCAGTTGCCAGCCCCGGGTTTGACACGCGTGCGCCATGGCATGGACGTAGTGGCTGTGACGAGACCCTTCAAGACCGTGGAACAAGACGACCAGTGGCGCCTTTTTCCCCGTGTCTTTAGGCAGTGGCGGCATAACGAGATGATCGACATCGATGAAGTCGCTATCAGGCGTTTGCCAGCGTTCGCGCTCCCAATGCGGGATCGTATCCATCAGATCCGCCGGTACGGGTGGAACGCGCCAGCCAGCAATCACCCCCCCTTCGGTGCTGGCGCTCGCACGACCTAAATAAGTACGGAGGGGTGCTGACTGGTCCTGCCAATGGCGCGCCAAACGAGCTGACCAAATGGTCTGTGCATGTGCGCCGCGCAACCACCAGGGCGGACTGTACCGCCAAACAGAGTCCATGGCGCGCATATCAGTGCAAGGCCGTAGACGTGAGCGTCTCTTCAGAGACCTCGGTTAAATGCCCTGGGCTGGTGTGGTGCGCAACCAAACGCCAGCCCTGCGGTGTTTTGTGAAACACGTTTAACGCGTAGAGTTGTGCGATCGCCTGACCATCATCTGTCATGACTGAAACGTGCTCTGTAACCGTATGGATCGCGTGGGTCATGGATTGTGATTTGTGGACGTGCATAGGCCGCACCGTCAAAGGGCCGTTCGCCAGCAGTGCGGTAAACAGCGCTCGGATATCTTCGATGCCGTGGATGGGTTCGCCGCCCGGCGGAATACAAACCAAATCCTCGTCCTCAGCCCAACACGCCATGACTTGATCAACCTCACCGTTTTGAAGGCCATCATAAAAGGCGATCTCAACATCGTCAGGGGAGGCAAGCTGATGGGGTGATTTGGGCATATGCGAAGTTTATCGAAGTCTGGCAAACGTGTCTAAACAACAGCGCAATGACAGACGAAAAAGCCGACACAAGGTCGGCTTTTGAAGACATACCAGCGAAACTGGTTTATGACTTTTTACGGAGGCGGCGCAACGCAGCAACCTGGGCGGCCAACACGGCCAATTCGGCCTGGGCGGCTGCCATATCGAAATCGCCTTTGGCGTTGTTGATGGCTTCCTCAACGTCACGACGGGCGGCTTCGGCGCGTGCTTCGTCGAGATCCTTGCCACGGATGGCGGTGTCGCTGAGTACCGTGACATGCTTGGGCTGTACCTCGAGCACACCACCGGCCACGAAGATGAACTCCTCGCTACCATCGGTTAACTTCACGCGTACAGAACCGGGCTTGATACGGGTAATCAATGGGGTGTGGCCGGGCATGATGCCCAGCTCACCGGCCTCACCTGGCAGGGCAACGAACGTAGCCTCGCCACTGAAGATAGATTCTTCAGCGCTAACCACATCTACCTGAATGGTGCTCATGCTGTTTCCTTGTTTAGTCGCTTACAGGGCAACGCATTGTTTCGCGAGGCCCCGGTTCGACGAATTTAACCGGCGATCTTCTTGGCCTTTTCGAAGGCTTCATCGATCGTACCGACCATGTAGAAGGCCTGCTCGGGCAACTGGTCGCACTCACCGTTGGCAATCATTTTGAAACCACGGATGGTTTCTGCCAATGACACGTACTTACCGGGAGAGCCCGTGAAAACTTCTGCCACGTGGAAAGGCTGGCTCAGGAAACGCTGCATCTTACGGGCACGTGCCACGGTTAGCTTGTCTTCGGGGGCCAATTCGTCCATACCCAAGATCGCGATGATGTCACGCAACTCTTTGTAACGCTGCAGCGTACCCTGCACCGCACGGGCGGTCTCGTAGTGCTCAACGCCGACCACGTTGGGGTCCAACTGGCGGCTGGTGGAGTCGAGGGGGTCCACCGCAGGATAGATACCCAAAGCAGCGATGTCACGTGACAACACAACAGTAGAGTCCAAGTGCGCAAAAGTTGTCGCAGGAGAAGGATCGGTCAAGTCGTCAGCTGGCACGTAAACGGCCTGAATCGACGTGATAGAACCCACCTTGGTTGATGTAATACGCTCTTGCAAACGGCCCATTTCTTCGGCCAACGTGGGCTGATAACCCACCGCAGAAGGCATACGACCCAACAACGCGGACACTTCGGTACCCGCCAACGTGTAACGGTAAATGTTGTCAACGAAGAACAAGACGTCACGACCTTCGTCGCGGAATGATTCAGCGATCGTCAAACCAGTCAACGCGACGCGCAGGCGGTTGCCTGGGGGCTCGTTCATCTGACCGTACACCATCGCAACTTTTGACTCTTCGAGCTTCTCGAGGTTCACAACACCAGAGTCGGCCATCTCGTGGTAGAAGTCGTTACCTTCACGAGTACGCTCACCAACGCCAGCAAACACGGACAAACCGCTGTGCGCTTTCGCAATGTTGTTGATCAACTCCATCATGTTCACGGTCTTGCCCACGCCGGCACCACCGAACAGACCGACCTTACCGCCTTTTGCGAAGGGGCAGACCAAATCAATCACCTTGATACCGGTTTCCAACAATTCCTGCGAAGGCGACAACTCATCGTACGCGGGTGCCTTGCGGTGAATTGATGCAGTGAGGTCTGAAGAGACAGGGCCACGCTCGTCGATGGGCGTGCCGAGCACGTCCATGATGCGGCCCAGCGTCGCTTTACCGACGGGCACAGTAATCGCGGCATCGGTGTTGTACACCTGAACGCCACGACGCAGGCCGTCAGACGAACCCAGCGCAATGGCGCGAACGACGCCGTCGCCCAGCTGCTGCTGGACTTCAAGCGTCAGGTCAGAGCCTTCCATTTTGAGCGCATCATAAATGCGGGGCATTTGGTCGCGTGGGAATTCGACGTCCACAACGGCGCCGATACACTGAACAATCTTGCCTTGAGCGTTAGCCATGATTGGTACCTTTACGTTTCTCTAAATTCTGTAGAACTGCGGCGGCTTAAACAGCTGCAGCACCGGCGACGATTTCGGACAATTCCTTGGTAATCGCTGCCTGACGGGTTTTGTTATAGACCAGCTTGAGGTCACTGATGACCGTGCCGGCGTTGTCGGTTGCGGCCTTCATCGCCACCATACGCGCTGATTGCTCAGACGCCATGTTTTCTGCAACCCCTTGGTACACCTGAGCCTCGACGTAACGGAGCATCAAGTCGTCAATGACAACCGTGGGCTCTGGCTCGTACATGTAATCCCATGAGTGCTGTGGCGCGCTGCTCTCGAGGTCAGACGCGTTGAGGGGCAACAACTGTTCGACGGTCGCTTCCTGACGCATGGTGTTGACAAAACGTGTGAAGCACAGATGCACCTCACTCAATTCGCCCGCCGCAAATGCGTCAAACAGCACCTTCGAAGGGCCGATCAAGGTGTCGAGGTGCGGTGTATCACCCAAGCCAGTGGCTTGCGCTACAACCTCCGCGCCTGCGCGGTTCATGAAACCCAAACCCTTGCTGCCGATCGCGACAACCTTGATCTTTTTGCCCTGCGCTTGCAGCTCTTTGATCTTGAGGGTCACTGCGCGCAAGATGTTGGTGTTCATGCCACCGCACAAACCTTTATCTGTCGTCACCACAATGAAGCCAACTGCTTTGGCGTCTGCATTGGTACGCATAAATGCGTGGGTGTATTCAGGGTTTGCACGGCTGAGGTTAGCCGCAATCTGACGCACTTTTTCGGCATAAGGGCGGGCCGCACGCATGCGGTCCTGCGCCTTACGCATTTTTGACGCGGCGACCATTTCCATGGCTTTGGTGATCTTCTTGGTGTTTTCCACCGAGGAGATCTTGCCGCGAATTTCCTTACCTGATGCCATTGAAGCTCCTTGTTCGGGTGCCTATTGGCTTAGTACGTGCCAGTCTTCTTGAACTCGGTCACTGCTGCGGTCAACTTTGCTTTCGCATCGTCGTCAATCGCCTTCTTAGACTCCATGTCAGCCAACAAAGCGGCGTGTTTGTCTTTTAAGAAAGCGTGCAGACCAGCTTCAAAGCTCAGAACGCGCTTGATCTCGAGGTCGTCCATGAAGCCATTGTTAACGGCAAACAAAGTCGCACCCATCAAGCTGATTGGCAACGGACTGTATTGCGCTTGTTTCAGCAGTTCGGTCACACGGGCACCGCGGTCCAATTGCTTGCGTGTGGCTTCGTCCAAGTCAGAGGCGAACTGCGCAAAAGCGGCCAATTCACGGTACTGCGCCAAGTCGGTACGGATACCGCCTGAAAGCGACTTAACCAATTTGGTCTGTGCCGCGCCACCCACACGTGAAACGGAAATACCGGCGTTAATCGCGGGGCGAATACCTGCGTTAAACAAGCTGGTTTCCAAGAAGATCTGACCATCGGTAATTGAAATAACGTTGGTCGGAACGAATGCAGAAACGTCACCAGCCTGGGTTTCGATGATGGGCAATGCCGTCAGTGAACCCGTTTTGCCTTTGACGGCACCGTTGGTGAATTTCTCAACATAGTCGGCATTCACGCGGGCGGCACGCTCGAGCAAGCGGCTGTGGAGGTAGAACACGTCGCCAGGATAGGCTTCGCGGCCTGGTGGACGACGCAACAGAAGTGACACTTGGCGGTACGCAACGGCTTGCTTTGACAAGTCGTCGTAAACGATCAAGGCATCCTCGCCACGATCGCGGAAGTACTCACCCATGGTGCAACCAGAGTAGGCTGAGACATATTGCATCGCAGCAGACTCAGATGCTGAAGCGGCCACAACAATGGTGTACTCCATTGCGCCGGCTTGCTCAAGGGCACGCACCACGTTTTTGATTGATGACGCTTTCTGACCGATAGCGACATAAATACAGGTCATGTTCTGACCTTTTTGGTTGATGATGGCGTCCAACGCCACAGCCGTTTTACCGGTCTGACGGTCGCCAATGATCAACTCACGCTGGCCGCGACCGATTGGCACCATCGAGTCAACTGACTTCAACCCCGTTTGCATGGGCTGGTCAACTGATTGACGCGCGATCACACCTGGTGCAACCTTTTCGATAACGTCAGTCATTTTCGCGTTGATGGGGCCTTTGCCGTCGATTGGCTGACCCAACGCGTTGACGACGCGACCGAGCAATTCGGGACCAACAGGCACTTCCAAAATGCGACCGGTACATTTCACCGTATCGCCCTCGGAGATGTGCTCGTACTCACCCAAAATCACGGAGCCGACGGAGTCGCGCTCGAGGTTCAAGGCTAGACCGAAGGTAGGCACACCATCTTTGGTCGCTGGGAACTCCAACATCTCGCCTTGCATCACGTCTGAGAGACCGTGGATGCGGCAGATACCGTCGGTAACGGATACGACCGTACCTTCGTTGCGCACGTTTGCGCTTACGCCCAAGCCCTCAATACGGGACTTGATCAGATCAGAAATCTCTGCGGGATTGAGTTGCATGACTCTTTCCTTCTTTCCTAAGTTATTTAACCGCTAGTCGCTTGATGGCTTACGCCGTCAGGGCCACTTGCATTTGTTCTAAACGAGCTTTGATCGAAGTGTCCAACACCTCATCACCCACGACAACGCGAACGCCACCGATTAACGATTCATCCAAGGCTTGCGTCAGCGTGAGGCGTTTACCAAAGCGCTTCTCCAAGACTGCAGATAAGTCGGCCATTGCCGCCGCATCCATTTCGAATGCGCTGTAAACCACGCCAACTGAAACGCCGTTTTTGGCGTTGGACAGAACGCGAAACTGCTTTGCAATTTCGGGTAATGCACTGAGTCGGCCATTTTCGGCAAGCATTTGTACAAAATTACGTCCGACCTCAGGGACTGGTGAGCTCTTCTCGACGGCTCCCAACACCACTCCGGCGACTTTATCAGCCGAAATGTTGGGGTTACCAGCGAGGTCACGCAAGGCGGGGTCTGACGACACCGCGGCGATGTTATCCAGCCAGCCTAACGCGTCAGCGGCGTTGGCTTGCAAGACGTTAAAGAGCGCGTCAGCGTAGGGGCGGGCGATGGTGGCGAGTTCGGCCATGTTCTACCTTGCTGATTAAAGTTGCGTTTTCAACTCTGCGAGCATCGCAGCGTGATCAGCAGCTTTGACTTCACGGCGCAAAATCTTCTGCGCGCCTTGGACAGCCAGTTGAGCCACTTCTTCACGCAGCGCTTCACGCGCACTGTTCACCAGAACTTGCGCTTCTTGCTGAGCATTGGCCATGATTTTGGCCGCCTCTTCGCTCGCGCGAGCTTTGGCTTCTTCGATGACGGCCTGACCGCGACGCTCGGCATCTGCCAAACGAGTTGCGGCCTCATTGCGGGACTTGCCCAACTCTTCATCGACGCGCTTGTTAGCAGCAGCCAATTCAGTCTTTGCTTTCTCGGCGGAAGCGAGACCTTCAGAGATTTTCAGTGCCCGCTCATCCAACGCTTTTGCGATGGGGGGCCACACGAACTTCATCGTGAACCACACCAGAATCGCAAAGACGATCGCTTGAGCGAACAGGGTTGCATTGATGTTCATCGCAACGCCTTTCTATGTTGATCTTTTAAGTTAACCACGACACGTGCCATCAAGGCTTTTCAGCCCTGATTTACGGCACGCAATGCGCCAATTAGGCAGCGACGAAGGGGTTAGCGAATGCAAACAACAGGGCGATAGCCACGCCGATCAAGAAAGCCGCGTCGATCAAACCAGCCAAAATGAACATCTTGGCTTGCAAGTCGTTCATCAATTCTGGTTGACGAGCAGAAGATTCCAAAAACTTACCACCCATCATGCCGATGCCGACTGATGCGCCCATAGCACCTAAACCAACGATCAAACCGCAAGCCAGTGCAACCAAACCCAAAACGCTTTCCATGATGACTCCTTAGAACAAAAAACGAGAAACTAAAAACAACAAACCAAGATAACCAAAGCAAGTCACATGCGCTTAGTGCGCATCGTGAGCCTGACCGGTATAGATGAGGGTCAACATCATAAAGATGAAGGCCTGCAACACGATGACCAAGATGTGGAACAACGTCCAAACAGTGCCGGCAATGATGTGGCCTGCAAACAGCAAGATGCCCGTAGTGGATAGTGCAAAGAAACCACCCATCAGGGCGATCAACATAAACACCAACTCACCAGCAAACATGTTGCCGAACAATCGCATGCCGTGCGACACCGTCTTGGCTAAGAATTCGATCATCTGCATGGCGAAGTTCACAACGCCAAGGATGATCGCAAAAATGGGGTTCTTGCTGGTGCCGAACGGTGCGCACACCAGCTCGTGCGCCCAACCGGCAACGCCTTTGATCTTGACGTTGTAGTACAGGCAAATCAGCAAAACGGAGGTTGACAATCCGAGTGTGGTTGACAAGTCAGCGGTTGGGACAACACGCAAATAGGAGTCGTGCGCTGAACCATAGCCAGCAGCCTCGTAGGCCATCCCCCACAGCACCGGCAACAGGTCCACTGGGATCATGTCCATGAAGTTCATCAGGAAAATCCAGACAAACACGGTCAAGGCCAACGGGCCAATCATTTTGCGGCTTTCGGCGTTGTGGATCACGCCCTTCGCTTGGTTATCAACCATCTCGACCATGATCTCGACGGCCGCCTGAAAGCGCCCAGGTACGCCGGCTGTTGCCTTGCGCGCAGCCATCCAAAGCACAAAACAACCGATGACACCCAAGATCGCTGCAACCACGATTGAGTCAATGTTGAAAACAGAAAAGTCGACGATTGACTTTTGTTTCACCGTCTGCAAGTGCTGCAAGTGGTGAACGATGTATTCACTCGCTGTAGGTGCGTGCGCCTCAGTTGCCATAACAAGTCGTAGCCTTCAAAACTCAAACAAAGCGTTATCGGCGGGCCTTGATCAGTGCCACCACCAACCAATTCACCTTTAACGCCACCAAGAGGCCCGCCAATAAGGCGAACCAGCTCAAATCACTTACAAACTTTGGCGCCGCAACCAATAAGGCCACCGACACCAAGAGCTTAAAACCTTCCCAAATCGCAAAGCCGAGCAACGATCCCGTTGGCGTTGTCGACAAGCGCCGGGTAAATCGACCCTGCAACCCCACCGCCATCAAGGCTGCGGGAATCACAATCGCCAAACCGCCGTAGGCGAATGAGACCGCAACCGCACGGTCGCTGATTGACCCCATCCACCCAATCGCCTCTGCCATCCACAGTAGCCCGGTTACCGTCAATACGGCAACAAATTGGTATCCCAATAAGAACCGAATCAACCCGCGTGGCTGGCGAGTACGCCATGCCTGCGCTGCCTCTGAGGACATCGGCTGAAAATCATCCGATTCATCGTCATCAAAACTTGAGGCCGCCGAGACCAATCCCGCTGGCGCGGCATAACGCTTGTCGTCGGCTTGTTTGACATCATGTGATGTCGACGGCGTCCGCATTATCCACACCTCGCATTACGAGAGATTTACAAAATAAATGCCACCCCCTGATGCTGGCAGCATGTACACGTGTAAACCCAACCGCCCTGATGGCGAGCCCAAGTTAGTCCGCGATTATACGTGTAAACCCGAACTGTTTGCAACGGGAATCAACAGATTTGTCCAAACGTCCTGAAATGACATCCGCTACGCGGGAGGCGATAATTGATGGCTTTCCTGAACCTGATCTCCTATGACCACACGGCCCGATGACTCGCTCATAACCTACCCTTGCCACTTCCCGATCAAGGTGATGGGGCATGCGCAGCCAGATTTTGTCCCGGCGCTGTGCCACATCGCCCGCCAGTTCGATCCGGGTTTTGATGAAGCCACAATCGAACTGCGCGACAGCAAAGGCGGCAACTATCAAGGGGTCACGCTGCTGGTGCAAGTGCACAACCGGGCGCAGCTCGACGAGCTTTACCGAACCCTTTCTAGCCACCCGATGGTCAAGGTGGTGTTGTAAATCACGCCCACGATGAACACCAAAGATCTGGGAATAGTCGCCTACGAGGCGTCGTTTAATGCGATGCGCGCGTTTACCGATGCCCGCGACGCCAGCACTCCAGACGAAATTTGGTACTGCCAACACCCAGCGGTATTCACCCAAGGGCTGGCTGGTAAGGCGGATCACGTACACGATGCGGGCGACATACCGGTTGTCTCTAGTAATCGGGGGGGGCAGGTCACGTACCACGGCCCTGGCCAACTCATTGCCTACCCCCTCATCGACCTGAAGCGCGCAGGCTATTTTGTAAAAGAGTACGTTTACAAGCTTGAAGAGGCCGTCATCAGGACCTTGGCGACCTTGAACGTGGTGGGCCATCGCGTTCGCTCTGCACCCGGCATCTACGTTCGACTGGACAACCCTTTTGATCACGCCAAGCTAGGCACAGCGGAGCCAGGCGAGGACCCCTTCCGAGGCCTTGGCAAAATCAGCGCTCTCGGGATCAAGGTATCCAGACATTGCACCTACCACGGCCTGGCACTGAACGTACAAATGGACTTGCAACCATTTGACCGCATCAACCCTTGCGGCTACGCCGGCCTTCGAACGGTGGACCTCCATACAATAGGGGTTTCGGTGCCAGTAGCAGAAATTCAAACCACCTTGGATCGGTACCTTCGCCAGTTTCTCGTCACTCCTTGAAACGTCCCTCACTGCCCACTCCCAACCGTTGCCCATGACCGAACCCACCAAACCCTACGACGCCACAGCGAAGCAAAAGTCAGCCGACAAGGTCTCACGTATCCCCGTCAAAGTTGTGCCGGGTGAAACGCTCAAAAAGCCTGAATGGATTCGGGTGCGCGCGGGCAGCCCTAACACCCGCTTTTACGAAATCAAGGATATCTTGCGCAGCAACAAGCTCGTGACCGTGTGTGAAGAGGCGTCTTGCCCCAACATTGGCGAGTGCTTCGGTAAGGGCACGGCAACCTTCATGATCATGGGCGATAAATGCACCCGCCGATGCCCGTTCTGCGATGTCGGCCATGGGCGCCCTGATCCGTTGGACCCCGATGAACCCGCCAACTTGGGTCGCACCGTTGCGGCATTAAAGTTGAACTATGTGGTGGTGACCAGCGTCGACCGCGACGACCTGCGTGATGGGGGGGCAGCACACTTCGTGGCCTGCATCGACGCGATCCGTAAAGCATCGCCCAAAACCCAAATCGAAGTACTGGTGCCCGACTTCCGTGGGCGCGACGACCGCGCTTTAGAGATCCTCAAAGCGGCGCCGCCCGATGTGATGAACCACAATCTGGAGACCGTGCCTCGCCTTTACAAAGAAGCGCGACCGGGCTCGGATTACCAGTTCAGCCTGAACCTGCTCAAAAAGTTCAAGGCGGCATTTCCAGACGTCCCCACCAAGAGCGGACTGATGGTTGGCTTGGGTGAAACCGATGACGAGATCTTGGCTGTTATGCAGGACATGCGTGATCACAACATCGACATGCTGACGATTGGTCAGTATCTAGCGCCCAGTGGCCATCACTTGCCAGTCAAGCGTTACGTCCACCCCGACACCTTCAAGATGTTCGAGGCGCGCGCGCAAGCCATGGGTTTTAGCCATGCCGCGGTCGGTGCGATGGTGCGCTCAAGCTACCACGCCGATGTGCAGGCGCACGCCGCCGGCCTATCCGAAACACACAGCTAAACCTCCTTGAAAATTAATCCTCGTGGGGGTCTGTGGATGGCCGCCGGCGCCGTCGTCCTCTGGGCAAGCCTGGCACCGTTAGGCGTCGCGCTTTCGCATGTCCCCCCTTTTCTACTGACCGGTCTTGCATTACTGGCAGGCGGCTTGGTTGCACTGCCAATCAACGGGTTACGTGCCCGTACTTGGCGGGTTTCATGGCCACTGCTCGCATTAGGGGTTTATGGCCTTTTTGGCTTTCATTTTTTACTGTTCATCTCGTTGCGATTAGCGCCCCCCGTCGAGGCGAACTTGGTTAACTATTTGTGGCCACTCGGCATCGTTGTGATGGCTCCGTTATTTTTAAACGAGGTACGCTGGCAATGGCGCTATGGCATTGCAGCGTTGATTGGTTTTTCGGGCGCCGCGATCGCCATTTTGTCGCGCGGCACCACCGGACCTGACGGCCACGAGCAAGCCTGGTTGGGCTACACCTTGGCATTGGGGTCTGCATGGGTTTGGAGCAGTTACTCTTTGCTCACCAAACGCGCAGGTCACCTGCAAACCGGCGCGATCGGTACATTTTGTGTCGTCAGTGGTTTACTGGCACTTATCGCGCATTGGCTACTTGAACCCGCGATGGCGCTGGACCTCCAAGACCTGATGCTCATCACATTACTTGGGCTTGGCCCGTTAGGCGGCTCGTTTTATTTATGGCATGTCGCGCTCCATAATGCAGACGCTCGACGCGTGGGCCTGATTGCATTTGCCACCCCGCTACTGTCAACCGTGGCCTTGTTGATTCAAAACCAAGAACCACTGCGCGTCTCGATTGCAGTGGCGACTGGCATGGTGGTGTTTGCCGCGTGGTTGGGGTCGCGCAACGACGCTTAACGCATCGCCCAAACACCCAGTGCGGGACCTACCGCTAGCAATGGCAAAACGACCTCAAGTGGCCAGTGCTGAGCCAACTGCGTACTCAGCAGAATGCTGACAATGGAGATGGCAAACCCGATGCTGTTAGTCATGGTCAAAATGCTGCCCACCAAGTGGGACGGCGCACGGCTTGCGGTCAAAGCGGAAAACTGGGGTGAATCTCCTGCCACTGTGATGCCCCACACCAGTAACCAAGCGTAGAACAGTGCATCGGGCGCTTGCAACATGAGTGGCGCCAACAAGCAGCACAAGCCGCTGATCCCCAACTGTGTGGTGGCGACCCGCACACCGCCGACTTTAGCGACCAGATGGCCGCCAATCACACAACCGAGCGCCCCCGAGCCCATGATGGCAAACGACCACCACAACACCGGCTCGCCTGCCAACCGCGTGCCGAGGATGAACGGCAGCAATACCCAAACGGTATAGAGCTCCCACATGTGACCAAAGTAACCCAGTACGGGGCGACGGACCAACCGATTCGTCCACATGACCCCGAAGGCAGACCACGTCAAGGCAACCGGGCGATGTTGAGCTGGCACGCGTTGACGCAGCGACAACACCAACAACCCACCAGCCACAGCCAAAACGGCAACGGCGACCATCAGGGTCTCCCAAGGCAAGCTGGCCGTAACCGCCCGCAATCCGTGCGCACTGGCCGAACCCAGTACCAATGCGCCGACCAACCAGCCCAGTGCATGGCCCAAACCCTTCGGGAACCACTGGGCCGCGATCTTCATACCAACCGGGTAAATACCAGCCAAGCACAGACCGGTCAAAAAGCGACACATCAACAAGACGACGTAATGGTCGATACGCAACCAGGCAACGATCGTGAGCGCTGCGCCGCCCAACGACGAAAGAAAAAACACCCACCGCGGGTCAAAGCGGTCTGCGATCATCGCGAGCGCAAAAAGCAGCGTGCCCACAATAAAGCCGAACTGCAGCGCGGCAGTGAGCGTGCCGACCGCGGTGGCTGGCCACTGCAGGCTGACTTGAAGATCGGGGACGATCGCGTTGATCGCGAACCACAGTGACGTGCCAGCAAACTGGGCCACGACCAGTGCAGGCAAGACGTACCAAGGTACGTCGGCCGCTGTGTCAGAGGGGTGGGACACTGTGCGGGTCGTCGCTCTGCAAAATTTGGTCAGCCCATGGCGCCAACTGTGCGGCATTGCTTCGAAGTATTTGCCTCTTCACCGCAGGAATTTGCGTGGGATGCATTGAAAAATTACGCAAACCCAAACCAAGTAAGAACGCCGTAAATTGCGTATCGCCCGCCATCTCACCACACACGGAGACATGCTTACCCTGCGCACGAGCTGTCTTGATGACCTGGGCCAGTAGACCAAGAATGGCGGGGTGCCAAGGGTCATAAAGATGCGCAACGGATTCGTCCACACGATCGATCGCCAGCGTATATTGGATCAAGTCGTTGGTGCCAATGGAGAGGAAGTCAAAGTACTTCAAGAAGACTGATGTCATCATGGCTGCCGCCGGCACCTCAATCATGGCACCCAAGCGCACCGAGCCATACGCCACGCCCTCGGTATCAAGCTGCTGGCGGGCTCGATCGATCAGTTGAAGGGTCTGCTTGATCTCACTCACATGGGCCAGCATGGGGATGAGTAAATCAATTTGGCCAAACGCTGCCGCACGCAAAATCGCACGCAGCTGGACCACAAACATCGCGGGCTCCGCCAAACACCAGCGAATGGCGCGCAAACCCAACGCCGGATTCAAGTGGTCATCAGCACCCCCACGCGCTTGCCGATCAAGTGGCTTGTCGGCACCAATATCGATGGTGCGTATGGTGACGGGCATGCCATGCATGCCTTCGACAGCGGCCTTGTAGGCTAAGAATTGCTCTTCCTCATCCGGCAGTTGGGATTGTCCCTTCGCTGTACGACCCATGAACAAAAATTCGCTGCGGAACAGGCCGACGCCGACAGCGCCCGCCTCAATCGCGGCATCGGTATCGCCAGGTTGCTCGATGTTGGCCATCAACTGCACTGCTTCGCCGTCCAAAGTGACAGCCGGTGTATGCCGCAAACGGGTGAGGCGCTCGCGCTCCAGGTTACCTTCGCGCTGTTTGAAGATGTACTCCTCGATCAGCGTGGGGGATGGATCGACCAGCAGCACGCCGCCGTCCCCATCGATCACAACCCAATCGTCTTGCTTGATCAATTGGCTGGCGCTGCGCGCGCCCACCACGGCCGGGATATCGAGGCCCCGCGCAACAATGGCCGTATGCGAGGTTTTACCGCCCACCTCAGTCACAAACCCCGCAAAAATACTTTGCTTGAATTGCAGTAAGTCGGATGGCGACAAATCGCGTGCCACCAGAATCAGCGGCGCGGCTTCGTCAGGGGCCAACGCCTTTTCCAGCGCCGGCGGTAGCTCGCCACGATCGTGGTTACGGCCAATCGTTGACTTTGGCACCCGGTCAAAGACAGACGATCCCTCACCCGCCAACACCACCAACATGCGCTCAATCACCTGTTCGAGATCGGCCTTGCGCTCCCGCAGGTAAGGGTCTTCCATCTCGTCAAATTGCCGCGCCAATACCTCAAGCTGCGCGGTCAGTGCCCATTCAGCGTTGTAATGACGCTCAACAATCCAATCACTCACCCCTTTGGCAAGGGTTTGATCTTGCAGCAGCATCAGATGCACATCTAAAAGGGCGGTTAGTTCCGCTGGTGCATCGCTTGCGGGCAAGTCCACCAAGCCGCGCTGCACCTGCTCGATTTCTTGCACGACGGTGTCGCGCGCAGCGGCCATGCGTCGCAACTCTTTGCCAATGTCAGTCGGCTCAATGAAGTAGTGCGCCACGTCCATGCGGCTGGACGCCATCACAACGGCGCGTCCAATCACGACGCCACGTGATACCGCTTGGCCATGGATTGAAAAGCTCACTCGCCTTCTCCAAATTTGTCGTTGATCAGTGCGCAAATCGCGTCCATTGCAGCACGTTCATCAACGCCATCGGTTTCGATCTCGACCGTGGCACCGATACCAGCCGCCAGCATCATCACACCCATGATGCTCTTGGCGTTGATACGCCGCTCATTGCGCGTCATCCATACATCGCACGCGAAACTACCAGCTAGCTTGGTGAGCTTCGCAGAGGCGCGTGCATGCAAACCCAACTTATTACTAATGATTATTTTTTCTTGGATCATCGGATCGCTTAGCTTGGTTCTGTGGGGCGGTTAGATTGACCGCCAAGATGCCTTGGGTGCCACCCGCCGTCGCTTTACTCACAACGCTGTCCAAGGGCTCGTGGCGGTAATGCATGGCACGTAACAACATGGGCAAATTGACACCCGCCAAAACACGACAGTGCCCGTCGTCAACCAGTTGCCCTGCGGTGTTGGCGGGTGTGGCGCCGAAGATATCAGTCAGGACCAGCAACTCGTCGGCATCGTGGCTCAGCAATTTAGCGGCTGCAAAAATTTCTTCGGGTGACTGGTTGGCGTCCACATCGAGTGTTCGCAACTCGTCGGCAGCATCGGGCAGTATGTGACGCACGCAGCTCTGAAGCGCGGTTGCCAAAGGCGTGTGGGCAATTACCAATATGGTTGTCATAGCGTCACATTATCCATGGCTGCGCTTTATTTCTGCCAGGCGAATCCATCCCAAAATTGGTTAATGACCGCCGACGGTTGCTCGGGTCCATAGACCGCCATTTGCACCAAGGTCTGGCCTTTTCGAGCGTAGCCCCAGGTGGTCTCGACACGCTCCCCGCCCGCGCGTTGGCCGCTGGCTTGCCACCGCTGCGCCGTGTCGCTACCCTTCACTGACCAGTCGCTCTGTGGCGTATCCGGCAGCACGGCTTTCACGGATGCCGCCGCCGCTCGCCGCCAATTGGCCAGCGCCGCAGTTGCGTCAGCGCCATCTGGCAGAACGACCCATGCAACCGCAAACGTAAAACCGTCGGTATCACAGGCGCGGACCTCCAATGACACCGGTGGCGTCGCCAAGGGAACCATTCGGGCAGAGGCTTCCGGCTTACACGGCATCAGCGCACTGGCTTGGGCTGTATCCAGAGATAATTGGCGCCAGTTGTAGGTTGGGCTACAGCCAACGATCGCCCAAACCGCCACAAGAGCGGCCGAAACTCGGACAATAACGTCATGAATCACAGTCAAACAAACTCCTTAGCCCTCAAGGGCGTCCGCGTATTGGATTTATCGCGCGTATTGGCCGGGCCTTGGTGCACCCAAACGCTGGGCGATCTAGGTGCTGACATTATCAAGGTAGAAAAACCCGGAAGCGGTGACGACACACGCGGCTGGGGCCCCCCGTTCTTAGCAGACCGTAACGGCTCGGATACCAACCAAGCCGCGTATTACCTAGGGACCAACCGCAACAAACGCAGTTTAGCCTGCGACATTGCGACCCCGGAGGGCCAGGCACTTATCAAACAGTTGGTGGCGAAATGCGACGTATTTGTCGAAAATTTTAAAGTCGGTGACATGGCTCGGTATGGGCTGGACTATGCGCAGCTGCGCCTCATCAACCCGGCACTTGTCTACTGCTCCGTCACTGGGTTTGGCCAGACGGGGCCCTACAAAGACCGTGCGGGATATGACTACGCCATACAAGGTATGGGCGGCCTGATGAGCGTAACCGGCGAGCGCGATGACCTACCGGGTGGCGGCCCGCAGAAAGTGGGCGTCGCGGTCGCAGACCTGTTCACTGGCATGTACGCCACCGTTGGGATCTTGGCCGCATTGCGGCATGCCGAAGCCACCGGAGCAGGACAGCACATCGACATGGCGTTGTTAGACACGCAGGTCGCGATGTTGGCGAACTTAGGTGCTAACTATCTGGTGCGGGGCCGGACGGAGGGCAAAGTCCCAGGCCGGGCGGGTAATGCGCATATCAATATCGTGCCGTATCAGGTGTTTGAGGCAGCGCCTGCACCGAATGGCGACCCACAATACCTGATCGTAGCGGTTGGCAACGACGGGCAGTTCGCCAAATTCTGCAGCGTGATTGGTCAGCCGGAATGGGCCACCGACAGCCGCTTCGGTACCAATGCGGCGCGGGTGCGGCACCGCGACATTTTGGTGCCGCAGATTGCAGCGCTGTTACGACAGCAGGCCAAGCAGCACTGGCTAAGCGCCCTAGAGGCGGCTAAAGTCCCCTGCGGACCCATCAATAACCTCGCCGAGGTATTCGACGACCCTCAGGTGCAAGCAAGGGGCATGGTCGATCGGTGGTCGCACGCGTTCGCCGATGACGTGTCATTGGTTGCGAGCCCACTTAAACTTAGCCAAACGCCTGTTGCCCATCACTACCCGCCCCCTACCCTTGGCGAACACACAGACGAGTTGCTCCGCGAGTTGCTAGCGCTGGATGAGGCGGCACTGACCGCGTTGCGCAAAGCCGGCGTGATCGCTTGATCTCACAGATGATTCAGCCATGAACCTGCCACCCGCCAATGACCTGCCCCGTCACGCTTTCTTGGCGCAAAAGAAGGGGTTTCCGCTGGTCGTCATGACCAGTTTACCGGGGTGCCCGTATTGCGACTTGGTGCGTCAGCACTTGGTCCCCATGATGGCAGAGGGCAAAGTACTCGCGGTGCAGTTGAACCTGCGCGACTCGGGCAGCCAAGTCGTCGACTTTGACGGTGTGTTGCGGTCGCCAGATTCGATCGGCAAGCGATGGGACGCACGGTTTGCGCCCACCGTTTTGTTTTTCGATACCAACGGGAAAGAGCTGGCTGAGCGATTGAGGGGCGTAGCGGTTCCTGACTTCTATGGCGCGTATTTGGAAGACCGACTTGAATCCAGCGCCAGGGCGCTTGCGAAGCGCGTTTCGTAGGGTGCCCTTGAAAGCGGAACTCAAGGCTCCGCTAAGACTCTACAACGAGGCCAAGATGCAACTTTTACGTGTTTATGACCATGGTTAATCCGCCTTTGACATCCGACCAATCACACGACCTACGCACCACTTTCCGGTTGACAGCGAACCTTATAGCGACAACGTGGCGAGGTTGGCTTGCTTGCGTCGCCCTGTTGGCGTTGGCCAGCTGTGGCTCGAATGCGGCCGCGCCACAGTCCAAGTTTTTATTGATCGACGGGTCGACCACCACACTGAGTGCACTGCGTGGGCAGGTGGTACTGGTCAACTTTTGGGCAACAAGTTGCACGAGTTGTGTGGCGGAGATGCCAGAACTCATCGAGACGCATCAACGCTACAAAGATAAGGGTTACGAGACGGTTGCAGTCGCCATGAGCTACGATCCCGCAACCTATGTGCTGAACTTTGCGAACACCCGTAATTTGCCCTTCAAGGTCGCGTTAGATCAAAACGACACCTTGGCGAAGGCGTGGGGCGATGTGAAACTCACGCCCACCACGTTCATCGTGAACAAACGCGGCGAGATCGTGAAATCATTTGTCGGTCCGCCCAATTTCGAGTCATTGCATGCGCTGATCGAGGACCTTTTGGCGCAACCCGCGTGAAAAAACGGGTTGACGCGCTGGAGCACTCGGTTATTCCTTATACGCGTCGTGGCAGGCCTTGCACGAACGCGCGGTTTCTCCGAATGCCACTTTTAACTTGGCCTGGTCACCCGTTTTTGCAGCCTCCAACAAACCTGCCGTCGCAGTCTGCATTTTTTTGGAGCGTGCGAGGAAATCCTCTTTATCCAACCAGATTTCCTCGCGAGCATCTGACTTGATCGACTCGGTTTCATCGCCAAAAGCGGCCCATGGCAAAGCGCTTACGGTTTTAACGACGTTCGCATCGAAGGCGGCTTGCGCTGCGTCAAATGGCTTTTTACCATTGACCATCGCGCCGATACTGCCGAAATGCACACCCATCAGTTTGAATGCACCTTGACGATATTCGACAGCATGCTTGGCGTTTTTAAATTGCGCGGCCGCAGGTGCGGACGCGACGGTAAAACTGATACAAATGAGAGCCATCAGTGAACGGGCTGATAAAACTTGGCGCATGGGTATCCTTTCGATTAATGATGTGATTAGCGTAACTTAAGTTGTGTCACCTGGCGGCTCAATTTTTATTAAAACCAGCAGCGCCCAAGGGTTTCGCTCAGGCATGATGGCAATTCTTTAGAGGAGAGGGCAATGAAATCCGTACGAGTTTGGGACCTTCCCACCCGCCTATTCCATTGGATGCTGGCAGTCAGCGTCGTCGCCATGTTCATCACGGGAAACCTCGAGAGTGACGACGCATTGACTTGGCATTTTAGGATTGGTTATTTCATAGCCAGTTTGCTTCTTTTCCGTTTGGTGTGGGGGTTTGTGGGCGGTTATTGGTCTCGATTTGCTAATTTTCGTTGGTCACTGGCAGGTTTTCGTTTAGCGCTCCGCAACGGTCTACAGGAGCCACCTCACCTTGGGCATGGCCACGCTGGGAGTTGGGCGGTCTTAGGGTTGTTATTGATACTCTTTGCACAAGTCGGTACGGGACTGTTCAGCGATAACGACATCTCGATGGCGGGCCCGTTTTCGCACCTGCTCGACGGTGATCTGGTCGGGACAATCACAGGTATCCATAAAGAGGTGACCAAGCTTGGCGTGCTGCTCATGGTGGTGCTTCATGTGGCGGCGATCGCCTTTTACGCTTTCAAGCGCCGCCAGAATTTGGTACCCGCCATGGTTAAAGGGGATCAGGCAACCGATACCCCGTCCACACCCAGCGCTGATGGAGCGCCTCAACGGCTATTCGCGCTGGCGGTGTGGAGTGCTTGTGCGTTAGCGGTTTGGTCGCTGGTCACCTATTTTGGCTAGAACAGCCGTTCCGGCTATGATGACGCGATGGATTTGGAGCGCGGTGCTGAGGTAACGTTTAAATGGGTGACGGCTGGTGCGCCACTGGCTGATGCGAGGCAACTCATCGCCGAATTTGGCGATAAGTCAACGGTCGACCTTGGTTTTCAAGATTTCGAGGCGGAGCTGGCGAACTTGCCCGCTCCGTATAGTGCGCCCGGCGGAGGCCTGCTGGTGGTTCGAGTCGGAGATGAGCCGGCGGGTTGCTGCGCGTTCAAGGCCGCTCCGCCATGCGACTACCCCAACGCAGCCGAACTAAAACGGTTGTACGTGCGGAAGATCTTCAGGGGATTTGGTCTTGGGCAGCAACTGGTCGAGCACTGCATGACAGCGGCTGCGGCTGCCGGCTACGACTGTCTGTTGCTAGACACGTTGGATGAGCGGGAAACAGTAAGGGGCCTTTATAGCCAGCTGGGCTTTGAAGTTATCCCACCTTACTATTTCAGCCCCTTACCGGGTGCACACCACCTGCGCGCAGGGCTCACGGGTGGCGCACGCTCGTTTTAGTTCTCGTCAGCCCTTGGCTTGTGCCAACAAGGTGGCTGCATCGCTCACTTCAAACTTACCGGGTGCTTCGACGTTGAGATGCGTGACAACGCCATCTTTCACCAGCATGGAGTAACGCTGGCTGCGCAGACCCATGCCGCGACCGTTGAGGTCCAGGGTGAGGTCAACGGCACGTGCAAATGAGGCATCGCCGTCGCCGAGCATGCGCACTTTACCTTCGGTTTTTTGATCGCGTGCCCAAGCACCCATCACGAACGCATCATTCACGCTGACACACCAAATCTCATCCACGCCAGCGGCTTTTAACTGCTCAGCATGGTCACGGTAACCCGGAACGTGCTGGGCGGAACAGGTGGGGGTGAACGCGCCAGGCAACGCAAACAATGCGATGGTCTTGCCAGCGGTTGCGGCCGCGACATCCACTTCATTAGGGCCGACACTGCAGCCCTCAGTGGCGACTTCAATGAATTCACGTAAGGTGCCTGCTGGCAATTTTTCTCCGACTTTGATCACGGTCTACTCCTAAAGTTAATCTGGGTCAGCAAAACTGACACTGCGAATATTACAAACGAAAAAGGCGATCAACTCAGTTGATCGCCTCTTAACACTTACTGCCAATAGGGCATCTAAGCTTTACACCAAGTTGGCCTTTTGAACCAAACGAGTCGCTACCCAATTCTTTGTTTTAGAGATGGGGCGGCTCTCGGTGATTTCGATCACGTCGCCCAGTTGAAACTGGTCTTCCTGATCATGTGCGTGGTACTTGCTAGAGCGGGCAACAATTTTGCCGTACAGGTCGTGCTTAACGCGGCGTTCGACCATAACAGTTACTGTTTTAGAGCGCTTGTCGCTAACCACCGTACCAATCAAGGTACGGCTACGGGTTGGTTTTGCTTCAGTCATTTCTTCGCTCCTCACTTGGCAGCCAATTTCTCGGCCAAAATAGTTTTGGCACGAGCGATTGCGCGTCGTGTACTGCTCATGGAGGCAGTGTTGGTCAATTGCTGGGTGCCTTTTTGCATACGCAGTCCAAAGTGTGCTTTTTGCAAAGCTTTCACTTCAACGGCGACGCCGGCGGCGTCTTTTTGGCGCAGTTCAGTCGTATTCATATTTAATTCTCCTGTTACTGGCCAAGCATGCGGGTGACAAAAGTCGTACGCAGAGGCAACTTGGCCGCAGCCAAAGTGAACGCCTCGCGTGCCAAGGCTTCAGGCACACCAACGATTTCGTACAGCACTTTACCGGGCTGGATTTCAGCCACGTAGTACTCAACGCTACCCTTACCGTTACCCATACGAACCTCTGCAGGCTTGTTTGAGATTGGCTTATCGGGGAACACGCGGATCCAGATACGACCACCACGCTTCACGTGACGGTTAATGGCGCGACGAGCGGATTCGATTTGACGTGCTGTCAAACGACCACGGTCGATTGACTTCAGGCCGAAATCGCCAAAGGCTACGGTATTGCCAGTTGTGGCGATACCTGTATTGCGGCCTTTTTGCTCTTTACGGAATTTACGACGAGCGGGTTGCAGCATGATTATTCTCCTTTACCGTCCGCGGCTGAAGCGGGCGCGGCCTTACGAACGCGCTTAACGGCAGGTTTAGCTTCGCCACCAGTGGCTTCAGCGGGTTTGTCACTGCCATCGGCAGGCGCGGCATTGCTACCGGCTGGACGACGACCACCGCGTGCGGGACGATCACCATCACGGCGGGGACCGCGCGGACGACGCTCTTCTTCACGAGGCTCAACAGCTACTGGCGCGTCGTTGCGGCCCAAGGTATCACCCTTGTAGACCCACACCTTCACGCCAATGATGCCGTACGTGGTTTTGGCTTCTGAGGTTGCGTAGTCGATATCGGCACGCATGGTGTGAAGCGGCACGCGACCTTCGCGATACCACTCTGTACGAGCGATTTCAATACCGTTCAAACGGCCAGCAGACATGATCTTGATACCCTGCGCACCGAGACGCATCGCATTTTGCATCGCGCGCTTCATGGCGCGCCGGAACATAATGCGCTTCTCGAGCTGCTGGGTAATGCTGTCGGCGATCAACTTGGCATCGATTTCGGGCTTGCGCACTTCTTCGATGTTGACGGCAACAGGCACGCCCAACTTATCGGTCAACTCTTTCTTGAGTTTCTCGATGTCTTCACCCTTCTTACCAATCACGACGCCAGGACGTGCTGAGAAGATGGTGATGCGTGCGTTTTTAGCAGGACGCTCGATCAGTACACGTGAAACGGAGGCGTTCTTCAGCTTTTCCTTCAGGTACTCACGCACCTTAATGTCTTCAGCTAACATGCCTGCGAAATCACGGTTGCTGGCGTACCAGCGGCTAGCCCAGTTACGAGATACCGCTAAGCGGAATCCGGTAGGGTTAATTTTTTGACCCATATATTTAGACCTCTCAGTTGCCAACCGTCACATAGATGTGACAGGTGGGTTTGCTGATACGGTTGCCACGGCCTTTTGCACGAGCCGTGAACCGCTTCAATGTGGCGCCTTGCTCGACGTAGATGCTTTTGACTTTGAGTTCATCAATGTCAGCACCGTCGTTGTGCTCAGCGTTGGCAATCGCAGACTCAAGAGCCTTTTTGATAATGCCAGCGGCCTTCTTTTGGGTAAACATCAGCGTGTTGAGTGCCTGATCGACTTTTTTGCCGCGAATGAGGTCGGCAACCAGTCGTCCTTTGTCAACAGACAAACGCACGCCGCGAACGATAGAGCGGGTTTCCATGGTTTTTCCTTACTTCTTCGCTTTTTTATCGGCCGGGTGGCCTTTAAAAGTACGGGTCAGGGAGAACTCCCCGAGTTTGTGACCGACCATTTGCTCGGTGACATACACGGGCACGTGTTGACGGCCATTGTGAACAGCAATCGTCAGACCGATGAAATCGGGCAGGATTGTTGAACGACGTGACCATGTCTTTACAGGCTTCTTGTCCTTGGTCGAGACAGCTTTCTCGACCTTAGCAAGAAGGTGATGGTCAACGAACGGACCTTTTTTTAGTGAACGAGCCATTTCGTTAACCTTTTACTTCTTGCGACGCGAAACGATCATGTTCTGCGTGCGACGGTTGTTACGAGTACGGTAGCCCTTGGTCATATTGCCCCAAGGATCGACGGGGACGCGGCCTTCGCCGGTACGACCTTCACCACCACCATGCGGGTGATCAACAGGGTTCATTGCCACACCACGAACCGTAGGACGGATACCCATCCAACGCTTCACACCGGCTTTACCCAGTTGACGCAGGCTGTGCTCGGCGTTGCCGACTTCGCCAATGGTTGCGCGGCATTCGATGTGGATCTTGCGAACCTCACCTGAGCGCAGGCGAACCTGAGCGTACACGCCTTCACGAGCCATCAACACCGCAGAGGCACCCGCCGTGCGAGCGATCTGTGCACCTTTGCCGACTTGCAGCTCGATACAGTGAATCGTTGAACCCACAGGAATATTGCGGATCGGCAGGGTGTTACCAGCGCGGATTGGCGCTTCGATACCAGACATCAGTTGCGCACCGACTTCAACGCCGCGGGGGGCAATGATGTAACGGCGCTCGCCATCGGCGTAGCAAATCAGAGCGATATGCGCGCTACGGTTGGGGTCGTACTCAATACGCTCAACTTTTGCAGGGATACCATCTTTATTACGGCGGAAATCAACCACGCGGTAGTGGTGCTTATGACCACCGCCCTTGTGGCGAACGGTTATGTGACCGTTGTTGTTACGACCAGCCTTTTGGAATTGAGATTCCAACAAGGGCGCGTAACCAGCACCTTTGTGCAGGTGATCACGCGAAATACTAACAACGTGGCGGCGACCCGCAGAAGTTGGTTTGGTTTTAATAACAGCCATGATTAAGCGACCTCCCCACCCAAGTTGAGTTCTTGACCAGGCTTCAGCGTCACAAACGCCTTACGCGTGTGATCACGGCGACCAACAGTCTTACCAAAGCGCTTTGATTTGCCCTTTTGGTTTGCCACAGCCACAGCCTCGACTTGAACTTTGAACAACAACTCAACAGCCGCCTTGATTTCGGGCTTGCTGGCGTCGCGCAAAACTTTAAACATCACAGTGTTGGACTTTTCAGCGACCATGGTTGCCTTTTCAGACACGATGGGTGAAACCAACAACTGCATCAAACGACCTTCGTCAAACTTTACGGCGTTCATGCGAACATCTCCTGCAGTTTGGCTACGGCTGCCTTGGTCACAATAACCTTCTTGAAGAAGACCAAAGAGACGGGATCAGCGTAGCGGGGCTCAACAACCATCACGTTTGGCAGGTTGCGTGAGGCGAGATACAAATTCTCGTCAACCTCATCAGCAATCACCAACACAGATTTCAGGTTCATCGCCTTGAATTTGTCGGCCAGGACTTTCGTCTTGGGTGACTCGAGCTTTAAAGACTCGACAACAGCCAAACGGCCATCACGAACCAACTGCGAGAAGATAGAAGCCATACCAGCGCGGTACATCTTCTTGTTCACTTTTTGTGTGAAGTTCTCGAATGGTGTGTTTGGGAAAGCACGACCGCCTCCACGCCAGATGGGCGAAGAAGTCATACCAGCACGCGCACGACCTGTGCCCTTTTGCTTGAAAGGCTTCTTGGTTGAGTGCTTAACCGTGCCACGGTCTTTTTGAGCACGGGTACCTTGACGTGCATTGGCCTGGTAGGCCACGACGATCTGGTGCACCAATGATTCGTTGTAATCACGACCGAAAACGGTGTCCAACACATCAATGTTTGACGCGGCTTGACCCTGGTCGTTTAGGAGTTCGACTTGCATCAGTTCGCTCCTTGCTTAGCGGCAACTTTCACGGTGGCACGAACGGTCACGAAACCGCCGGGTGCGCCGGGAATAGAGCCTTTGATGAGTAACAACTGACGCGTTTCATCAACACGTACGATGTCGAGGTTTTGTGTGGTTACGGTGGCGTCGCCCATGTGGCCAGTCATCTTCTTACCGGGGAAGATGCGGCCGGGGTCTTGTGCCATACCGATTGAGCCAGGCACGTTGTGCGAACGGCTGTTACCGTGCGACGCGCGCTGTGATTTAAAGTTGTGACGCTTGATGGTACCGGCGAAGCCCTTACCAATCGAGGTGCCTTGCACATCAACTTTTTGACCCGCAGCAAACAATGTAACGGGTACAGCGGCACCGGCGGCATATTGCGCGGCGACCTCTGGGGTTACACGGAATTCTTTGGTGATTTCGCCAGCTTCAACGCCAGCTTTGGCCAAGTGGCCAGCCGCAGGCTTGGTTACACGTGAGGCGCGGCGCTTGCCGAACGTCAACTGCAACGCATCGTAGCCATCAGTGGCTTGGGTTTTGACTTGCGCCACACGGTTGTCAGATACATCGACCACCGTGACGGGCACTGAATCGCCGTCATCGGTGAACAGACGTGTCATGCCCACCTTGCGACCCAACAACCCGAGGGAGTTGCTAAGACTCATTATTTTCTCCGTTCCCGACTTCAATTGGCCGGGGCTGATTTGGTTAATTTGGCTACTTTAGGCGTAACCTTTGCCGTCAATTTTCATTGATGGCACACCACCCATTTTGGGCAGAGCCTGCGATTATAGAACCAAATGCCAGAAAAGCGCAAGCGCCGCTGGCATTTGGTAGCTAAATCGCCACTGCAGGGTTACTGCAGCTTGATTTCGACATCGACGCCTGCAGGCAAATCCAGCTTCATCAGGGCATCAACGGTCTTGTCGGTAGGTTCGACAATATCCATCAAACGCTGGTGCGTACGGATTTCCAACTGGTCACGGCTGGTCTTGTTGACGTGGGGTGAGCGCAAAATGTCGAAGCGCTTCATGCGTGTAGGCAAGGGCACTGGACCTTTCACGATCGCGCCCGTGCGCTTCGCGGTGTCAACGATCTCAGCAGCAGACGCGTCGATCAACTTGTAGTCAAACGCCTTCAGGCGAATGCGAATTTTCTGTTTTTGCATAATTTTCTCTTGAGTATGTTGGTTGAAACAGGCTGGTCGCCGGGACTAAACCCTGCGACCAGTTATCCCAAGAGGAATTAAGCGTGGATCTTAGCGACCACACCAGCGCCGACGGTACGGCCGCCTTCGCG